>Ga0187893_10008518_pt1 | contig 16134 bp, 23 predicted proteins | sample MA1701074metaG_FD_139574 | JGI IMG/M metagenome (GOLD analysis project Ga0187893, IMG submission 139574) | White microbial mat communities from a basaltic lava cave in the Kipuka Kanohina Cave System on the Island of Hawaii, USA - MA170107-4 metaG ...
AGCTCGCCGCTCTCTACAATCACACCCCGAGGAAGTGCCTCGGCTGGCACACCCCTGCCGAGGTGTTCTCCAAACTGTTGCACTTCAAATGTGAATCCACCTTCCCGCTTTCGCGGGAACGACAAGCTCCGCCTTTTCCAGAGTCTCCCTAGTCGTCGTCCGCGGCGGCGCCGCCGCTCGCGACGATGTCCTCCTGCCGGATCTTGTCGACGTTGAAGCGCTCGAGCTTGCCGCGGATAGTTTTGAGCAGCGCCTCGAGCTCGGGCGGCTCCTTCATGAAGCGCAGCGGGTTGCTGCGCGCGACCACGAAGCTCTTGAGGTAGGGGCTGACGAAGCCCCTCGCCTTCAGCTTCTTCACCACCTCGGCGACGCGCTCGTCGAGCTCGAGCAGCATGCCCGCGTGCCTTTCATGGACCTTCATCGCCTTGCCCAGGGATTCGTCCGAGAACTCCGTCAGCCGCCGCACGAAGGAGTTGTACACCGCGCCGCTGAAGCGCGGATTTTTCTCGTAGCACAGCCCCATCGTCGCGAACGACGCCTCCTCGAGGTAGTAGTCGAACTGCGATTCCTTGCGCGCGGCGTCCTCGTCCATCAGTCCGCGGTAGATGCGGATCACCTCGAGCGACTTGTCGCGCAGGTTGTGCGCCTTCTCGGTGTTGAGCGCGAGGATCTGCCAGGCGACCTCGCGCTTCGGCACAACGAGCGCGGTGATGGCGCGCGCGCCCAGGCGCCGCATCGCCATCAGGCGGTGCATCCCGTTGGGGCTCCAGAAGCCCTTGTCGGGCGCGGTCACGGCGATGATCGGGTCGAGGAACATGCCGGTGCGGTTCAGCACGTCGGCGAGCCTGCGGTGGTGCACCTGCGACAGGTCGCGCTGGAACGGCGTCGGCTCGACCGCGTCGATCGGCAGGATCGCCGCCAGCACCGGGTTCTTGCCGAGCGGGTCGCTGTACCCGCCGAGGACGATCCCGCCTGCCGAGTCAATTTTCTTCGCGGCCTCGGCGGCTTCTCCGCTGAGCTCCTCGAGCCGGCATTCCTGGGGCGTGAGCCCGCGGGACTTCGGCTGCGCCTTGCGCGGCCGGCGCCTTGCCGGGGCGCGTTTGATTCCTTTCCGGGTGGCCATGGCACAATTATCTCAGGAGGTTTTCCGATGATCGATCTCTACGCCGCCGGCACTTCGAACGGCATGCGCGCGCGCATCGCGCTCGAGGAGTGCGGCCTCAAGTACAAGTTCAACCCGGTCGCGCTCGACAAGGGCGAGAACAAGACCGTGAAGTTCCTGCAGATGAACCCGAACGGCCAGATCCCGGTGATCGTCGACCACGAGGGCCCCGGCGGCAAGCCGGTGACGATCTCGCAGTCCTCCGCGATCCTGGTGTACGCCGGCGAGAAGTCGGGCAAGTTCATCCCGAAGGACCCGGCGGCGCGGCCGGCGTTCTGGCAGGCGCTGATGAGCGCCTCGACCGACATGACGCCGACGCTTGGCTCGATCTTCCAGATCGTGCGCTCGAAGGAGCCGCACGGCCCGAGCGCCGACATGTTCAAGGGGCGCTGGAAGCAGTACCTCAAGGTGTGGGACGAAAAGCTCGGCGAGCAGAAATACGCGGCCGGCAACGAGGTCACGCTCGCCGACTTCTCGCTCTATGCCGGCTATTTCCGCGCCAAGGGCGCGCTGCCCGAGCTGTGCGAGGGCTTCCCGAGCGCCGAGCGCTGGGCGAACGAGATGGCGGCGCGGCCGGCGATCCAGCGCGCGCTCAAGTTCTAAGCCGCCGATCGCGGTGAAAGACGCGCTTGGCGAGGCGCAGGCCCATGTGCAAGCCGGGCTCGAGCGCCTCGAGGCCGGCCGCCACGCCGACGCCGAGCGGCAGTTTCGCCTTGCGCTGCGCTTCGCGCCGCGGCATCCCGACGCGCTCAACCTGCTCGGGGTCACCCTTGTGCGCCGCGAGCGCATCGCCGAGGCGATCGAGCAGCTGCGGCTTGCGATCGAGGTAGCACCCCAGGTCGCCGGTTACCACCTGAACCTGGGACACGCCCTGCTGCGCGATGGCGCGGCGCACGAGGCGGTGAAACGCCTGGAACACGCCGCCCGGCTCGCGCCCGAATCGGTCGAGATCAAGTTCCATCTCGGCCGCGCTCTGCGCGCAGCCGGCGACTACGGCGGGGCCGAGCGTGTTTTCCGCGGAGTGCTGGAGGCCGCGCCCTCCTTCGAGGAAGCGCGCCACGAGCTGAACACGGTGCTCTACGAGGTCGGGCGTATCGACGAGGCACAAGCGCTGTTGCGGCAAGCGCCCGGGCCGTTCACCCCGGGAAGGCGTTTGCGCCTGGTCCTGACGAGTTTTCCGCCTGTCGCCCGTTCGAGCGCGCAGATCTCCGAACTGCGTGGCGGCTTCGAGCGCGAGGTCGATGCGTTGGCGACCGAGGGAGCGCGCATCGCGGACCCTCTCGAGGAAGTCGGCGTGACGTCCTTCTTCCTCTCCTACCACGGCATCTCCAACCGTCCCCTCCATGAGAAGCTCGCGCGGCTCCTTCTTGCCGCGCACCCGCGCCTTGCCTGGACAGCTCCGCATTGCGAGAAGCCGCGCAAGCCGTCTGACCTGCTGCGGATCGGAATCATCTCTCGTTACCTGCGGCTGCACAGCATTGGCCGCACGACGCGCGGGCTGGTCGCGAAGCTCGATCGCCGGCGATTCGAGCTGACCGCGATCTTCGTCCCTCCGCTCGCGCGGGATGACTACGCGCGCGCGATCGCCGCCGACGCGGCGCGCACTCTGGTTCTGCCTGCCACCCTGGAAGCCGCGCGAGCCGCCATCGCGCAGCTTGAGCTCGACGCCCTTTTTTACCCGGACATCGGGATGGAGCCCTTTACCTATTTCCTCGCTCATGCGCGCCTTGCGCCGGTGCAATGCGTTTCCTTCGGCCACCCGGACACCACTGGAATTCCGAACATGGACTGGTGGATTTCCAGCGAGCGTTTCGAACCGGCGGCCGCCGATCAGCATTACAGCGAGCGCCTGTGGCGCATCCCGGACGTCGGTACTCTCGCCTACTACTACCACCCGGCGCGCGATTTCCGGGCCCCCGGCCGCGAGGAGCTCGGACTGCCGCCTGGCGTACGGCTGTACACTTGCCCGCAAGCGCTTTTCAAATTGCACCCCGAGTTCGACGCGATCGCGGCCGCAATCCTGCGCAGCGACGCCGACGGCCGCCTGGTGCTGGTTGCGCCGCGACACCAGGCCTGGCTGGACGCCTTGATGCAACGCATGCGCGAGAGCATGCCGGACGTCCTCGACCGCGTCGTCGTGCTGCCGTCCATGCGGCACGAGCTGTTCCTGGGTCTGCTGGCCGCCAGCGACGTGATCCTCGATACCCCGCATTTCAACGGCATGAACTCGAGCCTCGAGAGCTTCGCGGTAGGCGCGCCGATCATTACGAGGCCGGGACCGCTCCAGCGCATGCGGCACACGGCCGGCATGTATGCCGCGATGGGCATCGAGGGCTTGTGCGCCTCATCGGACGAGGAGTACGTCAGGCTCGCGCTGGAGCTCGCCCGCGACCGGGAAAAACGCGCCGCGTACTCCGCGACCATCCGGGAACGAGGCGAGGCACTTTTCGAGGACATGCGAGTCGTGCGGGGTTTCGAGAGCTTCTTCGAAACCGCCTGCGCGAGCGAGCGCTCGAGCTCCAGGCTCTAGGCCAGATTGCCTGCTGGCCATGTCATACATTAAACTACTATGTATGACATCGACCCGCCAGCTGCTTTCGGTACGGCTCGATCCGGCGCTCGCCGAAGCGCTGGAGCGGCATTGCGCGGACACCGGTGCCTCGCGCAGCCAGGTGGTCAAGCAGAGTGTCGCCCAATATCTCATCGCGCAGACCGGCCCGACCCTCGGCAGCCTCGCCGAGGCGGTACTGCCGCGCGCGCGGAAGCACGGCGCGCCGCGCGCGCCGCGCCAGAAGCGCTTCCGGGATTACGTGCGTGAGAAGCGTCGTCGTTGACTCCGGATTCCTGATTGGCCTGTTCGACGAGACCGATCCGCTTCATGCCCGCTGCCGGGCATTTCTGAAGGACTATCGGGGCCGCTTCCTCACCACGGAAGCGGTTCTCACCGAGGCCTTGGCGTTGCTTTCCAGGGCTCAGCAGCTGCGTTGCCTGGATTGGCTGGGCGACGCGGCGCGGGGCGGATTGCTCGAAGTGGATCGCGACGCGCCGGACTTTCGCGCGTTCGAGAAGCTCGTGCGCAAGTATGCCGACCAGCCGATGGACTTCGCCGACGCTTCGGTCGTGCTGCTCGCAACCCGCAGCGGCGTTCGCGAGATCCTTACCGCCGACCGCCGCGACTTTGCCGTCTACCGTCTCCCCGGGCGCGCCCGTTTCATCGACGTCCTCGCTCAGTCATGACGCGGTAATTCCGCGCTGCGAACCTGAAGCCCTTTTGTGCAGTGCAGCGACGCTGTACTAATGATGCGTAAAAACAACAGCAAAGGGCCAGTTGTGGGCCGGCCTTCCCACTTTTCCCTATAATCGTCGCGCCCCGGTGCCTCTGGCCGGGTTAACGAAACGAATCAACGAAAACAGAAGGGGGTCTTGATGAAGCTTCAGAAGACGCAGCTTGCGGCTGCCGTTGGAGCCGCTTTGTTGGTCGCCGGCACCACGTCCGTCAATGCGCAGAACCTGACCGTGCAGCTCTACGGCCAGGTGAACCGCGCGTTGATGCACGCGGACGACGGCTTCAGGAGCAAGTGGTTCCACGTGGACGGCCAGCCGAGCAGCACGCGCTTCGGCATCATGGGGACGTCGCAGATCGCGCCGGGACTTCGCGCAGGGGCGAGGATCGAGAGCGAGATGAAGTCCAACCCGTCCGACCTGGTGAGCTTCGCAACCCCGAGCCTGGGTGCCGTAGCGCCCACCGGAGTTGCGGGGGGATCGGCAGGGACGGTTCTGTTCGCCGAGCGCTGGCTGGATGCATCGCTGGAAGGCGCATGGGGCAGGATCAACATGGGCCAGGGCTCGGGCGCGGCGGACGACGCCTCGACCATCGATCTCTCCGGCACCGGCCTCGCGAACGGCAACTGCCCGACGGACTGGGGCGGCAGCATCGCGTGGCAGACCTCGGCGGGCGTGGCCGTTGCCGGCGGCGGCGCGGTCGGAAACACGCACGCCTGCAACGACTTCGAGAGCCGCTACGACCGCCTGATGTACACGACGCCGGTGTTCGGCGGCCTGCGGGCGCAAGTGGGCTTCGGCCAAAGGACCGCCGTGGGCGAGGCGACGGAAGCATCGGTCTGGTACAGCGGCAAGCTGATGGGCGACTTCCAGGCGGCGATCGGTTGGTCGACGGTCAACCTGGGAACGCCGGGACCGGCGGGTTCACCCGATAGAGAGACGATCGGCGGCTCGTTCTCCTGGCTGCATACCTCGGGCCTGAACTTCACGTTCTCGTACACCCAGGTGGACGGCATCGGAGGTACCAACGCCGCGCAGCGGGACGCGACGTTCTGGTGGGGCAAGGTCGGCTACAAGTTCGGCCAGCATGCCATCGCAGTCGACTACGGCACGACCGAGGACAACCTCCTTGTCGGCGACGAAGGCAAGCAGTACGGTATCGGCTACACGTGGAACCCGATCCGCTGGTTCGAGCTCTACGCGGGCTACCGGATCTTCCAGCTCGATCGTCCAGCCGTGAGCGCCGAAGACGTCACCATCGGCATGATCGGAACGCGGATCCGGTTCTAAAGGCATGAGAGCAAGGTTCTTCGCTTTAGCCGTCGTTGCAGCCGGCCTTGCCGGCTGCGCGGCGGGCGGCACGCCCCCCGGTCCGGCCTACGAGCGCGAGATGCGCGAGGGCCGTCCCGGGCTGTTCGGAGACCTGCGCTGGAACGTCGACCTCAAAGGCAACCGCGAGCCCGTGAGGGTTTCGGAAGAGGAAGACTTCAAGCGGTGGAAGGAATCCAACCCGAGTAGCGCCGAGCGCCAGGAGTTCGAACAATGGCGCGAGTGGCAGGAGTGGAAGCGCAAGAACCCGAAATAACGCTCAGGGAGTTGTAACCCAAGGGGTCAGAGCAGGTTGCTCCGGCCCCTTCTTATTTCTGCAGCAGCGCCGCGACCTCGCCCGGCTCGAGGATCATCGCGTCGTGGCCGGTCTTGAGCTCGAAGAACTTCCACGCCGGCTCGTGGCGGTATTTCGCGGCGAACTGGTCGAAGGAGCCGGTGGCGGGCGACGAGCAGTAGATGAAGGTCTTCGGCATTTTCGCCAGCGCGTGCGCGTTCGAGAGCTTTATCGGCTGCGTCATCGTCCGGTACGGATGGCGTACCTCGCGCGGCTTGACGAAGTCGATGTGCTCGGCCCGGGTCAGGCCCCACAGGGAAAGCGGCGGCGGCGTCAGGCTGCCCACTTTCTCGCCCTCCTCCCGCATGCGCGCCGCGCGCTCGGGCACGACGTACTCGAGCGCGCACTTGCCGTTCTCCGGCACGAACGCGTCGAGGTAAACGAGGCGCCTGACGCGCCCGGGCGCGCGGTCGGCGGCGCCGGTGATCACCATGCCGCCGTAGCTGTGGCCGACCAGTACCACATCGCGCAGGTCTTCCATCTCGAGAAGCGCGACGACGTCGGCGATGTGCGTGTCGAGGTCGATATCCGGGCGCGCGAGGTGCTTTCGCTCGCCCAGGCCGGTGAGCGAAGGGGTAAAGACTTCGTGTTCCTGCAGAAGCGCGCGCACGAAACGCCAGCACCAGCCGCCGTGCCAGGCGCCGTGGACAAGAACGAACGTAGACATCGCTGTTGACTCCTGTACCGAGCGGCTTGCGGCGGCAGCGCTGGCGTGGCGCCGAATCCGGCCCGCTATCTGCGCGGATACGTCTCGAAGCCGGCTTGGGCGAAGTGATGGTCGTTGGTCAGGGCAGCCCTGATTCGACGCTCTTTCATGACCACGAAGCTGGAACAGTCGGTGAAGGAGAAGTCCTTGTCGCGCCAGCGGAAGAACCAGTGGCGCGCTTTTTCGGCCCGCGCCGGGTCTATCCACTCCCAGCGCACCCTCGGACTGCCTTCGACCTGATCCCACCACCGCTCGGCGGCGTCCAGGCCCAGGCGAACGCGGATCAGGGTCAGCGTCTCGTCCATGACGAAGTCGCTCGACACCAGCATGCCTGCGCTCGCCAGCCAGTCATCGCGGAACGTCCGGGCGGTTCTGTGCTGCGGATCGTTTTCGTCCGCGAGCATCGTCCAGCCGGCGGTGTCGACGAACAGCGCCTTCACCGCCTGCGCGCGCCGCGGGCACCGTAAAGGATCCGGTCGTGATCTCGCGACGCGAGGCCGTCGCTCGAGCGGCCCACCGCCGGCGCGCGGTAGACGGGATCCTCTGCCAGCGGTGCTGCCGCGACCGGCCCGTCCTCGACCGGCACGATGCGGAACGCGGGCCTGCTGCGGTAGAGCACCGTGAAGCGCTCGCCGCGCCTCACGCGCCGCACCGTTTCGGGCAGCGACGCGCGCAGCTGTTTGGCATTGATCGTCCGGTCCATAGTTCACCTTGAGTTTACCTTCGAGCCGTGGACCCGGTCAATCGCCTTGGGGGTGTCCTCGCTGCACAACAACTGATAGCACGCGATTGGAAGAAATCGGCGTCAGGCCGGTGGTGACCGGCTCGGGCGCTTGCACAACGCGCAGCGCCGAGGATCGGCGCTTACCCAAGGGCTTTCCGCGCTCCACGAGATCGAGAAGCTTCAGGGCCGGGCCGCTGGGCTTCTTCTCGCCGATCTCCCATTTCTGCACGGTCGAGACGCTGGTATTGAGGTAAGCAGCGAACACCGCCTGGCTCGCTCTCTCGCGAAGGTGCAGGCGCTTGATCTCGTATGCGCCGTACGGGCGCGGTTCCTCAACGCGAAGCGACTCGAATTCGCGCATCGTTTTTGCGTCCACCGCGCCGACGTCGTACAGCCCGCGCGCGGTTTTAATGAGCTCCTTGCGAAGCCGACGGTTGGCCGGAGGCGGCTTGACTGCGGCTCGGGCTCGGTGCTACCTTGGTGTCACCTAGACCTGGACCGCTGGAGCTTCGATGGCCGCCACCACCACGTTGAAGCTACCCGATTCGCTCAAGAAGCGCATCGCTCCGCTCGCGGACGCTGCCGGCAAGACGCCGCACGCCTGGATGGTCGAGGCGCTCGAGGCGCAGGCCGATCAGGCCGAGAAGCGCAAGGCGCTCTACGCCGAAGCAGGCTCACGCCTCGCGGAATTCGCGCGTACCGGAACCGCCTATCGGGCTGCCGACGTGCATCGGTATTTCGGCGCCCTCGTCGCAGGCCGCAAGGTCAAAAAGCCAAAGCCGCTCAAGGTATAGACCGCCGCGATGGCGCAGGTCCTTTACCTGCCCGGAGCGCTGGACGACATCGAGCGGCTCGCCGCGTTTCTTCTCCAGTCCAACCCGTCGGCCGCCGCCGATACGAAGGCTCTGATCGAATCGGCAATCGAGATCCTCGCATCGCACCCCCTGATCGGGCGTCCCGCCGACCTAGGATTTCGCGAGCTCATCATCTCGCGCGGCCGCGGCGGATACATCGCCCTCTATCGATACGACCATCCGGAGGACCGGGTCATCGTGGCCGCGATCCGGCACCAGCGCGAGGCCGGATATCCTGAAGAAGCGATCTAGTACAGCTGCGTGCGGCTGCGCAGCCGCCGCCCCCAGCCCATGCGCGCGGTGACCACGAGCGCGAACAGGCCCGACAGCTTGACCAGCGGGATCACCATGCTCGCGAGGAACACGATCACCGCGACGAACCACTGGTCGTAGCGCATCAGCAGCACGATCCCGTCCCATACCGTGCTCTCCGAGTACGCCCGGTACATGTACATCTTCATGATCGGGTAGATGTTCGCCGGCAAGTACAGCACCAGCGCGGCGAGCGACAGCGCCGCCACGACCTCGAGCCGGCGGCTCGTGGTGCGCGCGGCGACGAAGGAGCCGCAGCGGATGCATTCGGCGGCCGTGCTGGGGGTCAGCGCGCTGACCTCCTGCACCAGGCCGCAGGTATCGCAGGCAATGATGGAAACGCCGGCCATCAGGCTCGACTTGCAATCCTCATGCCCGCGCCGCGGACCCCTCATGTATCTTTCGGCGCATGCGCTATGAGCTTTACTACTGGCCCGGCATCCAGGGCCGCGGCGAGTTCGTGCGGCTCGCCCTCGAGGATGCAGGGGCGCCGTACCGGGATGTCTGCCGCCGCTCGAACCGGGCCCCCGAAAGCCCCCAGGCGTTCGCGCCGCCGTTCCTCAAGGCGGGAAAGCTGGTGATCCCGCAGACCGCGAACATCCTCCTGTACCTCGGCCCGCGGCTCGGCCTCGCGCCGGGGAACGAGGCGCAGCGCCTGCGGCTGCACGGCCTGCAGCTCACCATCGCCGACTGGCTCTCCGAGGTGCACGACACGCACCACCCGATCGCCGCGAGCTTCTATTACGAGGAGCAGAAGGCCGAAGCCCGGCGGCGCGCCGGCGTCTTCCTCGCCGAGCGGCTGCCGAAATTCATGGCGTATTTCGAACGGGCGGTCGACGAGAGGTTCTCGTACGTGCATCTGTCGCTTTTCCAGATGATCGAGGGCCTGCAGTACGCTTTTCCGAACGCGATGAGAAAGATGAAATTCCCGAAACTGCGGAAGCTCCACGAGCGGGTCGCGCGCCGCCCGCGGCTCGCGGCGTATCTGTCGTCGAAGCGGCGCATCCCCTTCAACCAGCACGGCATCTTCCGCCGCTACCCCGAGCTCGATGAGAGAAGCTGAATACTTTCTCGTCGTGCGCTTTTCGATCGAGCCCGAGGCCGAGCCGAAGGTCATGCGCTGGCTCGACGGCGGCCACGTCGCCGAAGTCCTGCGCCAGCCGGGGTTCCTCTGGTGCAAGCGGGTCAAGGTCGGCGCCGGCGGCTACCTGATGATCTACGGCATCGAGTCGCGCGCCGCGTTCGAGGCCTACGAAAGCAACACAGAACTGAAGGCGAAGTTCGCGCGCGAGCGCGCGCCGTTCGAGAAGCACATGAATATCGAGCGGTTCGCGGGCGAAGTCGAGCGGGACTACTCGGAATGAAAGCCGATCTGCCGCTTGGGCGGATCGCCAGGAGGCTGCAGCAGCGGCAGTAGCTTGCGGTAGATATCGCGCAGAGCGGAATCGTGCCCAAGCAGCGCGGTGTCGATTTCGGCAAGTCGCTTGAGGATCGCGGCGTTGACAGCCGTTTCCTCGCGTAAGCGCACGAACGCGCGGATAACAAACACGCTCATCTGGACCGCGCGATCGCTGCGCAGGATGTTTGCTGCCATCAACGCGCCGTGCTCGGTGAAAGCCCACGGCCGAAGACGTGGATCCCTGTGTTTTTGGGAACCTGTCGCAATTTGCGACAGGTTCCTATTTTTCCCAAAGGAATCAACCTGTTGTGACTTTGCGGAATCAACGTACCTAAGCTCGGCGAACTCGGCAGGCGTAAGCTGGAAAGCGAACTCGTCCGGAAAGCGCCGCCGGTTGCGCTTGAAAGCCTCGTTGAATCGCCCCGTGGTAACACCGTAGAGTCGGGCGAGATCCGCGTCGAGCACTACCCTATGCCCGCGCACCTTGATGATCTGTGGCTCGATCGTGCGAGCGTTTCCGCTCATGCACGCTCAACGCGCGACCGCCGAAGAGGATGACCAATGCCGCTGGACTGGAGCACCGGACTGGTAAAGCACCTCGGGATCCGCTTCATCGAGACGGAGAAGGACCGGGTGGTCGCGGAGCTGGAGATCCGGCCGGAGCTGCTTACGGTCGGGGGCGCGCTGCACGGCGGCACGCTGATGGCGTTCGCCGACACCATCGGCGCGGCCGGCACCGTGGTGAACCTCGCGCCCGGGCAGAACACCGCCACGCTCGAGTCGAAGACCAACTTCTTCGCCGCCGCGCGCTCCGGCACGGTGCGCGCAGAATCGACGCCGCTGCACAAGGGAAAACGCACGCACGTGTGGCAGACGCGCGTGACCGACGCCGGCGGCAAGCTGCTCTCGCTGACCATCCAGACCCAGGTGATCCTGTAGGCCGATGGCCGGGCTCGCCGCCGTCCTGACAGCGCTCATGGTCTCGCAAACCCCCACCCCGATCGACCTGCAGGGCCACCGCGGCGCGCGCGGGCTCGCGCCCGAGAACACGCTGCCCGGCTTCGAGCGCGCGCTCGCCGTCGGCGTCGACACGCTCGAGCTCGACGTCGGCGTGACGCGCGACGGCGTGGTGGTGATCCACCACGACCGCCGGCTCAACCCGGACCTCGCGCGCGGCCCGGATGGCAAGTGGGTCACCACGCCCGCGCCCACGATCTTTTCCCTGAGCTTCCAGGAGCTGCAGCGTTACGACGTCGGACGCATCCGCCCTGAATCGGAATACGCGAAGCGCTTCCCGCACCAGAAACCGATCGACGGCACGCGCATCCCGAGGCTGGCGGACCTGTTCGCGATCGCGCCGGCGAAGGTCCGATTCAACATCGAGACCAAGCTCGTCGCCGAAGCGCCGGGCGAGACCCTCGCGCCCGAGCCGTTCGCGCGCGCGCTGTTCGCCGAGGTGCGCAAGGCCGGCGTCGCGGGGCGCACCACCATCCAGTCGTTCGACTGGCGCACCCTCAAGGTGGTCGAGCGCGAGGCGCCGGAGATCCGCACCGCCTATCTCACGTCGGGAAAGGCCTCCGACCCGGCGAAGGTGCACGCCGCCGGCGGCCGCATCTGGTCGCCGAACTTCCAGGACCTCGACGCGGAGAAGCTGCGCGCCGCGCGCGCCCTCGGCCTCAGGCTCGTGGTGTGGACGGTGAACGAGCCGGCGGACATCGGGCGCGTCATCGACATGAAGGTGGACGGCATCATCAGCGACTATCCCGACCGGGTGCGCGCTTGGCGCCGGTAACGCAGGCGCTATTGATCGTCAACGTCGCGATTTTCCTGCTCGGCGAGACGACCGGGGCGCTGCCGCTCGACGACCTGGTGCTGTGGCCGCCGGGCGGCTTCGAGTCGCGCTTCGCGCCCTGGCAGCTCGTGACCTACGCCTTCCTGCACGCCAACCTCGGGCACATCTTCTTCAACATGCTCGGCCTGTACATGTTCGGCTCCGAGGTCGAGCGGCTGTTCGGCTCGCGCTTCTACCTCGCCTATTACTTCGGCTGCGTGGTGAGCGCGGCGCTGTGCCACCTCGCGGTGACGGCGTGGATGGGCGCCGCGCCCGTCCCGACGGTGGGCGCCTCGGGCGGCGTGTACGGGCTGCTGCTCGCGTTCGGCGTCTACTTTCCGCACCGCCGGGTGCTGCTGCTGTTCCCGCCGATCCCGATGCCGGCGCGCGTGTTCGTCATCGTGTTCGCCGCGCTCGAGCTCGCCTTCGGCGTCACCGGCACCGCCGCCGGGGTCGCGCACTTCGCGCACCTCGGCGGCATGATCGGCGGCTGGCTCATGATCCAGTACCGCCGCGCCGGGTTCCCGTTCCGCCGCTAGGGAAGGTCTGAAGTCGTCCCCGACTGAAGCACTCGGGGATGACGTTTCCCCGCGAAGGCGGGGACCCATTCAGAAAATCTCAATCAGAGTTTCCCTAGGCGCTGTCGAACCACCGCTACAACCGGTTGCGGGGCGCGGCGACAGCGCGATCCCGCCGCCTGGAATATCGTGGCGCCATGGGCGACCACGTCGTCCAGCTCTACCAGGAAGAACACGACCTCGCCTGCGCTCTGTCCCGCTACGCCGCTGAGGGCCTGGCGCGCGGCGAAGGCGTCGTGATCATCGGCAGCGCCGCGCGCTGGCAGGCGCTCGCCGCGGCTTTGCGCGCGGGCGGAGTCGACACGCACGGCGCGGTGCTGCGCGGGCAGCTGCGCCTGTTCGGCGAGCTCACCGACATCCTCTGGGGCCAGGGCAAGCGCGAGGCGGCCGCGGCCATCGAGCGCTTCTGGAACGCGCTCGCCCGGTCGCAGCCGTTCTCGCTCCTGTGCGCGTATCCCCTCGACAGCCTCGACGGCCGCTGCTACGACGGCGCGCTGCAGGCCGTGTGCGCGCTGCATACGCACCTCGCGCCGGCCCCCGACAGCGACGCTTTCAACGCCGCGGTGAGCGCCGCGGTGCGCGAGGTGCTCGAGCCGCAGCTTGTCGGCATGCTGCACTCGCTCTCGGCGCAGCACCGGCCCGAGACGCAGATGCCGATCGGCCAGGCGGTGATGCTGTGGCTGCGCCAGCACATGCCGCGAACTGCGGAGAAGGTTCTCGCGCGGGCCCGCGCCCGGATCGAGGCTTAGGCATAAAAAGTGCATGGAGGTCCCCGAAAGGAGGCGTCCATGCCCTCGCCCCGCCGTCTTGCCCTTGTAGCGTTCCTCGCCATGGCCTGTCATGGCGCCTTTGCCCAGACCACGATCCTGCCGACGCAGGCCGTGGAGCGGCTCGCGCCGCAGCTCGTCGCCTTCGCCGGCTCGGCGCTCAATTTCCAGAACCTGGTCAACGGCTTGACGCAAGGCACGCCGGCGCAGCTCGTCACGGTGCTGCCGAACGGCTTCACGCAGGTAGTGACGTTCACGCCCGCGGCGGCGATGTCGCCCGCCGACATCGCCAGGGTGCTCGAAGGCGCGCGCCAGCAGCTGATCAGCCTGGGCATCGCCAGCCCGACCGCGGAGCAGCTCGGCATCGCGCTGATGGGCGGCATCGTGCCGACCGCGCTCGGCGGCACGCCGGTCGCCGGCGCGCTCAACCCGCAGAACCCGCCCAGCCCGGCGGCGCAGATCCAGGCCAACATCGCCGGCGGCGGCGCGGCCGGCTCGACCTCGGCGTCGGTCCCGACACCGGCCACCCCGGCGATCACGGGCGGCCTGAACATCCAGGTCCTTCCCCCCGCCGTCCCGGCGACCGGCGCCACGCCGACGGCGCCGGGCAACACGAGCAACAGCCCGCTGCCGGCGGGCGCGACCAGCCGCAGCCTGAGCGCCGGCAACACGAGCAACACCCCGGCCGGCACCACGCCGCCGCCCGCCGCGCCCAGCGCCCCGGCCACGATGGCGCCGCGCCGCTGATGCAATGGGCAGCGTGCTCTATCTCGACGGACGGCTTGCCCGGAAGGAACGCCTGACGCCGCGCGGCCCGCAGCAGCACCCGCAGCAAAGCCTCCTGCGCCCGGGATACAACTGCTGGCGAATCGCGCACGCCGAGCGCGCGGCCTTCATCGTCGACGGGGAGGACTACTTCCGCGCCTTCCACCGCGCGGCGCTGCACGCGCAGCGCTCGATCATCGTGCTCGGCTGGGATTTCAACAGCCAGGCCAAGCTGCACTACGACCCGGTCCCGAAGGACGGGCCGCCCGCCGCGGTCGGCGATTTTCTCAACTACCTCGCGCGCCGGCGCCGCGGGCTGCACATCCACGTGCTCAACTGGGACTACCCGATGCTGCTCGGCGCCGACCGCGAGTTCCCGCCGATCTACGGCTTCGGCTGGACGCCCGGGCGCCGCGTGCACCTGCGCTACGACGACACGCACCCGGTCGCCGCGAGCCACCACCAGAAGGTGGTGGTGATCGACGACGCGCTCGCCTTCGCCGGCGGCCTCGACCTCACCACGCGGCGCTGGGACTGCTGCGAGCACAAGGCCGAGGATCCGCGCCGCACCGCTTACGACAAGCCCTATCCGCCGTTCCACGACACGATGATCGCCGTGGACGGAGAAGCCGCGCGCGCTGGCTGAGCTGGCGCGCGAGCGCTGGCGGCTCGCCACCGGCCAGAAGCTGAAGGCGCTCGCCGAGCCCGCCGACCCCTGGCCCGAGGACCTCGAGCCCGACATCACCGACGTGGAAGTCGGCATCGCGCGCACCCTGCCGCCGCGCGGCGAGGTGCCGGCGGTGCGCGAGGTGGAGAAGCTGTACCTCGACATGATCGGCGCCGCGCGTCGGGTGATCTACGTCGAGAACCAGTACTTCACCTCCCCGCGCATCGCCGCGGCGCTGGAGAAGCGCCTCGCCGAGCCCGACGGCCCCGAGATCGTGCTGGTGCTGCGGCTGCTCAGCCACGGCTGGCTCGAGGAGGCGACGATGCACGTGCTGCGCACGCGGCTGATCGAGAAGCTGCGGCGCGCCGACCGCCGCGGCCGCTTCCGCGTGTATTACCCGCACATCCCCTGTCTCGTCGCGGGCACCTGCCTCGACATCCACTCGAAGGTGATGATCGCCGACGACGCGGCGCTGCGCATCGGCTCGTCGAACCTGTGCAGCCGCTCGATGGCGCTCGACACCGAGTGCGACCTCGCGCTCGAGGCGCGCGGCGACGCGCGCGTCGCGACGGCGATCGCCGCATTCCGCGACCGGCTGCTCGCCGAGCACCTTCACGTCGAGCCCGCGCGCGTGCGCGAGGAGGTCGAGAAAGCGGGCTGCGTCAACGGCGCGATCGCCGCCTTCGCCACGCAGGAGCGCACGCTGCGGCAGTTCGACGAGCAGCCCGAGTGGTCGGACGCCGTCATGAGCGTGGCCTCGGTCGCCGACCCCGAGGAGCCGATCGCGCTCGAGACGCTGCTGTCCGAGCGCCACGCGGAAGAAGTCGTTGCAAATGAAAAACCGGCATGGACGAAACTCGGCCTCATCGCCCTGGGGATCGCGGCGCTGATGGCGCTGTGGCAGTTCACCCCGCTCAAGGCGGTCGCGACCGCCGAGGCCGCGGTGCGGTGGGCGAACGCCTTCGGCGAGCAGCCCTGGGCGCCGTTCGCGCTGATGGCGGCGTACACCCCCGCGTGCCTGGTGATGTTCCCGCGGCCGCTGATCACGCTCGCCGCGGTGATCGCCTTCGGGCCCTGGCTGGGTTTCCTCTACAGCCTGTCCGGGATCTGCATCTCGTCGGCGGTCACGTGGAAGATGGGGCGTCACATGCGGCGCGACACCGTGCGCCGCCTCGCGGGGCCGAAGCTCGACCGCATGATCGACGTGCTGAAGAAGCACGGCCTGGCTGCGATGACGCTGCTGCGCCTGGTGCCGCTCGCGCCGTTCGCGGTCGAGAGCATCGTCGCCGGCGCGATCCGCATGAAGCTCTGGCACGTCGTGGTGGGCACCGCGATCGGCCTGCTCCCCGGCACGCTCACCACCACGGTGTTCGGCGACGCGATCGAGAGCGCGGTCCTCGGCACGGGCCGGGTGAACTGGTGGC
>Ga0187893_10008519_pt1 | contig 16130 bp, 14 predicted proteins | sample MA1701074metaG_FD_139574 | JGI IMG/M metagenome (GOLD analysis project Ga0187893, IMG submission 139574) | White microbial mat communities from a basaltic lava cave in the Kipuka Kanohina Cave System on the Island of Hawaii, USA - MA170107-4 metaG ...
GTCAAGGCAAACCTCATGCACCGCCGGCGCATCGACCAGCTCGTCAACGCCCCGCCCGCCGCCTCAGAAGACGCTGGTCAAATGGAGCTGCAATGGCTCCCGATCTAAACCGGACAGCACTGGGTCAAGCCCGGCGATGACAATGGGATTGGGTCGGGCTCAGTGAATTAGGGCGCGACTTTCGCATCGCTACGCCTTGCATGCCTCGAGGATCAGCTCGAGCTGGTTGGCCAGCAGCCCGTAGCGCGGATTGAAACTGCCGTCGAGCGCGGCCGTCCCGATGGTGAAGAGATCGGCGCCCGCTTCGCGCACCGATTTGATGCGCGCCGGCGAATCGATCGAGCCCGCCACCACCACCGGCCTGGTCGTGGCGCCGCGTGCGGCCCGAATGAGATCGAGCGGATCGGCCTCGGTCGCGCGAAAGGCCAGCAGGTCGACGCCCGCGCAGCCCGCCGCCGTCATCGCCTTCGTGTCGGACGCGATCTTGGCAGGATTGCCGCCGAGCTTGGTCGGATGTCCGATCGGCGTGCCGGGGAACGGGTAATAGCCGGTCTTCGTGCCCCTGGTGATTTTCAGCACGTCCTCGACCAGGGTGCCGCCCATCAAACAGTCGACGCCGAGTTTCGCGCCGGACTCCGCGGAGCGCAGGCAGGTCGCGCGGTCGGTCGAGACGACTTCGAGATAGGTCGTCTTGCCGTCCGCCTTCATGCGGTCGTGCAGCCTGCGCAGCGTGTCGAAATCGGTGCCGACATCCTTGAAGCCGACATGCCTGAGCGGCACGGCGCGAATCGCGTCGTAGACGTCGAGACAATCGGCGATCGTCTCGTCGTTGCGCGTCAGCATGAAGATGAAGTCCATCGCGCCTCGCCCCGTCAGCCTGCCGCCTCGATCTCGGTGCGGAACTTCCGTCCGAGCAGCTGCCCGATCGTTTCGTCGATCGCGGCACCCCGATGCAGGATCGCGTCTACCGCAAACGCAATCGGCATGTCGAGCCCGAGCCGGTCGGCGAGCGCCCGGATCGCCGCCGCCGTCGCGACACCCTCGACCACGGTGCGCCGCCCGGCGAGCAAAGTCGCGAGCTTTTCGCCCGAACCCAGCGCAAAGCCCAGCGAATAGTTGCGCGACTGGCGGCTGGTGCAGGTGAGCAGGAGGTCGCCCAGGCCCGACAGGCCCATCGGCGTTTCCGGCCGCCCGCCCTTCGCCAAAGCGAGCTGACGGATCTCGACCAGCGCCCGCGTGATCAGGGCGGCGCGCGCATTCTCGCCGAGGCCGCGTCCCTCGACGATGCCGGCGGCGATCGCCAGCACGTTCTTGACCGCACCGCCGATCGCCGCCCCGACCGGATCGTCGGACGCGTAGGGCCGGAACCGCCGCGTGCCGAGCGCATGCATCAGCGCGGCGACCGTCGCCGCGTCGCTGCCGGCGATGGTTGCCGCCGCCGGCAGATCGAGCGCCACTTCGCGCGCGAAATTCGGACCCGAGAGCACGACCGGCGGATGGCCGGGCAGCAGTTCGGCGGCGAGTTCCGGCATCAGCAGGCCCGTGTTGCGCTCGATGCCCTTGGCGCACAGCACCGGCACGGCGTTCCGCCAGCGCGGCCCGGTCCGCCCGATCGCCGCGCGCAGATGCTGCGCCGGCACCGCCAGCAGGACCGCATCGGCAGCGCCCGTTTCGCCACCGAACGCGGCGGTTTCGTCTGCTGTCACCACGATTGCGGGGTCGAGTTCGATCCCCGGCAGGTACGCCTCGTTGACGCGCGTGCGCGACATCGCATCGGCCTGTTCCGCGCGGCGCGGAATCAGCGTCACGCGCCGGCCCGCGCGCCGGGCGGCGATGGCAAGCGCCGTGCCCCAGGCGCCGGCACCGATCACGGCGACGGTTTCGATTGGCGATGTCATGCGCGGCACCCTAGCAATCGGGACGCCGCCGCGCGACGGCGGCAATGACGCATCGCCGTCTCTAGAACGTCATCCCGAGCCAGTCGAAGGATGAGACGGCACGATCGTGCGATCCGCATGATTCGTCCTTCGACGAGCTCAGGACGAGGCTTACCATGAGGATGTCAGGCGGTTTCTCGCTTCAATTTTTCGCTCCCCCACGCCCGCGATCGGTAGCGGCCGACCGCGACGCGAGGGGGAGGGCGAGGGGGTATTCACCACAGAGGCACAGAGGAAGACGAGAGGTCGCTCGATCAGCGCCCGTTTTCTCTGTGTTCTCTGTGTCTCTGTGGCGGACCTCTCTTCTTCGCAAGCCCGGCAACGACGACTTAGAAATTGCCGGCAGTGCCGGCTAAACTGACGCACAATATTTGGGAGCGACCATGGCCCAGCCCGTCATCCTCGCCATCGACCAGGGCACGACTTCGACCCGCGCCATCGTCTTCGACCGCGACGGCAGCCCGCGCGGCAGCGACCAGCGCGAACTGCCGCAGATCTTCCCGCAGAGCGGCTGGGTCGAGCACGATCCCGAGCGCATCTGGCAGGACACGCTCGCCGTCATGCAGGGCGCGCTCGCCAAGGCGGGCATCGAGGCCTCGCACGTCGCCGCCATCGGCATCACCAACCAGCGCGAGACCAGCGTGGTCTGGGACCGGTCGAGCGGAAAGCCGATCGCGAATGCCGTCGTCTGGCAGGACCGGCGCGGCGCGCCGCTGTGCGACAGGATTCTTGCCGCCGGCCACGGGAAGCTGATCGCCGGGCGTACCGGCCTGATCGTCGATTCCTATTTTTCCGCGACCAAGATCGCCTGGCTGCTCGACAACGTGCCCGGCGCGCGCGCGCGCGCGAGAGCGGGCAAGCTCGCCTTCGGCACCATCGACTGTTTCCTGCTCTGGCGGCTGACCGGCGGCAAGGTGCACGCGACCGACGCGTCGAACGCCTCGCGCACCATGCTGTTCGACATAAGGAAACAGCGCTGGGATTCCGAGCTGCTCGAGCTGTTCGGCGTGCCGGCTTCGCTGCTGCCCGAAGTCGTCGACAGCGCGCAGATCATGGGCACGCTCGCCGACGAGCATGCGCCGGCGCGCATCTGCGTCACCGGCATGGCGGGCGACCAGCAGGCGGCCCTCGTCGGCCAGGCCTGTTTCGAGCCCGGCATGGTGAAGAGCACCTACGGCACCGGCTGTTTCGCGCTCATCAACACCGGCGCGGACTTCGTGCAATCGAAGAACCGTCTGGTGACGACCGTCGCCTACCGGCTCGCGGGCTCGGTGCGCTATGCGGTCGAAGGCTCGATCTTCAACGCCGGCACCGCCGTGCAGTGGCTGCGCGACGGGCTCGGCATCGTCGCGCAGGCCGCCGAAACCGAGGCGCTGGCGCGGCAGGCCGCCTCGATGCGCGGCGTCTATCTCGTGCCCGCTTTCACGGGGCTCGGCGCGCCGCACTGGGATGCGAACGCGCGCGGCGCGCTGATCGGCATCACACGCGATGTCGGCAAGCCGGAGATCGCGCGCGCGGCGCTCGAAGCCGTCGCCTACCAGACGCGCGATCTCGTCGACGCCATGCGAGCCGATGGCGCCGCACCGCCGGCGACATTGCGCGTCGATGGCGGCATGGTCGCCAACAGCTGGTTCCTGCAGTTTCTCGCCGACCAGCTCGGTATCGCGGTCGAGGTGCCGAAAGTGCCCGAGACGACGGCGCTGGGCGCCGCGTTTCTCGCCGGCCTCGGCGCCGGGCTCTACCGCTCGCTCGACGATGTCGCCGCGCTCTGGAAATCCGACCGAAGATTCGAGCCGAAGATGGGAACCGACGAGCGCGACGCGCTCTATCACGGCTGGCAGAAGGCGGTGGGGCGGGTGCGATGAACTCTGCCGATCCGGCGCCATCCACCCGGCCGCAGCGCCGTTTCAAATGGCGAACAGCATTGCGGTTGTTAGTCGCGTTTGCACTCGCGCCAATCGTTCCAGCTCTTCTGATTGGTGTCGGAGAGTGGATCAGGTCGGAGGTGCTGCCGGATATCGGAGTTACTTGGGGCACCACATCGATGGGCGACGATCCGCTGCTGGGTGCAGCAGTCGGTTGGGCAATGTTTTTCGCGTTTCCAGTAACCTGGATTCTGACACCGATCGGATTGCTATTCTTCGAAAAACAAAAAAATGGCGGTCGCTTTTCGGCTGCGTCGTCGTGGGAGCCGCTTTCGGATTTCTTTTTGGAATACCGCTCATTTTGACTCCTCTCGGAGTTTGGTTCAGTACCATAAGTGTTGCAGCCGTTTGGATGTTTCTGTGGATTGGGCGCGACCGCAAAACCGAACCGTTCTGGACCTGAAGTCACCGCTCACCTTATCTCGAAATGCGCGTCGGTCGGGATGCCGTCGGCGCCGTTGGTCGGCACCATGTCCTGCGGGCAGCAGGAGAACACGATCGCGATATCCATCTCGGCGCGGAACGTCACATGGTCGCCCGGTTTCGAAACCGGCGGCTCTATGATCTGGGTGTAGTCCGGCATCACGCGCGAATTCTCCCACAAGTTCATCGGGCAGGGCGTGACGGGCAGCTCGATGCCGAGCGAGGCCAGCGCGTTCGCCAGATTGTCGGTGCAATTGTCGTGATAGTCCTTGGCGCCAAGGAGCTGGTAGCGATAGACGTCGCAGGCCGCGAGCGTGGTGTCGTGCACGCCGGGCGACGTGTCCTCCAGCATGGCGAGGATCGGGCGCCGCTTGTTGGTGACAAGCGACAGGCCCGGTTTCGGCGCCGCGCGCTGCATCGAAACGCGGCTGTGCTCCATCGACATGAACTCGCGCGGATCGTCGGCGTTGAACGCCCAGGTGTCGACCACCTGCGAGCCGAACGTGTTGACGATGCGCACGGTCTGGCCGCGTTTCATCCAGGCCGCGATGCCCTTGCGGGCGGGAATCGTCTGCAGGGTCATGGCATCGTCCTCATCGCAACAGGAAACCCTTGCCGAGCGTATCGTCCGCTTCGAGCGTGAAGCGGCTGCTGCCGGTATAGTGCGCGCGGCCGGCAACCGCTACCGTCACCGCCTCGAATTTCCCGGCGCGCGTTCGGCTCGCGAGCCGCGCTTCGAAGACCGAACCGGTGACACTCGAAAAGCGCCGCGTCTCGCCTTCGCGCAAGCTTCCGCGCGCCGCCATCAGCGCCATGCGCGCGGTGACGCCGCTGCCGGTCGGGCTGCGGTCGACCTCGCGTTCGGCGAAGACGCAGATGTTCTTCGAGGGTGCCCCGGCGCCGTCGCCGCCGTCGGTCAGGATCGTGCCGTAGAGAAAGGCGAGGTCCGGATCGTCGGGATGATCGAGCGCGATCTGTTTCTGCGCCGCTTTCGTCATCGCATCCGCGGCATCGACCAGGTCGCGCACCTTCGATTGCAGCGTCAAACCCAGCCGCTCCGCCGGCAGGATCGCGTAGAACGCGCCGCCATAGCCGATATCGGCCGTCACGCGCCCGTGGCCCGGCACCTCGACCGTCGCGTCGAGCGCAAACGCGAAAGCCGGCACGCTCTCGAACGCGACCGCGCCGTCGGCGGCGACGCGCACGCGCACCAGGCCGCACGGGCATTGCAGGTTGAGGATGGTCTCGGGCTCGCGCCGCGCGACGATACCGCGATCGACCGCATAGCGGCCGAGCGCGATGGTCGCGTGGCCGCACATCGTTGAATAGCCTTCGTTGTGGATGAACAGCACGGCCATATCGGCGCCCGGCAGGTCGGGCTCGACCGGTAGCACGCCGTACATGTCGTAATGGCCGCGCGGCTCGAAGATCACCAGTTTGCGGATGTGGTCGAGTTTCTCGCGCGCATAGCGGCGCTTCTCGAGGATGGTGCGGCCGAGGATCGGCGGGCAGCCGGACGTCACGATCCGCACCGGCTCGCCGCCGGTATGCATCTCGACCGTCTCGATCGCACCGGTTGTCGTGTCGCCCACTTCCGCCATGCGCTGAAATCCGTCCCGGTTCTGCGCCATTGACCCGTCGCACGCGCCCGCTAGGCTAGCGCGCCAGACGGCGGCCGGCGAAGGGAATCGGGACCATGAGCACCAACATACGGATCAACGGCGAGCGGCTCTGGGAAAGCCTGATGGAGCTGGCGAAGATCGGCGCCACCGACAAGGGCGGCGTCTGCCGGCTCGCGCTGACCGATCTCGACAAGCAGGGCCGCGACCTGTTCGTGCGCTGGTGCAAGGAAGCGGGCTGCACGATCGCCGTCGACAAGATGGGCAACATCTTCGCCCGCCGGCCCGGCAAGGATGCCAGCCTGCCGCCGATCGTCACCGGCTCGCATCTCGACACCCAGCCGACCGGCGGCAAGTTCGACGGTTGCTACGGCGTCATGGCGGGGCTCGAGGTGATCCGGACGCTCAACGACTATAACTACGAGACCAACGCGCCGGTCGAGGTCGCGGTCTGGACCAACGAGGAAGGCTCGCGTTTCGCGCCGGCGATGGTCGCCTCGGGCGTGTTCGCCGGTGCCTTCGATCTCGATTACGGGCTCGCCTGCAAGGACAACGAGGGCAAGACCACGCTCGGCGCCGAGCTCGAGCGCATCGGCTATGCCGGCGACGAAGTGCCGGGCCAGCATCCCGTCGGCGCCTTTTTCGAGGCGCATATCGAGCAGGGCCCGATCCTCGAGGCCGAGGGCAAGACGATCGGCGTCGTGCAGGGCGTGCAGGGCATCAAATGGTTCGACGTCACGGTCACCGGCCAGGAGGCGCATGCCGGCCCGACGCCGATGAAGCGCCGCAAAGACGCGCTGGTCGGTGCCGCGAAGATGATCCAGCACGTCAACCGCATCGGCCTGCAGAACCTGCCGAATGCCTGCTCGACCGTCGGCATGATGTCGGTGCACCCGAACTCGCGGAACGTGATTCCGGGCCGGGTCTATTTCTCGGTCGACCTGCGCCATCCGGATGCCGCGATCCTGAAGAAGATGACCGAGGATCTCGAGCGGAGCTGCAAGGAGATCGCCGACGAGAGCGGTCTTGCGCTCGAATTCAAGGAGATCTGGTATTCGCCGCCGGTCAAGTTCGCTTCCGAATGCGTCGAAGCGGTGCAGCAGGCGGCGAGCGATCTTGGTTATGCCAACCGCGAGATCGTCTCGGGTGCCGGTCACGATGCCGTCTATATCAGCCGCGTCGCACCGACCGCGATGGTGTTCGTGCCCTGCGAGGGCGGCATCAGCCACAACGAGATCGAGAATGCGACCCCGAAGGATCTCGCCGCCGGCTGCGACGTGCTGCTGCGGGCCATGATCGCGCGCGCGAATGCGTGAGCACGCACGAAGGCGGACGATTGAAGTCGCAGCACTAAAAAAGAATTGTCATGCCCGGACTTGATCCAGGCATCCAGGGTTGCAGAGACCGAGACCGTTGACTCTGGATCGCACGCCGCGATCGGTCGCGGCCGACCGCGGCGCGTCAAGCCCGGCGATGACAAAAATTTAGAGCAGTGTTTACGTGAGCACACTCGTGCGCTTGCGATGAGCGCGCTCAAATCGCCGCGTCGTTGAGCGACCAGTCGAAATCGAACCCGTCGATCTCGTCGCGGCCGAGCAGCATCGCCTTGAGATGCTCGCCGGCATACTGCGCGAGATGCGCGAGAATGCCTGCCTCGCTGTCGCCGAAATCCTCTTCGTACCAGTCGTAGATTTTCGACACCACGAAATCGCCGTCCTCGTCGATCCTGGCGCCGCGCGGATCGTTGACGTAGATCGCCGCCCCCTCGACCAGCAACAGCGCCGTGTTCTCGGCGGTGAAGGCGGTCGAGGCGAGGTTGGGCGCGCCGACCGTCCCGTTGTTGGTGCCGTAATGGATCAGCGGATCGCGCCAGATCGGCCGCAGGATGCGATGCTGGATATCGTCGAGCGTGAGCTTCCGTCCGTCGACCTCGACGATCGGGAACTCCCACGGACCTGACGTGAAAAAACCCGGCGAGATGTCGATGTCCTCGATCGATTCGACGGGATAGAAATCGAGCACCAGCCTGACCACCAGCGCGTTGTAGAGATTGAGCCAGTAGGCGAGCTGCGCCTCGCGCCGGTAGGAGAGGATTGGCACGGCGGCGAGACCGTCGATATAGCGCGCGAGCCGATCGCGGTCGCCGAAGGTCACGCCGCGATAGGCGATGCGGGCGACGCCGTCGACGCCGATCACGCGATGGCGCTGCACGAACGCATCCCACTCGGCATGGTCGATGCGTGCGGGATTCGCCGGGTCGTAGGGCAGCCAATGCTCCCAGAGATCGGCATCGGGTGCGGCCCGGGCCGGCTGCACCGGCAATCCGCTCGCAGCGAGCGCACCGCCGCCGAGCAGCAGTTCGCGGCGCCCGATCGGGCGGTTGGGCTGTGGCGGTCCGGATCTCGCTCGCTGTCCCCGCGCCATGCGCTCCACATGCGGCTGCGTCCGGAGCGGGCGACTCGGGCCGCCCGACCGCGACCGGACGTGCGGCGGCAAGGTTAACCCGCCACCGGCTTCTTTGCACCCGAACCGCGCCTGCGGCCCCTCCGTCGCCTGCCGTCTGGCCCGCCGCAGGGCGATGCAATAGCCTCTGCCGCGCGATGCGAGCATTGATCCATCAGGGGCAGGGGCTTGGGGGATTGCGGCTCGTCGAGCGCGCGGCACCCGTGCCGGCGGCCGGCGAATGCCTGGTACGATTGCGCGCGGTCGCGCTCAACCATCGCGATATCTGGGTCTGCAAGGGGCGCGATCCGTCGGCGCCGCCGGTGGTGCTGGGTTCCGACGGCGCCGGCGAGGTGGTCGAAGTCGGGCGCGGCGTCCGGCGTCCGCGCGTCGGCGATGCGGTGATCGTCAATCCGAGCCTCAACTGGTCGCGCGGCGATCGGGCGCCGCCGTCGAGCTTCGAAATTCTCGGCCATCCGCGCGACGGCACATTTGCGGAGCTGATGGCGATACCGGCCGCCAATCTCGAACCGAAACCGACGCATCTCGACTGGGGCGAGGCGGCGGCGCTCGGCCTCTCCGGCCTGACGGCCTGGCGCGTGCTGGTGACGCAGGGCGCGATCGTGCCGGGCGCGACCGTCGTGATTCCCGGCATCGGCGGCGGCACCGCGCTGACCGCCATGCAGATCGCGATCGCGCAGGGCGCGCGCGTGTTCGTGACATCGACGCAGCGTCATAAGCGCGTGCGTGCCGAAGAGCTCGGTGCCGCCGCGGCCTTCGACAGCACCGAGGACTGGTCGGGCGCCGTGCTCGATGCGACGGACGGCGTCGGCGCCGACATCGTCGTCGAAAGCGTCGGCAAACCGACCTGGGTGCAGAGTCTCAGGGCGCTCGCGCGCGGCGGGAGGCTCGTCGTTTACGGTTCGACCGCGGGCGATCTGGTCGAAACCGACCTGCCGCCGTTCTTTCTCGGCTGGCGCTCGATCCTCGGCACGACGCTCGGTCATCGCGGCGAGTTCCAGGCGATGCTGCGTTTCGCGCAGCGCCGCGCGCTGTCGCCGGTCGTCGACCGGGCGATGCCGTTCGAGCGCGCGGTCCTGGCCATCGAGCATCTTGCGGCCGGCCGACAGTTCGGCAAGATCGTGCTGACGATGGCGGCGTGACGATGGCGGCCTCCGGCTGGAAACGTTTCGCGCGCGACCGGATCGGACTGGCCGGCTCGGTCGTGGTCGGGATCTTCGTCGTCGCGGCGCTCGCGGCGCCGTGGCTGGCGCCCTACGACCCGACCGAGCAGTTCTTCGAGGGGCTGACGCTCGAAGGTTCGCCGCGGCCGCCGAACCCGGAATTCTGGCTCGGCACCGATCTGCTCGGCCGCGACCTGCTCTCGCGTCTGCTCTACGGCGCGCGCACCTCGCTGATCATTGGCGTGGTGGCGAACGGGGCGGCGGTCGCGATCGGCACGATGCTCGGATTGATCGCGGGCTATGCCGGCGGCTGGCTCGGCGGTGCAGTCATGCGCTTTACCGACCTGATGATGGCGTTTCCGGCGCTGCTGCTCGCGATCGCGCTGGCGGCGATCTTTGCGCCGTCGCTCTGGATCGTCGCGATGGTGATCGCGCTGGTGAACTGGGTGCAGATCGCGCGTGTCATTTATACCGAGACGCGTGCGCTCGCCGCGCGCGAATATATCGAGGCGGCGCGCGCGCTCGGCGCCGGTCATGCGCGCATTCTCTTCGTCCACCTTCTGCCGCATCTGCTGCCGACGATCCTGGTCTGGGCGACGCTCGGCATCGCCGCCACCGTGCTGCTCGAAGCGACGCTCTCTTTCCTCGGCATCGGCGTCAGGCCCCCGACGCCGTCCTGGGGCGGCATCATCTTCGAGAGCCAGTCCTATTTCCTGACCGCGCCGTGGCTGGTGTTCTTCCCCGGCATCGCGATCATGATGGTCGCGCTGGCGTTCAACCTGATGGGCGACGCGCTGCGCGATGCGCTCGACCCGACGCAGCGGGGCCGCTGATGGGTCGCTATCTCGTCCGCCGCCTCGCCGCCGCCGTGTTGATCCTGCTGGGCGTCACCGCGATCACCTTCGCGCTGAGTTTTATCATCCCGGCCGACCCGGTGCGCATGATCGCCGGGCGCAGCGCGACGCCCGAGACGGTCGAATCGATCCGCCAGCAACTCGGGCTCGACCGGCCGGTCTGGGAACAATACGGCTCCTACCTGCTGCGGCTCGCGCAGGGCGATCTCGGCCGTTCGTACGTACAGAAGACGGAAGTTGCCGAGCTGGTCTGGAGCCGTTTGCCGGCGACGCTGCTGCTGATGGCGGGTGCCATCTTCTTCGAGCTCGCGATCGGATTGCCCGCCGGCATCCTCGCCGCGCGCAAGCGCGGCACCGCCGCCGATCGCGGCATCATGATCGTCTCCTTCGCCGGCGTGTCGACGCCGCATTTCGTCGTCGGCCTGCTGCTGCTCTACGTCTTCGCCTATCTCTGGGGCTGGTTCCCGATGTCGGGCTACGGTTCGCTCGCGCATCTCGTCCTGCCGGCGCTCACGCTCGGCATCGCCAACGGCGGCTGGTATGCGCGCATGATCCGCTCCTCGATGGTCGAGGTGCTGCGCCAGGACTATATCCGCACCGCGCGCGCCAAGGGCGTCGCCGAACGCTCGGTGATCGTCGTCCATGCGCTGCGCAACGCGATCCTGCCGATCGTCGCGATGATCGGCCTCGACATCGGCATCTTCATGAGCGGCGCGGTGGTGGTGGAATCGGTGTTCGGCTGGCCCGGCATCGGCCAACTCGCCTGGCAGGCGATCCAGCGGCTGGATATCCCCATAATCATGGGGGTTACCTTGATGGCTGCGGCCGGAATCGTGCTCGGCAACCTGCTGGCCGACCTGATCGTCAGCCTCGTTGACCCACGGGTCCGGCTTCGCTGAAATGGGTTATCCCCGCTCGGGGAAGGGAGGAATAGACCATGCGTAAATTATTGGTAGTGGCCGCTGCGTTGATCGTGGCGCTGCCGCTGACGGTGTCGGCCCAGACAAAGCAGGGCGGCGAGATGATCGTGACGTACAAGGACGACGTGTCGACGCTCGATCCGGCGATCGGCTACGACTGGCAGAACTGGTCGATCATCAAGAGCATCTTCAGCGGGCTGATGGATTACGAGCCCGGCTCGACCGTGCTGGTGCCCGACCTCGCGGAGAGCTTCCAGATCTCCGAAGACGGCATGACCTACACGTTCACGCTGCGCGAAGGCGTGAAGTTCCACAACGGTCGCGAACTGACCTCGGCCGACATCAAGTATTCGATCGAGCGCACCGTCAATCCGGCGACGCAGAGTCCGGGTGCCGGCTTTTTCGCCTCGATCGTCGGCTTCGACCAGGTTGTCGCCGGCGAGACCACCGACCTGCTCGGCATTTCGACGCCGGACGAGCGCACCGTCGTGTTCCAGCTTTCGGCGCCGAACGCGACCTTCCTGCATGTCATGGCGATCAATTTCTCCTTCGCCGTGCCGCGCGAGGTGGTCGAGGAATACGGCGCCGACTTCGCCACCCATCCGGTCGGCACCGGCGGCTTCAGGCTGGCGGAATGGACGCTCGGCCAGCGTCTCGTGCTCGAGCGCAACCCGGACTATTTCGAGCCCGGCCTGCCCTATCTCGACCGCATCGTCTTCGAGGTCGGTCAGGAACCGACGGTCGCGCTGCTGCGTCTCAAGAACGGCGAGGTCGACATTCTCGGCGACGGCATTCCGCCGGCGCAGTTCGAGGAGGTGATGAACGATCCCGCCAACGAAGGCCTGATCGTCGAGGGCGGCCAGCTTCACACCGGCTACGTCACGATGAATGTCAACGTGCCGCCGTTCGACAACGTGCTGGTGCGTCGCGCGGTCAACATGGCGATCGACAAGGACCGCATCGTCCGCATCATCAACAATCGCGCGGTGCCGGCGAACCAGCCGCTGCCGCCGCTGATGCCGGGATACGACACCGGTTACGCCGGCTACGCCTACGATCCGGAAGGGGCGAAGGCGCTGTTGGCGGAAGCGGGCCTCGCCGACGGGTTCGATACGGTGCTCTATGCGATGAACACCGATCCGAACCCGCGCATCGCGCAGGCGATCCAGCAGGATCTCGCAGCCGTCGGCATCCGTGCCGAGCTGCAGTCGCTGGCGCAGGCGACCGTCATTGCCGCCGGCGGCGAACCGGAAGGGGCGCCGATGCTCTGGTCGGGCGGCATGGCATGGATCGCCGACTTCCCGGATCCGTCCAACTTCTACGGACCGATCCTGGGCTGCGGCGGCGCGGTGCAGGGCGGCTGGAACTGGGCCTGGTACTGCAACGAGGAAATCGACGCCTCGGCGGCGGCAGCCGACGCGATGGTCGGCGCCGACCTCGCCGATGCGCGGCTCGATCTCTGGCGCTCGATCTTCATCGCGATCATGGACGATGCGCCGTGGGCGCCGGTTTTCAACGAGCAGCGCTTCACGATGCATTCGCCGAATATCGGCGGCGACGATTCGCTGTTCGTCGATCCGGTCCATATTCCGGTGAACTACGACCACGTCTACGCTGTAAGCGCGCAGTAACAAGGCGCGCGCAGAAAGCGGCGCCCGCAGCCGGATCGGGGCCGGTTGCGGGCCGCTGCATAGGGAGGAAGAGGCCGATGGCCCGCGATTGCAGCCACACGATCCACAAATCGAGCCACCATTTCGGCTGGGACAATTCGATCACGCCGCGTCTCGTGGTCGCCCAAGGCGAATCGGTCGCGTTCGAATCGAACGACGCCTCGGCCGGGCAGCTCGGACCGAAATCGACGGTCGAGAACGTCACCATGCTCGACTTCGGCAAGATCAATCCGGTGACGGGACCGATCCTCGTCGACGGGGCCGAACCGGGCGACGCGATCAAGGTGACGATCCTCGGCTTCCAGCCCTCGGGCTCCGGCTGGACCGCGAACATTCCGGGCTTCGGCCTGCTCGCCGACCAGTTCAAGGAGCCGGCGCTCTATCTCTGGCGCTACGACACGACCGGCAAGCAGCCGGCGGCCTATTCGCCCGGCGGCCGCGTGCCGCTCAAGTCGATGTGCGGCACGATCGGGCTGGCGCCCGCCGCACCCGGCCATCACAGCATCGTTCCGCCGCGCCGGGTCGGCGGCAACATGGACATCCGCGATGTCGGCGAAGGCACCGAACTCTGGCTGCCGGTCGAGGTGCCGGGCGGCCTGTTCTCCTGCGGCGACATGCACGCCGCGCAGGGCGACGGCGAGGTCTGCGGCACCGCGATCGAAACCGCGATGTCGATCGCGCTCAAGTTCGAGGTCGAGAAGGGCGCCAATCTCGCAGCGCCGCGCTTCCGCACGCCGGGCCCGGTCGCGCGCCACGCCGATGCGAAGGGCTACGACGTTGCGACCGGCATCGGCCCCGATCTGATGCAGGGTGCGCGCGATGCCGTCTCCGGCATGATCGATCTGCTGACGCGCCGGCACAAAATGTCGGCCGTCGAGGCCTACATGCTGTGCAGCGTCGCGGCCGACCTGAAGATCAGCGAGGTCGTCGATCAGCCCAACTGGATCGTCTCCTGTTACTTCCCGCGCATCGTCTTTGAATGACACGGACCGTCGCGACGGGGGGTGGCGGCCCGACGCCGCTGCTCTCGGTCGAGGGCTTGACCGTCGGGTTCCGTACCGAGGACGGGTTCGTCCGCGTGCTCGACGATGTGAGCTTCGCTGTCGGCGCCGGCGAAACCGTCGGACTGGTCGGCGAGTCCGGCTGCGGCAAGAGCGTGTCCGCCATGTCGGTCATGCGGCTCATCCCGTCGCCCCCGGCGGTCACGGAAGCGGGCCGTGTACTCTTCGACGGCGCCGATCTGCTGAAACTGTCCGACGATGCGATGCGCGACGTGCGCGGCGACCGCATCGGCATGATCTTCCAGGAGCCGATGACCAGCCTCAATCCGACGCTTTCGATCGGTTTCCAGATCGAAGAGGTGCTGCGGCTGCATCGCGGGCTCGGCCGAGCCGAGGCGCGGCGCGAGAGCATCGCGATGCTGCGCGCGGTCGGCATCGGCGCGCCGGAACGGCGGCTCGACCAGTATCCGCATCTGCTCTCGGGCGGCCTGCGTCAGCGCGTGATGATCGCGATGGCGCTGGTCTGCGGGCCGAAGCTGCTGATCGCCGACGAGCCGACGACCGCGCTCGACGTCACGATCCAGGCGCAGATCCTCGAACTGCTGCGCCGTCTGCAGCGGCAGATGGGCATGGCGGTGCTGCTGATCACGCACGATCTCGGTGTCGTCGCCGAGATGTGCGACCGCGTCGTCGTCATGTATGCCGGCAAGGTGGTCGAACACTGCGCGACCGCCACCCTCTTCCGCGAACCGCGCCACCCGTACAGCGCCGGGCTGCTGGCGGCGACGCCGCGGCGCGCAAGGCGCGGCGAACGTCTGGTTGCGATTCCCGGCATGGTGCCGGCGCCCGGCAAGCGCGGGGCCGGCTGTCCGTTCGTCGACCGTTGCCCGCGCGCGATCGAACGTTGCCGCGCCGAGATGCCGCCGCTGGCGCCGGTCGATGGCGCTGTCGCATCGTCGGTCGCGCACGAGAGCGCCTGCTGGAACCCGGTTCCGCTGCGCGGAGCGGCCTGACGATGGCATCGCTGCTCGAGGCCGGCGGCCTCGTCAAACGCTTCCCGAGCCGCGACGGGCACGGCGCGGTGCGCGCGCTGACGGACGTCTCGCTGTCGCTCGAGGCCGGCGAGACGCTCGGCATCGTCGGCGAAAGCGGCTGCGGCAAATCGACTTTGGCGCGCGTTCTGCTGCGGCTGATCGAGCCGGATGCCGGCACGATCCGCTTCGACGGCGGCGATCTGCGCGCGCTCGGCGTCGCGGCACTGCGGCATACGCGGCGCGACATGCAGATCGTGTTCCAGGATCCTTATGCGTCGCTCGATCCGCGACTGATGATCGGTTCCATCGTCGAAGAGCCGCTCGCCATCCATCGCATCGGCGACCGCGCGTCGCGCCGACGGCGGGTTGCCGAACTGCTCGAGCTGGTCGGGCTCGATGCCGGTGCCGCAACGCGCTATCCGCACGAGTTTTCCGGCGGCCAGCGCCAGCGTATCGTCATCGCGCGCGCGATCGCGCTCGAGCCGAAGCTGGTGATCGCGGACGAGCCGGTCTCCGCGCTCGACGTTTCGATCCAGTCGCAGATCCTCAACCTGCTGTCGGACCTGAAACGTCGCCTCGGTCTCTCCTACATCTTCATCTCGCACGATCTCGGCGTCGTGCAGCATATGAGCGACCGTGTCGCCGTCATGTATCTCGGCCGCATCGTCGAAACCGCGCCGGCGGAGCGTCTGTTCGAGGATCCGCGCCATCCCTATACCCAGGCGCTGATCTCGGCGATTCCCGCCGCCGATCCGGACGGCGTGCGGCGCCAGCGCATCGTGCTCGCGGGCGAACCGCCGAGCCCGGAGAACCCGCCGCCGGGCTGCCCGTTCCATCCGCGCTGCCCGCGCGTCATGGATGTCTGCCGCGAAAAATTTCCGGATGTGACGGAAGAGGACGCCGGCCCGGCGACTCATGACGACCCGTCGCGGCCGACCGCGACGCGCCGCGTCTGGTGCCACCTTTATCCGCCATGTTGAATCCTTCGCCCCCGTCTTCGGGCAGGGGAATCGCATGTCCGGTGGAATAAGTTCTTGCGTGCGCTGAGGAATTGGATTCAGGGAGTGGCTTCTTGTAGGGGAGGAGCCACGTATGGAACGCTTTACGGAGGCATTTTCGAA
>Ga0187893_10008521_pt1 | contig 16126 bp, 12 predicted proteins | sample MA1701074metaG_FD_139574 | JGI IMG/M metagenome (GOLD analysis project Ga0187893, IMG submission 139574) | White microbial mat communities from a basaltic lava cave in the Kipuka Kanohina Cave System on the Island of Hawaii, USA - MA170107-4 metaG ...
CTGCCCACTCGTGCGGACAAAGTCCTCGCGCGCATCCGTGACGTTCGTGCAGGAAAGCTCTACGACGCACGTTGGGGAGCTCGCCAGCGTGGCGAGGGCGAATACGCCAACGCGCTGATGAGTCTCTTCGAAGCCACAAAACGACGGCTCGGCTTTGGCGACATGGGCATGCAGCCGAAGCACACGTTTCGCAGACCATGCACATCGAGCCAAAACGGGCAGCTCGGCTTGTTCGGGTGTCAGGGTACGGTGGATCCTCGCTCGTCCTGACGTCCCCGTTCACGCTTGTCTGGACTGCGAGCGATCGGCACTGCCATCGCGATGGGATCGATGGTTTGCTCGCCTCGATGGATCAATCGCAGTATCAGTGTGCTCCCTGGCAACAATGCGTGACCGAGCCGAAAGCGAAGCTTGGCGGACAGCCGTTCGCCTGGGCCAAGCTCGAGCCGACGCTTGCCGGCCAAGACATCGGGCGTGAGTGGAAACTCGAGGTCGTCTTGATGCAGCAAGATGCCCTCCGGTTCGATCACGATGGCCGCGGCGTTACGGTTTTGAACCACGACCTGCAAGCCGAGAAATTCGGGTTCGTATTCGGCGGCGGCAATCTCGACGCGCACGCCGTCTCGTTCGAGCGCGTACTCTCCGGGCGAAAAACTACGGCGCACGGGACCGATGGGCCCGCATGCCACCAGGACGACCACCTCGAAGGCCGCGACCGCGAACGCCAACGAGCGCACGAAGCGGAGGCTCGAGCTGCGGATCATCGTGGGTTATGGTACACGGCCGCGCGCATGAAGCTCGCAATCCCCAAGTTCCAGTACCGGTTCGTGCGCGCCATGGGCAACGTCATCCACCCGGGCAATTTCCATCCCGTGGGTACGCAGGTCGAGGCCGACAGACAGTGCGGGCGTGCATTGTCGGGACGCACACCCGTGGTCGGCCAGGCGGGCCGTTGGCTGCTGGTGGGCGGCTCGGGCGGGTTCGGAAGTGCCGCTCGCATCGCGCTCGCGGCCCAAGGCGCCCACACGCTCAGCGTCGCGTTCGATGCTCAGCCAAACCCTGAAAGCACGAACAAGATCCGCATGCTTGGATCGCCCGGGTTTCATCGCAACCTGGCCATCGAACGTCGGCTTCGTGCGCTTGGCCTCGTCGCCGTGTCGCACAACGCCGATGCGTTTTCACTGGATACGCGCGAGCGGGCGCTCGCCTCGATTCGCGAGCACATGCCGGGAGGGAAGATCGACGGTCTCGTATGGGCGCTGGCTTCGCCGCGGGGGCTCGATCCCCGGACCGGACAAGTGGTTTCGAGCAGCCTGCGGCCACTCGGACGCACGGTGGCCGTAAAGACTTTCGGCCCCGGCGACGACGGCGAGGCCGGGCCAGCACGTATTGCCGAGTTTGCCATCGAGCCCGGAACACCCGAAGAAGCGATCAACACGCAATACGTGATGGGGGGCCGCATCGTCGAGATCTGGATCGACGCGTTGCAAAACGCAGGCGTATTGGCCCAAGGCTTCACGCTCGTCACCATCAGCTATCGTGGCAACGCCCTCAACGATGCGATCTACCGCAAGGGGCTCATTGGATTGGCCAAGGCCGACCTGGAGTTTCAAACGCGGGCCATCGATGCCGTGCTACGCAAGCGACTGGATGGCAGGGCCATCGCCGTGGAGGCCCCCGCGGTCGTCACCGAAGCTTCGGGAGGGATCCCGGGCGTACCGTTTTACATGGCGCTGCTCATGGACACGATGGGTGCGCGTTTCGAGGATCCACTCGCCTCGATGGAGCGCATGCGCACCGCCCTGGCAACACCCGGGGGTCCCACCTTGGACGAGGTCGGACGCCTGTGCCTGGACGATCGCGAGCTGTCGCCCGACGTGTTTACCGAGGTGAAACGCAGGTTCGATGCCTATGCAGTCGGGGACGTGTTCGAGGAACGTCTGTTCCGGTCGTTCATGACGGCCTACGCTGCGACGCGCGGGTTCGACGTCGAAGGCGTCGACTACGAGGCCGAGTTCGACGTCAACGCCGTGTCCAAGCTGTAATGCGTCGTGGGAGCCATCGTGTGGCCGCGGATTGCGCGATTTCGAATGCCGTGGGATCGTTTCGCCCGGTGTGGGTACAACCTCCCCAGACATGACCCAGGCCAACCCGCCGCTCGACGACGTTCGCGCGGAAACCGAGCTGCTGGAGCCATCGATCAGCTGCTCGTTGGACGGGACGTTGCCATCTTGGCCGGAAGGAACCCTCGGCCTCGATGGTGATGTCGTTCGTGCCTCGGTGAGAGCGAAACTATTCGCGCCCGAAACACCCTCGAAGATCGCCCGCTTCACCGTGCTTCGTCTGTTGGGCTCCGGTGGCATGGGCGTCGTGTACGTGGCCCACGACCAAGAGCTCGATCGGCAGCTTGCGATCAAATTCCTACGCTCGGGCGTGCAGGAATGGGACACGCGGGGCGAAGCCCGGCTCGTTCGAGAGGCGCAGGCCATGGCTCGCCTGTCCCACCCGAACGTCGTGCAAGTCTACGAGGTCGGCAATCACGAAGGACAGGTGTTCCTCGCCATGGAGCTCGTGCATGGCACGAACCTGCGCGAATGGCTGCGCACGGAAGATCGCCCGTGGCAGGACGTGCTCGCCAAGTTGTTGCAGGCAGGGCGCGGCCTGGCGGCTGCGCATCGTGCCGGCATCGTGCATCGCGATTTCAAGCCCGAAAACGTGTTGCTCGACGACGACGGCCGCGTGCTCGTGGGCGACTTTGGCACGGCTCGCGGCGCCCGAGCCGAGCACAACGACGACGATGCACCGACCACCGATCGATCGCCATCGGCAGAGCGATCCTCGGGCTCGCTTCACATGACGCTCACCGCGACGGGTGTGGCCTTGGGAACGCCCGCGTACATGTCTCCGGAGCAACACTTGGGACTCGAGACCGATGCCCGGAGCGATCAGTTCGGTTTTTGCGTCGCGCTCTACGAGGGGTTTTACGGCGTGCGCCCGTTCGTCGCCAGCGGCCGAGCCGACTTGGTCACGCAAGCCATGGAGCGCAAGTACCGGGTTCCAGTGAAGCAGCCCAAGCTTCCCACGCGCATTCGCAACGCGATCTTGCGCGGACTTTCGGGCAGCCCCGACGAGCGCTTCCACGACATGGATGCGCTGCTTCGCGAGCTCACCCTCGAGCCCAAGAAAAAACTGTGGCGCATGGCCATGGCCGGCGGCGCCATCGGTGCCATGGCGGTCTCGGCCAGCGTGTTCGCATTGGCCGACGTGCCGTGCGATGCCACCACGCTTGGTGTTGGCGAGCTCTGGAACGACGAGCAACGACGAGTCGTTCGCCATGCCATCGTTCAAACCGAGCTGCCGTTCGCCAGCTTGGCCGCTGCCAACGTCATCGACGCGCTCGATGGTTACGCAGCGGGCTTGAGCGCGGGCCGCGTCGATGCCTGTCGTGCAACCGCCGTCGACCACGTGCAATCCGAACAGCTTCTCGATGCGCGCATGCGTTGTCTCGATCGACGGAGCCGATCGTTTCGGGCACTCGTCGGTACCCTCACCGAGGGTGGCAACGACGCGGCCATTCACGCCGCCGAAGCCGTTACCAAGCTGCCGGAGCTCGAGTCGTGCTCCAACCTCGAGCGCCTCTCTCAGAATGTGCATTTGGCCGCTGCGGATCCCGCGAGCGAGGCCGATGTTTCGGCACGCCTGGCCGAGTCCGCTGCGCTGGAATACTCAGGCAAGTTCCAGGACGCGGCCGAGATGGCCCGCGCCGCGCTTCGTGACGCACGCGCGACGGGCCATGTTCCAACCATCGCCGAAGCGCTGTTTCGCCTGGGCTCCACGCAGATGGCCCTCGACGACAAGGCCGCCAGCACGTCGTTCGGCGAGGCGCTCTCCCTCGCCGAGGAAGCCGAGCACGACGAGCTCGTCGCCGACGTGTGGGTCGCTCGCCTCGACCTCGGCGCGCGCAGCCTGATGCCCGCCGTCGAAGCCCGCGAGGCGATCGATCGTGCGACTGCGTGGGCCAAACGCCTCGGCGACAACGAGCGCAAACGAGCCCGCGTCCTCCAGGCCCGTGGTCGTCTGCTCCACGTGCTCGGCGACCTGCGGGCCGCCGAGGTGGACCACCGCGATGCCCTGGAGATCCGCGAGCGCATCGACGGCCCGGACAGCCTGCAAGCCGCCGAGTCTTCGAGCGACCTCGCAGTCGTGCTGTCTGCCGCTGGACACCACCAAGCCGCCCTCGAGCTTTACGAGCGCGCCTTTGGGGTTCGTAAGCGCCTGCTCGGTGACGGCCATCCACTCGTGGGAAATGCCCTGGTCAATCTCGGCGCCGAGCTACGCGACCTTCGACGCTTGGACGAAGGGAGGGTGAAGCTTCAGACGGCCGTGGAGTTGTTCGAGAGGACACTGGGGGTGGGTACCGCGGTTGCGCATGCCCGCCTCGTGTTGGGCGCGCTCGAGGCGACAGCCGGCCGGTTCGATGCGGCCCGCTCCCATTTCGAAACCGCGGCTGAGATCTTTCGCACGAAGTCCCATGCCCATCATGTTTGGGCATCGACGTACTTGGCGAGGGTGCTGTTGGACCAAAAGGACTATGCAGCCGCGCTGCCGATGTTTCGAGAATGCCTCGCGCTGAGCGAGCGAAACTCGGGTACAGACAATCCCATGAGTGGATCGATTCTCACGTACATTGGAGATACCCTGCTGGGCCTCGAACGCCTCGACGAAGCTCGTGGAGAATACGAACACGCGACTCGCATCCTGGAGCGCGCCCACGGACCATTTCATGCGTCTCTCGGTCAACCGTTGCGTGGTCAGGCGCTCATCTGGTTAAAAAAGCGAGATCCTGTGCATGCTGTCCCGTTGCTCGAACGGGCGATTGCAGTGTGGAGTGCGAGCTCGCCCACGTTCGATGCGGACCTCGCAGAGACCAAGCGAACACTCGCAGAAGCGCGTCGCGACATCCGATTCAGCTACACCGCACGGACATCCATCGGCCGCGAATGAGTCCCGGCTGGTTCAGCCCCCATGAAAGGAAACAAGTAAACCATGGCCACCAACGAAGCCTCGAACACGAGAAAAGCAACCCCAAAAGACGTCGCGCTCGCGAAAGACCCGAATGCACGTAGGCGCGCCAAAGATCTCCTGAGAACCCATGTCGCGCAAGGAATTTTGGAAAACGTCGTGAACGCGATGGTCCCGGTAGAAACGGGTGAAAAACAAGGCAAGCGCCTAAAAATCACCAACACGGTCAACGTGACGTTCCGGGCCAAACCCGTTGGCTCCGGCAGATTGGTGCTCGAATACGGTTCAGCCACCGACCCCATCACGGTTTCCGAAGACGACGAGCTGGAGCTCCAGGCCGGCTCGTCCGCACTGGAGGCGACCCTGATTCGAATGCAGATCGTCCCCCCCTCCGAAGGCGGCACGGTCACCGCATTTTTCAAGGACGATAGAGGGAACAAGCGCGCTTGGGAGCAAGAAGGCGACAGTGCATGGGCATGCGTGCGCATTCCTGCGTCTCAGGCCGACGCTGATCTGCATCCCGAACGTTACAAAGGAAAGTTCGGCGTGAGCCTGGATCGCAACAAAGAAAACATCGGAGTCATGGATCCGCCTTATCTCACCCCACCGCGTTATCCCTAATCAGTTTCACAACAGAGCCCGGCAGGCGGGCCGTGTCTCGCGGAACACTTTCTGGAGCAAATGATCAGTGTTCCGCGAGCCCTCGTTTCCGCTCACGCGCTCGCTTCAGGGCGGAAAAATGCGGACACAGGAGCTCGTCCCTCTTGACGTTCGGGGGGGGGGGCATGGCAACGTCGCGTCCCACGGCTCGAGCGAGCCTTCGAAAGGAATGAATCTCATGCTACGTGTGAATGTACTTCTCATGTGTGTTCTGGCTGCAACCTGTGTCGATGATGGATCCGATCACGAGATATCGCCGTCCAAGATCGTCGCTACCGAAGAGCTCGATCTCGTAGCTCCCATCGAAGCCAAGAAGAGCAACATCGTGTTCCAAAACACCACCGATGTGACCTTGACCGCTCAGCTCACCGGCGGCGGCGTCATGTTGTATTCCGGATCGACGGCCATCGGCGAAGGTGATTCGGTCACGATTCGCGCGGGTACGGCAAGTGGAGCGACCACCACCTTGAGGATCCAACCGGTCAGCGGTTACAAGGTCACGGCCTACACCAAAGGAGGGGCAGATTGGCCCACCGACGGCAACGGAAGCTACAAGACCGTCACGATTCCGCCCGACTACGCTTCTCCGAACGAAGTACAGTTTGGTGTCGAGCTCGAGAACTTGATGACACACGTGGTGTACGAAATGGATCCCCTTTATCTCGCCCCACCGCGCTATCCCTGAACCGCTACGCAACCAAATCCAGCGACGGCTGACGCTGCCGGCCAAGGCCGTCATGTCATACGGAACACTCCCGCGAACGGAAGTGTTCCGTGAATCATGTCAACCCGCATTGGGTCGTAACGCATCCGTACCGTCTCCGGGAATCCGGCTGGAAGCCTGCGCCAAGGCTCGAGCACCAGGCGGCGAAAAAAGCGCGCGGCATTTCAGTGGTGTAAAGGTGGAATAAATCTACCTCTACTGCTACAAAAGAATCGGATGTCTCTCAACCTCAAAAACCCAGAAGTCGAACGCCTCGCCGCCGAGGTCGCCACGATGGCGGGAGAAACCAAGACAGAAGCAGTCCGTCGCGCGCTCGAAGAACGGCGCGAACGCTTGCGGTTCCGTATCGCTCGTCGCGACCGCGCCGGTGATGTGCTTCGTTTCCTCGAGCGTGAGGTTTGGCCACTTTTGCAAGGCGAACGGCTTGGCCGCGCTCCGACCAAGAACGAGCGTGAGAGCATGCTTGGTTACGGGGATCACGGCGTGTGATCGTCGACAGCTCGGTGATCGTCGCGATCGTATTTCGCGAACCCGGTTTCGCGAGCTTAGTTTCGTGTTGTACGAGCACGGCAGGAACGGGTATCGGCACGCCGACGCTGGTCGAGACCGGCATCGTGTTGACCGCGCGACTGGGCCGAAGTGCAACCGGACTGCTCGCGCACCTCGTCGATGAGCTTGGGTTGCAGATCGTTCCATTCGGAGACGCGCATTGGCGTGCAGCCATCGATGCCTACGTGCGCTTCGGAAAGGGACGCCATGCCGCTGCCCTGAATTTCGGCGATTGCATGACCTACGCGACCGCCAGCCTCGCTGCGCAACCGCTGCTTTGCGTCGGCGAGGATTTCAAGCGAACCGACCTTGCGCTCGTGGCTATCTCCGAGTGAAATATCGGCGATCGCGAGCGCGCCTGCGCTCAACCGGATAGATCTCGAGCTCTGTGCCGGAGCCACAGTGTTTGCACGACCGAGCCGGCGGCCAGCGCTGCCACGCAAACATAGACGCCAGGCTGGTCGCTCCACAGCACACCGAGCACGAGCACGACGGAAGTCGTGGTGAGAAACAGGGCGACCGCTTCCGTGATCGCACGGGTTCGATGCGAGAACACGAGCAGGCCCTGGTACCAGCTCTGCGCGACGGCCAGCGGAGGAATGACCACCCCGAGCGCGAGCGCAACCTTGGCGAGCTCGGCCAAGGGAGCCGTGAGGCCAGCCAACGCGACGAACCACAGCGTCGAAATCGGTGTGAACGCGACCAGCACGACCAGCACGGCTTCACAGGCGCACAAAAGCAGCGCAAACCTTCGCAGGCTCGCCACCGCGCGATCGCGCGCGAGCAATGCCACCACCACCTCGTTGTAGGCGATGCCGAGGCTTTGCGTGATGAACAAAAACCCTTCGAGCGCGGGCCAAACCGCGAGCGACTCGATCGGAAACGACATTCGTCCCATCGCCGCGCTGCCGATCGGTTGCGACGCCAACGTGAGCAGCGACGTCAGGGCCAGCGGCGCATAAAACGACACGAACGCATGTGTCGAGAGCGGGGCCGTGGTGTTCTCGACCGGATAAACCTGGTCACGCAACACGGGCTGTACGCGAAAACCGATGTAGATCGCCTCGGCCGTGACACCCAAGGCCACCGCCAGCGATCCGACCACGATGCCAGGAATCGTATGCACGACGTAACAAACACCCAGCACGATCACGTACGTACACATGCGCACGACCGTGCCCAGGCCAACCGCACGAGCATGGCCGAACCGGATCAACACGCCCTGATGGAAGCGGCGATACGCGATTGCCCACGTCCACGGCATCATGATCATGAGCCCGATGCGACCAGGCTCCACGATGGGCTCGGGTGCACCGAGCATGTCCACTGCGACCACCTCGTAGAGCGGAGTGAACGCCACGAGCGCGTGCAACAACGTCAAGACTGCGCTGGTCGTATGCATGAACCGGCGTAGTTTCATGTACGACGGTCGATCCTTGCTGAGGGCCGTCGACGCTGACAGCAACATCACGATGGGCGCCTCGATGAGCAGCGCCACGGGGAACACCACGCCACCATAGGCGGCCAGGTGGGTTTCGGGATCCGGCAAGCGAGCCACCACCGCGCTCAGGGCCGGAAGCTCGAGGCCCATGAGCAACCAGCTAGCGGCGAGGGGCCACCAGGTATGGGCGACCTCGTCGAGACGCAAACGAGCATCCGGGGATCCCTCGGCCACGAGCGCATGTCTCGGTACACCATCTCACACGTGGCTGACCACCCCCGCCGTCACCCTAAATCGATGGGGCCTTGGCCGAGGCGCAAAACCTCGATGTGGTCGTCGATCAGGCGGAGCACCGTGGAAGGCTCCGGCCAAAGCGTCCCAACGTCCACGACCGCGGCCACCTCGCGGTCGTAGCGTAGGGCGAGCTGTTCGGGATCCTCGACTTCGGGTTGGGCCTCGGCGGTCGTCACGGAGCCCGTGAGCAACGGCCGACCCAGCAGCTCCACCAGCAAGCGGCAGATCGCGTGATCGGGCACGCGCAACCCCACCTCGTGATCGCGGTTTCGCATGCTGCGCGGGACCTCGCTGGTGGCGCGAAGCACCATGGTGTAGGGCCCCGGCAACAGTCTACGCACCAGGCGAAACGCTTGGTTGCTCAGGTGTCCGTAACGAGCCACCTCGGCCAAGTCGTTCACCAGCATCGTGAGCGATTTGGGATGGCGCTCGTGGAAACCCTTCAGCTTGCGGATCTTGGCGATGCCCTTGGCGCTGGGATACGCACAACCGAACGCATACCCAGTGTCGGTGGGATAAATGATGACCTCGTCGCGCTCCAGGGCGTCCACCGCTGGACCCAGCTTTCGTGGAGCTGGACGCGTTGGTTCGAGGCGGACGATGGCTGCAGCGATGGGAGGCACGCGTCGCTCGGGGGCTTGGCCCGCGCGGAGTGTACGAGCAAAACCGACGTGATGATGTCCGTTCGATGGCTAGTGTTGTCGCCACCCAGGCGGCATCTCACGAGAAGGTCGTAAGTGAACACATTGCCGCTTTACGCGCATGGCCCTACGAGCTTTGTCACAGGCTTCTGTTGACGAATTCGCAAACGTGCGAGACGCCGAAGACACGGACGCAGACATCCACGTGGACGTGGATCTCGACCGCGCACACTCATGCTCTCGATCGCTTGGTGACGTCCACTGACCCGAGACGTCGTACTGGATGAGAGGACGTAACCTTTCGACGCCACGACGCAGCGTTTTTCCGGTTCGTCGGAAATTTCCAACAGCGTCCAGGACATCGCAAACCACGATGTCGTGACCTATCTCGTTACAAGCACATTCAAATACCTTGCTCGTGCAGCTTAATTTCGGATACTAGATGCCGATGATCGTTGCCTGATGAACAGCCGCGATCCATTCGGAGGAATGTTTTCAATGACACGCTCCCGCTCCTCAGTTTTTCTCTCGCTCTATGCCACGCTCGGGCTCGTCGGCTGTGCCGACGGTAGCGGAGGCCAGGCCGACGCCAGCCAATCGGGATCCGCCGGTAGTGCCGAATCCGCCACCGAGGCTTCGGGCGGCACCGCATCCGGCAGCGGCGACGAAGGAGCCACCGACTCCGCAGATGCCGGGAGCAACTCTCAAAGCGGCGGCTCGGGTGCAACCCCCGGCGACGAGGGCAATGACGCTACCAGCGATTCCCAAGGCAGCGATGACGACACCGGCGGGGTGACCATGGGTGGCACCAGCGGTGCTACATCCGCCGACACCGCCAACACCGCCGACACCGGTGACACTGGGGGCACCGACGACCCGGAGGAAAATCCCGGCACTCAGGAAGGCTTTTGCGACACGCCGGGCGAAAAAATCCCTTGCTACACCCACCATCCCGACACCTACGGCAAAGGTTCGTGCAGCGCTGGCGATCAAGTGTGCGAAGCCATCGACCTCGACCTCGGCATGTGGACCGAGTGCATGGACGATCAGGGGCCCTCGCTCGAAGTCTGTGATGGCGAAGACAACGACTGCGACGGCACAACCGACGAAGGCCAAGGCGAAACCACCTGCGGCAAGGGCCAATGCCAGCATAGCGAGCCCAACTGCGTCGATGGCATGGCCAACGCTTGCGATCCCGACCAAGGCATGACCCCCGAGGTCTGCGACGGCATCGACAACGACTGCAACGGCAACATCGATGACGGCCTCGGTGACAATACCGTGAGCTGCGGCATGGGCATCTGCGAACACGAGGTCACTGAATGCGCGGGCGGCATGACCCCGCCCACGTGTGACCCGTTCGAAGGCGCCATCGACGAAGTCTGCAACGGCCTCGACGACGACTGCGACGGCATGGTCGACGAAGGCTTCGGCGATCTCACCTGTGGCCTTGGCGTATGCATGCACACTGTGCCTTACTGCGTCAATGGCATGCCTCAGGTGTGCGATCCGTTCGATGGCTCCGGAACGGAGATCTGCGACGGCCTCGACAACAACTGCGACGGCCGGATCGACGAGGATCTCGGCAACTGGACGTGTGGAGTGGGCATGTGCATGACCAACGTGCCCAAGTGCATTGGCGGTGTCCCCCAACCCGAGAGCACCTGCATGGCCATGGGAGGCAACGAAATCTGTGGCAACGGCATCGACGACGATTGCGACGGCGAAGCCACGCAATGCAACGAGACCTTCGAGGTGGGTACGGACACGGACACACGGCCGATCGATACCATCTGGGCGGTGGATACATCGGGTTCGATGGCCGCCGAGATTGACACCGTCAAGAGCAACATCAATTCGTTCGCGAATGCCCTCGGCCCTACCAACAGCGTTCATATGATCGCCGATTGGGGTACCGGAACGTTCAACGTGTGCGTGCCCACGCCGCTCGCACAGGACGATTTTTGTGCAGACAATCCTCCTCGCTTCTATCACTACGATACCAACTACTTAGGTCTTCAGGGTCCCGATACCGATGGTGTCTCGCCGAACGAGGGCGATCGCGTCAGCATGGTGCACAGCGGAAACGCGCTCGGTCGCCTGATGCAGCAGTGCAAAATCGGCGCGAGCGATGGTACGGGATGGTGCGATCGTCTCCAGCCCAATTCGCTGATCGCCTTCATCATCCTGACCGATGACGGCGGCGGGGATCAGCTTATCTCCGATCCGAAATACGGCAACGATGACAACCGGACGTGCGAGACAACCGGTTCTCCCGCTGGCAACATCGACGATGCTACCACGAACAATCGCTGCCGATGGACGGACACGACCATCGGGCGGACCTATTCCTCACTCGCAAACGACTACGATGGTCCTGATGCAGGCACGACGCCGGATGTCTACGGATTCAAGACCTTCATGGCGGACAAGTTCCCAGCTTTGCAACCGGACACCGACTGGCGGGTCTATCCCATCATCGGTGCGACGGGCACTACCGTGTTACCTGGCACCATGTACGAGTTCGCGTGCGCCTCAGCAGCAGACACGGGCGACGAGTACGTCAAGCTGTCCCAATACACGAACACGCTGCCCGACATGAGAGGCATCTGTGATGCCGACTGGGATCTCGACGGCCTGGCAGACGCGATCGTCAGCAGCGTGCCGCAAAACAAGTTCGTGCTACAGGGTAGCCCTCCGGGCACCTGTGGAAACATCGACCCGGCCACCCTCACCGTGCTCGTCAACGGCATTGCGATGAGCGGCGGCGACTGGAGCTACGACGCACCGACCTGCACGTTGACGATCAACAACAACATCCCCAACACCGGCGACGACGTCACCATCACCTACGACAACTTCTGAAACGAACATGAACTACGCTCGATTGCGCCTATTGTTCCCGGCCCTCGTGCTTGCCGCGTTTGCATCCGCATGCAAACGCGGTGACCCTCCCGTCGACGACAGCGGGGACGAAGACGTCGCCGAGGGTATCGACCCGTCGGTCGGCGGCTCCACTTCGGGCGAAGCAGCCTCCGCTGACGACGACGGTATCCGATTCGATGCCTCCAACCAAGGCGAAGACCTTCGCCTGGATCTCTATTGCGACTACATCGATTTCGTGTTCGTCGTCGACAATTCGAAGAGCATGGCCGACGAGCAGCAAAACCTCGTCGAGGCAGTACCAGGCTTCGTCGAAGCCATGAAGGAAGCCCTTCCCAGCGTGAAGAGCTTTCGCGTCGGCGTGGTCGACACCGACAGTTATCCCTCCATCGGCCCTCAAGAGCTCCCCATCGAAGGCTGCCCAGATACCGCCGATTGCAGCAACTGCGACTACCGCCTGGGCGCGTTCATGAGTAAGGCCGAGAGCGCTCGCGACCCAGGCACGAGCTGCAACTTCTCGAGCGGTATGGGCTACATGGACGGCCAGAGCCCCTCGTTTGCCGAGGAGTTCGAATGCGCCGCACTCGTCGGAACCCAGGGCAACCCCGTCGAGCAACAAATTGGCGCCCTCACCGAGGCCATCTCCCCAACGTTCAACCAACCGGGCGGATGCAACGAAGGCTTCCTGCGCGACAACGCTTTGCTGGTGTTCCTCGTCATCACCGACGAAGAGGACGACGGCGCTCTGCCTCCCCCGCCACGCGGCGGTAGCCAAGGCGAGCCCCAGCGCTGGTACGACGCCGTACTCCAAGCCAAGGACGGCAAGCCCACCAACATGGTCGCCCTCGGCTTGATCGGAGACTCGGACACCACCAACGAATGCCCCGAGCTCGATCCCCAGACCAACACCGGCGCCGAGCTCACACCACGCCTGCACGAGTTCATCGGCAAATTCGACATCAATTTCGTCGACAGCGTGTGCAGCAACGGCTACGAAGCTTTCTTCCGTGCCGCCCTAGAAAAAGTCTCCGAAGGCTGCGAGCACTTCATCCCGTAGTCCCGTGGATGTGATACACGACCGACGTGCTTCAAACCCCTTGACTCATGTGTCCGAGAACAGGTGGCTCATGGTCCTGTGAAATGACACCAATCGGCCCCGCCGTGCGAGCAACCGACGAAACTACTCCGCAGGGACATCCAGTCGGGGTCCATCGCCCGTCGAAGCGTCTGCACATGTTGCCGGTCGGGTAAAAACGCGTGATTCCGTTCGCGGTCGAGGGGGATGATCAGCGGGTTGCCGGGCGTGTGCGTAGCTGGTTTGCATCCTTTTGGGCTTCCGCCTCACGAAGGCGATAACTCTCGCCATCGATGCTGATGACTTCGGAGTGATGCACGATGCGGTCGATGAGTGCGGCTGCTGAGCCGGTGGTAGGAAACACGGTGTTCCACCTTTTGAACGGCAGATTCGTAGTGACGATCGTGCTTCTTCGGTCGTGCCTGCGACTGACGACCTGGTAGAGCAGGTCAGCACCGTCGGTGTCATAGCTGATGTAGCCGAGCTCGTCCAAAACGAGAAGACGCAGGTTGGCCCAGTAGCGCAAGCGCTTGTCGAGCTTGCGGATGTGCCCGGCGTTGCCGAGGTCGAGCAAGAGGTCGGCCGTCGTGATCATGCGGACCGTGTGACCCGCCACGATGCATTGATACGCGAGATTCTGCGCGAGCATGGTCTTGCCGAGGCCGTGTGGGCCGACGAAGACGATGTTGCGCGGCGGTTCGAGAAACGCGAGCGCGAGCACGGCTTCGACTTGGGCGCGGTCGATTTTCTTCGGCCAGTTCCAGTCGAAGTCAACGATGGGCTCGAAGGCACCGAGCTTGGCACCACGTAGGCGTCGCTCGAGTCCCCTCTCCATCCGAGCATCGAGCTCTCGACGAGCGATGTGCTCGAGCATCTGCGGATGGCTCCAGCGACCCTTGGCTGCGTGTGCGAGGATGTCGTCGAGCTCGTTCACGATGGTTCGCAATCCGAGTCGTTCGAGGTTGGTCTTCAGTTCATGCGTGTTCATCATCGTCATCCTTCAAGAGGCGGTCGTACGTGCCGAGGTCGTGCTCACGAACATCTACGTCCTTCTCGCGTACGGCATCGGACAGACGAAGCTCGATCACGGGAGCACGGCCCTGTCGTCGTGCCCGTTGTTCGAGGAGATAGGCGACCGTACCTGCCGAGCGCGAGCGCTGTTCCAGCGTGACGCGAAGCACCTCTTCCAACGCCACTTCACCGTGTTCGTCGAGAAGCTTGTTCAGCCGGGCAACCTCAGCCCCCAGAGGCGACCCGCGCTTGGCCAGTTGTTCGATGAAGGTCTCCGCGCTCGGACACCGCATGCGCAGGCGGTCGCGTCCCCGGAGTTCGCGTGCGCGTCGTTTCGTCTCTGCAAGTCCTTCGAGATGCGCGGGGTCTTCGACCGTGACGCCGTGATCCCACGTACGCCGATGCATGCCCACGACGTCGTGCTCGTGCACCATACGGACCGTTTCGGGGTCGACGAGTACCGTCACACGTTGGCCGACGAAGCGCGGCGGGACCGAATAGAAGTTGCCTTGGAATCGCACGTAGGGTGTCTTGCCCACGCGGACCTCGTGGACCCCCACACACGGGAAGTCGTGCTCGGGCAACGCCAAGAGACGAGGCTGCTCGTCTGAAAACCGCATTGCGACCGTGTTTCGTTCGGCATCCGTCGGACAGGGACGGCCGTCCGCCACTTCGCTCACCCATCGCTCGAGTTGACCATTCAAGTCCTCCACGTCGGTAAAACAGCGCGCCGCAAAGAAGCTCTCTCGAAGGTAGCGAATCGCCCGTTCGACCTTCCCTTTTTCGTTGGCGCGGTACGGTGCACAGGGCCGTGGCTCGAAGTGGTAGTGACCCGCGAGCTCGAGCAGACGTTCGTGAAATCGCACGTGTCTGGGCGGCCGCACCTCCTGCACCCACCGACGGACGATCACGTCCGACCCCGAAAATCCTCGCGCCCGGACCATCTGAAACATCCGCGATGCACAAAGCCGGGGATCCGTCTCCAGCACTTCACGCAAAAACGGCTTGAAGGGGTCCAGCTTCGACGTCCGTACCCGTTCTCCCGCCGCCGTCAAAAGCCCCACCGCACGCCTCACCGTGTCATGATGCAACCCGAGCTGTGCCGCCAGTGCTCCGCGTAGTGCAGCCGGCGAATTCCCGCCCGCATCGACTCGTCAATCATCGTCGACCTCCCTCACGGTGGTGCGCGTCGCTGCTTCGACCGCCACCTCCGTTCCAGCCACGGGCCCACCCGAATGAATCGCACCACTTTGCCGCACACCGAGCAACGTTGCGCGCTGCTCCGATGGTCACCCCGAACCGCGGGTTGGCGAAATCGAAGACGTTCATGACAGACCTCGGCTCCCTTCTCGTGGGACCACACGGTCTCTACGGTGTTCGTCAAGTTTTCGCGACCATGATCCATCACGCGGGCCTTCATCCGGGCTCGATACGCCCGATTCCGATCCCGGTGATCCTGGCGACCGAGCTCGCTTCGTTGATGCCGACGCCTCCCTTCCTTCACGCTCTCTCGCCGTGCCCGAGCTCGGCATAGCAACCCGCAGTACTGCTGCCGCCGTTCACAACGACCGCACACGAAAAACACCGCACGACAGTCCTCCCGCCCGCAAAGGACTCTTCGCCCAGCTCCGTCCATAGGTTTGTCCATGGCTTCGGACGGCCTCGCCCAACGTAGACAATTTGGACGCCGAGCTCAGTGCATGCGAAACACTCCACACGCCCTGCTAAAGCGTGCGGTTCGTCGTTTGCTCGGCGGCCGCTTTCTTTTTTTGGTTCGGCCTCGCTCTACTCCACACGCCCGCCCAGCTTCACGTCCAATTTCCGGC
>Ga0187893_10008523_pt1 | contig 16119 bp, 14 predicted proteins | sample MA1701074metaG_FD_139574 | JGI IMG/M metagenome (GOLD analysis project Ga0187893, IMG submission 139574) | White microbial mat communities from a basaltic lava cave in the Kipuka Kanohina Cave System on the Island of Hawaii, USA - MA170107-4 metaG ...
CTGGGCCGGGTATTTCCGGCGTATCGCGGCGACCGATGACCCCAATCGCACAGCAAAAGAGCTGGCCTCGTTCGCGCGCTACGGCGTGGCGGGTAACGGCCGTGAGCTGTGGGCGACGGTGACCCCCGATACGGCGGACGACTTGTACGGCCGTTGGAACGCGATGAAGCTCGGTGCTTCAGCCGACGGCAGCGACGATTATCGTAATGTCGCGAACACCTACGGTTGGGTGGTGGAAGTCGATCCGTTCAATAAAACATCAATCCCCAAGAAGCGCACCGCGCTTGGCCGTTTCGCGCACGAAGGCTCCTGGCTCGGGCCGGCAAAGAAGGGCGAGCCGCTCGCGTCCTACATGGGCTGCGATGCGCGCAACGAGTACATCTATAAGTACGTGTCGAACCGGCGCTGGGATCCCCGCGACGCTAACGAGGGGATGGCTGCGGGTGACAAGTATCTGGACGACGGCAAGCTCTACGTGGCCACGTTCAACGCCGATGGTACCGGTGAATGGAGGGAGCTGAGCTTCGGGATCAACAATATCACCCCTACCAACTCGGCCTATGCCTTCGCCGATCAAGCCGACGTGGTGATCAACCTTCGTCTCGCCGCCGACGCGGCGGGCGCCACCAAGATGGATCGCCCGGAGTGGGCCGCCGTCCATCCGAAGAACGGCGAGGTGTATGTCACCTTGACCAATACCAACGCCTCGAGCCGTCCGATGACCAGTGTCGATGCCGCCAATCCACGCTTCTATAACGACCCGAAGACCACCGGCGAGGATCAGCTCGGCAACCCCAACGGCCATATCATTCGCTTCACCGAGACCGACGGCAAAGTGGACGCCACCTCGTTCACGTGGGACGTGTTCTTGTTCGGCGCGCGTGCCACCGCGGACGCGACCAACGTCAATATCTCCGGTCTGACCGACGCGAACGACTTCTCCAGCCCCGACAGCGTGTGGTTCAGTCGTGCGAATCCCGGGTTGTTGTGGATCCATACCGACGACGGCGCGTATACCGACGTCACCAACTGCATGACGCTGGCCGCGGTTCCAGGCGAGGTAGGCGACGGTGCGCCAAGAACGGTAAGCAACGTCGACGGCACCGCGACACAGGCAGTAGATACCTACGTCGGCAAGGATCTGGGAGAAAAGAAACTGCGTCGCTTCCTGGTGGGCCCGAAGGAGTGCGAGATCACCGGCATCGCGGAAACCCCTGACGGCAGGACGATATTCGTCAACATCCAACACCCGGGCGAAGACACCACGCCGGACTTTGCCACCGGCGCGTTCGGCAGTCATTGGCCGGATGGCGGTCTCTCACGCCCGCGCACGGCGACCATCGCCATCACCAAGGACGACGGTGGCGAAATCGGAGTCTGACGCGAAAAAGGGATGATCGGGCCGGACGGCGATCTAGACGAATCGCATGTATAGCTCCCGTTGTTTTCTGAGCCGCCCTTGTAAGGCACCTGTCATGCAATCGTAAGCACACAGTCCCTTTCGGATGCTACGGTCATTCTCCAAACGGTTAACAAGCGAAGGGGGATCCCATGCTACCAAGAATATCTGTATCCATGATCGTTGCTGTGTTTATCGCAATGCCGATGCTCGCGACGGTTTCATCCGCCGAGGGAGTTAGCGACGACCCAGGCCAGGGACACTTCGTAAACAAGCTCCGGAAAAACGGAAAGAATGACGTGCAGCTCGGCCCTCGCCCGTTCTATTTGGTGGAAAAAATGGCGGAGGGTAAGCTTAAGACTGCGCTTCAGCAATGTTCCGATGGTCCGTTTTACAAGACCGATTTCTCGATCGGCCACCGCGGCGCTGCTTTGCAGTTCCCCGAGCACACGAAGGAGTCTTACCAGGCGGCCGCTCGCGTGGGTGCGGGTATTCTGGAGTGTGACGTGACCTTCACTAGAGATCTGGCGCTCGTATGCCGCCACTCGCAGTGCGACCTCCACACCACCACCGACATCCTCGTCACGCCGCTGGCCGCAAAGTGCTCCGTGCCCTTCAGCCCCGCCGAATTCGATCCGGATACCGGCGCGCCTACCAAAGCGTCGTCGGCCCAATGCTGCACCAGCGACATCACGCTGAACGAGTTTAAGACGCTCTGCGGCAAGATGGATGCGAGCAATCCCAATGCGAGCACCCCGGCGGAGTTCCTCCGCGGCACCCCGAGCTTTCGCACAGATCTCTACGCCACCTGTGGCACGCTCCTCACTCATGCTGAGAGCATCAAGCTGTTCAAGGAGTTGGAAACGAAGATGACGCCAGAGCTCAAAGCCCCCAGCGTTCCCATGCCTTTCAACGGGTTCTCACAGGATGATTACCGCCAGAAGCTGATCGACGAATATAAAACGGCCCAGGTTAATCCGCGCAAAGTGTACGCCCAGTCCTTCAATCCCGATGACGTGCGCTACTGGATTGAGCACGAGCCACAATTCGGCAAGCAGGCGGTCTACCTCGACGACCGCTATGAAACCCTTCCCGGTTTCGATCCGAACGTTCCCTCGACCTGGGCGCCTAGTATGGAGGAGATCGTCGCCGATCACGTGCAGATCATCGCGCCGCCTATGTGGGTACTGCTGACGGTCAAGGACGGCAAAATCGTGACTTCGAAGTACGCCATGGCGGCAAAGGCCGCTGGCCTCGACATCATTACCTGGACCATTGAGCGCTCAGGGCGCATCGTCGAGGACGTGTTGATCGGCGGCGACACCTTCTACTACCAGTCGACGCTCGACGCGATCAGCAACGACGGCGATATCCTGGTTACCCTCGATGTGCTCGCGAAGGACGTGGGCATTCTGGGCATCTTCTCCGACTGGCCCGCCACGGTCACCTACTACGCTAACTGCATGCATCTCTAAATCGGGCCAGAAAGAGGCGAACGGGGTACATATATCGCCGGGCACTTCGAATTAATCGAAGTGCCCTTCACAGTTCCGGAGTGCCACGAAGAGAATACCCATTTTAGAGTTGTTGACTTATGATTCCGTGCTAGTTATAAGTGGATTTAGGCCTTGCCGCTGCGAAACGCGGCCGAGGCGAAAGCCGTGGATCGGGACTGCCGAGAAATATGCTCTGCGCCGGTTCAGTGATCACTGAAGCAACTCCGCCGGCACGAGTTACCGTTACCGGGTTGCCTGAGGAACCAGTGCCTAGCACACCGCAGAGGCGCGACCTCTACGGAATGCCTGTCATGACCGCGAGCAACAAACCGGAAATCCCCCAGCCCCCCAAGTCTGCGGTAGAGGCCCCCAAGACCGGAAGCACTATTCTTGTCGTCGATGATGACGAATCGATGCGCCTATTGGTCAAGACGGCTCTGGAGAGCGACGGTTACGCCTTCTTGGAAGCCAAAAACGGGCGCGAGGCGTTGCAGCTCTTTAAGCGTCACACGCCCGACCTGGTGTTGATGGATGCCGCTCTGCCCACGATGGATGGTTTTGAGGCCTGCGCGAAGATCAACGAGCTGCCGGGTGGTATCGACACCCCGGTCATCATGGTTACATCCTTAAACGATGACCCCTCCGTGGAGAAAGCCTTTGCCGCAGGCGCTGTTGACTTTTTGACCAAGCCGCTGCACTGGGCGGTGACCCGTCATCGGGTGCGTCGTATCCTCGCCGCAGCCCGCACCGAAAGGGAACTGCGCCAACTTGCCTATCACGATCCGCTGACCGGCTTGCCAAATCGCTTATTATTGCTGGATAGGGCGGGGATCGCCCTTAGCCGCTCAGATCGCACGGGTCGCTTGCTTGCCGTGATGTTTGTGGACGTGGATGGCTTCAAGACCATCAACGATAGCTTTGGTCATGAAGCGGGCGATAGCTTGCTGTGCACGCTTGCGGACTGCATCTCCGGTTCGATCCGAAAGAATGACACGGTATCCCGTGTGGGAGGTGACGAGTTTCTCGTTCTGCTTGAAGACCTCGGCTCGCCCCAAGATATACGCCGCATCGCCGAAAAGATCGTGACCCAGATCCGCCGCATTTCCGATGTCGCTTTCGCAAAACGCGCGATGACGGCCAGTGTCGGGATCGCGCTTTTCCCCCACGACGGCAACGATATCGGTTCGCTCATCAAGCTGGCGGATGCGGCTATGTATCGTGCCAAACAAGCAGGGGGCAATGCTTATCGGTTTTGCGGGAGCGCGAAAACTCCTGCTCCATGACAGAGCGAGTAGATCCAAAACGATTGTCTGCCAGGAAGTAGGGAGTCGGTTTAGGCGGGTGCGGGATGCCAGCCGGCATCCGCCCAAAGCTCGCCGCTGACAGCGGAATTAGCGATCATGAAACAGATGGCATCGGCGATTTCTTGTGGCCGGATGAGCCGTCCAAGCTGCGTGTCCGGCAAGATGAACTTCTCGATGTACTCCTCACCCAAAGCCCTTACCATCGGCGTATCCGTAAATCCGGGGTGGATGACGCCGCAACGCACACCGTGGAAAATGGCCTCTTTCATCAAGGTTGCAGCGGCGCCTTCCAGGCCTGCTTTGGAGGCCGCGTAGGCGATTTGTCCTTTGTTGCCCTGCGAAGAGATCGACCCAATAAAGATCACGGTGCCCTGGAGCTTTCCCTCTTTCGCATCCCAGCGGCGTAAGCCACACCGATGGCGATCTTCGGCTATGCGCGCCACCATCTCCATCGCCCAGTAGACAGGGGCGATTAAATCCACTTCGGTAACGAAGCGGAACGTGTCCAAGGGGTACATGTCGGCTTTCCCGGTTTCTTTATTTAGCTTGACCGCCAAGGCGTCGCGGGTGATCCCTGCCGCGGGCACGCAGATGCGGACCACTCCCCGCTGCTTATGGATCTCATCATAGACCTGGCGGCGAAAACTTTCGTCCGTCACATCGCCCGCAAATGGCAATGCGAGGGAGCGTTTTGTCTCTGTGTTGAGCTGTTCGGCAAGCACACCCACCTCTTCGCTGCGATCGACCATCCCGATCCCCAGGGCGCCGCGCTGCGCCAGCTCCGCGGCGACCGCACGCCCGATGCCGCTTGCCGCTCCGGTAACAAGAGCCACTTTGCCTCGAATATCCACGAGTGCGATACCTTCTCTCTTTATCCTAGGGACTATAGCGCACCAGCTTGTGCGCCGCAACAACCCGATGGGCGGTTTGTGCCTTTTTGGCGAAAAGAAACTAAAATGACCAAAGACCCCTTAAGCAGCAAACTCCACTCGACTAAGTTAAGCTTTGAATAGTACCGTGACAGCTTTCCCCTTAATCTTTTGAGTGTGTCATGCTTGAGGCAACACCATGCTAGATTGTATTCTCGTCGTCGAGGGGGAATCGCATCTCAGGTTTCTCGCAAAATACTGCACGGCCTCAAGATGGCCTGATGCGCGCATAGAGATCTATAAGCCGGCGCGGGGGTTGCCTGGGGGCGACTTCGCTTGGCAACGATATAACCTGCTTTTGCTAGAATACGACTTAAAGGTTCCCGGAGTTACAGGGCTGGACTGGTTGCGCCATATAAAGACGGTAAACGGAGCCCCGCCGGTGGTGATGGTGCTTTCCGATAGCGAAAAGCTGTGGGAAGACCAGGCACTGGAACTTGGTGCACGCTGCTGTGTCCCCATAGCGGACCTGTCCCCCCGCGCCTTTGTTGAGGCCCTTTCCACCGCGCTGCAAGCCCGGATTAACCGCGCACCCCCAGGGATCAAGACCCAAGCCGGGGTAGACCTTGAAGCGACCGTGACTCTGAATCCCCTGAAGGCACAAACGACAACGCAGCAGCTAGGGGCAGCTACGGTGCCAACGCTCGAAACCAGTCTCGAGTCGGCCGATAGAACCCAGATCTTGCCTCACATGTTTATCGATGCCGATAACCGCTCCCCCATCGATACGCTTTCCGTTTCTGGCAGCGCTGTCACTCAGCGCTCGGATATCGAGCGGGCGCGGATCAAGATCCCGGGATATCGAGTCACCCGCGCGCTCGCGCAGGGCGGCATGGCATCCATCTTCGTGGCACAACGTAAAAGCGATGGGCTTCAGGTAGCGCTCAAGATCCTGCATCTGCAAGAAAATAAGAATCAGGAGTTGCTCACGCGGTTTATGCACGAGTACGAGCTCATGCAAAAGCTCGATCATCCGCATGTCGCAAAGATCTTCGCGCGCGATGTATTGGATGATTTCGCCTACATCGTGATGGAATACTTCCCCGGCGGCGACCTCAAAACGCGTGTCAAGGAGGGGATCTCTCCCGGCCAAGCCGTGGAATATCTGAAACAGATCGCGAGTGGGCTAGGAGCCGTGCATGAGCTGGGTATTGTCCACCGGGACATGAAACCCGCCAACATCCTGCTGCGAGCAAATGGAGCCTTGGCCATTACCGATTTTGGGATCGCGAAAGATCTCGCCGCGAGCCTTGAATTGACCGCGGCGGGCGCCCTCCTGGGAACGCTGTTTTACTCTAGCCCGGAACAGGTTCGCGGCGAAAAGGTAGACAAAAGGACGGATCTTTACAGCCTAGGTATTATTTTTTATCTTATGCTCACCGGTGAACAGCCGTTTCTCGCCAAGTCCGCCATGCAGCTTATCGAGGCCCACAAGAATTCACCCATCCCACGCCTGTCTTCCAACTTGGCGAAGTTTCAGCCGCTGCTAGACCGCTTGTTAGCAAAAGACCCTGGTAAACGCTTCCAAGACACTCGCGAGTTGATGGCTGATTTACCCTAGTAGTGCGTTTCATTTAAACATTTACGAGTTGACATCCAAGGACGACCGTCATGCCAGCGGAAGCTGGCATCCAGGAAACCGGCGTAAATCGTGGATACCTGCTTTCGCAGGTATGACGACCTATAGCGTTCCGAGACGGAATTAGAGACTGCCAAAACGTAAATGAATTCGAGAAACGATCTACTAGGAGCCTGTCGGCTATAGGATGAATCTACTACGGCGGTGGGAAATCGGTCCATTTTTCCGATCATTTTCGTTAAATGGAACGCGCTATTGGCCTCAAATGGTCGAAAACTGTCTTCGATTTTCCACTCGCCTCGCTACCATCCCTTACTAGTCCGACAGGCTCCTAGGGAAGCTCCATTGGCACGGGATGCCGGGGGCGGCATTACCCACCGGAGGGCAACGATCAGAGCCGGTGGCGCGCCTTTTACAGGGGTCTCTGATCTGGCTCCCAGACGGGTTCCCAGCCCGATTCATCTGCGTCGGCAGAAAACGGATGGCACACCCAAAGGCCCGACACCGCAACCAGCTCTCCTTGCAGAAATATCAACGGGATCCGCTCCCGCACCCACGGTGGGATACCGGCTTCTTGGAATAGCTTTTTCAGCGGCTTGTGGTGGGCGTGACCGGCTGGGCGACACCGTTCTCCGCCCCTTCTGAGCCTGACTTCTAAGCGGTCCCCTTCGCAGATACTCGCCTTGATCCCGCGGCCTAGAGCCCGAAGCGCGTACAACGTGCCCCCTGCTATCGAAAGCGTTTCATCCGGTGTCCACGTGCAAACGGGGGGCGGGCCGAGCTCGCAGCTCGGAGCCAAGAGATAAACCTTGTTGCGGTAGCGTCGCACTTCCGCCTGGTGCCAGCGGACGCATGGCGAGGCGTCAGGCCGTGCCCCCAACACCGTTTGTACGATCTGGTCCAATTTTGCTTCCGATGGCAACGAGAACTGCAGTCGGCGGATCCAGAAGCGCAGCGCGTTGCGCAGGCGCAGACCTTCCAAGGACTTGAGAGGCACCACATCGAGCACGTTCGGCTGCTCGACTGCACCCCGCAGATCGCCTTCTGCAAGGCGGTCCAGCAACATCGCCGCCTCGGCCTGTCGCTTGGCCGCACGCGCCAAAGTGGAAGCACAGCCCGGCCAGCGATGTTTCAGGGAAGGCATCACCCGCTGGCGCACAAAATTGCGCGCGTACCGAAGGTCCCGATTGCTGGCATCGTCTATCCACTCCAGGCCATGCCGCGAGGCGTAGATCTCAAGCTGATCACGGCTGTAACAAAGTAGCGGCCGTCCTAGCCAGCCGCCATCGAACGAACGGCATTCCGGCATGGCCGCCAAACCGTGCGGTCCGGCCCCTCGCAAAAGCTGCAGCAACAGCGTCTCGCAGTTGTCGTCTCGGTGGTGAGCGGTTAATATCATGTCACCTGGCCGCATCACGTTTTCCAGCGCGGCATAGCGGAGATCGCGGGCCCAAGCTTCGGGGCTCTCTCCTGGCGGCGGGCGCGCGTCGATCTCAAGCACGGTTATCTGAACCGCCAGCCGCGCGCACACCCGTTGACACAGCCCGGCCCGTGCCTGGGAATCGGGGCTGAGGCCGTGGTTGATATGGATCGCGCTGACCGTGCGCTGCGCGTGCGGCAGTGCGAGCAATGCATGCAGCAGCACCATGGAGTCTACTCCCCCGCTGATGGCCAGCAAGTATCGTCCCGTGGGGGGGAACCTTCGCAGAACATCGATCAGCTTCTCGGATGTAAAATCGGCCACGAGGCGCGAGAAGACCCGCCTAAGGGGTTTCGCTGTAACGCCCGAAATCCATAAGGCGTTGGTATCGAGCGGCAAGCAACGGCGCCATTTCGACTTGCCGCAATTCGGCTAGGATCCGCAGCAGCGCCTGCTTCAAAGTCGAAGACATCGCGTCTACATCGCGATGGGCGCCTCCCAAAGGTTCCGGCACGATTTCATCGATTAGACCCAGGCTGAGTAAGCGGTCCGAGGTGATCCCCATCGCCTCTGCCGCGGTTTTGGCCTTTTCTGCGCTCTTCCACAAGATAGAAGCACACCCCTCGGGTGAAATCACGGAATAAGTCGCGTACTGTAACATCAGTAGACGATCGGCGACCCCTATCGCTAACGCGCCACCCGAACCGCCCTCCCCTATAACCGTCGCCAAAATGGGGGTTCGAAGGCGTGCCATCACGAACAGGTTTTTTGCAATCGCTTCGCTCTGGCCCCTCTCTTCCGCCCCGATCCCAGGATAGGCGCCCGGGGTGTCGATAAACGTCAACACAGGCAATCCGAATTTTTCTGCTAGTCTTATGATCCGCAAAGCTTTTCTATACCCTTCTGGGCGCGGCATTCCGAAATTGCGCTTGAGGTTTTCATGGGTATTGCGCCCTTTTTGGTGCCCGATCAGAGCGATCGGTTCACCTTCGAGCCGTGCGATACCGCAGACGACAGCGGCGTCGTCGGAAAAAGAGCGGTCGCCGTGCAACTCGTCGAAATCGCTAAAGATGCGCTCGAAGTAGTCTAAGGAATACGGGCGCTTCGGGTGCCGAGCGACCAGCGAGATCTGCCAAGGCGTCAAAGAGGAGAAAATGGATTTCGTCAGCTCATTCGAGCGCTTTTGCAAACGCCCAAGCTCGTCATTGATATCGATGTCCGAATCTTTGCTTAAGAAACGAAGCTGCTCGATTTTTGCTTCCAGATCCGCAATAGGCTGTTCGAATTCTAGATAGCTTGAATTCATAGACATTAGCCCGTCAAAAAAATTTAGTAAGTTACCTTCCGCGATCTTACTTGACAAGCTGGCACGCCCTGGAGTTGCGGGAACGGCTCGACTCACAAGCGACAAAGGCTTAAACTCACGAAGGAGGAGGCTACGCCATGTCACCCGCTCCGACACTGTTAAGAGGCGTAGGAGAAGCCGCATGAGCGGGGAATTGATGTCCATAATAATCATCGGCTCCGAGCCGCTTAGTGTAATTCGAGGAGGCCAATGATGAAGCTAGAGCAGCGAAAAGTTGCCTTTGTTGGCGCGTTGTTCGTGGGATTGGGATGTGCGCCCGTGGCCTACGCCTATGGTGGCGGCGGCAAACGCCCTGAGAGTTTTGCTTGCCAAGCCCCCACGTTTACCGTGCTGTCACCCGAACGCGAATCGGAGGTCGCTTCCTTTTCGGAATTTTCGTTTATGACCTCAAAAGACGTAAACGTGCCCACCTTGGTGGTTAAGGTCAACGGGCAGCCCGTTCAGGTCAGCACGGAAGATAAAGCTTTAGGGCTGCAAGTTAAAGCCACGCTTGCGCAGCCTATCGCCGAGCCGGGAATGGTGGTGGTGAGTGCGGCGATAGATAATGCGGCAGGCGGATGTCCGGGGCGTTTGGCCTATCGGGTTAAAGTCTCGGGTGCCGCCGTTAGCGGAACGCAAGACGCACCCGCCAAGAGCGAATGATCAAGACCGCGGAGCGCCCAGCGGGCGTTGTGTTCGTTTCAGCGCCCCCAGCACAAAACAGCCGCCGAGAGCCGCAGACAGGTGCTTGAGTGTGTGGCCGCTGATAGATCCGCGCGTGAGCGCGTAGACTTCATAGTCCAAGTGCTCGAAGGTCTTCGCAAGGACATAGCAGAGAAACAGACCGATGAGGTAACCCGCACTTAACCCCGTTCGGTTTGGGAAAAGGACACAAATCACCGGGATGGCAAGCGGGGGGTAGAACTGCACTAACCCGTAGAAGCGCAGATCGCCGTGGCCGGCCCTTTCGCTGAAGTGCCAGTAAAAGACCGAGGCAATGCCCAGCATGATGAGTCCGGGCATCGCCCAGTAGGTCCCGATCACCGGGTGGATACGCTCGCTAATAATCAATGAAAACAGAGACATGAAAGCGATCGTCATAGGAAGTCGGTCCCACACCAGACGTTCGTTGTCTGGGTGATAGTGGTAATAAGCCGAACCTGCGGCAACGAGCCCGACAGCGGCGAAAAACACCGCATAAGGGAGCAACGAAACGGGATCACCCGCCCGATTAATCGAGCGGGCGCGGTACACGGCGCTGAGGCCCAAAACAGCCACCAGCAGGAAAGCAAGATTGCTCACGACGTCCCCAAAGCGGGGCACACCGAATAGCCGTCGTTGGTCGGCAAACGCATGATAGGAAGGATCCTGTGGAATAGGGTCTAACAGAAGCAGCGCCCCGATCGTGGCAAGTACGGCAGTGACGATAAGGCCACAGAATGTGATAGCGGTTTTACTGTTAAACGGTTTGTCCATGCGCCCCAATCGCCTTGTGAGGTGCCCGCAACCTCGTTTTCGTACCCCGGTCACAGCTTTCTGGGTGCCCTTCAGTATAACGTGAGCTGGTTTAGACGCTAAGCGACCTTGCAACGTCTTACAGCAGAAAAGGAGTTGGTGAAACAGAATGAGCAGTGCGATCAAGAAAGCCGTTTTCCCGGTAGCGGGTCTAGGGACACGGTTTCTACCCGCGACCAAGGCGAATCCGAAAGAAATGTTGCCTATCGTGGACAAGCCTTTGATCCAGTATGCCGCGGAAGAAGCCGAAGAAGCCGGGATCACCGAGTTGATATTCATCACCGGACGCAACAAGCGTTCCATACCCGATCACTTCGACAAAGCCTACGAGCTGGAAGCGGAACTAGAAAGAAAGGGCAAACGGAAACTGCTTGAGGAGATCCGCAACGTTTTGCCGCCCTCGATCTCATGTGTGTATATACGTCAGCCCGAAGCGCTGGGTTTGGGCCACGCGGTTTTATGTGCCAGACCCGTGGTCGGAAACGAACCCTTCGCCGTGTTGTTAGCGGACGATCTGATCGACGGCGGCGGTCAGGGCTGCCTCGCCCAAATGGTGGAGGTCTACGACAGGCACAGTTGCGGCGTCATCGCGGTCGAGCCGGTACCGCCGGAGGACACGGATAAATATGGGATCGTCGAGGTGCAGCCCATAGAAAAAAACTTAAGCCGCATCCGCAGCATCGTGGAGAAACCGTCCCCGGATAAAGCGCCGTCCAATCTCGCGGTCGTCGGCCGCTACATCTTGCCGCCAGGGATCATGGATTTGCTCGCAACCACCGAGCGCGGGGCCGGTGGAGAGATCCAGTTGACCGATGGCATAGCCGCCTTGCTGCGGCGTAAGGAGATCCTCGCTTTGGAATTTAAAGGCAAGCGCTACGATTGTGGTTCCAAGCTGGGATATCTGCAGGCGACCGTGGAGTACGCCTTAAAGCACCCGGAGCTCAAAGACGATTTCAAAGCCTATCTTCGCCAGTATATCCAAGAGCTTCCCTTCTCCGGCGATTCCGTCGAAAAACCCGTAGTCAGTTCGCGCGCTTTTGGGTAAAGCGCAAAATTTGGCGGCGACCGCGTTTTGTGGGGCGGCCAGGGTTACCGGCTGCCTCCGCGCGCAGTTGCTCCGCTATCGACTCCCGACGCGCCACGCTTTGCGAATGTTCCCAGTACAGTCCCGCAGCCGCCGTGGCGGAAGCCCGCTGTGCCGACACGCCCAGGACGGTCAGCTCGTACTCGAAAGCGCCGCGACGCAGCCGAAGCTGATCGCCTGGCTGTATGTTTTTCGATGGTTTGGCGCGAACGTCGTTGACCAACACTTTTCCGCCTTTAATGGCATCGGCGGCTAGCGCCCTGGTCTTGAAGAAGCGCGCGGTCCACAGCCACTTATCTAGCCGTAATTGTTGCAGGACCGCAGCTGGGCTCATCAGAATGACAACCTTGTTGGATGGCCTTGGGTTCCTATATCCTACTGTGCCGTCACGGAGTGGGGAAGCTGGCGATGAGCGAAGTTACCTTAGATAGTGCACGCGAATTCCTTTCGTTAAATATTGCCGTGCTGACGGTATCCGATACCCGCAATGAGGACACGGATAGCTCGGGCAAGCTATTGCAGACGCGCCTGGGCGAGTCAGGCCACCGCTGCGTCGAAAAGCGTATCGTCGCCGATGATGTCTACCAAATTCGGGCGGTGGTTTCGGGATGGATCGCAGATCCCCAAATCCAGGTGGTGTTGATCACGGGCGGAAGCGGTGTCACCGGGCGCGACGGCACGCCTGAGGCGCTCATGCCCCTGCTCGATAAGACCATCGACGGCTTCGGCGAGCTGTTCAGGAGCTTGTCCTATCCGCAGATCAAGACTTCCACGGTCCAGTCGCGCGCGCTTGCCGGGGTTGCAAACGGAAGCTATTTGTTTTGTCTTCCCGGCTCTTCCGGTGCCTGCGCTTTGGCATGGGATGCGATAATACGGCATCAATTAGACTACCGCACCCGCCCCTGTAACCTCGCGGAGCTCATCCCCCGCTTGTCAGAAAAAATCACCTAGCAGCCTGTCGGACTTAGGGAACCGTAGCGAGGCCAATGGGAAATCGAGGACAGATTTTCGATCATTTGAGGCGAATAGCAGTAACTATTTAACGAAAATGATCGGAACTATGGACCGATTTCCCACTGCCGCTCTTCCTAAGTCCGACAGGCCCCTAGACCTAGAAAGCGCTCAGCGCTTTTGATAGCGGAACTCTTTCGCCGCGATCACCGCACCGCGGGAATCGGCGATGACCACCCGCCAATTCCCGGTCATGTTCGCGGGTAGGCGTTTGTTTGAGTAAACTCGCCAGCGGTTGCTGCCGATCTTAAACGGGATAGAAAGCACCGGCTTGCCTTGATACTCCCACCGATGTGTCACGCTCTCGCCCTGCAATCCCCGCAGCTCGGTGAAAAAGTAAAGAGACTTACTGCTGTCCCCCTGGGAAAAAATGACCGGCCCCTCTGCGTCTGTCGGTTCTCCGCCCCTGATTGCATTTGTGAATAAAGCCCGCGCGATGTGAGCAGAATCGCTTGTGAGCGACACCGTGGCCGGTTCGTTGGATTTAGGCGGTGGCGCCGTGGCAGCAAGCTTTTCGGAAGGTAGCTGTGATGGTGCCGGTATATCCGCCCGATTGTCCGCAACTTGCTCAGGTTCGGCTTCTGGGAGCGCCACGGATCCGACCTCAGCGTTGGCAACGATTTCTTCTGCCACGGGGATTTCCTGGATGGGTGTGGAGGTGGCTTGGGGCGGGGCAACTCGGCCGACGGGCTCCGTTTCAGGGGCTGGTTCCGATCGGGGTGATTCGCTCTCTTGTATGCGTTCGAGCGCAGGCTCGTCGATCGAAGAGGCAACGGAGAGATCCTCTGTGTCCAGCGTCGTCGAGGCCGTGCTCGGGCCGGTGTCGGGTCGCTCCAAGGTCAGCTGTGCATCCAGTGGAGCCACCGCTTTCCCCGCTCCGTCTGTCCCCGCGCCGGTAAATCCCCACCAAACGAGAACAGCGCCTAGACCAAACACAAGGCCTACGAAGGCGAGCAAAACCACTCGCGGCTCCGATTTCTGCGCTTCACTACTCTGGGCAGGCGCTTTCGGGCTTTGCATCGTGATCTTAATCTTCAGGGCTTTCTTGTGTTCTGCCATTTGGCTCCTTTGACGGGTTGGTAGTGGCAAGATCCATCTTGTGCTAAGCAGCGAGATTTATCAAGCCACCCCTAGGAGCCTGTCGGACTTAGGAAGAACCTACTGCGGCGGTGGGAAATCGGTCCATATTTCCGATCCTTTTCGTTAAATAGTTACCACTATTCGCCTCAAATGATCGAAAATCTGGCTCGATTTCCCGCTCGCCTCGCTACGGTTCCCTGAGTCGGACAGGCTCCTAGCGGGGTGCACCGGACGAACATCCGCGCTACGCTATTTTGAGTATTTCGCTCAATTCAACGTGCCCTGCGGTAGGATGTCTTAAATACAGAGCATAGCAAAACGACGCTTTTTTGCCTTGCGATTCGAGCCTTTTATTTTTGTCCACAGAAACATCGTGACTCGAAACATAGTGAATCCATCTAGGGTGGCGCCTTGGTTTGTTGCTTTAGGCGCGATTGCCGCTTTTATAGGGGTGGGCGCCGGAGCGTTTGGCGCGCATGCATTGAGGGACGCCCTTGCTCCCGATTTGATGCGCAGTTATCTGACAGCGGTTCAATATCAATTGATTCACGCACTGGGCTTGGTCGCCGTGGGCGTCAGCGAGCGTGTGTTCGGTGGATCCGCGCTGATCAAATTATCCGGTTTGATGATGCTTCTTGGATTGGTGCTTTTTTGCGGCAGCCTGTATGTGCTTGCGCTCACGGGGTTACGTCGCGTCGGGCTGATCACTCCGGTAGGGGGCATTGCTTTCTTGGTGGGCTGGCTTTGTCTCGCCGTGGGTATCGTCTGGGGCAGCCGCACGCGTGATTAGCTCGGTCAGCCCCTGGTTTTGGATCTGCGCGCATTTGCGATCGGTTTCGACTCTGGGGCGGCGTGTCCCACGAGGTTCTGCAATTCCTCTAGGAACCCACGCTGCCCTGGCAAGAGTTTCTTCCGTGCTGACGGAATATTGAACCATTCGCCTTTATCGACTTCCGGAAACTCTTGGGCGATGCCAGAACGAGGCGGCCACTCCATGGAAAACGGTTTGCTCTTTACGGTTGTCGCGTCGATGTCACCCTCCACCACCCAAGCATGAACTACTTTGCCGCTACGTTGCTTCACTGGTGAAAGCGGTTGAAACTTCCCCTCGACCGGCGAGCCGGTCTCTTCCAAGAATTCACGCTTCGCTGTAGCTAAGGGATCGTCGCCTTCCTCGAACTCACCTTTGGGGATAGACCACGCGCCATTATCCTTTTTTGCCCAATACGGTCCGCCTGGGTGAGCAAGGAATACTTCGATCTCACCTTCTCGGACACGATATAGCAATATTCCAGCGCTCAATTTTTTTGCCATGATTGGCCTTCCAAGGTGAGATCCCTCCCGTAGAACGAGTCTCCGGCCACGAACCCTCGGGCGCCACTCAGATACATCAAAAATAAGTTAGACAGAGCACTAGATTCATCTTCCCGGGACATCCCCCCACAGATATTTATGCAATTGGATCTGAAATCGCACAGGAAGTCTGTCGGCTAAGATCCAGTCGGCCAGGAGCGCGGGCGCCAGGTACCCGCTGGCGGGGGAAAACAAGACTTCGCAGCACTCCTCCAGATGAAATCGCGTCAAGGTCTCTTTGGCCCAGTCATAATCGGCACGATCGCAAATCACGAACTTGACCTGGTCGTGCTCGGAGAGCAAACGGAGGTTCGGATAACGGATTTTGTGCGCCTCGCCGGAACCCGGTGTCTTTAGATCCAGCACTTTCATCACCCGCCGGTCGATCGTGGAGACATCCAGTGCGCCACTGGTTTCTAAGGAGACCGCAAAACCCGCATCGCACAAGCGCTTAAGCAGCGCGGGGCAAGAACGCTGAGCTAAGGGTTCGCCCCCCGTCACCGTGACGTAGTGCGCTTGATAGCGCATGACCTCTTGCAATATCTCGTCTAGAGACATGTTTCGGCCGCCATGAAAGGCATAAGCGGTATCGCAGTAGCGGCAA
>Ga0187893_10008524_pt1 | contig 16118 bp, 21 predicted proteins | sample MA1701074metaG_FD_139574 | JGI IMG/M metagenome (GOLD analysis project Ga0187893, IMG submission 139574) | White microbial mat communities from a basaltic lava cave in the Kipuka Kanohina Cave System on the Island of Hawaii, USA - MA170107-4 metaG ...
GGAGACGTTGGGTAATCCTTTGGCGCTGTACTCATTCCTTATCTACAGTATGCCGTAGTATTCCTGGAGCAAGTAGCGCAGGCAATCCAAGGGTTATCAGAAGAACAAACTAAGCAGATTCTTAAATGGGGCGCATATGCCGCAGCTATAGCCGCTGTTATTGCGTTTGGTCCTACGATTGTTTCATTTGCTGCTACTGCCATTTCCGCAATCAAAGCAATTGGGATGACTGCATTTTATGTGGGCAAGCTGATTGTTACATCGATGCTTTCTCCATTTGGATTAATCATAGGTGGTATTGCTGGCGTAGTTACTGCTATTGCTTATTTTGCAGGCGCAGGAAATTCCGCAAGCGAAAGGATTATCAACAGCTTTAAGAGGGTTTGGGATTTCCTTAAACTCATAGTCAATAATACATCTTCATTATCTCAAGCATGGTCAGCGCTATTATCCTCAGTTGGTTTCTTAATGCTTGATGCTTGGATAAATGTTAAAGCATCGCTCTTTAATCTTTGGATTAACATCAAGAGTTTCTTTATCAATGTATGGACTGAGCTAGGAGATTTCTTTGTAACCTCCTGGTACAACGCAACTGCATTTGTTGAAAAGTTATTTGTCAGCTTTGGTTCATTCATTGATACGGCAGTAAGAGATATAGGTGATGGTTGGGTTACAGCTTGGATAGATATAAAAGAACAGTTGGGGATGATTACAAAGCAAGAGGCAGATGAGCAGCGAAGATATATAGCTGACATGAATAAGAAAGAAGCTGATGCGGCTAATCAGGAAGTAAATAGAAGAAAGCAAAGCATTGATGCACAGAATAAAGCTAATCAGGATTACTTAGCCAATTACAAAAAGACATCAGCAGAAATAAATGCGCAAGCAAAGAAAGATGATAAGGCTGTTAATGAAGCTAGGAGACAACAAGAGCTAGGACAGAACAAGAAAGATAAAGATGCATTTGAAGCAAAATTAAAAGCAGACTTTGAAGCATCTGGCAAATCCTCATTGATGGATAAAGTTGAAGAGTTTTACAAAAAACTCAAAGAGGGAATGGGCATAGATGATTTATTGCAAATGGCTGAAAAGATAAAGCAAGAGGCATTGCGATTAAAGGATGAAGCAAACAAGAGATTATCAGGCGATGCTGAGTTACCAGATTCAGGGAAAGAACCAAAGCAGAAGAAAGGCAAAAACGAAACCTCATTAGAAGATACGTTTATGAAACGTACTGCTTTCCGTTTAGCGGCAGCAGATGAATTAAAAGCTAAAGAAGCTGAAGAGAAACAGAAACTAGAAGAGGATCGTAAAGCGCAATTGGAAGAACAAAGAAGGATGAGAGAATTACAGGAACGTCAAGTAGAAGAAACTCAGAAGACAAACAAAATTATGGAAGAAAAATTAGGAAAATTAAACTTTGCAGTATTAGCATAATAAGTAGGTGATTATTAGTTGGCAGTAGATTTAACGTTTGGATTAAATATTAATGGTATCCCTTGTAACGAAAGCAATGAAGGATACGAAATAACACTAGGCGAAACAAGCAGCGCTACTAGACGCCTACATTGCGCTTGGATTAATGCTGTATCTCTAGCTAATTATCTTAAGGGTTCTACCCAGAACGTTAATGGTAATACGATCATCGTTGGTAGGCAGCAACATCCAACCATAAATTACTTATACGTTGACAACGTAAAGATAGCGCCGATTGGAAAAGCTGTAGCCGAAGGTACATGGACCTATGCCCAATTGGATATATCTTATAAGTCTTTGCCGTTCGGCGGTAGCTCTACCAACCCTGCTACTCTCAGAGTTGAAACAATAGAGACAGAAGCAAAGTATATTACTATCCCTGCTGATGTATTAAAAGCTGACAATGAATCAGTAGGAGAACCACAACAGAAGTTTGTTGCGCTAGTTCGTTATTCTGTTACGTTGTATCGCCAATCTACCATACCATTAAATGCAATCCTTAATTGTTTGGGTAAGGTCAATGGCGGGCAGATGACAATTGATTTAGGAGAAGGGAATAGCGCTACATCAGATGTAGGAACGGTATTATATCTTGGACCTTCAAACCTCAGCAGAACAATAACAGAAAATGAAGTAGAAGATTGGGTAATAACTCATAACTTCCTAATATCCCCTGTCAGCCATAATAAGATGTTGGCTAATGGGCAGTACAGAGATGTATTGCATAAGTCAGATGATGCGCCGCCATATGAGACAGCAGACTTATCTGCTGTGGGGGTATAATGTATTTACCCCGATTCCAAAAAGATCAAGTCTTAACTGCTGATGCTCTTAATAAGTTAGTTGATGCAATAGAAAGCAGAATGAATTTTAGTCCAGGCGAAGGGATTGAATTACATAATACGAAGTCAGGCGTTACTATCGGTCTTAAACCTTCAGGCAAAAGATGGATTGGCATAGTAGTAGAAACAGGTCCGGAAGAAAATGAAGATGATTATACGGATTGCCGTTATTGGGTATCGCGCGCAAGAGTGAATAATGATGAATTAAATGATGCGTTTCAACCTGTAGCCATTGTTGAATATGCTCCTGAGCATGTCTATTCTAAAGTAATAACAGCTACCAATCTAAATGAACTATTAAACAATACTCATACTATACAGATTGGTACGCCTGTTGAAATAATTGAGCTAACAGATATTGGAAATCCCCCAACTACTAGATATGTATTTTATGGCGGCGGGGGCGGAAGTAATTCTATTTGGGTAAAGATAACAGGTTCATCCCCAATCAGCGGCAGAACAAATGCATTCGTTTACAGTTGGGTAGAAGTAGAATTAGATATTGATGCTAGGTGGGTTGATAAACCCGAAGGTAGATCATCCGGCAGTACAGGACTCATTGCATATAACTCTTGCGAAAATGCTAACAGCGAAAGCGGTTGGCAAGGGAATAGCGTAAATATAGCAGACATTCCTACAGGATGGTTCCAACCTGTACAAGGAACGCCAGTTGTTAGAGGCGAATTCATAATAGATTGTAACGGCGATCTTAAACTTATCTTCCAATATGAAAACGGTATCAGCGGTCAATGTACTGAGGGGGGCGGATAAGTTGTATGGGCGGAAATGCATTAGCCGCAAACTGTAATGTTTGTTGTCAATTTATTGAAGCTGATTTGTGTGCTGGCGAAGATACAGACTTAGCGCCTAGAGTCTTTGTACATATCGATAACGTTTCAGAAGATGGAACAAAAACATTTAAGTATTCTGAATGGTGCTATGACATTAATTCTACTTGGGCAAGAGGCGTAGTCGCTGATGGCGCTGTTGTTCTCAGCAATCTAGGAGACCTATTTGAAGATTGCAAAGAATGCCAAGAACAACCATCTTCATCATCTACTAGCGGCGGTTCTGGCGGCGGTGGTGGTGGAGGGGGCGGCGGCGGAGGAGGGGGAGGAGGAGGCGGTGGTGGCGGCGGCGGAGGTGGCGGAAGCTGTCCAGGCGCATTCCCTGCTACTCTTTGCGATGGTCATTTAGATGAGTCTTTAGCGCCGCAAAATGTTTGGGTATGCAAAAGGTCTGATGATGCGGAAGGTAGTCATATCTTTCGCTATCAGAATTATTGTTATCGCGTAACGATTGGTAGCGGCGATGGCAGCGATCCCCCTGATGATGCAAGAGTAGTTAGCATCAGCGGCAGTTATGATGATTGCGAAACTTGCTTAGGCGGTTATCCAGCATTCTTATGTGGAGGTCAATACATACCGCCCGATCCCGATAGAAAGAAACCTTGGGTAAGGATAGATGATTTACCTACCTCAGAAGAGGGTTGGTATATTTTCAGATATGATGGTCTTTGTTATCGCATTAACTATCCGCGCCAAACTCTTCCCATTCCAGAAGATGATCCCAATGTAGTAATCGTTACTCCAACCGATGAGTATGAAGATTGCTGGGATTGCGTACAAGGGTATACAGCGGTCTTATGTCCCGATGCTCAATACCCTGATGGTCAACAAGCAGGCGCAGATTCAGCGCCGATAGTTTGGGTTCCAGAAGCATGGTTGTTAGAACAAACAAGCATCGTATATTTTGATTATAAGGAATGGTGTTACAGCGTAGACCCTACGGGAGAATTAACAACTAGACCATCAGAAGCAGAAGTAATACAAGCTATCCCCTCTTTCTCTGATTGCGCATCATGCTTATGCGGTATCCCAATTCCAAGATATGGAATCAAAGCAGGTCTGTGCCGCTTTCAATCAACAGAAGATTACGCAAATGCTGAAGATGTATGGGTAGAAGAAGATAGTTTACCAGAAGAAGAGATTGTATTTGTTCATAAGACCGTTTGTTATTTTCTTGATCCAACTGAAGAAGTTGAAGAAATTCCTAGAAGCGCCGTTGTCATTGCCCCTAGAGCGCAATACCTGAATTGTTGGGATTGCGCTCTCAATAACGAAAGCAGCAGTAACAGTAGTTCATCTACTTCATCTAGCTCATCAAGTAGCAGTAGCGGAGATCCAGACCCTTCATCTTTAAGTAGCGGTTCATCCTCTTCTACTTCTAGCTCATCTAGTTCATCTACATCTAGCTCATCATCTTCAAGTAGTTCTGGCGGTGGTGGCGGCGGTTCATCTTCATCATCATCAGGAGGAGGTGGCGGTGGTAGCTCATCATCAGGCGGCGGCGATCCCCCTAACCAATCTGTATGCTTATTGTTCTGCAATCAAGGCGGCGCTCCTGGCGGTGACTCAGGCGGCAGAGTACCTATTACCGCAGGCATTGCCGGAACAATCATCAAGATAGGAAATAGCTGTTATCTAGTTACTAATCCTTCGCCTGATCCGCCTAACGTTTTTAATTGGGATGCTGCTTATGGAAGCTGCATGGAATGCGAAATTGATGACCAGTATACAAGGCTGAAAGAATGTTGTGCGGGAGACTATGCGGACATCTGGGCGTTGGTAACTGCATGGTTAGATGTTGAGGAAAGAGTTTATAAGATTGGAAATAAATGTTATTTCGTTAATGCTGGCAGCGAACGTTTATACAAAGATGAAATCCCTGAAGGTCATTCAACCATAGATGATCCGCCAACCATTGATAACTGCCAAAATGAGCAATGTAGATGCAAATGCTGCTGGTATAAATGGACGCAAGATTACAATTGCGAAACGCAAACATGGGGTAGCGTTCAAGGTCCAACCAAAGAATGCGCGCCGGAAGATGAACCGCCTTTTGGCAATAGCTTGGGATGGTCTAGGATTGATGAAGATGATCCAACAAGCTGTAAGTTTCAATATGTCAGCAAAGATTGTTCTGGCGATGGTTGCCAATCTACGGCAGATTGCGATACCCCTTCAGCGCCAGCATCGCAGACAGGTACGCCTAACTGTTGCGCCCCATGCACTTGCCCAGGTCCAAGCAATCCTACTTGCCCTACTAGTTTACCATCTAGCTTTTTGCTGAGATTCCATTTTAGATTTCGCAGTAATAGTAGCTGTACAAATAATCCAACTGTTGGAAGCTGTAATAACAGCGACATGACTATTCTGATGGAGTCAGAAACGCCTAATCCTGGCGTTGGTATTACATGCGCGTACGGGGGTTTCGGTATAGCTTGCGGCGCTTTAGGAAACGTTGAAGCTACGTTATGGATTTGGAATCCGCCTGGACTATCAACAGCTTGTTATTGGATATTAAAGATTTACTTTCCGGGATTTTCAGATTGTTTGGAAGGTGGCGTATCAGTTGGACCATACAGCTATTGCCAAAAGAAATTTACCTTATGCGATCCTTTTGGCGAATGGGCAGACCAAGTGCCAGCATGTACGCCAGTCGGGCGCATGGAATGGACTAACGTAATACTAGAGGTTTAATAATATGTCAATCAACTGTAAGCATTGGAGCGATTGCGAAATACTTAAAGGCGGATGTTGCGCATTAGGATTGTACGGCGGTAATCCCGCAAATGTAATTTGCAATCAAATGTGTAAATCGAAAGAAGAGATAGCAGGATTCAATGCTGTTGAACCTTTAATAGCAGTAGAAGTTAAAAGGTCTGAGAAGAGAAACAACAGAAAAGTATTACAATCAAAGCCATGCAACTGCAAAAGGAATAAAAGCTAATATGAAACAGATTTGGGTAGCAGGTTATCCTAGCTTCTGCGGGGGCGCAGATACAGAATTAGATCATCAGATAGACCTATGGATTGCTAAGGGGGTAGAGGTACATCTTGTGCCGCTGTTTTCCTGTAATGCAGAAATGCAAAACAAATGTAATCAAAGAGGATGCATAACGCATCATGATTACAATGCAAAAATATTCAAGGGCAAAACTGTTGTATCATATTGCAATGGAGATTTTCTAAAACAACTGCCTGATATTTATGAGCGGGGAAAACCTGAAAAAGTCATTTGGATAAATTGTATGACTTGGACTTTTTCAGCAGAAGAAAAAGCAGTAGTAAATGATTACATTACCTATCATGTTTATCATGCAACCTATCAGCGCAACAGTATTATACCGAAGCTAGAACGTAAGACTGGAAAAATGATTGTAGAACCGCCTTTGCCTTATATCCCTTACTACTCATTGAAAAATTCTGCTGGGATAGAGCATCAATACAAAAGACCATCTGATTATTTTGGAGTAGGTAGAATTTCGCGCGATGATGGTAACAAATATAATTCTGATTTATGGGTAATGCATTCCAAAGTTTCCGCTCCTAGACCTGTTAAACATTTTGTTTTAGGTTGGGGAGCGAATGCTAAAAAGAAATGCGGTGATCCATTACCTCAACTTGACTATCTTCTATGGGGGCAAAACGGAATTAAGTCAGGAGAGTTTTACAAAAAGATACATTGTTTGTTGCATAAGACAGGCGGCAGCAGAGAGAACTATCCTAGAGTCTTATTAGAGGCTTGGCATTCTGGCGTAGTTCCGATTATGGAAAATCAATACAGCCTACCTGATTTGATTCAGGATGGGGTAACAGGTTATCTTTGTAATACTTCAGATGAATTTGCATTTCGCGCCAGCGAACTAGCATTTAATGAGAAAAAGAGAAAAGAAATGGTTGATGCGGGATACAAGCATCTACTGGAAAATCAAGCAGATAAAGATAAATGCTGGAAGTTTTGGGATAAGTTGTTATAAAATCTTTCATAATTTCTCTTGATCATTAAAAGTAGTTATGCTAATCCCGCCAATAACAGTTAGGGTGGTCCTAGCTGATAAACTTTTTTTACCCTACAGAAAGGGGTAAGCAAATGGCAAAGGCTGAAACAAGGACGTTATCGCTTGAGGCGATTGAGAAGCAATTGGCTACCGTTAGGGATCCAGTTGTACAGCGTATTGAGACGATAAATATGGAAATCGCTGAATTGGAAAGCGAAAAAAGTAAGCTAGATGCGATGTTGGCGCGCATCGATGGCAGACCGCAGAGCAATGGGCGCGGCGGCGGGAAGCGCGGCAAGCGTATGAGCGCTGATGACATCGCAAAAACATCGGCTGACATTCTAAAGGCGATTGCTGGCGCGGGTAAGGATGGTATCGGGCGCGCCGCCATAGTAGAGAAGCTGGGCATAAAACCTACTTCCGCTACTGCGATCTTGCGCCAATTGGCGCAAGATAAGAAAGTAAAAATGCAAGGCAAAAAAGCAGCGGCTAGATACATTGAGGCATAAGCCGCCTGGCAGCGAATCCTAGCGATGTTTAAAAGCTACCCTACGTTTTTGGGTAGCTTTTTTCTTTTGACCTTGGATTTTGCCGCTGGTGCGGGCGCAAGCGTAGCTAGTACGCCTTGCGGCTGTCGCTGCAAGTAGTCAATGGCAGCAGCTAGGATCGTTGGGCTATCCTGGAATCTTGCTATGCCGCTGTTGCATCGGCTGCATAAAAGTCCCCTGATTTTTCCTGTCGCATGGCAGTGGTCTATGCTGAGGCGGTAGTTTTTCTGAGTTGGTTCGGGTTCTCCGCAGATGGCGCAAACGCCGCATTGTTCTTTGAGCAGTAAATAAAATTGATCCTCAGATATTCCATAAGATGCGATGTTACCTTTTAGACTTTTACATTGTTTGCATGTATGCCGATGATGTAGCGCTCCCTTGCGGTGCCGGAAAAAATGGCTGATAGGTTTTTCAATTTTGCAGACTTTACAGACCCTTGTTAATCCTACTTCTTTTAATTTGCTCATTGTAAGTTAATCGACTCCTGAAAAATTATTGATGTTGGGATTTGTTTTATCTTTATCTCAATAAAATGATTACCATCGGGCGGATAGACATGCTTTATTTCTTTTGGATTTCTTTTAATTTCAGATAGCAAATCAGGAATTGAAATTATGAACCAATGGCTAAAACAATCATCAACGTCAAAACCATAGATAAAAATGTCAACCATGCCCTTTTGAAATTTAGAATATTCAGACAACCCATACGGGGCAGTCATCCTTATAGTAATTTCATCCTTATGCGTTTTGTAAATATTGTGACTACGGCAACGAAAGGCAGCGCGCCGACCATAAGGCAGGATCAAATCAGTAGCTTGCGTTTTATCAATGGCATCATCTGCTATTGAGATTTTTTCAGATTGAATGTGAAATTTTGATGCGATAATCTGTATCGCTGTATTGATATGCCTATCGCCAAAATTACGGCGGGCGGTGTATGTATGCATAATAGTCTCCCTTGCGCGACTACTATGTGATTAGAGAAACTAAAAGTATTTTCCTTTTCTTTTCTGCTGATTATTAAAGTCAGTTGAAAAATTATTACGAAATAAAAAGGAAGATACTTATAGAAGCTGTAATAGATAAGTAAGTATCTGGGATAGATACTTGTAAGTGATTGAAAAACGCATATGATGTACGAAGTTAGTAGTTTACAGAATTCAAAATCAGGAATGCGTTTCTCACCCTCTGAAGGTACTATCCCCCTTGCTTCAGAGGGTTTTTTATTTCCCTCAAAAACAATTAAAAGAAACGAATCAGACGTACATTACCACCTTTGATCAACAGGGGTATCTGATAAAGGGCAATAGCTCCTTCAATGCTATTATGATTTAACTGTATCAAGAAAGACAGTTTGAAACCTACATTGATAGGCAATTCATAAGTAACTGGCGTTAGCCTTTCTGGATTCCCCTAGCGCTTAACTACCAAAGTCTAACATGATGATTAGATTGTAGTCAGTTGCCAAGAGTGAGATTGGGATAATAGAAATATTAAGTAGATAACTCTTGTAAAACAAAATCAACCTGTATCTGGTATGATTTCAAAACAGTAAAGGATTATTGTTAGAAATCATGTGCTACTAATCATACTGCTGCCTTATACGTCCGATGCAGAAATGATTATATTCCCTTGTAGCAGTTAAGAACATTAAAACTGTTACTTGGGAATCTCTGCGCACTTACCATCCTCAGCAAAAATGATTAGTAATATCAAGATAAACATTTTCGCTTGCGAAAATTGTTTGTCCTTAAGCAACATTTTTAACAGTGAACAAAAGGAAGTTAATATTATGAAATTTACAATTGAAATAAATAAAGACTTGCATTTACGTTTGAGAAATAATCCTAAGTTATTTAAGAATACAGCAATTTATATCTTAAAAGATCCTGGAACAAATGAAGTTTACTACGTTGGTAAATCAGAGGACATTATTCAAAGGTTATGGTTTCATAGTAGATGTGTTGAAAGTCATAATCCTGATTTACTTGAACGAAATGAAATGATTATAAGAAAGTATAAATGTTCTCCAATTCTGGAAATAATAGACTTTGTTGAGAGAGAAGATGAAGATTATGAAGAGCAGAAATATATAGCTAAGTATTTGAAAGAGACAGGGGGAAAGTTATTAAATAAACAGATTGCTAATGAGTATAAGAATATGAAAGACTACAGCAAAGTAAGATACAATCATATTGTTGAAGTGAATGGATATAAGGTAATGGTTAGATGTAGGACAGATTTATCACTTTATACGATTAACCTATGTCTGAATGGTATGAGTGAGTTTGAATTGAAAAGAGGAGAAAAGGAACCAATTGACTTAAGAGATATAACTAATGAGATGTTTGAGTCAGGAGTAGCATTATGAAATTTCAAATTGAAAGCCCAGCTACGTCTAAACAGTTAGCATTATTAAAAAGCATGAAAGTATCTGAAGATTTGTTACAGCGGGATCTCAGCTACAAAGAAGCTGACTTATTAATTAAGCAAGCAATAGCGGATAAAAGGCGCAGGCATCCATATATTCCGCGCGCAAAAAAGATACAAAACGAAAAGATAATATTAGAACCTCAACCATTATGCGGGATAGATTAACGGCAGATCATCAGTTTCATGGGCTGAATACGGTGGTTCGACTCCATCTCCCGCTATTTGAAGAATTATTTCTTTCAGTAAATTCCCATTGCTTAAAAGCCGCTGATTGTTCAAAGGTCTAATGACTCATACCTACCCCTGAAAGTCTCTTATACTCTTTCCTATAGTCTTGTGATTACAGCCTAAAAAGTTTATCAGAAGAATATTTTCTTCAACTAAAAGAAATCATCCAAACAACTAATTAACAGATAATCACATTATGCATTGAACGCATAATAAATAGATTGCAGTAAGAATTAAAAACTCAAATAAAGAAAAACATAAAAAGTAATGGACAACAGTAAAAGCTATGGCATACTGTTAAGCATCTACATAATGATTTCATCAGAGATTAGAATCTGATAAAAACAGACAACAACGATTATCTCCAGACTCATCTTGAAAATTCATAAGAAAGTTTAGAGAAATGAATCGTAATAAAGTAAGCGGTGTTTTCCGCTGAATGAAATCTAAAACATCCGCCGATATCGGATGTTAAAAATGTGAATGAAACGTAAGCGCTAGGCAGATGCGACCATATCGGGGTCCGTTTGTTTGGCGTTTTTTTATTAGCTCAGAATGGAAAATAACAATGGAAAACATAACATGGGCGCAAGCGAAACAACGCGGACTAAAAACAGAAATACAATGGGAAAGAGAAAGTCTTTTTGTTTTAGACGGGGAGGAACCAGTTGCAGTTGTGCTTTGGAAAAAAGATGGTCGCGAAATCCCTTGCGATTTATATTCGCGCGATCAGGTAGGCGATGAAAATGATGTCATCCATGAAATAGAGGATCATTGCTTTGAAAATCAATGGAGCAAATAAAATGAGAAAGAAACTTAAACAGCTAAATCAGCAACGATTAACTTTCAGAGCTACAGTGGATCGTTTTGGTACAAAGAACGGATGGCATGGCTGGCAAGTTAATACCATTTGCTTTAAAGATGTTACACATAACGGTGAGCTTGTTACCGATCATGTTTGGTTTACTTGCGGTAAATGGTCGCAGAAAATCAAAGAAGGTGACAAAATTAGCTTTGAAGCGCGAGTGGGAGAATACGAAAAGGGATATCGTGGATATCGGGAAGATGTTCTACTATATGGAGAATATAGTAAACCATCAGTCGATTATCACCTCACACGACCAACAAAAGTAAAAGTCATTTCAGAAATGGAGATCAAAATGGGAAATAAATTTATGAAAAACAAAATAACAAAAGTGAAAATATCAGAACAAATGGAAGAAATCTATTGCGATTCATGCGGGAATAAAATGGTAAATGATGGCTACCACATCGACCCAGAAGATATACTACCTGATATCTATTATCTATTCGGATACTTATGCTCTTCTTGCGCAAATGATATAAATTTAGACTCCTACGAAAAAAGGCTTCAAGAGGATGATTTGCGATTTCTATTTGCGATTTCAAAGGGTATGTCAGAGAGTATAGCTTCTGAATGGACGGAGCTAAAGCGGCTTTGCGCTACGAACTATACAAACGAAGAAAGCGAAGAAAGCGAAGAAAGATACAATTTCATGCGCCTGAAAGAAATCGAAGAGCAGTATCAGATATACAGTTCTGAAGAGCCTAAATTTTAGCATTAATTAGTGCCCCGCTGAAATGTAGTAGGCGGGGTTCTTTCATGCGCCGGAATGGATCTGAAACGGAAATTCAGGCGCATAAAATTCACTTGACTTCCCGCAGCTTCCCGCCTCTCCTACCGCCCGTTTTATTTCGCCCCTCAGGAGCGGCAGCAAGCCGCAACTACTCTACCAACTACTCTACCCACCGCAGACCTAGCAGAAGAGAACCGCCAGCTACGCCTACAGATCGCCAAGCTAAAGGCTGAGATTGCCCAACTTAGAGAACAAATAAAACCGCTGGCAGCAGAAGAGGCAGCAGCGCCAGCAGATGAAGAATGGAAAGATGCAAATGATGTAAGAAGTAGTGAGCTAGTAGGTAAATCAGCATCAGCCATAGGAAAACTTCCAGGGGTATCAGGTACTTTCCAATCCCAACTAGGAGACGTTCAAACTTGGAAAATAACCCTATGGTCTAAATGGCAAAAGAAAAATGGCGAACCGTTGGCGATAACGGAACGCATGAAAGCGGGCGCAAGATATCTAATCATCTATGTCAAAGATGATATTATTGTAGGCATTGATAAGGCACTACCGCCAGCGATGCCGTACTAATCTTTTGTAGCCCCTTTGCGGTATGACTGTGGGAACGGGATACTGTAGAGGGGTTTTATTTTGCGCTGAATGAAAAGGAAATAATAAAATTATTTTCATCATATTTCCTAAGAGAAATAGCTAATATGAAAGAATTTTCGCAACAATGAAAAGGAAAATTAACAGATATGTGGAATCAATAATAGTAAGGTGATTGCCATTTCGGTAATCTAAAAAGCAAAGGAGCAAAATATGAGTAATTCAACTTTGGAATTAATAATCTTAGAACATCCTCAAATAATAGCAATACTTGATGATTTCTACGAAAAAGAATTATCAGTCAAAACAATATCAACAAGGCATAATCTAACAACTAAGACTGTTGAGCATTTGATAAGAACTATCAAACGAAATGACGATAAATAACTGTAGTCAAGAGAATGCTACATATCGTTTACCTACCTCTGTAATGGGGTAGGTTTTTTATTGCGCCGAAATAATAGGGTAAATGATCCTTCCATCTTTACGCCTTTCAACTGCCTCATCTATTACTTGCTTCCAAATTTCTCTAGTCTTTTCTGTATGAGTAATTCCCTTAAAGCTACCATTGCGATAATGATAACAGACTCTATCTAAAAACATCCCATTGCCCAACTCTTCTAAACGATAACCCATATACTTATCTACTGCCGCCCGTAACCCATTCTGTAAAATACTATCCAAATTATTTATGCGCCTGGAAAAAGTTCTGAAATGCGAATAATAATGTTTGCCCCTCAATCCCATATCTAATAATGATTGACCCTCAGTTGGCGCTCTACAGAATCCCTTTTTCATTACTCTCATATTAGCAGGATGGCAGATATTAAATTGAGTATAAATCCAACCTACAGCAGAATGCTTTCTGTACGCATCTACAACCCTTTGTATGGCTTCTGGATCGCTTAGCATATCATCGGCATCTACTACCCCCATATAATACCCTGTTGACTCTCTTAATGCCTCAGCGTAAGCCGCAGCGCAATACAACCGCTTCTTATTTGTTATGGGATAAAAATAAATTCCCGCCTCAACAAACCTAGCTCTAATCCCCTCAATCATCTGTTTTGTTCTGTCAGTTGAAGCATCATTTACAAAGACGACTTCTAATGGTCTATAACTCTGAGACATAATACTACTACACCAATCATTAAGATACTGAGCATTGTTATATGCAGCAGTCAATATTGAAAAAGTCATATCTTATTAATCGATAACAGGAATCTATTTTCCTTTTTGCAAAATAAAATGAGAATGAAAAGGATTATTTCCCGCAGAAAATAAGCGAATTAAAGCTAGTGAGAAAAATATTACGAATCATAAGAAGGAAAAAGAAAAGGATAAAAGAAGTAAAGAGTATGCAAAGGAAAGAAATGAGCAATTTTAACTATAAAGATATAGTTGAAAAGAAACTAAAAGAAGTTGGGATACCTAATCAGTTAAGCGTAAATCTGGAAAGAGACAATTGTATAAGAGTAATCGGTAACGTTGGCGGATTATGCAGTAGCTGGTATTTCCAATTAGAAAACAAAACGGAAGATGATTTTAAGCAATGGATTGATAACATCATTCGCTGCGCTAAAAGAGACAATAAACAATGAAACAACTACATCTTAGAAACTTAAAAGTCTACGCCATAGTTGATGATGATGATTACGAAAAACTATCTCAACATCGTTGGTATGGCTGGACAAACAAAAAAGATAAAAAGCATTATGTCAGAACCAACGTAACCCGTAACGGCAAGCGAACTAATGTCATGCTCCAACGCATGGTTATTAACCCAAAGTCTAATGAAAAGGTCCAATTCAGAAATGGTAATCCGTTAGATTGTAGGAAATCTAATTTGCGCATCTTAAAAATAAAAGAAAGGGCAGAAAATGTTTAACCAAATTTCTTTAAAGATCTACGCGCTTAACATGCTAATAGAAACCATCATTCCATTAATTTTGCCCGCCCTAAAAGAAGATTACGAATGGAATGTAGAAGTTAGACAAACCAAAAAAGAAACATTCTTATGTTGTGAGGTATTTACAAAAGATATGTATGAATGCGTTCATTACTTCTCAGTAGCAATTGATCCAACAAAATCATCCTTTCAATACATTTCTGAGATTGAAAAGAAAGCTAATGCAATAAGATATGTTGCCAGAGATGAATATATTTCAGACCCTTGCGATTAAGGAAAAAATAAAATGCCTGAAATAACAGAAATAATATGCGATAACTTACAAGATGCGTTATTTGAATTTCAGAAGCGCCACAAGCAATCATTAGATGAGGGAAAAACAACTATGATAGTAGAGAACATTAAGGCGCATGAAGATGGTACAGCATCTATCTATTATTCAATTAAAAAAAATAAAGCGAAAGAGTGACATATGAATAGACAAAAAATAGAAGCTAACATAAAACAATATTTTAAGGATCTCAAAAAGAAATATCCCAACGTACTCCATCTTGACTTAGACATTGATGAGGATGAAGAAATACTAATTGAAGTAGAATTGACTTTTAAAAAAGATGTAAGAATGAGATACTTAGATGCGAAGATGAAAGAAATGTTTGCGCATCCTAAAAAGTTAGATGAATTCAAAAAGCGAATAGAATATCTAATCTTAAACCCAAACAAATATTAATGAGGATAGCAAATCTGAGGGGATAGACTTTAATCAGCTTAATACGCCCGGAGGAATGGCAGAATGTTTAAGACTTCAAAAAGTAAAATAGGTCAGGATATTGAGAGAGCCAAAGATAGTTGGGAACTATTTTTGAAATTAGACAGCATGGGAATGGTTAGACCTAGGGTGTTTAATACCATCATGGATAACATGGGAGTTGAAGCCTATCAGAAGTTCGGCAAGGGATGCGCCCGCCAGAAAAAGAGAAAAGACTGATGAAGAAAACTGTAACCCTTCCAATTGTCAGACCAGATGACCATATCCAATTGACAGAATATCTAACTCAGCTTGCGTCATTGACGAACAAAACCAACGCCAAAGAATGGCAAGGCTGGAAAGCCTATACCATCATTTGTACTGGCGTTGCCGCCTGGATGACTGAAATGGAAGTCTATGTTGCTGACAACAAAGGGGAAGCTGTAGCAGCGGATTTCAATGAGGTTCTCAATACGCCCGGAGGGACTTGAACCCCCAACAACTGGTTCCGAAGACCAGTGCTCTATCCAATTGAGCTACGGGCGCAGACCGCGAATCGTAACCGTTTGGGTACGGATTTTAAAGCGTAGATTCTCAGCAGCGATGCTTACTTTTTCTTGCCGTACCCAATCCCTATATTGCAGTACCTAAATTCCCGTCATATTAGGTAAATGTTAGGGTATAAAGTACCCAAATTTCTTGCCCCTCAATTTTTGAAAACTTCAATATTTCTAGGGGAAATTGATAAAATTACGAATAATAAACGTCTCCCTTCGGAAATGATGCTCTATTATTTTTATGTATATTTTGCATAAGCAGTTACAACATCGTACCTAAATTTTACACTAGAAACGTACCTAAATCCGGCGTAAAATGCATCGGTCGCATAAGTCA
>Ga0187893_10008525_pt1 | contig 16118 bp, 17 predicted proteins | sample MA1701074metaG_FD_139574 | JGI IMG/M metagenome (GOLD analysis project Ga0187893, IMG submission 139574) | White microbial mat communities from a basaltic lava cave in the Kipuka Kanohina Cave System on the Island of Hawaii, USA - MA170107-4 metaG ...
AATATTGATTTTGTAAAACAGGCTTTGAAAATGGATGCTGATCAATTCAGTGCTGTAGAAATAAGTCTTGTTGATCCGTCAAAGAATGAAGAGCTGCAACGGGAGGTAAAAAAAATTTTTGGCGATAAATATTCGGTTCAAACTATTTATCAGCAAAATCAAAGCCTGTATGCTGTGATGAACATGGAAAGATGGGTTATTTACGGAGTGCTTTGTTTGATATTGGTAGTCGCTGCTTTTAATATGATCGGTGCATTGACTATGCTTGTGCTCGAAAAGCAAAAAGATATTAATGTGCTGCATGCATTAGGCAGTACAAGAGGGTTTATTCAAAGAATATTTTTAAACGAAGGTCTTTTGCTTGCATTGATCGGCACTGTGGCAGGAATGGTACTTGCTTTTATCATCGCCATGCTTCAAATAAACTTTCATTTGATACCATTACAGGGCGGTTCTTTCCTCATTGATTATTTTCCGGTGCAACTAAGATTAACTGATTTCTTATTGGTTAGTGTTACTGTATTTGTAATAGCACTTATCGCATCCTGGCTGCCTTCAAGAAAAGCGGCTACGCAGGAGTTTTCGTTGAGAAGTGAGTAGAGTGTGAGATCAGAAGTTTGAGGTCAGATTTTCAGACATCCGGCCTCAGACATCCGGCCTCAATAATCTCCCAATGTTTCTTCCAATTGCGCCAAAGCCTTAGCCAACTGTTCATCGTTAGGTGCTATACCATGCCATTCATGTGAACCTTCCATAAAGTCAACACCTTTGCCCATTTCAGTATGCATCATAATGCCGATAGGTTTTCCCTGGCCTGTTAATGATTTGGCTTTTTCCAATACAGTTACTACATCATCCATATCATTGCCGTTCATTTCAAGTGTTGTCCAGCCAAAAGCGTCAAATTTTTGCCTGATGTTGCCAAGGCTCATTACTTTATCAGTTGGGCCATCAATTTGCTGACCGTTCCAGTCAACAGTTGATATGAGGTTGTCAACTTTATGATGTGCCGCAAACATCAGGGCTTCCCAAACCTGGCCTTCATCCAGCTCACCATCGCCATGAAGTGAGAAAACAAGATTCTTTTCTCCGTTTAGTTTTTTAGAAAGAGCAGCTCCTATGGCTACACTCATGCCCTGGCCAAGCGATCCACTGGCTATTCTTACACCGGGCAAATGTTCATGCGTGGCCGGGTGACCCTGCAGACGGGAATTGAGCTTACGAAAAGTCGCCAATTCTTTTACATCAAAATAACCGGCTCTTGCGAGTGTAGAGTAAAAAACTGGTGAAATATGACCATTGGATAAGAAGAAAACATCCTCATTGGTTGCATCCATATTAAAGGATGGGTCGTGTTTCATTACTTTAAAGTAAAGAGCGGTAAAAAAATCTGCACAGCCCAACGAGCCTCCGGGGTGGCCGCTGCTTACGCCATGAACCATTCTAACTATATCTCTTCTTATTTGTGATGCAATTGCCTTTAACTCAGCCATAAAAATTAGGTACTTTTTAAACTTTTTGTATCTTGCCCCCTCAATTAAAACTGTGGGGATTGCAAAAGTGCGGTTTTTTTACGAAAATAATCCATCCGTTGATAGTAATCTGGCTTAATTCAAATGGTCCTGTGAGATGAATTTTTAGTAAGACCACTGTATTAAATGGTTCATTTTCAGTAGCGGCTATTTGGTTTAAGACTATTTTTGTACCGTAAATCCCTGCTTGATGCTAGATGTATTGTTAACAGCTTCTGTCTCTTTCATCATATCATTCCTTGCTATTCCCGTTGTTCTTCAAATAGCTGAACAAAAAAAACTATACGATGTTCCTGACGAACGTAAAGTTCATACCCATACAGTTACTTCCCTTGGCGGCGTAGGAATATTTGGCGGCTTTTTATTAGCGGCTCTCTTATCCATCCAGGGTTATCTCAATCCTGAGTTTCAATACTTTTTTGCTGCGGCGCTTGTTATTTTTTTTCTTGGTCTCAAAGACGACCTGGTAGTATTGTCGGCCAGCAAAAAATTTGTTGGTCAAATGGTGGCTGCTTCTATCATTATTCACTTGGGTGGTATCAGGTTAGATAGCATGCATGGTTTATTTGGATTTGAACAGTTGCCTGAAGCATTTGCATTGGCACTCACGTATCTCACCATTATTGTTATCATTAATTCATTCAACCTGATTGATGGCATTGATGGGTTGGCGGCAAGCCTGGGCACTCTTACGATGGTGATCTTTGGCACCTACTTTTTTATGGTAGGTTTTCATGCGTATGCGTTGCTTGCTTTTGCACTCGCAGGAAGCCTGATTGCTTTTCTCATCTTTAATCACCACCCCGCCAAAATTTTTATGGGTGATTCCGGTTCGTTGATGATTGGCCTCATCAATGCAATACTGGTGATCAAGTTTATTAATATTGCAAGCGATCCTGCTACTGCTATTCCAATCGGCTCTGCGGCTGCCGTTGGATTTTCCATACTCATAGTTCCCCTGCTTGATACGCTTCGTGTATTCGCCATCCGCATTTTTAAAGGATGTTCGCCTTTTACACCTGACCGCAATCATGTGCATCATTTACTGCTGAGCCGCGGTTTGGGTCATGCTGCTATTACATTGGTTTGTGTAAGTATTAATATTTCTTTTATCATTTTAGCATATAGCCTGAGAGCAATAGGTTCCACTTATTTGTTGCTTATTATGCTTACAATTGCATTTACCGGTTTTGGACTTCTTTATTACAGAAAACCCAAACCTACAATGGTTATTGCCAAGCGAATGAATGTAGCACCTATGACTGCGCCAATTAGTTCTGCAACAGAATTAAAAACTACATCCAAGGTGGTTACGCTGACGCCTGAAACTGCCACTGCTGATCATAATTAGCAAAAACAATTTTATAAATATTTGAATGCAGGAAAGGATCATCACTTTCCTGCTTTTTTTTTAAAACAACTGCTTTTGTTAGCTTTGCCACTCTCAATTATTTACTTATGACTGGAGACACAACAACCATTAAAACAGGCACTGAAGATCAGATGAAAAAAGCGATCAACCACCTGGAAGCAGAATTATTGAAAATAAGGGCAGGAAAAGCTAATCCGCAAATGTTCGATAGCATCACTGTAGATTATTATGGCTCACCGATGCCTATTAACCAAACGGCTAATATTAGTGTGCTGGATGCCCGTACATTGACCATACAGCCCTGGGAAAAAAATATGCTGCAGCCAATAGAAAGAGCCATCATTGCTGCTAATATTGGTGTAACCCCGCAAAACGATGGGGCTATTATACGAATTTCATTACCACCGCTCACTGAAGAAAGAAGAAAAGAGCTTGTAAAAAAATGCCAGGGAGAAGGAGAGCATTCAAAAGTTGCTATCCGTAACATTCGCCGCGAGGCAATAGAAAGTGTAAAGAAGCTGCAAAAAAGTGGCTTAAGTGAAGATGCTGCCAAAGATGCAGAAAATGAAATTCAGCAGGTAACAGATAAATACATTGCAGCAATTGAAAAACATCTTGTCACTAAAGAAAAAGAGATCATGGCGGTATAAGGCAATAAGCCAACAAAAATTAAAAAGCGAAATCTAACCAGGTTTCGCTTTCTTTTTGCCGTTTTTATTGGTGAGATAAACGCCAAACAAGATAATACCCAGACATATCAGTGCGGTTAAAGTGACCGGTTCGCCATCTAAAAATCCCCAGAACAAAGCGACAAAAGGAATTCCATAAGTAACAAGTGATGCAAACAAACCGCTGGCTTTTTGAACAAGAACATAAAAGAGAATAGTTGCAAAAGCACTTCCTGCAATACCCAGCAGCATACAATTAATAATAGCCCATTGCACATGAGTGTCTGCAAAATCAACCTGGAAAAAGCCTTGACGCCAAAGCACAAGACCCGATGGAATACTCATGAAGGCAAGTGAAATAGTAGCAATATGAAGTGGCCTTAAATGGTTCAGGTAATGGCTTACAAAATTTACATTCATTCCATAAGATAATGTGGCAAGCAATATTAGTGAGGCATATCCTGCATTTTTAAAACTGATATTTTCCTGTGTAATCGTCAGCAGGCATAATCCGGTAAACCCGGTTAAGACACCAATTATTTTTTGAGATGCTACACGGTCTTTGAAAAAAATAATTCCGGTTACAACCACACAAAGAGGAGTGAGCGCATTTAAAATTCCTGTCAATCCGCTGTCAATTTTTAATAAGGCGATAGCGAAGCAAAAAGCAGGTAATAAGTTGCCAAAGAAACCGGCAATGGTCAGCAAGCCTAATGTTTTACCAGGAACATTTTTAACATGAAAAATGGCAAAAGGTATAAATATAAGAGATGCTGAAAAAATGCGCAAGGCTGCTACATGGTATGGAGTAAGAGCCTGGTTAGCTACCTTCATTAAAATAAACGAACTGCCCCATATAAAACAAAGTAATATAAAGATTGACCAATTGATCAGTTTATTGTTCATAAAAGAATAGTGAAGGTCTTAAAACAAGCTGATACTTCAGTATTTTTTATATTGTGCAGATAAAACCTGCAAGCTATGGGCAGCATTAAATTAAAAGACATTAATACCCGTGCACCAAAAGAAATAAATAAGGAAGAAATAAAAGCGAAAACAGAAGCGATGCTCACAGAACTGGATGAACTGCAGAATCTTCTTTTTGCCGAAAGCAAACATTCCGTTTTGGTGGTGATACAGGGTTTGGATGCAAGCGGTAAAGACGGTTTGATACGTAATGTATTAGGCAATATGAATCCGCAGGGAGTGTCAGTGCGATCATACAAGGCGCCAACTGCCGAAGAGCTATCACACGATTTTTTGTGGAGAATTCATCAGCATGCACCTGCTAAAGGCATGATACAGGTTTTTAACCGGTCGCATTATGAAGACATATTGGTGACAAGAGTGCACGGTTGGTGCGATGATAAAACGGCTAAAAAAAGAATGAAGGCGATCAATGATTTTGAAAAACTGTTGCTTGAGCATAATAACACGCAGATCTTAAAATTTTACCTTCATATTTCTCCTGAAGAGCAACATGAAAGGCTGACAGAAAGAATGAACGACCCGGCCAAGATGTGGAAATACAATGAAAAAGATTTTGATGAAGCCAAACTCTGGGATAAATACATGCAGGTTTATGAAGATTGTTTCAATAGTTGCAATGATATACCCTGGACAATAGTACCCGCTGATCAAAACTGGTATAAAGAATTTATTGTTGCCGAAAAGCTTCGGGACCTTTTGAAAAGCTTAAACATGAAATACCCCGGGCTAAAGAAATAGCGGTTATGTGGAAAAGTTTATCTTAATTCAGTTAGCAAAAATTGTGTATGTGTTTCGAAAGTAGATACCTTTTGCTGAATTTATCATCACTCAAAACCAACAATTATGGGGCTGCTCAAGGAATTCAAAGAATTTGCTGCCAAAGGCAATGTAGTAGAATTGGCTGTTGCTGTGATCATCGGGGGTGCATTTGGTAAAATCGTTAATTCATTGGTTGAAGACATCATTACTCCGGTAATTTTAAAACCTGCATTGGAAGCCGCCGGCGCTGCCAATATAGAAACCTGGTCGCCTGGAGGAGTATTGCTCGGAAAATTTATTGCAGCAATCTTATCTTTTATTGTTATTGCTTTTGTATTGTTTCTGATCATAAAAGCAATGAATAGCATGAAGAAAAAGGAACAGGCGGCGGCACCGGCTGCACCGGAAGAAATATTGCTGCTGCGTGAGATCAGGGATTCTTTAAAGAAATAGGCTGCAAGCATATTTCCCTTATTTTTGACCCCTGTTTTAAAGTGCAATTTGAATAGAGGTTAATTTGTACGCATGGTTAACACATCATCATACCAGATAAAGCTGGCCCAGTTTGAAGGACCTTTTGATCTGCTGTTGTTTTTTATTGAAAGGGACGAACTGGATATTTACAATATTCCAATCACAAAGATCACCAACGATTTCCTGGATTATATTCATCATCAGCAATCGGTCAATATTGAATTGTCAAGTGAGTTCATACTTTTTATTTCTACGCTGATGCGAATAAAGGCAAAAATGTTGCTGCCAAGAAAAGAACTGGATGCACAGGGCAATGAAATAGATCCCCGCGAAGAGCTGGTAAGTAAAATCCTTGAATACAAAAAATTCAAAGAGGCATCTGCACAGATGGCCGAAATGGAAGCCATGCGAATGCTGATGGTAAAAAGAGGGAATATTCAAAAGGAGCTGTCGCAAATAGGGGAGGAAACGGGAGAAGGAACGGAGATCCAGCATATCACTCTGTTTAAACTAATGAAGGCCTTTGAAAAGGCCATGCAGAAATATTCTGACAGGATCAATAAGCCGGTGCATACGGTGGTGCAATACCGCTACACTATGGAAAATAGCCGGCAGGATATGCTTTCATTGGCGCAGCAGGAAAAAACCGTTTCCTTTGAAAAAATATTTGAAAGATCGGAGAACAGGGTGCATGCTATATTTCTGTTTTTATCATTGCTGGAACTGGTGCAGCAAAAATTTATGAAAATAATCATTGGAGAGGGCAAGAATAATTTCATTATTGAATACAATGAGCCGGAGAATCGTCTTGCAGAGATAGAAGAAGAAGATCAACAACCTTAATAAAACTATAAATCAATTTTATCATGAAAAGTTTTGCAACAGCTAATTGGAAAGGATCCGGCAAAGAAGGAAGCGGCACATTATCCTCACAAAAAGGAGTTTTAAAGGATACGAAATATGATTATAGAAGCCGGTTTGAAGATGGGCAATACACTAACCCCGAAGAATTAGTTGCTGCCGCTCATGCGGGTTGTTTTTCCATGAAGCTTAGCTTTGTATTGGGTGCAGCAGGGTTTACCCCTGATAGTATTGATACAAAATGCACGGTTACGCTGGAAAACGGCGCCATTACATCAAGCCACCTGGAAGTGAAAGCAAAAATTCCCGGAATAGATGCTGCAAAATTTGCCGAATGTGCGGCTGACGCCAAAGCAAATTGCCCCATTAGTAAATTATTGAATACAAATATTACAATGGATGCAAGTCTTGCTTAACTTTGATTGCTCTGATCTAATAATACAATGAAGCGAAAAAAAACAAAAAAAGCGGCCAAAACTAAAACTGCCCGCAAGCTCAGGCCAAAGCCGAAACCAAAGGCGAAACCTAAAACCAGCCAAGGCCGGAAAAAAAACAAGGAACTATCCGAAAGGAAAAAGCAAATTGTCAGGCTTGTTTGTAAGCAGATGACGAGCCAGGAAATAGGCGATAAGCTCGGCCTTAGCAAAAAAACGGTCGAAGTTCACAGGCTTCAGATTTTTGACCAGGTAAAGGTTAGGAACAATGTAGGGCTTGCCATCTGGGCAATTAAAAATGGAGTTTTCCAAATATAGAACAACACCACGGCTTGAAGTCGTGGCGTTGTTTTTAGGTGGTGTTCTTTCGATCAATCTTATCATAAGTTTTAAAGATTGCCAGCTTCACATTAGCCTTTTAAACCCTGCCTACCGGCAGGCTCTGAAACTTTATCACTCATATATCCAAAGAAGCACCGGTTTTTCAGATCTGTCAATGATAGGTTTCAACTGTTGTAAAAAACCGGGTGATACTGTGGGGCAACCATCGCTTTGGCATATTTCTTCTTTCACTTCGGTTTCAGGAACACAATCGTGAGCATGCAGTACCACGTATCGCTTGAATGCATTGCTATTGGTTTTATCAAGGCCATATAGTTTGTACGCAAGCCCAAATCTGCCGCTATATCCATAGCCCACTTTGTATTTTCCCAGCGAGGTGCAGCCGCATCCCACCGTGTTGCCGTATTTTCTTCCTTCAAGCCACAATTCATTGCAGCGGCCATGTGTTACAAGACCTGAGTTTTGCAACGTATCTCTTTTAAAGTTGTAAACAAAAAAACGATTTTGGCCAGATGGTAAACTCATATCAACCAAAAAACAAATGACGTCATTATATCCTTTCTTTATCACAAACTGCCGGGCTTCGGCAGCTTTCGATCTTGCTTTTTCAAATGATGAATGTTCAAGTTTATAAGCAGTGGGATTTGTATCTGCACGCAAGGGCTTAAATCTTTTAAAAACGCCAAAGCCCGATAGCCATGCAAATGACAGCACCAGGAAAAATATCAGCAGTAAGATTTTCGGTTTGAGCATAAAAAAGGTTAAGCAATCAGGCAGATGCTTAACCAACGAAAGTCCACAGGGATAATTTGAATAATGGCCGTTAATTTTTTGAAAACATTTTAATCTACACCAAACGTAAAGAGTGTAACCGAGCCATCCATGTTGTTCATATTTGTGTATGCCACGGTGGTAAATGCATATTCGCCTTTTGGCAGTGTTTTATCTATCACCAGTTCCCAATAACCATCCCTCACCTTTCTTACGCTGAAAGTATATTTATCGCTTGATTGCAATTTGCCGCCACTAAATGCTCCGCCTGCTTTTTGCAATAGTATTTTTCTTTTGCCTTTGCCTGCTTCTGTTTTATATAATGAGATACTGTTGGCGGGATCGCCCATGCCACCCATGCCCGGCATCATTGACGGATCCATGCCGTTGGCTCTCATCACAGAATCTGCCTGGGGTGATGAAGTTTTATTGCTGCTGCCGGTTGATAACACAAATGAAAGATTACTTCCTTTACTTAACCTGGCAGCTGATTTTTCGCCATCCAGCATGTAACCGTTTTCATAACCTCCAAAGCCGATACTTTTTGATTTTGTTTCTATTTTCGAAGTTTCTTTTTCTAATCTCACTAAAGAATGAACGCTGTCTTTTTTCAGAAAATAAACTTCGTTGCTAAACTCGGGTTCAGGATAAGTTTGTGCATGCAGGAAACACAAAACACAAACGAATGCAATCGTTAATACAAAGTGTTTCATAACCAAAGATTTTATTATTCGTCTTTTTGTTTCTTTTTCTTGGCAGATTCAGGTTGCTTACCAAAACGCCAGCCGGCAAAAATCTGGAAGACATTATTTTTTACATCCACTTTCGGAATAAAGGATGGCGGCTCATTGGCCGAGCCAGATGAATAGGCGTTGGCATCATACAATTTGCTTAGGCTAATGTTAACTCTTGCGCCGATCAGCAATCCGCTTACAGGATGTATTTCAATACCACCACCATAACCATAATCAAAGCGGTTATAAAATTTCATAATACCATCTGCATAGGGATTGCCGGTTTGGCTGTTGCTGGCCGTGCTGTCTGCTTTTGCATTAAGCAGGTAAGCCATTTGCCCGCCAAGCATAATGGAAAAATATTTTGTGATGTTGATTGACATATATTGAGGCAGCATGATGTAATCAAGATTTACATTGCCGGTATTGGTGCCTGATTTATAATCATAGCCCTGGCGTGAATAGATCAGTTCCGTTCGTGACCCAATAATACTGTTTGAAGGGGGAGCAAGAAACACACCGGCATGAAAGCCCGTCCTGCTGCTGTTGTTGATAGAAGAGGCTTTGGTCACGTTAGCAAAATTCAATCCCCCTTTAAGACCAAACTGCGCCTTCACTAAGCAGGGAATCATCAGCAAAAGGTAAAGAGTTAGTTTTTTCATAAACGTATATTTTAATGGTTTGACTATTGAATGCTTTTGTTTAAGGAAGTGAAATGTTAGTCGCTGCTTTTCCAGTCAATGCCAAAAGCGAAAACAGTAAACTCTTTCAGCTCCATATTTTTTACCCATACAAAACCATATTCGCCGGCTTCTAATTGGTCGGGTAGCTGGATTGAGTAGTTGTCTTTAGAAATTGTTTTAACGCTAAAATTGATCAGTTTGCCTTTGCCCTCTTCTTTGTCATTCAGTACGCCTTCTTTGGAGTTGATGGTTACTTCTCTTTTTTCATCAGCAGGAATGAATTTATACAATTTAATATAAGAAGTAAGATCAATTACATCGCCGCTGGTTTTGATGATAAAGGTAATATTGTTTTTTGCGATAAATCTTGTTTTGGAAGAAGGGTTTTCCATACTTAAAAATTGTTTGGCGCCTTTTAATCCCAGCGTTTTCTTTTTTGTCACCATCAGCGCATTGGCATTTTCAAGTTTAATAAGCCTGTTGCCATCTATGTCGTAGTAGTAGGGCTGGTTGATAAATTCAGGTGTGGGTAAAATAATTTCTTTAACTGCTACGGGAGTTGCTACAGGTTTTGCAACCGGTTTTTTAGTCACTTTGTGCTGATGCTTTACGATAATTGTATCGTGTGTTTTGCCTTTTTTTACAACCTTGGTTTGTGCCTGCACAGTTGTATGCAAGCACAGTAAAAAAAATAATGACAGAACAACAAAAATTAAAATCGGTTTCATCAGCATTATTTTTAATTAAACTTATCTGATTCCGGGTTGATGAACAATAGAACAAAAGTTAGCAGCCGGCGAAAGAATTTCTGAATTAAAAGTAAAGTAATAGTTGTCCTGGCCTATCCCCCGAAAGAGTGAATCTGCTATACAATGTGATAACTACCCGAAAGAGTGATTTTCCCCGCATTTCTTGTTAATGTTCGGCAGAAGAACAAACTTTGAATAGGCTCTTAAAATCCTCGTATGCGGGTATTAAAAATTATTTGTTGCTGTTTGGTTGTAATGAACGCTGCATCTTCTGGATTTTCACAAACGGCTTATATTGACAGTCTGCAGCGCCAACTGCGCAATGCGAAGCATGATTCAACAAGTATGCAATTGAATTTTGAGCTTTCGAAACTTGTGGACTCCTATGATATTAACAAAGCACAACAGTATCTCAAAGATGGATATGCACTGGCCAAAAAGTTAAATGACAGGTATTACATCGCTCATTATTACATGCGAAGGGGCGCCTTGCTTTTTGACCTGGCGAGGTATGATACGGCAGCTGTCTGCTTTGATTCTTCCATTGTATTGTATAATAATTTAATCAACAAAACTGCGGACGAAAACAAAAGACAAGCTTATATATTGGGCAAAACAGATTGCCTGATCGGTAAAGGGCTTTTATCAGCCAAGCTGTACAACTATCATGAATCGACACAATACTACCTGGAAGGAATCGAATTGGTTCAGCAAATTCCCGGCAGCGAAAAAAATTCTGCACTCGTTACTTTATTTATTGATATATCGAGCAACTATTTTGAACTGGAGCAGTTTGAACAATCGCTGTATTATGATAAAAAACTATTACCCTATTTAGACTCGAATAGAAACATGGATATGTATGTAATAGGCAATCTTTATATATCAGATGATTACAGCAGTTTGAACAGGTTTGATTCAAGCTTAATGTATCTTGAAAAAGTAAGGGATATTGTCAAGCGTAAAGAGAAAGCTTACCTGGATATAAGATTTTACTATATACTGGGAAGTATTCAGCGAAGAAGGAAAGAATGGAGTGAGGCGCTGGTAAGTTTTCAAAAAGCAAACGAAGCCGCTAAAAAAATGAATGATGACTTCCAGGCAGTGAACAGCAACGAAGGTATTGCAGCTTGTTATGTTCAATTAGGTAACAAAGAAAAAGCAAGAGAAGTGGCATTACAAGTATTGAACGAATCAAACCGTATCAATGTGCCACTGGGAAAAGTACAGGCTTTGCAGTTATTGATAGATATTGAAGAAAAAGACGGAAATATTGAAAAGGCATTTCAATATCAAAAACAATTTATACTGCTTAACGATAGCTTGAAAAAAGAAAAAGTACAAAGACAATTGCATGAAATAGAAGCGAGATATCAAACCGCACAAAAAGAAAAAGACATATTGGAGTTGCAAAAAAGCAATGCTTTACAATCGCTTTCGCTGCAGAAGAAATCAACATTCAATTATTTTCTTATCGGATCTGTAGTTGCTTTATTAGTCACAGGTTTTTTAGGTTATCTTAATCTTCGGCACAGGCATCAATTGGCAAAACAACAGGACGAGTTGCAAAAGCAAAGGATAATCGAACTGGAAAAAGATAAACAATTAGTAGCTGTGGATTCACTGCTCAAAGGGCAGGAAGAAGAAAGAAGCCGGCTGGCAAAGGACCTGCACGATGGATTAGGCGGTTTATTATCAGGAGTAAAATTTTCATTAAGCAATATGAAAGACAATTTAATTGTTACGCCGGACAATATGGCGGTATTTGAACGATCGCTGGACATGCTTGATACATCTATCCGTGAACTAAGACGTGTTGCCCATAACATGATGCCGGAGATGCTGACCAAATTTGGACTGGATGAAACGCTCAAAGAATATTTCAATTCACTGAATGCTGCAAATCTTTTAGTGGTGAATTATCAATCGGTTGGCTTGACCAACCGGCTGGATGGTAACACGGAAATAATTATTTATCGCATTATCCAGGAACTGATGAATAATATTCTAAAGCATGCGGCCGCATCGCAGGTGTTTGTGCAATTGATAAAAGATAATAACCGGCTGAATGTTGTGATAGAAGATAACGGGAAAGGGTTTGATACCGCTATGCTTGAAAATAATAAAGGAGCAGGCTGGGTAAATATCCGTTCAAGAGTGGAATATTTAAAGGGTCAGTTGGATATTCATTCCGAACCGGGTAAGGGAACATTGGTCAATATAGAGTTTAATGTTTAAAAACATGATTAGAGTTTTTATTGTAGATGATCATCCGGTAGTGATTGAGGGTATTCATGCATTGCTGATGAATGAAAAAGATATTATTTGGGCAGGACAGGCAATGAACGGCCCATCCTGTTTGGGGTTTTTTGTAACCAATACAGCCGATGTAGTATTAATGGATATAAGCATGCCGGGAATGGATGGAGTAGAGCTTTGCAGCATTATGAAAGAAAAATATCCCGGTGTTTTTATTCTTGGCCTAAGTACGTTCAACCAAGGGTTGTATATAAAGAAGATGATGGAAAAAGGCGCTTCCGGTTATATTCTGAAAAATTCATCAAAAGAAGAATTGATCAAAGCAATACATGTGGTGCATGAAGGCGGCATTTATTTCAGCGGGGAAGCAGGTGAAGCATTGGCAACTTATCAACGATCTTCAAAAAACGAATTGCCTGTATTGACGCCAAGAGAAAAAGAAATACTTAGTTTGATAGCCGAAGGTTATACCAATCCTCAAATAGCAGAAAAAATATTTCTTAGCCAGTTTACTGTTGACAGCCATAGAAAAAATTTATTAGCAAAGCTGAATGTAAAGAATACAGCTAGTCTTATCAAATTGGCGGTAGAACATAAGCTAATTTAATATTGAAAAACTCTTTCATTTTTTTATAGCATCCTAACGCATTTTATTTTTTTTCATAGGCTTTTATTGAATCACCGGATTCCTTTCATAAATTTATTTTAGGATTAAAATTTGCAACGATCTGAATACGCTGGCCATGGTGCAATTAATTAAGGGTTTTTACTTTTCATATTTAACTCTGTTGTCAGCTAAACGAAAAAATCAGAAGTGAAGATTTTTATATACTACGGTTTATTGTTTATTATCGGCCTCTCCCTGGCATTTTTAGCGGTCATTAATTTTAATACATCCCATTTTATCTGGTCGGTAGTAGCCATTATCATTTTAGTTGTAGCGGGTATATTGATGCTGCAGTATAAAAAACACGAGGTAAGAGAAATCGGGAAAATAAAAGCTTTGGATACCATATTATCTCAAGGGATGACTAGCCCGGAAGCAATGAATTTTTATGAAAAGATCAGTTACGGATTTGTGGCATTTGATAACAACTGGCGCTGTGTATATATTAATGACAAGGCTGCAAAGCTTCTTAATCGTGATGCCAAAAGCCTGCTGGGTAAAATAATGATGGAAGAGTTTCCCGAAGCAAGTGGAAATTTTTACACAGTGTGCCAGCATGCCAAACTAACACAACAGTATCAATATGTGCAGGAATATTATTCTTCGCAGGATGTTTGGTTGGAGCATCATATTTATCCTTCGCCTCAGGGTTTATCTATTTATTTCCGAAACATTACAAATAAAATAAAATCAGAATCAGAAAGAAAAAGGTTGGCCCAGATCATAGAATCCAGCAGTGATTTTGTAGGCATTGTCGATAAGGATCAGAAAATGATTTATATGAATCAGTCGGGAATCGAAGCTCTTGGCTTTTCAGGACTTGAAGAGGTGATCGCTACACCAATGCCTGAATTTCTTCCTGAAAGATTCAGAGAAGCATTTCAAAATGAGATGATCCCATTCATAAAAAAATTTGGGGGCTGGAATGGTGAGACATATTGGAAAACCAGGATAGGCAAAGAGATTCCTGTGTCGGTAGTAGTGCAGGAACATAAAAACGAGAAAGGACAGGTAGAGTATTATTCATCTGTAGCCAGGGATATATCTGAACGAAAAAAAATTGAGAAAGAGCTTCGCCAGGCAGAGGAAACGCAACGATTGATCATGCATTCCACATTAGATGCCATTGTGGGGATGGATGCAGAGGGCCGCATCATTATCTGGACGCCCAATGCAGAAAAGACATTTGGATGGAAAGAGAATGAGGTATTGGGAAAAACCGTTGCTGAAACGATTGTACCACCTGCTTACCGGGAGCAGCATAAACAAGAAGTTGCACATTATTTAAAAACCGATGAAAACAAAGTTATAAACCGGTTGACGGAAATTGTGGCTCTAAACCGTGAAGGAAAAGAATTTCCTGTTGAGCTCACCATAGTTCCGGTCAGGCAGAAAGACAGTATGTTTTTTTGCGCTTTCATAAGAGATATTACCAGCCGCAAAAAAGCTGAAAAAGAAATCCTGGAAGCCAATGAAAAAATTATAAAAGAGAAAAATTTGTCTGATACGCTTATCAATAGTTTGCCGGGGCTGTTTTATGTTTTTGATAAAGATGGAAATTTTTTGCGCTGGAACAAAGCCTTTGAAGATTTTTCAGGCTACAATGCGAAAGAGATAATGCAAATGCATCCACTTGATTTTATTGAAGATGCCGATAAGCAATTGATGGAGCAGCGAATCAGCCAGGTTTTTGAAAACGGATCAGCAAACCTGGAAGCAAGTTTTATTACTAAGAAAGGCGAAAGAATTCCTTTTTATTTCACGGCTTTATTGCATAACTATGATGGCAAGCCCTCTTGTTTAGGTTTTGGCATAGATCTTTTAGAAATAAAACGACTTGAAAAAGAGCTGGCCGATGAGAGAGTTGCCGTTCAGCAGAAAGTAATGCAGGCTATGCTAAAAGCACAGGAAACGGAAAAAAGTACTATAGGCCGTGAACTCCATGATAATGTAAACCAGGTGCTGGCTGTCGTAAAAATGTATTTAGATACACTTGAAAGAAATGAGGGCGGTACCCTGATCACCATTGCTTCAGCCAGAGATCTTTTGCAAAGTGCCATGAATGAGATCCGCAATCTCTCTCACAATCTTGCTGCGAATTACGAATTTGATAAGGGTATTGAAGAAGCTTTGCAACACCTGGTGGAAAGAATACTCCGAACCAATAAGCTAATCATTGATCTGTACTGCGAAGAAAGTGTTGACATGTTGGCAGGCAGCGATATGAAGCTGACCGTCTACCGGATAGTGCAGGAGCAATTGACCAATATTATCAAACATGCAGATGCCACTGAAGTGATAATAAAGCTACTTTACCGGGACAGCCAGGTCATTTTACACATTCAGGATAACGGAAAGGGATTTGAAATTGGTAAAGTAAAAGAAGGTATTGGCTTAAATAATATCCGGTTGCGGGCAGAAACATTAAATGGTAAAGTAAGCATTCAGTCATCACCGGGAAGGGGCAGCAGTTTAGAAATAAGCCTGCCTGTTTCTTACCAGGTAATAGCATAAAATATCATAGCCTCTCAATTTGTCATTGTCTTTTCAAAACGTCTTAGTTGAAACTAAGTGTTAACATTACAGGAACCGGATTATTTTTTTCAATAGCCTGTGAGATATTGCCGGCTTCATCATAAGTTTTTTCAAGAGCCTGTTCTATAATGTGAAAATGCCAACATGGCTATTTGTATCAGCCAGTTTTTCTGCAAATTATTTTGCAGCTCTGGATTTTTTTTAAAACCTATTAAAAGGATTATGAATGCAATGAACATCCCTAAGGACATTTGATATTTTTTTTTATTTATCAATCATCGGCCTGCA
>Ga0187893_10008526_pt1 | contig 16108 bp, 14 predicted proteins | sample MA1701074metaG_FD_139574 | JGI IMG/M metagenome (GOLD analysis project Ga0187893, IMG submission 139574) | White microbial mat communities from a basaltic lava cave in the Kipuka Kanohina Cave System on the Island of Hawaii, USA - MA170107-4 metaG ...
GTCGTCGCGTTCAAGATACCGAATATTCTTCGCGATCTATTTGCCGAAGGCGCGCTGTCGGCGGCGTTTGTCAAAGTTTTCACCGATTATCAGATAAAGAAAAACGAGGTCGAAGCGTGGCGTCTCGCGAGTCTGATCTTTAACGTGCTCGCCGTGTTGATGAGCGTGATCACGCTTGTCGGAATTTTTATCGCGCCTTACGTCGTGCCGTTGCTCGCACGCGGATTCTCACCGGAAAAAGCGGCGCTTGCCGTCACGCTCACGCAGATAATGTTCCCGTTCATCTTGCTCGTCGCGCTCGCGGCGCTCGCGATGGGCGTGCTCAACACAAAAGGCAAATTCGGCATTCCGGCGTCGGCATCGACGGCGTTCAATATCTGTTCGATCCTTTTCGGACTCGGCCTCGCGTATTGGTTAAGCGGCGGCGGTTGGGAAATTTCGAATGACAAAAGTTTGATTCCGAGTGACGCGGCGCGTTGGGCGATCACGGGCATGGCGTTTGGAACGCTTATCGGCGGCGGCGCGCAATTTCTAATCCAAGTTCCGTCGCTGCTCAAAGTCGGATTTCGCTTCTCGCCGGTTCTAAATTTCGCCGACGAAGGTGTCAAGCGAATCATGCGACTGATGGGTCCGGCGATCATCGGCACGGGTGCGATCCAGGTTAAGGTGCTCGTCGATCTCGTCGTCGTCTCGGTCATCGAAGGCGGTAATTCGTGGCTGAGTTTTGCGTTTCGACTGATGCAGTTTCCGATCGGCGTCTTTGGCGTCGCGATCGGCACGGCCGCGATTCCCGCGCTCTCGCGACTTGCCTCGCAAAATAAAACGAGCGAGTTTCGCGACACGCTTGCCGACTCGCTCAAACTTGTCTTTTTGCTAACCGTGCCCGCGGCGTGCGGTCTGATCGTGTTGGGCGAACCGATAATCGCGATGATCTATCAAGGCGGACGCTTCACGGCGTTCGACACGAATATGACCGCGTGGGCGCTCGCGGCGTACTCGATCGGTCTCGCCGGTTACGCCGCGATCAAAGTTCTGTCGCCGTCATTCTACGCTCTCGACGACGCGCGAACACCGATGTGGGTCAGCGTCGGCTCGATCGCCGTTCACGCACCGACGAGTTTTGGAATGATGTTGCTGCTCTCAAATGTCGGCGTCACGCCCGAGCGTCCGAGCGGATTCGGCCACGTCGGAGTCGCACTCGCGACATCGGCGGTCGCTCTGGTCAATTTCGCAGCGCTAATGTTTCTCATGCGCAAGCGCATCAAGCGCATCAACGGCCGCGACATCGCCGCGACGTTTGCAAAGATCGCCGCCGCATCCGCTGCGATGTCCGTCGTCGCGTATGTCAGTTATCGTTTTCTCGCGAGTTATTTTGTCGAGAATGTTTTCTACGTGAGGTTGATCCACGCATTCGTTCCGATCATGCTCGCGGGCGTTACGTTCCTGATCGTGGCAAAGCTGTTGCGAATACGCGAGCTTGAACAGATTTGGAGAAATGTAAGTCGAAAGTTTAAAAAGTAATTTATGGGGATAATACTGCCTTTCAACAACACTGATCCGAAGATCCACGACACGGCGTTTATCGCTGACGATGTTCACGTTATCGGTGACGTCGAGATCGGCGAGGACGCGAATATCTGGTTCGGCAGCGTTGTTCGCGGCGATGTCAGCTACATCCGTATCGGCGCTCGCACGAATATTCAGGACATGACGATGATCCACGTCAGTTCGAATTTCGGCCCGACCATCATCGACGAAGAAGTTACCGTCGGTCATCGCGTCACTCTGCACGGCTGCCACGTCGAGCGTCAATGCTTGATAGGAATGGGTGCTATCGTGATGGACGAGGCACGAATCGGAGAACAATCGATCATCGGCGCCGGTTCGCTCGTCTCGCCCGGCACTGTCATTCCGCCGCGAGTCCTCGCTCTCGGTTCCCCGGCTCGCGTCCGACGCGATCTTACCGACGAAGAACTCGCCTACCTCGACAAATCCTGGCGGAATTATGTCGAACTAAAAAGACAATATTTCACCACAGATGAACGCAGATAAACTCAGATAAGAAATTAGCTTTCATCTGTGTCTATCTGTGTTCATCTGTGGTTAAATTTTCTTGAGTTATGTCAAAGACGAATCCAGCCCGCGGCATGCGCGACTTTCTCCCCGCAGACGTTCGCAAACGCGAATACGTCATCGGCATCATAAAGTCCGTTTACGAATCCTACGGCTTCGAACCGCTCGAAACACCCGCCGTCGAAAACATCGAAACGCTAACCGGCAAATACGGCGAAGAAGGCAATCAACTCATTTACAAAATCCTGAAACGTGGCGAAAAGCTTAATCAGGAGTTAGCGCGAATCGCTGACCAAGGTCGTAAGCCGGAATTTCCGCCTCTGGATTGGCTTGCGGATCTTGCATTGCGTTATGACCTTACCGTCCCGTTAGCGCGCGTCGTCGCGAATAACAAAAATGAACTTCCAAAGTTTTTCAAACGCTACCAGATCCAACCCGTCTGGCGTGCCGATCGTCCGGCACGCGGAAGATTTCGTGAGTTTTATCAGTGCGATGTTGATGTGATCGGTTCGGGGTCAATGGTCGTCGAGGCAGAGGTAATCTTGGCAGTTAGCAAGATTCTTGAGCAACTGGGGTTCGAAGATTTCACAATCAGAATCAACCATCGTACAGTTCTTTCGGGATTGTTAGAACATGCTGGAATCGAACCTCCGAAGTTTTCGGAAGCTCTGACTGCATTAGACAAACTAGATAAGGTTGGGTTCGAAGGTGTAGTCAGTGAGTTGCGGTCTAAAGGTATTAATGACCATTCAGCCAGACGGTTCTTAGAATTCAATACGATGCTTAGCGATGCAATTGCGGTCCCAGCGAACATTCGCATATGGAATGCCGCGATGATCAATTATGTAAAAAAGGATTTTCAGCACATCCTCTTCCCGCAATACCACGAGGGTCTAAGATGTTTAGAGGACATCGTAAAACTTACAGATCGTAATGACGGGAACTGCCGTGTAAAAATCGACCTGAGCCTCGCGCGCGGCCTGTCCTATTACACCGGAACAATCATGGAGATTAATGTTACCGATCTCGCTGGTTCGCTCGGCGGCGGCGGGCGTTATGACGGGTTGATCGGGATGTTTGGCAAAGAGCAGATTCCGGCGTGTGGTTTTAGTCTGGGTCTTGAGCGGATCTTGGTTGTGATGGAGGAACGCGGGATGTTTCCGCCGGAGATCGCCGACTCGACGCCGGCTGACGTGATGGTCACGATATTTAGCGACGAGACGGTCGCCGATTCGCTCATGCTCGCGAGCGATCTTCGCGCGCAAAACTTGCGCGTCACCGTCTATCCTCAAGCTGACAAGAACGATAAACAATTCAAATATGCTTCACAGATCGGCGTTCCGTTTCTTTGTGACTTAACCGATGAGAATATTCAATCAGGCACCGTGTTGGTAAAAAATATGACCACCCGCGAAAAGACAACTGTGCCACGTGAAAAAGTTGCCGAAACGATTTTGAAGAGCGTCCGCGTAGCGGACAAGTGAATTTAGCCGTGTACTTTAGTGCACGGTTGGCGGAACAAAAAGTTTTTTTGTCGCGTAGCGACAATTGAATTCAACCGTCGGCTACGCAACGGCATTATACTGACCACACTCTCCGTGGGTTAAAAACCCACGGCTAAATTCAAATTGCCGTTACTCGACAAACAAATGAAAGCAGCCAAAACAATTAGGTTTCAATACTTGCTAGACTTGCTAGCGGTTTTCGTTATTGGATGGTTTTTGAACTCGACCGTCAGTTCTCAGACTCCGACGGCCTTAAAAAATCTACCCAACTTTCACAAAGTAAACGACCAACTCTATCGCGGCGGACAGCCAAAGGAAGCTGGGTTTGCCGAGCTGAAACGCATGGGCATCGTCACCGTGATCGATCTTCGTGATGACGACGAGCGTGCTCTCAAAGAAAAGGCGATTGTCGAATCTGCGGGGATGCGGTTTATCAATATACCGCTCGACAGTTGGGGCCGTCCGGACATCAAGGTCATCGACGAAATCATCAGCCATATTAAAGCGGCGGAAAATCATCCTGTGTTTATTCAATGCAAACGCGGCCGAGACCGCACCGGAATGGTGTTGGCGATCTATCGCATGACAACTGACGGTTGGACGTCCAAACATGCCGGCGACGAAGCCGAGAAATACGGCATCAGGTGGTGGCAATTTAAGATGCGCGATTTTATAAACGACTATTATCGCGACCGTATTCTGAAGAAATGAAAAGTTTACAGAGAATTGTTCAGAAGACTTAGCGTCCGTTAAAGAAATAACATGCGGGCAGAACAACAATTCTCGGGGGCTGAGGCATCTGATTATCAATATGTCAATCGATTTACGTGTCGGATCTCTGCTATTCCTCTCATTATTGTGCTTCCCGGGCTTCTTCGTGACGGCGCAGCCGAGCCCCGAAGATATTGAGAAAAAGGTCGAACGGTTTTTGCAGAAACGCGATGTCGGCGAGCTTTCTAACGAACTTGCCCACGCTACGGAGCGGCAAACGACAGAATCAATACTGATAAAACTCAGCGTCTTTGCTCGTGCCGGACACCGGTCTCGCGTTTTGGACGCGATAAGACAAATCGCAAGCGATTATCACAGGCTGCCTTCGTATCAATACCCGATCTTTCGCATAGCTCAAAAAGCCACGGTGAATGACGTGCCGGCAAAGCGGGCGTTTTACGAATTGATTGCGCACAATGGCGATGAAAACACCGGCGAATTTGTTAGTCAATGGGAAAAAGAAGGAGACGCGAACGAGCTTGAAAAATGGCTCGAGACGCGGGCCTCGACAAACGAAACGTGGTGGGAACATTGGTTCGAGTTTAAAATACGGCGCGGAATGGCGGTGGAAGTTTGCGACATGCTGGCAAAAGCAATCCGGCAAAATCCTTCCGACCCTGATCTGGTTAGGAAATATCTACGAGCCGCAGCGAGCCGAATGCCGACCGCGGTTCCAGGCGACCGGCATTCGTATGTTGTGGACGTGACGTGGCTGGCCGATACGGTAAAGACGGATTTGGCTTATGAAGCCTACGAATTGGGCCAGATCATAAGAGACCAGGCTCCGTTCGTGGCCGTTAGGCTTCTCAATAAATCGCTCGACTTGCCCTTCACCGCGCATGACGCGTATTTAGTTCGTGTTAGAGGATTTCGTTACGCTTCGATTCCAGTGGTCGTAACAAACCCTGAAAAGCAGTTACGATATTGGACAAAAAAACTATTGGCCGAGATGTATCGTGAGAACAAGCAGCCGCAGCTTGCACAGCCGTTGGTCGAAGACCTCGTCGCGATGGACACCGGTGATATTCAAACCGCAGATACCTTCCGACTCGCCGGAATGGTGCAAGCAAGTTCAGGTGCACGCGTAGTCGAAAAGAAGATCTTGGACGACGAGGCGGCGAAGGTGGAATCTCCGACATATTGGATCGACCGTGCAAGATACTACAGGGGACGTGAGGAATTTTCTCTGGCATGGCAAACGATAACGACGGCTCTGACGAAATTTCCTTATAAACCGAATGATCGGCGATTATCTGAAGGACGCGTCGATATCCTAACTTATCTCGGAGATTTCGCAGACACGGAGGAACAGGAAGCTGAGGCTAAAGCAATTCTCAGGCGCGAATTGGCAGCGGCCAGACAGGCAAACGACGGAGCGCATATTTTCGCGTTTGTTCATAGGATGTCCAATGATTTTGAGGACTTACACGAAGAGTTTTTCGTCAATACGGACCTATTACCCTTTGTTCTGAACAGCAGCAAACGCTGGAGCTATTACGAGGAAAATTTGATCAGTGGTGTAATGGACAACGAAAATTGGGAGCCGAAAAAACGGGATCAAATGTGGGAGCAATTAATAGCTATGGCTCGAAAAGATATTCGACACCGAGCATTCATGCTTGCCAAAGCAATGGAAGACAATGACGCGGCAAATATCCCGCTGCTTTTCGAATGTCTTAAGATCGCGCCTGCCGAAACGCGGGGCGACATTAACTTCAATAAAACCGATATCGAAGAGCTTTTGTTCGCGGCATATCTGAATAGCGGAGATTGGCGAAAAGCGGAAAAGATGTGCGCAAACGGATTTCGCGAGATGTTTGACCTTTCGCAGATCACATTGGCGGCAGTCAGGAGCGGAAATGTTAATGACGGTTTACGAGTTTGGCGAATAAATGCCAATCGTGATCGAAGAGACATAACCTATCTTGAGTCACTATCGAAAACAAGCGCCAAGCCACTGCTTCAGGAATTTTATCGTGAAATGAAACAGCGCGATCCTTTAACGAATATTCCGGAGAAAGCACTAGCTCTATTAAATTGACTCGAACGCTGGCAGTCTTATGTTAATCTAGACTAGCCTCGTTTATGAAATCCATATCCATCCTCGGCTCGACCGGCTCGATCGGCTGCAACACTTTAAAAGTAGTAGAACATCTTGGCGATATTCGTGTCGTCGCGATGTCCGCGGGGCGGAATATGTCGAAATTCGCCGAGCAGATCGCGAAGTTTGAGCCTGAGCTGGTGTCGTGCGAGGACGAGACGTGCGTCGCCGAGTTGGAGCGTGAACTGAAGCAGCTTGGTGTTCGCGAACCATATATTGAAACGGGCGAGAGCGGCTTGGTTTCGGTAGCGACTCACTACAGGGCGGAAACCGTCGTATCGGCGACCGTCGGCGCGGTCGGCTTTGTGCCGACATTGCGTGCGATCGAGGCGGGCAAGCGAATTGCGTTGGCAAATAAAGAGACGCTCGTGATGGCGGGCGAGTTGATGACGAAGGCCGCTGCGAAATCCGGCGCCGAGATCTTGCCGGTTGACAGCGAGCACAACGCGATTCACCAATGTCTTCGCGGCGAAAAGCGAAGCGAAGTAAAGCGGCTGATTCTCACGGCGTCGGGTGGGCCGTTTCGCGAATCGACGCGCGAACAAATCGCAGCTGCGACGCGCGAACAGGCGCTCGCGCATCCGAATTGGGACATGGGCGACAAGATCACTATCGACTCGGCGACGCTGATGAACAAAGGCCTCGAAGTCATCGAGGCGAAGTGGCTTTTTGGCTTTGACGCTGATCAAATTTCGGTCGTCATTCATCCGCAATCGATCGTGCATTCGTTGGTCGAGATGATCGACGGCTCGATCATCGCGCAGATGGGCGTGACCGACATGCGGCACGCGATCCAATACGCGCTCGACTTTCCGACGCGTCGCGAAAATTGTCTGCCGCCGCTCGATCTGGCAAGTTTAAGTAAATTGGAATTTGAAGAACCCGACCTCGACCGCTTCCCGTGTCTCGATCTCGCTTACGAAGCGTTACGCGCCGGCGGCACGATGCCGACGGTTCTAAACGCCGCAAACGAAACTGCCGTCCGTGCGTTTCTCGACGGTAAGATAAGGCTTTCGGAGATAGCCGAGATCAACGCGAGCGTGATGCGTGATCATAAATCGAATGTAATAACTGCTCTCGACGATGTTTTGCACGCCGATTCCGAAGCTCGCTCCGCCGCCGAACAACTCCTCGCCCGAAGCGCAAATTCCGCCGCGATCTCGAATTAGTTGACTGACAACACTCGCCGCTCTAAACTTTTAACAAGATGACTGATATTTTAATTGCAATTTTAGCCATAATTTTTGTGCTCGGTGTCGCGATCAACATTCACGAACTGGGACATTTTCTCGTCGCAAAATACTTCGGCATGCGTGTCGAGGCGTATTCGTTCTTCGGCCTCGGCCCGCGAATCTGGGGTTTTAAGGTCGGCCACACCGATTATCGAATCTCCGCGATTCCGCTCGGTGCCTACGTAAAACTCTACGGCGACGAATCGAACGCCGGTCTCGAAGGCAAGGACGAAACGACCGAGCCGGTGCCGACATCCGAGCTTTACGAACTGCGTCCGCGCTGGCAAAAGTTTCTCGTGATGCTTGGCGGGCCATTTATGAACTTCGTGCTCGCACTCTCGATTCCGTTCGGGCTCGCACTAGGTTACGGCGTTCCGATAAATCCGGCGCCGATCGTTGGATTTGTAAAAGCTGACGGTGCTGCTGAAAAAGCCGGGATCAAAGTCGGCGACCGGATTGTTAGGTTTGACGGAACGGAAAGTCCTTCGTGGGATCGCATTCAGGATGACGCATTGCTGAATCCTGAAAAGCAAATGCCCCTGACCGTCGAACGTGACGGCCAGCGCGTTGAGCTTACGATCTCGCCGACAAAAATTACCGAGAATGGACAAACGGGCGGCATTCTCGAAATGTCAGCTGATACCGGCACCGAGCCGGTCGTCGTCGGCAGTCTCGATCCTGAGTTGCCCGCGGCGAGCGACGGCGTGAAGGTCGGCGACTGGATCACTTCGGTAAATGACAAGGCGATCCGCAACTCGCAAGAGATGAAATCCATCGTTACCGAGTCAAAAGATCAACCGATCAAACTCGCGATCGATCGCAACGGCGAAAAGGTCACGATCACAACTCGCGCCGGACAAAAAGATAACGATTGGCGTATCGGCGTCGGCTTTGACCCGAATCTGCTCAATCGTCGCGAACCGGTCGGCGTCATGGGTGCGGCTTCGTGGGCAGTTACACAAAACTTACGAATTCTGCGTGTTACAGGCAAAGCCCTTGGCCAGGTCGGCACCGGCGAACGCTCGGCACGCGATACTGTTTCCGGCCCGATCGGCATCGGACGGATAATTGTTAATACAGTTTTGAGCGGCGGCTTTCTCGGTCTGCTGCCCGTGCTGATGATGATCAGCCTTAGTCTCGGCGTGATGAATCTGCTGCCGATACCGATGCTCGACGGCGGGCAGATAATGGTGCTCGGCATCGAAAAAGTTTTGTCGTGGTTTGGCAAGACACTCTCACTCGTCGCCCGCGAGCGAATACAACTCACAGGTCTCGCGATCGTGCTGCTGCTGATGGTGACAGTGATATTTTTTGACGTATCAAGTTTGATTGGAAAATAATGTCGGTAGCCCGCACGTAAGTAAGGGCTCTACATCGACCGCAATGAGCCCTAACTTACGTGCGGGCTACTGACACAAACTTATGAAGCGAGTTACAAAAGCAGTAAAAGTTCGTGACATCCAGATCGGCGGTGGTGCGCCGGTTGTCGTTCAGTCGATGACAAAGACCGACACGACCGATGTCGAAGGCACGCTGCGTCAAATCGATGAAATGGTCGAGGCCGGATGCGAGATCGTTCGCATCGCCGTGCCGGATGACGACGCGGCGGCGGCGATGTATGAAATTCGCAAACGAACCGATGTGCCGATCGTCGCGGATATTCATTTTCACTACAAACTCGCGCTGAAAGCGCTCGATGCCGGCATCGACAAGCTTCGGATCAATCCGGGCAACATCGGTTCGATCGACCGCGTTCGCGAGGTCGTTCGCGCCGCCGAAGCGCGAAAGGTTCCGATCCGCATCGGCGTCAACGGCGGTTCGCTCGAAAAAGATCTGCTAAAAAAATATGGCACCGCGACGCCCGAAGCAATGGTCGAGAGCGGCATGCGTCACATTCAGATTCTCGAAGACCTCGGCTTTTCGGACACCATTATTTCGCTAAAAGCTTCGGACGTGAACCGCATGGTCGCGGCGTATCGGCTGATGGCTGATAAAGTCGATTACCCGCTGCACCTCGGCGTAACTGAAGCAGGCACGCCGTTTGGCGGCACGATCAAGTCGGCGATCGGTCTCGGAATGTTGCTTCACGAAGGCATCGGCGACACGATTCGCGTCAGTCTGGCGGCCGAACCTCACGAGGAAGTTCGCGTCGCGTGGGAGATTTTGAAATCGCTCGAACTGCGAAAACGCGGCGTGACGGTCGTTGCTTGTCCGACTTGCGGACGGCTCGATATCGACAACTTTGTTGAGATCGTGACCGAGGTCGAACGTCGTCTTGCTCACGTTGAGGAACCCCTTCATCTCTCGATCATGGGCTGCGCCGTCAACGGCCCCGGCGAAGCGCACGACTCGCAACTCGGCATCACGTTCGGCCGCAACGTCGGCATGATCTTTAAGGACGGCGTCCCGATGCGACGCGTCGCCGGCGAAGACATCGTCGAAGAATTTGTAAAAGAAGTCGAACTGCTCCGCAAAGAAGGTTTTAAAGCTCACGACCTTGTAACCGAAAAGCCGCTCGTTCAGATAACTTAGGAAATTTCGACGCAAAGGCGCCAAGATGCAAAGACGCAAGAAATCATTTTTGTCCTTTGCGACTTGGCGTCCTTGCGCCTTTGCGTTGAAATTTCAGGGAAACAAAACCGTAAAAGGATAAAACGGCAAATTACGGAGAATGCCGAAGACGATCAGCAACACCAGCGTTCCCCACAGCAGCACGAGATTCCAATTGCTGAAAAGCATTCCACGTCCGCGAATTGCCACCGACATCAACGACACAAAAATGTAGCCCAAAAATAAAATGGCCAAAGGTATCAGTGCATTGAAATCAAGAGCCGTCAGAACATCGCCGTGAAACAACGCATGAAACCCGCGTGTCAGCCCGCAGCCGGGACAGGCGAATCCGGTCGTCGAATACAGCGGGCACGCGGGTAAAATGCTCGTCTTTGTCGGGTCGAAATACCAAACAACACCGGCGCCGAACAACATCGCGCCGATGCCCGCACCGGCAAGCGCACGCACCTGTGCCGAATTATTCTCCAAAACAAGCTGCTCGGAACTCACAACCCGATTTTACTACTTATTTTCGCCGTCGTCAGGCAGAACGAACGTGTAGGTTAATACGCCCGAAACTTTTACCGGCTTTCCTTCCAGAAACGTAGGCTCGAATTTCGCCAATCTCGCAGCTTGGGCCGCAGAGGCCCGCAGCAACGGATGGCCGGAAACAGCGGAAGCCGAGATCACATTGCCATTCTCATCGATCAGCACCTGAACCGTAACAGCGCCCGACGCTTTTACCGCTTTAGCCGCCGACGGATATCTCGCGGCCGGCAGGTCGATCGCTTTGCCGTTCAAAACGCCGCCATTTATGCCTTCACCTTTCCCAGAAGATGTTTCGATCGACGAAACAAAGTTGTAGGTTATGATCCCCGACACTTTCACCGGCTGGCCGCTAAGCAGCGTCGGCGAAAACTTTGCCTCAAGCGCGGCTTTCTCGGCGGCTTCACTCAGCAAATAATGGAGATCGTTTATTTCCGGGGCGTGCCCGCTTTCTTCGGCTTTTATTCGCAGCGCGCTCGATGAAATTACATCACCATTTTCATCGATCAGTACTTGAACTCTTACCTCTGCGCCGAAACCAGCCCTTCGTGCTTCTTCTGGATATTCAGGCCTCGGTAACGAGACAGCTTTGCCGTTCAAAACGCCGCCGTTGATCTGTTTCGGCGTGTCCTGTGCCGCAAGAAAAACGGCCGAAACCAATAAAACCACCGCTATGGAAACAATGCGTTTCATTTTTTTTATTCTCCTTTTGTGAAATGATAGCAGACTTCGCCGTCTGTTTAGACACCGCTTTTTTCTAAATGTTCCATCAAATGTAAGAGTGACGTCACTCTTACGCCGACATTTTCATAAACAACGCATCGGTAGCGACTTTTCGGTTGATGTTTACGAAGAGAGACTGGCGGAGAAGCTCGATCTCACTGAGCGTTGCGGCGAGCTTGTCGGTCGAAACGGATGCGGCAAGCGTATCGAGATCGCCTGCGATGTCAATGTTTATCACGTCTGCATCCGATCCGTTTTTCAGCAGCCACAGGTCGCGGACGAGCGTTTCGAGGGTTTCGAGGGTTTCCTCGTAAAGCTCCTTGTGCTTCGCGTCGTTGAGCTGTTCGCTGCCGCGAATCAGCGCGGAGCGGTTTTGCTGGATCAGCGCCTTGTTTATCAGATCGAGCAGCTCGCCGCGGCGCGAGCGATAGCCGGCAATGTCGAACGATAGCGCGCGGGCGACGCTGCCCTTCGCAATACGCGCCGCCAGTCGGGCGTCTTTTTCTGAAAACGATCTTTGTCTGCTCAGGAGCGTCGCAATTTCACGTTCGGAAACCGGTGCGAATCTTATCGTCTGGCAGCGCGAGCGAATGGTCGCGAGCAATGCGGCGGGACGCGACGAAACGAGAACGATATGCGTGGTTGAAGGCGGTTCTTCCAGTGTTTTCAAAAGTGCGTTTGCAGCCGCGTCATTCATTTTGTCGGCGTCATCTAAAATAAACACGCGTGCACGCGCTTCGTAAGGTCGAAAGTTCGCTTCCCTCTCCAACGCGCGGATCGCGCCGACGCGAAGATTTCGTTTGTACGGAATTACCAAGCCGACATCCCCATGCTCACCGAAAAACACGTGGTCGTAATCCTCGCCTTTTTCGCTCGTAGGCGTGTTGAAAGCACCTACGCGGCGACACGCAGCACATTCGCCGCAGGCCAGGCGTTCAGTCGTGTTCTGGCAGACGAACGAGCGGGCCAGATCGATTGCGAATTCCTTTTTCCCAACGCCTTCCGGCCCGGCAAAAAGCAGGGAACTAGGCACGCGGCCAATCGAGATAAGATGCCGAAGCGTGGCCTTTACCTGTTCGTTTCCGGTTAGTAAAGAGAACATAAACCGTGTCGGCTCCAGTGTCGGTAGCCCGCACGTGAGTAAGGGCTCAAACCAGATGCGAAGAATATTTGCCTAATCAGAGCTTGTGCGTAAATTAGCGTTCCTGGTGTCGAGATGAGCCCTTACTTACGTGCGGGCTACTGACACCGGGCTACTGACACCGGAGCGATTAAGATCTCAAAAATTCATTGACGATCTGAACCACTCCGAAATGCGTGTCATCGACTGAGCCGTTCGCGTCGATGATCTTAAAACGTTCCGGTTCGCACTTTCCGATTCCATGATACGCGTCGCGGACGCGTTGGTAGAATTCAGCCGTTTCGAGATCCATTCGGTTTTGCTTTGCATCGCCTTCGCCGCGTTCCGACATTCGCATCAATGCTCGTTCTACTGAAATATCGAAATAAAGCGTGAGGTCGGGCTTCAGGCCGCCGGTGGCTATTTCGATCACTTTATTTACCGTCGCTTCGTCGAATCCTCGGCCCGCGCCTTGGTACGCAAAGGTCGCATCGGCGTACCGGTCGGAGATCACGATGCGGCCTTCGGCGAGAGCCGGCTTGATTAGCAGCTCGACGTGCTGCGCGCGGTCGGCGGCAAACAGCAACAACTCAGAGATCGGTGCGACCGTCTCTTCGGTTTCGAGAAACGCCTCACGCAGACGGCGCCCCAAAGGCGTTCCGCCCGGCTCGCGCGTGATCATAAAATCGACGCGGTCGGCGCGCAAGGTGCCCTCGAGCATTCGAAGCTGGGTTGACTTGCCGCTGCCGTCGATTCCCTCAAATGTAATGAATTTTCCGTGCAAATTAGGCAAATTAGCCTTGGGCCGCTTCAGATTTGCGCTCCTGCGAGATGGTCGAGATCGAATGTTTGAAGATCAGCACGTCTTGCCCGCCAACGTCCAAAAGCACCGAAAATTTGTCAAAGCTTTTTATCCTGCCCGAAAGCGTCGAACCCTGCAGAAGATGAACGACCACATTTATCCGCTCGCGTCTGGCCGAATTCAAAAACGCATCCTGTATATTCTGGGCAGCCGGTTTCTCCATGACAATTTCCCGTTTATATTCTTAAGTTATAAGTGCGCCAAAAATTATATCAGATTTGGCGGGCAGTTGAGAAAAAATTAATCCAGTGCAGAAGCCCACAAGTTAGTAAGCGCGGTACATTCCAATTTCGAGCAACGAAAGAGCACAACCGAAAGGAACTGTTTCAGAATGCGATCCTGATATCGCCCTTGCTTACGCGCGGGCTTTCGCAATTAGCTGCTCCCACACTTTCTCATCCGTTCCAAAACCATCGAGCCAAACAGCGTCCGGCTCGCGGCGGAACCACGTTAATTGCCGCTTAGCATAGTTGCGAACGTCCTGCTTGGTCTGTTCGATTGCGGACACAAGCGTGCGTGTCCCGCGAAGATATTCGCATACACGCCGATATCCGTGCGCACCGAGCGCATTGCCGTGCTCATTCACGCCCGCTTTCAGCAGTTGTTCCACTTCATCGACGAGCCCGTTTTCAAAATGCACTTCCGTGCGGCGATTGATCGTTTCGTAAAGCCGGTCACGCGGCGGATTCAGAACGAAAAGCTTGATGCGCGCGGCAAATTCGGGCGGTTCGCTTCGTTTCTGCTGGACTTCTGAAAGTCGTTCGCCGGTTTGAAAATAAACTTCCAGGGCGCGCATCACACGCACCGCATCGTTAGGAAAAAGCTGTTCGGCCGCCGAAGGGTCGAGCCTTTGCAGCATCCGGTGAAGATGCTCGGCGCCACGTTTTTCTTTTATCGCTTTAAGCCGCTCGCGAAGCTCGGCGTCGGTCTTCGGGCTTTCAAACAAAGGCTGCCGCAGCGTCCGCAAATAAAATCCGGTCCCGCCGACCAACACAGGCACACGCCCGCTAGCCTCGATCTCTTCTATCTTCTTCGTCGCATCCACCGCCCAGTCAGCCGCCGTGTAATCTTTATTCGGATCGACATAATCGATCAGATGATGCGGCACGCCGTGCCTTTCTTCTTCAGTCGGCTTGGCCGTCGCAACCTGAATGCCCTTGTATATCTGCACCGAATCAAAATTCACCGCCTCGCCGTCGACATGCTCGGCCAGCCGCACCGCTAGAGCCGTCTTGCCGGAACAAGTTGGCCCGGCAATGGCATAAACCGTGATTTTCAGTAATTTTGCATTCATTTAACTCAAAAGGTGACTCTGTGGCATACTATCTTGCAAATGCAAGTCGCGATCTCACAAACTGTTAAGTTATTCCAAAACGCGACCGGACACTATGACATTCTTAATATTGACTGCTTTTCATGGCTTGCCGATGCGTCTGAAAATTCCATACATTCAATTGTCACCGACCCGCCTTATGGAATAATTGAATATACGCCGGAACAACTCAATAAACTACGAAGTGGTCGCGGAGGCGTATGGCGCATTCCACCTTCGTATGATGGCTGCCAGAGGAGTCCTTTGCCGCGTTTTACGATTCTAACGCAGCGAGAGCGAGAGTCGATGCGTCGGTTTTTCGAAAAGTTTGCGCAACTGGCATATCCTGTTTTAGTTCCGGGCGCCCATATTTTTATCGCTACGAATCCTTTGGTCTCGCATCTTGTGTACGAACCTCTCATCGCTGCAGGTTTTGAAAAACGTGGAGAAATTATTCGCGCTATTCAAACGCTGAGGGGTGGCGACAGACCCAAAAATGCTCATAAAGAATTTTCCGATGTGACTGTAATGCCGCGTTCATGTTGGGAACCGTGGGGACTTTTTCGCAAACCTTGTGAAGGACGTGTCCAAGATAATTTACGAAAATGGCGGACAGGTGGGTTACGTCGCATTTCTCGCACAGAACCATTCAAGGATTTAATTTACTCTTCCCCCGCCAGAGGTTTTGAAAGGCAGATAGCTCCGCACCCAACCTTGAAACCGCAGTATTTTCTACGTCAGATCGTGAGGGCATCGCTGCCGTTTGGAGAAGGAATGATTTTGGACCCGTTCATGGGCTCAGGTTCGACGATAGCTGCATCGAGCGCTCTTGGATATTCGAGTATCGGTCTGGAACTCGATACGGAATACTTTGAAATGGCAATGGGATCGATCCCGCGACTCGCAGAAATTCCCGTTCCGGACGTGCCTTTTCATGATTAGCGAAGCGGATTTCGATCACTCGGTTCTCCTGCCCGCAGGCCTCACCGTCTCAGCCATCAGACGGGCCATAGATTTTATAGAAAAAGAGTTGGTCGAGCTGGTGGACCTGTATTTTGAGCAGGCTAATGTTTTCAGCGCCGTTGTCGGAATATTTGGAACCAAGGCACTCGATTCGGTCAGTAACTTCGAAAAACACAAACATTCGTTCACTGCGCAGCAACGGTTTCCAGACCTTTGCCGGAGAGGTGCGAAAAGTCCGCTTTCGTCAAACGACTGCTTGGAAAGTAAAGCGAGCAAGCGCCCGCATGCCATACAATCGCACTTTAACCATTCAGGCTGGTACATCATCTGGCGTTATTTCATCAATCCGA
>Ga0187893_10008527_pt1 | contig 16108 bp, 15 predicted proteins | sample MA1701074metaG_FD_139574 | JGI IMG/M metagenome (GOLD analysis project Ga0187893, IMG submission 139574) | White microbial mat communities from a basaltic lava cave in the Kipuka Kanohina Cave System on the Island of Hawaii, USA - MA170107-4 metaG ...
ATCGGGGTCTGGCGGTCCAGGTTGACGAATCGTGCAGGCATGCGGATCCGATCCCTTCGGCCGCCGTTTTGTTCAAAAGATTTTCAAAATATTCTCGCCCCCAAAGTCCGACAGGCTGCTAGAACACCCGAGGATTACATGCTCAAAGGCGCGGCGATCACTATCTTGGATCCCGCCCAGGCTTTGGAATCATTGAACGAGGCGGTGCGCCAACGGCCTTCTGGCATTACTCGGCTGTTTCGGGGTCAGGCGCGGGTCCTGCATGCGCAGAACACCGGCAGCGCCGCCGACCTGGAAGCCGCGCTGGCTGACGTGGATGCTGCCAATGCCGCCCTTCCTGGCAACCCCCTGGCCCTGGCCTTGAACGTCAACGCCCAACTTGTGGCGGCCGGGTTATTCGAAGAGACCCGGGAATATGAAAAACGGGACAACGCGTTGCGGCAAGCGAACCGCGCCGCTATGCCCTTGCCTCAATATCCACACTCGTCTGACGCATCCATGACACGCGCGTACTATTTGAAGCAGACCACGAACGACGTGACGTTGGTTGACGAGATCCGCCGGGCCAACGACGCAAACGATAACATCTTTGGCCATTACTACGTGGCCTTGAGTCTGTATCGCCTGGGCCGGTTGCCGGAGGCACTGGATGAGGCGTCACGCGGGGTCATGAGCAACAGCGCGTTTGGAGGTATCCTTCGCGGTTATATTGTGGCCGAGTTGCCGGACGGCCCGGAGATCGCTTTTCAGGAATTCACCAAGGCCTGGCAACGAAATCCATCGCCCATGGATGCGATGACTTTCGAAACAACGCTTCGCCTGCTGGGCCGAAAAGCCGAGGCAGTGCAAGCTTCTCTACAAGTGCGCGAACGGGCTGACCTTCTGCCTCCTGCGCGCAACGGCTGGTACCATCGATTGCTTGACTACCATTGCGATCACTTGAGCGCAGACGATTTGCTGAAACAGGCCGGCCCATCCCGATGGAACCAGTCCGAAGCTCATTTTCGCATCGGGCTGACCCGGCTGGCCGAAGGCGACCGTCGCGGTGCTTGCGAGCATTTTCGCCAGACGGTCGCCCTGGGCGTTTATATGTCGTTTGATTACGATTGGAGCAAAGCCTTCTTTGCCCGCTTGGAGAAAAACCCCCACTGGCCGCCGTGGATTCCCGTCAAATCCGAACCATGAGGGTTCTCATCTTTGGCAATTCCGGTTCGGGCAAGAGGCTTGAGAGCCGGCCTGACCACAGGCCCAATTGTCTGGCGCGACTCGGCAGAATCTGATAGTACGTCAGCCTTGAGCGACGTCACTCACATTCTCACCGCCATCGAGCACGGCGATGCCAACGCTGCCGACAAATTGCTCCCGCTGGTCTATGAGGAGTTGCGCAAACTGGCGGCTCACAGAATGGCCAACGAAGCCGCTGGTCAAACGCTCCAGCCCACGGCACTGGTCCACGAGGCCTGGATGCGTTTGGTGGGCAAGGAAAACCCGAAATTCCAAAACCGCGCTCATTTCTTCGCCGCGGCTGCCGAGGCGATGCGCCGCATCCTGATTGAAAACGCTCGCCGCAAGCGTGCGCTGCGTCATGGGGGCGGGCAGCAGCGCGTTGATTTTGAGCCGGCGGAGCTTGCCGCCGCGAGCGACGACGACCAATTGCTCGCCGTGAACGAGGCGCTCGACAAACTCGCCGCGCAGAACAAGCCCGAAGCTGAATTGGTCAAGCTGCGCTACTTCGTCGGCATGACCCTCGAGGAAGCGGCCGAAGCTCTCGGCATCTCCGCGCGCACCGCCGACAACTACTGGGCCCACGCCCGGGCCTGGCTCTTTCACGAACTCAAAGGTTGAAATGGGGAGCGCGCGCGCCTCGCGTGCCGTTTTCCGCGCCCTCGCGGAAAACATCGAGCCAACCGAAAAGTTCCGAACGCTTAGGAAAGAGCCAAGGCGAAACGGCTGGACGCGAGCGGGTCCGCCCACAACCGGGGCGGGTGTGCTCCCCTCTCATCTCCGACTTCCGTTCTCTGCCCTCTGACCACTGGCCACTGATTACTGACCACTGATTCTTTGCGCCTTTCTTCTTGGAATCTCGCATTGGCCAACGGTGGGCAATGGCTCACGCAGGAAAAGAAAGAGACTTGCTATGAACAACCTGAACCATACCCGATCATTGGCAGCCCGGCTTTTTGCTGCCGGCCTGCTCCTGGCCAGCGCCGGCACCGCTTTGGCCGCGGTGCGCCGCTACGTGGATGTGAACAGCACCAACTCCATGTGGCCTTACATTAGTTGGGCTACGGCCGCCTCGGGCATCCAGGAAGCTATCGAGGTCGCTGTGGCGGGCGACGAGATCGTGGTCACCAATGGAACCTACTCCGTCGGCGGGCGCTCGACATTTAGCCAACCCACAACGACAAACCGGGTGTCGGTGGACAAACCATTGGTACTGCGAAGCGTCAATGGGCCGCAGTTTACCACCATTGACGGACGTGGCGTCTTCCGGTGCGTGTACTTGACCAACGGGGCGAGCCTCGCCGGTTTCACTTTGACCAATGGCTCTGCCGTGCATGGCGCCGGACTGTGGTGTGAATCGACAAATGCGGTGGCTTCCAACTGTGTGGTATCGGGCAACTCGGCTCCTTTTCGGTCTTATGATGTCGATGAGCCCGGTCCTCTCGGCGGAGGGGCTTATGGCGGCACGCTGAACAATTGCACTCTCACCGACAACTCCGCCGACGATGGGGGCGGGGCTGACCAGAGCAGGCTGAATAATTGCATCGTCTATTTCAACATTGCGCCGCAGAGAGCGAATTACGCCAACGTCGTCCTGAACTATTCTTGCACGACGCCGCAGCCAACCAGCGGTGTTGGCAACATCACCAATGAACCGGCGTTCGTGAATTTCGCCGCGGGCAACTACCGGCTGCACCCGGATTCACCCTGCATTGACGCGGGCACCAACCTCAGCGCCAGCATCACCAACGACCTCGATGGCCGGCCGCGTCCGCTGGACGGCAATGGCGATGGCCTCGCCGCGTTCGACATGGGCGCCTACGAATACCGGACGCCCCTCCTGGTTTGGCAGGACAGCCCGAATCCCACCGCGCCGCACGCCGACTGGGCGAGCGCCGCGCACACGATTCAGGAGGCTGTGGATGTCTCCGTGGCGGGCGACGAGATCATGGTGACCAACGGCATCTACGCCACCGGCGCGCGGGCGGTTTATGGCCACTTCAACCGAGTGATAATCGACAAGCCCCTGACAGTGCGGAGCGTCAATGGGCCGGGGTTTACAATCATCCATGGAGCTGATGAATTTCCAGGGATTCGCTGCGCCTACCTAACCAACAACGTCACTCTGACTGGTTTCACTTTGACCGGTGGGGCTGCGTATGTCGGTGGCGGCGTGTTCTGTGACTCGCAGACGGCGGTGATTTCCAACTGTATGCTTACCGGCAACTCGGCCCGTTACGGCGGTGGGGTGATGACCGGCACACTGAACAACTGCATCCTGGCTGGCAATTTCGTTGATTATGGCTACGGCGGCGGAGCGTCCGGCTGCAAGTTGAACAATTGCACGCTGATCAGCAACTTAGCTTACGATGACGTCGGCGCGCATGGGGGCGGGGCGTATGCATGTGTCCTCAACAACTGCACGCTCAGTGGCAATCGAGCTGGTGCGTATGTTTCTGGCTTCGGCTTCAAAGGAAAAGGCGGCGGGGCGAGTTACAGCACATTGAACAACTGCACTCTCAGCGGCAACTCCGCCGCCTCTTTTTGCTGCTCTGACGGCGGCGACGGTGGCGGGGCCAGTTTCAGCACGCTCAACAATTGCATCGTCCATTTTAACAATGGATCGTCGGCGAATTATCATGCCAGCACGCTGAACTATTCCTGCACGACACCGCAGCCAACCAATGGTGTCGGCAACATCACCAACGCACCGCTGTTCGTGGACCAGGCCTCCGGGAATCTGCGGTTGCAATCCAATTCGCCTTGCATCAATGCCGGACGGAATGCGCTCGCACCTGCTGGCCCCGACCTGGATGGCAATCAGCGGATCGTGGGCGGTGTGGTAGACATTGGTGCGTATGAATTTCAATCGCCCACTTCGATCATTTCCTACGCCTGGCTCCAACAATACGCCCTGCCCACCGACGGCTCGGCGGATTCCGCAGACCTGGATGGCGACCATCTGAACAACTGGCAGGAATGGCGTTGCGCGACCGGCCCCACCAACGCCCTGTCTGCGCTACGCCTGCTGGCGCCGACAGTGGTCGGCCCCGACCTCATCTTGCGATGGGAAAGCGTTGGGGATCGGACCTATTTTCTAGATCGCAGCCCGGCCGCGTCATCTGCGTTCACGCCGCTGGCAACAGGCATCCCCGGTCTGCCCGGCACGACCACCTACACCGATACCAACTCCTTCGTAGCCGGGCTGTGGTTCTACCGCGTGGGAGTCAGCACCCCGTGAATGCCGGCGCGACCAGGCTAGTACAACGTATTCTTTATGGAACCATGACCCGCCGGCACTGCGGCATGGAAGGGGGAGTCTCAACGTGAAAGCCACAACCATCTTGATCCTCATCGCATTGTCCTGGTTGAACGCTGGTGCCTCGGCAGCGATCGACAACATTACACGAATCATCCCCAGAGCCGGGGCGCTGACAATTGAAGCATGCCGGCCTGTCGTTTCTCAGGGCCAGTTCCTGCTCGCGGCGGAGCGTGGCGCGAATTCGCTTTTCGCGGATGGGATCTCCTCTCCGCCACGGACGGTGAATGTTCCGACGCGCTGGCGCAGTTTCGCACGCGGCAATGGCGTAATCGTTGCCGTCGATTGCCGCGGCCGTGTACAGACTTCCATCGACGATGAGAATTGGATCAGTCGCGACGCGCGAATTCCATTTGCCCTCCACAGTCTTGCCTTCGGTCATGGCCGCTTTGTGGCCGTCGGCAACGAAGGCGCCATCGTCACGTCAGAAGACGGTGTCACGTGGACAAGCCGCGACGCCGGAACCGATGAGCGTCTGCGCGGTGTCACGTGGGCGGACGGTTTGTTTGTCGCTGTGGGTTATGCCGGCATTCTCTTGACTTCGAAGAACGGCAGCCGCTGGACGCAGCGCGAGTCGGGCATTGGCCAGCGCTTGCAGGCCGTCACGCATGGCAATGGCACATTTGTGGCCGTGGGTTGGAATGGCGTCATCCTTACTTCGGCAAGGGGCATTCGTTGGTCGAAGCAAAATTCCGGCACCGACGCCCACCTTCACCGTATCACCTGCACCAATAGTGTGTTTGTCGTGCCCGGAGACGCCGGCACGACGCTCATCTCCACGAACGGGACGAACTGGAGTTGTGTCTCCCCGGGACCGTTGAGCAAACGTCGCCGCGATGCAGGCAACCGATCGGGTTTGATCTGGTGTGGCGACGACAGTTCTCGATGGGTCTCACGCCCGATCGACTTTCGGTCAGGAAACAAACTGGAGGGTTCTCGGTTCCGGGATGCCGCTATTAGAATCCGCAAATCGAAACCACCACCAAAATCAGCCAGGCCAAACGGCCTGAAAACAAGAAAGGCATAGTCATGAAAAACACGACCATCAAAAGCATCAGCAACTCACTCCAGACAACGATCACCAATCTGAGCGCCCCCGCCCTGGCAATGCTGTTGTGCCTCGTGGCCTCGCCGGCACTGGCCCACGATGACGACGAGCGCGATGGCGGGACACCGGATCTGCCGACTCCCGCCTGTGACACATTGAACGTGCCGGTCGGAAACAAGATAAACTCCCACACCTACGCGCTGGGCGTACAAATCTACCGCTGGAGCGGGTCTAACTGGGTGTTCATCGCGCCCGTGGCCGCTCTGTTCGCCGATGCCTGCTACGATAGGCAAGTCGGCATTCACTACGCCGGCCCCACCTGGGAGAGCAATAGTGGAAGCAAAGTGGTCGGTGCTCGCCTGGCCGGCTGCACTCCTAATCGAGGTGCGATTCCGTGGCTGCTGCTGGGGGCGACCTCGACTTCGGGTCGCGGCAAGTTTGAACGCATCACCTACATCCAGCGCGTCAACACCATCGGCGGCACCGCTCCAGCCGAGGCCGGATTGTTTGTCGGCGACGAGGCGCGCGTGCCGTACACGGCGGAGTATTACTTCTATCGCGCAGCGAAGTGATCCAGATTGCGTTGCGGCAGCGCGGAGTTTGACCGCGCGCTGCCGTGAGACCGGCGCAAAAAAAGACAGAGCGGTCAGCTCTGAATCGTGTGGTGTCGCCGTGATTTATGAAAATATTCACTTCTCTGGCTGCGGCTGTTTCGGGCGGCTTGTTCTTCGCGCTTGGTGCTGCCTCCGCTCCAACGTGGACGCAAACCAGCGCACCGCTCACAAACTGGACTTCCATCGCCTCTTCGGCGGACGGAAGGCGATTAGTGGCTAGCGCCGATGGCGGTTTTGGTAATGCTGGCCCGATTTACATTTCCACAAATTCAGGAGCGACCTGGGAGCAGACCAGCGCGCCTGTGACAAACTATTCCTCTGTGGCTTGCTCGGCGGATGGGACCAAATTGGCCGCGGTGGGTTACAGCGGAGTTTTTACGTCGGCGGATTCGGGCGCCAACTGGACAGCCATCAGCGGAGCGTCGGGGCGTCGCATCGCCTGTTCGGCAGACGGGACGAAATTGCTGGTGGCGGGCGGCGGGCTTTACGCTTCGACCAATTTCGGAGCGACCTGGACGCCGTTGCCGACGGGAGCATGGGTCATCGCCTCATCTGCGGATGGAACTAAACTGGTCTCGGCTTATTTCAATCACAACGGATTTCCGATGGGTTGCATCTGCACTTCCACGAATTCGGGCGCCACATGGACGCAGACCAGCGCGCCTCTTTATTCCTGGACCGGTTGGACGGGCCTCGCTTCTTCGGCAGACGGAACGAAATTGGTGGCGACGATCGGATACACCTCATTTCCAACAGGGCCGGGTGCCATCTACATTTCACCGGATGGGGGAGGCACTTGGCTCGCCAGCAGTTCGCCGACTTCGCATTGGACTTCGGTTGCGTGTTCGGCGGATGGAGTGAGGTTGGTGGCGGCAATGACGTTCGGCGGCATATACACCTCGACGGATTCGGGAACCACATGGGTATCGAACAATGTACCCGTTGGTAGTTGGAGCGCGGTCGCTTGCTCAGCGGATGGGACGAAACTGGTGGCCGTAGTCGATGGTGGCGGCATTTGGACGGCGCAAGTCACGCCAGCCCCGTTATTGAGCATTGCGCAGTTGGGCACCAACGTCGTCCTCTCGTGGACTGTTCCTTCCGCAGATTTCACGCTGCAAGAGAATGCCAATTTGACCACGACGAACTGGACGAACGTGACGAAGGCACCCTCGCTCAATCTTACGACTTTGCAGAATCAGATCATTGCTTCGGCTTTAGCCGGCGGTCGTTTCTATCGGCTCAGATCGCAGTAGCCGCGGTCGGTGACTCCTCGCTTTCGAGAGCAGGACCGGCTTGAATGGAGCCGCCTGATTGTGAAACAGCTCTCGCCCGAACAACGCGAATTGGTGTCGTCGCTCTCGAAGCGGCTCGGTGCGATTTCCGGCATGAAAGCCGTAGTGCTTGGTGGATCGCACGCCCGTGGACGCGCTCAGCCAGGGTCGGACATCGATCTTGGGCTTCTCTACTCGGAAGCGGCTCCCTTCTCAATCCAGAGCGTTCGCGAGTTGGCGGAGGAGGTCAACGACACAGCCGGACCTTCGCCACGCCGAAGTGGCCCCACGAATGAAGCGGGCGCAGAAGGCTTCGGCCACGCAGGCGGGCCAGTGGTCACGGACTTTTACCAGTGGGGCCCGTGGGTGAACGGCGGGGCGTGGCTGACCATTCGCGGGCAGCGCGTCGATTTCGTTTATCGTAACATCGAACACTTGGAGCGGGTGATCGCCAAGGCGGAAGCCGGCCAGTACGAGGTCCATTACCTGCAGCAGCCGCCCTTCGGCTTCTTCAGTGGAACGTATCTTGGCGAGATCGCGGTGTGTATTCCGCTGTTCGATCCCGAAGCGCGACTCGATGTGCTGAAGCGGCGGGTCGCGGACTACCCCGACGCCCTGCGCCGGCGCGTGGTGCAGGACTATCTCTTCATGGCCGAATTCACGCTCACCGCGTTCGCCCCTAAGGTCGCCGCTCGGTCAGACACTTACGGGACGGCCGCCTGCCTGACTCGCGCCGTGAACGAACTGGTGCTGGCCCTTTTCGCCTTGAACCGTAAGTATCCGATCAACGACAAGACGGCCCTGGCGGAAATTGCAGAGTTCGAGCGGGCCCCGCGAGAGTTCGCGCCGCGCGTGCAGAAGACGCTCGGTCACTTGGGCGCCTCTTCCGGGGAACTCATCGCTGCCGTTGAAAGCATCGCGCAACTGCTCCGGGAGACAGTTGAACTGACGGATGGGCTATACCAATCGCGCTACACGCTGCCCAACTAAGAGGATACACCGTGCATTATTCTTCATGCCGTGGCGCGAATGGCCCGCCATTGCTTCTCGTGCAATCCCAGATGAAGGGCGGTCAGAGACAGCCAGTCGGCGGCGTTGAGTTTTCCGAACCATGCATGTGGATAACTTGGCCCGTTGCGATGCGGACCGGCTTCCGCCGCGAGCCGCGCGGGGATGGCCTCATGGACCGCGACAAACCGGTCGACAACGGAACGGCCCAACCCGCCGCGCGGTTTGATGTCCGCGATGCCACGCTGGTCCACGACTGGCCGGCCGTGGGAAAGCGCCACGACGTAATTCGTGAACAGTTCGCCCGTGATCACCAGATGCTCCAACACCATCTCCGGCGACCAGTAACGCGAACTGTCCTCCAGGCCACGCAGGCGTTTGATCAAAACCCGACGCGCGAGCGCCTCGTCATCCATGTCCATCGCCTCCTTCGCCATTCTGGAACTGACACGGGCGATGGTCGCCTGGGTATTCTGCCAATCGAAGCGCGACCGAAGCATCCAGCGTCCGAAGCACCGGACCATCAGCGACTCGAACCACGGCAGCCCGGCGCCCGGCGGCGCCAGTTGCGGCGACGGCGCGTTCACTTCTTCTCGTACTCCTTGAGAAAGCCGATGAACTCGCGCCGGTGATCCTCCTCGCCGCCGAGGATGCCGATGACCATGTCCTGCGTCACGTAATCGACACCGTCACAGAGCTTGATGATTTTGTTGTACTGCGCGATGGCCGATTCCTCGGCGGCGATGACGCCTTTGATGACGGCCACGATGTCGGTGGTGTCCTTGCGCGGCTGGAGCGACTTCTGGCCGCGCGCCAAATCGAGCGATCCGGGCACGAGTCCGCCGATGGTCTTGATACGGGCGGCGAGCAACTGCGCGTGCTGCAACTCCGTCGGCACGTCGGCAAGCAGCGCCTTCTTGATGACCTCCGAGCGCACACCGTCGAGGTTGACGGAGGCGGCGATGTAATTCTGCACGGTCTCCAACTCCATCGCGTAGGCCGTGCAAAGTTCCCTGATGATCTTCTTTTGTTTCATGTGGAAAGAGATAGCAGGCGCTGGGTGTAGTGACAAATCCCGCGCTTCTTTTCGCCAAAAGCGCTAGTCGCGTCAGGGAAACTGCCGAAGGCGGAGACGCGCGACTATTGAGCGGTTTTCTTCCGCACGAACGTGTGCGTCGAGTGGCCGAAGAACATTTCAGCGGCTTCCATCATTGTCTCTGACAAGGTCGGATGCGGATGCACGACTTCGGCGAGATCACGCGCGGTCGCGCCCATCTCGACGGCCAGCACGCCTTCGGAAATGAGTTCGCCCGCGTGGCGGCCCGCGATGCCAACGCCAAGGATACGCTCGGTTTCAGGATCAATGATGAGCTTGGTCAGGCCGTCGGTGCGGTCGAAGCTCAGCGCGCGGCCCGAAGCGCCCCATGGGAACTTCACAATTTCGACCGCCTGGCCTTTTGCTTTCGCCTCGGCTTCGGTCAGGCCGCACCAGGCAACTTCAGGATCGGTGAAGACGACGGCGGGCACCACGATGTTGTCCCACTCGGTCGCCTCGCCGCAAATCGCTTCCACCGCCACGCGCGCTTCCTTGTGGGCCTTGTGCGCGAGCAGCACGCCGCCCGCGATGTCGCCGATAGCGCAGATGGATGGGTCGCTGGTCTCCAGCTTCGCGTTGACCTTGATGAAGCCTTTCTCATCGCGTTCGACCTTGGTGTTCTCCAGGCCGAGGTCGGCGCTGTTTGGTACGCGGCCCACAGAAACGAGCACGCGGTCGTAGAGTTCGTCTTTAAGAACGCCCTCGGCGTCGAGGGTGACCTTGATTTGCTTCCCGGCGGTGGCCATTCTGGCGACCTTGGTCTTGAGCCGGATCTCTTTGAAATTTTTTTCCGCGAGTTTTGCGACAGGGCGGACAAGGTCCGCGTCCGCACCGGTGAGAATGGATTCGAGCGCCTCGACTACGACCACCTTGCTGCCGAGCCGCGCATAGACCGTGCCCAGTTCCATGCCGATGTAACCACCGCCAATGACCAGCAGGTTTTCTGGAACCTCCTCGACTTCGAGCGCCTCGGTGGAAGTCATGATGCGCGGATTGCCGAGATCGAACGCCTTCGGCATCGCGGGCTTCGAGCCGACGGCAACGATGGCTTTGTCGTATTTCACGAACATCTGGCCTTCGGCGGTTTCGACTCGCAGCGTGTTCGAGTCCTCGAAATAACCCCGCCCGTACATCACTTGCACACCGCGTCGTTGCGCGAGACCGGAAACTCCCTGGCCAAGCCTGGTGATGATGGAATCCTTCCACGCGCGCAGCTTGGCCAGTTCGACTTTCGGCGTCTCAAAGCTGATGCCGCGATGGGAGGCTTCCTTTGCCTCGGCCATCAACTCAGTCGCGTGCAGCAGCGCCTTCGACGGGATGCAACCGCGGATCAGGCAGACACCGCCGAGGCGTGTATCCTGTTCGACGAGGATGACGCGTTTGCCAAGGTCGGCGGCATAGAACGCGGCGGCGTAACCACCGGGACCAGCGCCGACCACAACGATTTCAGTCTTAATGGGATCCATGAGGGACTGGAGTGATGGAGTAGTGAAGTGTTGGGGTGTTGGAATAGTGGGCTAAGGAATGGTGATCTGTTCGGGTTTGGCTTCGTAGATGACTCCATCACTCCAGTTTCAGGTCACGCTCCGTGAAGCCGGCGAACGCCTCGACGAGATCCACGGTGAAACGCGCTGCCGTGCCGCCATCGATGGCGCGGTGATCGTAGGAAATGGCGATGGGCATCATCAGGCGCGGCTCGATTTCCTTGTCCTTTACCACGGCCTTGAACGCGCCCTTGCCGAGGCCGAGGATGGCGACTTCCGGTTTGTTCACGATGGGTGTGAAATGCGCGCCGCCGATGCCGCCCTGGTTGGAAATCGTGAACGAACCGCCCTTCATGTCATCGAGTGCCAACTTTCGGTCGCGCGCTTTTTCCGCCAATTCCTGCACATCTTTCGAGAGATCGAAAAACGATTTCTTATCGACGTTGCGAATGACTGGTACGAGCAGGCCCTGGTCGGTATCGACCGCGAGGCCGATGTTGAAATAGGCCTTGAGGACGATCTCATTCGCGACTTCGTCGATGCTGGAGTTGAAGATGGGATGCTTCTTGAGCGCCACGGTCACGGCCTTAAGCGCGAAGGAAGTCAGTGTGAGCCGTGCGCCTTTCGTTTCGTATTCCGGCGCGAACTTCTTGCGCAGTTCCATCAGATCGGTGATGTCCACGTCGTCGAATTGTGTGACATGCGGGATGGCGTTCCAGTTCTCGACCATGCGGCGGCCGATCGTTTTGCGCAGCGACGACATCGGCTTTCGGGAGATTGCGCCCCATTGCGAGAAATCAATCTGCTCGACCGGAGCAGGCCCGGCTTTCGGGGATGCAGCGGAGCCTTTCGGAGTGGCGGCGAGTTTTTGCAAGCGCGCGATGTAGCCCCGCAAATCAGCCCAACACACGCGCCCGCCGGACTCTGTGCCACGCACGCGCCGCAAGTCGAGGCCGAGCTCACGCGCGATGCGACGAATCTCCGGCGACGCGGCGGGCATTGCTCCATCTGCTGCCGGAACTTCGGGTTCCGCTTCTGGTTCACCCGGGGCTTCGGACGGTTCTTCGGGTTGTGCTGGACGAGCCGTCGCGGCGGAAGGTTTGGCCACTGCTTTCGCAGGCTTCGCAGCATCCGGAGCCGCGCCGCTTTCCGTGATCGTCAGAATCACCTGGCCGACGGATAACCGGTCCCCTTCCTTTACGCGAATCTGACTGACGACGCCTGCCGCGGTGGACGGAATCGGCGCGACGGCCTTTTCGTTCTCCAGTTCGAGGATGGTCTGGTCTTTGGTCACGGTATCGCCTTCTTTCACAAGGATGCTCACCACCGTGCCGCCTTCGGCGCTCTCACCGAGCCTGGGCAATTTGACGTCCATAAAAAAATCAACCGCGCTATCCAGAATCAACTGGCGATCCAAAACCGGGAATCAGTCTGGGGTGGCACGAACGGCCACAACGGCGCGTGAGTCTAGGACGGCGCAATCAGAAGCCAAGCGCAAATGATAGACTGCCGGGTTCGAGTGGACAGCGATTCCTCAATCGTGAAACACTGCGAGCGCAATGAAAATCACGTACTACCTTGAGGTCATTTCTTCCTGGTGCCATTGGGCCGAGCCGGCCTGGATGGAGTTGAAACAGCGCTACGCGGGCCGGGTGGAGTTCAACTGGAGGCTTGCGCTGATGGACGCCTCCGGCCTGCCCATTTCACGCGAACAGTGCGAATGGTTCTACCGGCGCAGCGGAACCATCATGCGCTCGCCGACGATGCTGAACCCGGGGTGGTTCGAGCCTGGATTGAAGGAGTATCTCGCACCGAACTTGATCCCCGAAGCGGCCAGGGACTTCGGAGTAGCCGACGATCGCGTGCGCCTCGCCATCGCCCGGGCGGCGCTCGTTGAGGGACGCAAAATGGGGCAGTGGCAGGAGGCGGCGTCCGTGGCGGCTGCGGCAGCGGGTCTGGACGCGCCGGCGTTGTTGAAGAAGGCAAGGTCGCCGGAGATTGAAGCGCGGGCACGGGCGAGCACGGCGGAATTTTATGCGCTCAAGGTTACGCAGCGACCTGCGTTCGTGCTGGAGAATGCGATAGGTGACCGCGCGGTGTTTTCCGGTTTGGCTGTGGCGGCCCCGCTGGCGGCGGCCATTGACGCTATGCTCCACGACGCGGCGGCCTATGCCTCCTTTGCAGCGCATTTTGGAACGCCGCCCGGATAGGCCCGAATCGCAGGGTGATGCGAAAACGCCGGTCTGCCGGGCCTTGGCCCAGGCCGGCTGACTGAGGTTGATGAATTGGCTCTTGAATTGGGCGGGTTCATCTCCGCAGTCTGACCCTGGGCACGCGGGGGGGGCATCCGTAAATAAACTGAAAAGGAAGCTTGCTTAATTCTTATCAAGGCGCCTAATTGGAACCAGTAACACCAGACAACCCGGCGAAACGCCGCAGTCAAAATGGTCCGACCACCACCAACCGGTCGTAGCAGCGTGAAAGAGCGAGGGAGCAGTGTGTCCGCATTCACACTGATCGAACTGCTGGTCGTGATCGCCGTGGTGGCCATCATGGCTGCGCTGCTCTTGCCGGCGCTGTCGAAGACCAGGGAACAAGCCCGCAGTTCCGCCTGCCGAAACAACATGAAGCAACTGGCGCTGGCGTTCCTGATGTATTCCGAGGACAACGAAGACATCTTCCCCTGGCCGGGCGGACATCCGGGACGGGCCATCAACGCCCCGGCATCCTACGGCGCGGATTGGTGCGCCAGTCCGGATTTCACCAGTCTGGACATGTCGCCGTCGTCGGCCAACCTTCCCGGCTTTGGTCATAACGCGGAGTGCGGCTCCATTTTCCCTTATGTGACCAGCCAGCCGCGCCGTGACTACGATGAAGATTACAAGGAAACCACGGCGGTCTATCGCTGCCCCAGCGCGGGCAGACTGGGCGAAGCCCTCCGCGTGAACTACAGCGCCAATGGCTGGATGGATCCGGGCAAACCTGGCCGGCCCTTCAGCGATTGGTCGGTCCCGCCCCAGGGGCTAAAAACATCTGCGGTTATCGATGCTTCGCGAAAGGTCCTTTTGATCAATGAAAAGCCGGAGAGCATGGTGACTCCAGCCTTTCTGCCAAATGCCTTCGGCCGAAAGCCCATGTTGCACCTGGAACGGGTCAACCTTGCGTTTATGGATGGCCACATGGAGTCGGTTTCTCAGAAGCAGTTTGTCCAGATGCGCAGTCCCGCCTATTGGGGCGTTCATTTCAATCCAGGCAAGTAACTCGTGTTCGTCGTCGGTGGTTCTTCCTTCTTTTTCCGAGCGACTGCTCAAGCTCCGCCCAGGTAGGCACAGCGAACCTGGGAATTCTCTCTTAACGCAGCGGATGACTCGCCCAGCAGGATGCGACCCGTTTCCAGCACGTAACCGTGATGCGAAATCTCCAAAGCGAGATTGGCGTTTTGCTCCACAAGCAGCACAGTGATGCCGTGGTCGCGGTTGATCTCGACGATCTTCTCAAAAATCTTTTGCACGAGCAGCGGGGCAATGCCCAGCGACGGTTCGTCGAGCATGAGGAACTTCGGCTTGCTCATCAATGCGCGGCCGATGGCGAGCATCTGCTGCTCACCGCCGGAGAGCGTGCCGGAGACTTGCTTTTCGCGCTCCTTCAAACGGGGAAAGATGTTGAACACGTAGTCCAGTTCCCGCTGGATCGCGCCCTTGTCCTTCACGAGATACGCGCCCATGCGCAGATTTTCCATGACGGTCAGGTTCGCAAACACCATCCGGCCTTCCGGCACATGCGCGATGCCCAGCTCCACGAGTTTGTGCGGCGCCCAATGGGTGATGGCTTTTCCCCGGTAAAAGATTTCACCGCCGCGGGTCTTGAGCAGGCCGGAGATCGCGCGCAGCGTGGTCGTTTTGCCCGCGCCATTGGCGCCGATGAGCGTGACGATGCCCCCCTCCTTCACCGATAGCGAGATGCCCTGCAAGGCGGTGATGACGCCGTAGTTGACGACCAGATTTTTGACCTCCAGCAACGGGTTCATGTTTGACCGGAGTTGTCCTTGTGTTTGGCGCGTTTGTCGCCCAAATAAGCTTCGATCACTTTCGGGTCCGAGCGCACCTGTTCCGGACTGCCCTCGGCGATTTTCACGCCGTAGTCGAGCACGACCACGCGTTCGCAGATGCCCATCACTACTTGCATGTCGTGCTCCACGAGCAAGACGGCAATGCGGAACTTGTCTTTGATGAACTGGATCAGCTTCATCAATTCAACCTTTTCCGTCGGATTCATCCCGGCGGCCGGCTCATCGAGCAATAGGAGTTTCGGCTTCGTGGCCAGCGCGCGGACAATCTCCAGCCGCCGCTGGTCGCCGTAGGGCAGGCTTTTCGCATCAGAATGGCGGAAGCGGCTTAAGCGAAAAATGTCGAGCAGTTCCATTGTTTCCGATTCGACCTGCCGCTCGGCGTGGCGGTATCCGGCCCCGCGCAGCAGTGCCTGCACGAAGCCGCCGCGTTGGTGGAGTTGGCGGGCACTGCGGACGTTGTCGAAGACACTCAAGGATGGGAAAAGCCGGATGTTCTGGAACGTGCGCGCGATGCCTCTGGCGGTGATCTCGTGCGGCGAATGGCCGCCCAGGGACTGGCCGCAGAACAGGATTTCGCCCGCCGTCGGCGCATAGACGCCGGTAATGAGATTGAACACGGTGGTCTTGCCAGCGCCGTTTGGGCCGATGAGACCGACCAGTTCGTGGCCGCCAATGCGCAAATCCAGTTCGGAAACCGCCGTCAGCCCGCCGAAGCGGATGGTGCAATTCTCCATGCACATCAAGGCATCGCTGGCGGCGGACGCGGTCATGACTTCGCCCGGCCCTCCTTCCGTCGGAACGGCCATACGAAAAGCCCCTGGGGGCGTACCATCATCATCACGATGATGAGCAGCGCATAGACAATCATCCGATATTCGGAGAAACCGCGCAGTGCCTCGGGCAGCACCGTCAGCAGCACCGCCGCGAGCACGACACCCGCGGTGCGGCCCATGCCGCCGAGGATGACCATCACCA
>Ga0187893_10008529_pt1 | contig 16107 bp, 17 predicted proteins | sample MA1701074metaG_FD_139574 | JGI IMG/M metagenome (GOLD analysis project Ga0187893, IMG submission 139574) | White microbial mat communities from a basaltic lava cave in the Kipuka Kanohina Cave System on the Island of Hawaii, USA - MA170107-4 metaG ...
GTGAGCTGGCGATCGTCGGGGTAGGCCCGGCCGCCGCGGATGTCGACGAGCTCGGCCACGAGGGCGGGCTCGACCGGGGGGGCCAGGGCCCGGAGGTGGGCGTCGAAGTCCTCGGGGAAGCGCTCCCGGATGCTGCCCACCACCGCCTCCTGCTGGCTGGCGAGGAAGCACCGGGCCCGGGCCGACACCGAGGTGAGGCGCTTGTCGATCTCGGCGGCGTCGTGGTCCCCGGTGTCGGAGGTGCAGAGCTGCTCGAGGCGCTGGCTGAGGATGAGGCCGTCGAGCTTGCAGGGCAGGCACTGGCCGCAGGACTCCACGGCGAGGAACCGGCTCACCCCGGCCGCCACCGCGGCCATGTCGGTGCTGTCGTCGAAGACCATGAACCCGCCCGAGCCCACGCCGGCCCCGATGTCGCCCAGGGCCTCGTAGGTCACCGGGGTGTCGAGCTCGTGGGCCATGATGACGCCGCTCGACACGCCCGAGAGCACGGCCTTGATCGAGTGACCCTCCCGGGGGCCGCCACCGATGGCGTCGATCACCTCCCGCAGGGGGGTACCGAGGCGCACCTCGCCGACGCCGTGGGTGCGGGTGGCGCCGGTCACCGTGCACACCACGGTGCCGGGGGAGTCGTCGGTGCCCACGGTGCGGTACCAGGCCGGGCCCCGGGCCACGATGCGGGCCACGTTGGACAGGGTCTCCACGTTGTTCACGAGGGCCGGACCGGGCTGCACCTCCTCGGCGGTGGTGGCCTCGAGGCCACGGCGGAACGTGGGGACCACCCGGGGGAAGGGCCAGCGCCCGTCGATGGTCTCGAGCAGGGCGCTCTCCTCCCCGAAGAGGTACTCGTTGGGCCCCTCGAACACCCGCATCTTCAAGCCCTCGGCCCAGCCGGCGTCGACGGCCTCGCCCATGGCCGTGCGCAGCCGCTCCACCTCGCCCTCGAAGGCCTGCTTCGTGGCCACGATGACGAGGTCGGCGCTCACGGCCCGGGCGGCGATGATGGCGCCCTCGATGACGAGGTAGGGGTTGCGGCGCAGGATGGTCCGGTCCTTGAACGTCCCGGGCTCGCCCTCGGCGGCGTTCACGACCACGGTGGAGGGCACGTCCGGCCGCCAGTTCCCGGCCACGGTCTGCCACTTGAGCCCGGTCGGGAACCCGGCGCCGCCCCGACCCCGCAGCCCCGACTCCAGGACCCGGGCGATGACCTCCTCGCCCGTGAGCCGCTCGACGGCCTCGATGCCCTTGCCTCCGCCGCGGGTGACGTACTCGTCCAACGACAGGATGGGCATCGGGTAGAGCACACGGTGGACGAGGGTCATGGTGCCATCCTAGCCCTGTTTGTGCATGTATTCACAAGAAGCCCACGGCGGATAGGGGGCAGGTCCCTGGGAGGCCGGGGGGCGTGCGGGTAGAGTGCGGCAGCTCGCACGGACGGCCGGACACGATGGAGGCCAGACATGGAGATCGGGGGGCTCATCACCCGGGCGGTGCTCACCGTCGAGGAGACCGACAGCCTACGTGACGCCGCGCTCGGCATGATGGAGCGAGGGGTGGGCTCGGCCGTCGTGCTCGCCGAGGACCGGCCCGTGGGTGTCATCACCGACCGCGAGGCCCTGAGGGCCATCGCCCAGGACCTCGATGCCAACTTCACCCCGGTGAAGAAGTTCCTCGCCCGTAACCCCACCACGGTCACCGGCGACGTGGAGCTCGTGGAGGCGGCCCGGCTCATGCGGGACCGGGGCTTCCGCCACCTCATCGTGGTGAACGGCGACGGTGCCCTGGAGGGCGTGTTCTCCATGCGCGACCTCGTGGTCGGCCTGCTCCAGGAGCGCCCTGACGCCGACTGAGGGTTCGGCGGCCGGCGGCCACCGGGGCGGGAGGGGGGGAGGAGGAGGGTCGTGAGCGGCCACGCCGTGGTGACCCTCGTGGCCCTCGTCGCCATGCTCGTCCTCCTGCTCACGGAGCGCTTCCCCCCCGTGGGGGTGCTCCTCGCCGGCCTCGCCGGCCTCGTGCTCGCCGGGGTCCTCGAGCCCGAGGAGGGCTTCAGCGGGTTCTCGAGCTCGGCCCCCCTCACGGTGGCCGCCCTCTACGTGGTGGCCGGGGCGGCCCGGCGCACCGGCCTGCTCGTGCCTCTCACCACCCGGGTGCTCGGGGGTGAGGGGGGCCGGGCGTCGCTCCTGCGCCTCACCGTGCCCGTGGCCGGGGTCTCCACGGTCTTCAACAACACCCCGCTCGTGGCCATGCTCCTGCCCGAGGTGTCGGGGTGGGCCCGGCGCCACGGGGTCCCGGCCAGCCGCTTCCTCATGCCGCTGTCCTTCGCCGCCATCCTCGGCGGGGCGGTGACGGTGATCGGGACCTCGACGAACCTCGTGGTCTCCGGGGTCCTCGAGCAGCAGGGGCTCGCCCCCTTCGCCTTCTTCGAGCTCGCCCCCGTGGGGCTGCCGGTGGCCGTCATCGGCCTCGCCGTGCTCGTGGCCCTGGCCCCCCGCCTCCTCCCCGACCGCGGCGACCCGGCCGACGACGCCCTCGAGGCCCTGCGGTCCTACGCCGTGCAGCTCGAGGTGGCCGCCGGGGGCGCCCTCGACGGCCACACCGTGGCCGACGGTGGCCTGCGCAGCCTCTCCGGCGTCTACCTCGCCGACATCATCCGGGGCGACGTCCACCTCGGGCCGGTCTCGCCCGCCGAGGTGCTCCGGGGTGGGGACGTCTGCGTCTTCGTGGGCGACGTGGGCGACGTCATCGACCTCCGGTCTCGCACCGGGCTGCGCTCGCCCGCCGACCACGACCGGGTGCTGGCCGACACCCGGTCGCCTCGCTACTTCGAGGCCGTGGTCGGGCGGGGCTCGCCCCTCGTGGGCAACACCCTCAAGGAGGTCGGGGGTCGCGACGGCTACCGGGCCGCCGCCATCGCCATCAACCGGGCCGGCGAGCGGGTGGGGGGCAAGCTCGGCGAGGTCGAGCTCCGGCCCGGGGACATGCTCGTGCTCCTCGCCGACCGGGACCTGCGCTCGTCCCGCCGGGCGGTGGAGGACTTCCTGCTCATCGCCCCCGTCGACGACACCCCGGCGGCCACCTCCCGGGGGGCGGCAGTGGTGGCGGGGGCCATCGTGGCCTTCGTCGTCCTCGCCGCCACCGGGGTGCTCTCCACGCTGGAGGCGGCCATCGTGGCCGCCGGCGCCGTGGTCGGCGGTCGGGTGCTCACCTTCACCGATGCCAAGCGGGCCATCGACCTCGACGTCGTCGTCATGGTGGCCACCGCCCTGGGCATCGGCACCGCGGTCGAGACGAGCGGCCTGGCCGCCGAGCTGGCCCGGGGAGCCAGCGACGCCTTCGCCGGCTTCGGGACCTGGGGCCTCGTGTTCGGCGTGCTGGCGGTGACGAGCCTGCTCACCGGCATCGTCACGAACAACGCCGCCGCCGCCGTCATCGTCCCCATCGCCATCCGCACGGCCGAGGCCTCGGCCCTCGACCCCCGGGTCATGGCCGTGGGGGTGGCGGTGCTGGCCTCGGCGTCGTTCCTCACCCCCATCGGCTACCAGACCAACGCCATGGTCTACGGCCCGGGGGGCTACCGCTTCGCCGACTTCCTGCGCCTGGGCGGACCGCTCAACCTCGTCGTCGTCCTGGCCACGACCACGCTCGTGGTCGCCCTCGGGTAGGGCGAGCCCAGGTCGCCCGGGGTGGCCGGTGGCGTTTGCTCCCGGGGCGAGCGGGGGAGATGGAGGATCAGCATCCGAGGCTCCCCGACCGAAAGGATCGACCATGGGTGTCGCCCTGCTCATCATCGTGCTGGCACTGCTCCTCGGCGGAGCCGGCCTGGCCATCGAGGCCCTGCGCTGGCTCATCATCATCGGTCTCGTGCTGCTCATCGTCGGTGCCTTCTCGGGCTACCGCTACCGGTCCCGCCTCTAGGCGACCTCTAGGCGGCGGTCGCCCCGGGGCCGCCCCGGCTACGGTCCGGGCATGGACCCCGAGATCCAGGCCCTGCTCGGCGAGCTCGACGAGGCCATCCGCCGGTCCCAGGCCGAGGGCCGCCTCGACGAGGGGGAGCGGGCCGAGCTGCGCACCCTCCTGGCCCGGGCCGAGCGGGTCCTGGGCCGCGAGGGCGGCGGGGACGACGAGGGCGGCGAGGAGGACGAGGGGGTGGTGGCCCACCTCGAGGCCGCCGCCCGGCGCCTCGAGGCCGACCACCCCGGCCTCGCCGGGGTGCTTCGCTCCACGGTGAGCGCCCTCAGCGGCTACGGGATCTGAGGCCTCGCCGGCCAGCGCAGGCCGCGGCCGGCTGTGGCACACTTCGCGCCTTGCGCCCACCCGCGGCGCCGCGGATGAGGAGGCCAACGTGCCGACGATCCCCGACTTCCCCCAGGCCCTCCTGGACGAGCACCACCACTGGCACCGGGCCATCGAGCATCCCGAGGTCGGACCGGGTCGGGTCTACCCCATGGGCACGGCCGGGGGTGGCCTGGAGTTCCTCACCTTCCACCGCAACTTCCTGGCCCAGTTCTTCGCCTGGTACAACGCCACCTCCTTCACCGCCGCGCCCTTCGACAACCCGGCCCAGAAGGCATCGCTCCCGGCGTCGTGGACGGCCGTCCCCAACGAGCTCAAGCAGGCGGGCCTGGGGTGGACGGCGACGTGGGCTGCCGATGCCGCCCGCCTCGACACCGGATCCCCCGACTTCGCCACCGCCGACGCCCTTGGCACCTTCATCGAGGTGGGGATCCACAACCAGTTCCTCCACGGCGCCACGGCGGCGAGCACGGGCGAGCCGACGCTCAACGGCTTCCACTCCCCGCAGAGCTCGCACTTCTACAAGATCCACGGCCTCGTCGACTACTGGTGGAGCCGGTGGCAGCTCCGGCACAAGGTCCGCATCAAGGAGCTGGCCATCGAGGTGAAGCCCCGCGTGACCGAGGTGCTGAAGAACCGAGCCCCCGAGGTGAAGCAGCGGATCGAGGAGGTCAAGCTCATCGCCCGGGAGGTGTTCGATCCTCCGAGCTTCGAGGAGGTGGTGAACCCGGCCATCGACCCGGTCACCGTGGCCAGCCTCGGCGACCGCCTCACCCGGCTCGAGGGTGAGGTGTTCCCCAAGAGCGTCACCTTCATCCGGGCCAACGAGCGCCCGGCCGTGGACCAGCGCCACGACGAGGGGGCGAGCCCGGGCGAGCCCGGCTGAGCCGGCGCCGCCCGCCGGCGTGATGGCCGGGGCGGACCACGCCGGCACCGATCACGCCCGCCGCCGAGCGTGATCGTCGTCCTCGCCCACGCCGGCGACGCCGACGCCCGACGCCTCGCCGCCTCCTGGCCCCGGGGGGAGGCCGTGCTCCTCACGCCCCTCGACCTCACCAGGCCCGGGTGGATCGTGGCCCACCCGGGCGCCCCGGGGAGCTTCGTGGCCCAGGGGCGCCGCCGGGCCACGGCCGCGGTGCGCGGCGCCGTGGTCCGGCTCGGCACCGTGGATGCCGACGAGCTGACCCCGGTGGTGGAGGCCGACCGCGCCTACGCCGCCGCCGAGGTCACCGCCCTGCTCGCCTTCTGGCTGAGGACCCTGCCCCGGGGACCGGTGAACGAGCCCTCGCCGGCCTGCCTGGCCGGGCCTGCGTGGTCGGCCGTGGAGTGGCTCACCCGGGCGGCGCGGGCCGGCCTGGCCACCGGGGCCATCGAGGTGACCGTCGGCGCCTCGCCGGTGCCACCGGACGGGCCGGCCGGGCGGGGCTCGGGTGGCACCCGGGTCCGGGTCACGGTGGTGGGGGAGCGGGTCCTCGACAGCCCCGCTCCCGAGGTGCTCGACGGGCCCCTCCTGGCGCTGGCCCGCACCGCCGGCGTCGGGCTCATGGGGGCCGACGTCGCCGCCGCCGGGGGGGCCTGGCGGCTCGAGTCGGTGAGCCTCTGCCCCCGCCTCGACCGCCCCGCGCACCGGGAGGCGCTCGCCGACCTCCTCGCCCGGCGACGGTGATCCTGCTCTGGGGTACGGCCGACGACCCGCCCCTGGCGGCGGTCGCCGCCGCCCTCGACCGCCGGGGCGCCGCCCACGTGCTCGTCGACGAGCGGGCCCCGGTGCCGGCGAGCACCCGGTTCAGGTTCGGGGATCGCCTCGAGGGCCGGGTCGGTCCGCTGGACCTCGACACCGTGGCCGCCGCCTTCATCCGCCCCCAGGGGGTGCACCTGGGAACCGTGCGAGGGGCGGAGCAGGCCCGCCTCCATGCCTGCCTCCTGGCCTGGACCGAGCTCACGCCGGCCCTGGTGGTGACCCGGCTGTCGGCCCAGGCCTCGAACACCTCGAAGCTCTGGCAGGCGGTGACCGCCCGGGAGGTCGGGTTCGAGGTGCCCGACAGCCTGGCCACCACCGAGCCCGCCGCGGCCCGGGCCTTCGTGGACGGCCGGTCCGGCGTGATCTACAAGTCGCTCAGCAGCGTGCGCAGCATCGTCCGCCGCCTGCCCCCCGGGGAGCGGGACCGCCTGGAGGACGTCCGGGCCTGCCCGACGCTCTTCCAGGCCCACATCGAGGGCGTCGACCACCGGGTCCACGTCGTGGGGTCGGCCACCTTCGCCACCATGGTGGTGAGCGAGAGCGACGACTACCGCTACGACCAGGCCAGCGAGCGGGTAGCCGTGGAGCTCCCGGGGGAGGTCACCGACCGCTGCCGGGCCCTCGCCGAGGCGCTGGCCCTGCCGGTGGCCGGGATCGACCTCCGGCGCACCCCCGAGGGGCGCTGGGTGTGCTTCGAGGCCAACCCGGCGCCGGCCTTCCCCTACTTCGAGGCGGGGACCGAGATCGCCGACGCCGTCGCCGCCCTCCTCGACGGCCCGCCCCCGGCGGTCACCGGCGCCGGGTCGGCCACGCCTCGGGGTTGAGGAGCTGGGTGGGCTGCCGGCCGTCCAGCACGGCCACGACGATCTCGGCCGCCATGGTGCAGCTCGCCGACCACACCCCGTGGGTGTTGGCGCTCCCGTGAGGGGTCATGACGACGTTGTCGAGCTCGCGCCAGCGAGGGTCGAGCTGGGGCTCGTCGGTCCAGGCGTCGATGCCGGCGCCCCCGAGCCGGCCCGACCGCAGGGCCTCGTAGAGGGCGTCCTCGTCCACGAGGTTGCCCCGGGCGCAGTTGACGAGGAAGGCGGTGGGCTTCATGAGCGCCAGGAGTCGGGTGCCGACCACCTTCTCGGTCTCGGCCATGGCCGGGAGGTGGAGGGTGACGAAGTCGCTCTCGCCGAACACCGCCTCCATGGTGGTGAGCTCGATGCCGTGCTCCTCCACGAACTCCATCACCGGGTAGGGCTCGTAGGAGATGACGCGCATCCCGAACCCGAGGCCCCGCAGGGCCACACCCCGGCCGATGCGGCCCAAGCCGACGATGCCGAGGGTGGCCCGCCACAGGTCGACACCCCGCTCGGAGCGCCACTCCCCCCGCCGCATGGCCCGGTCGTGGCGGGAGATGCCGTGGGCGAGGTCGAGCATCATGCCCACGGCATGGTCGGCCACGGCCCACTCGTTCGTGCCCGGGATCGTCGCCACGAGGACTCCTCGCTCGGTGGCCGCCCCCACGTCCACGGCGTCGAAGCCCACCCCGAAGCGCACGACGAGGCCCAGGTCGGGACAGGCGTCGAACACCTCGGCGTCGTAGGTCTCCTGGCCGGCGATGACGGCCGCACACCCCTGGAGGCTCTCGATGACGGCGGCCACCGGCGTCGACCGGGCCCCGGTGCCGGTGCGGAGGTCGAGCCCGGCCGCGCCGAGCAGGCCGGGGATCTCGCCGAGCTCCTCGGGCGGGCGGCTCAGGTTCAGCGCGACCGTGGCCATGGGCTTCCTGCTCCCTTCGTCCTCGGCGGGCATCCCGGCTCACGGTAGCCCGCCATCCCCGACGTCCCGGGCCTGCTCACAGCGCCGCCAGCGCCGGCTCGTAGAGCCGCTTCTGCACTGGTGGCTCCACCGCGGCCAGGACGGCGGCGATGCGGCGGCCGGCGGTGCCGTCGCCGAAGAGCGACGACGGCGCGTAGGGACCGTGGTCGACCTGGGCCCGCACCGCCTCGGTGATGGCGGCGGGCTCGTGGTCGGTGAAGGCGACGTTCTCGGCGCACTCCCGGTGCCGCTGGCGGCTCCCGATGCTCACCGCCGGCGTGCCGAGGTAGGAGCCCTCCCGGAGGGCGGCCGAGGAGTTGCCGATGAGGCAGGCAGCGTGGCCCATGAGCCGGATGAAGTCCTGGGCGGCCACGTGGCGGACGAAGTGGCAGCCGGTGGCGACGCCCCGCTCCCGGAACTCGCGGATGCCGGCGGACACCTCGTCGCTGCCGGCGTCGGCGTTGGGCCAGAAGACCAGGGCCTGCATCCCCACCGTGGCGATGGCCTCGAGGGTGGCGGTCATCTGGGCCAGCCCGCGGCCGAACTCGGTGGTGACGGGGTGCTGGAGCACGAGCAGGTAGGAAGCCCCGGGATCGATGGGGGAACCGACCTCGGCGGCGCAGCGGGCCAGGACCTCGGCCCGGGTGCCGATCGGGGTCCGGGCCACGAGGTCGATCGACGGGCAGCCGACGCGGAAGACGAACCGGGGGTCCTCGCCCATGCCCACCACCCGCCGGGCGCTGAGCTCGGTGGCGGGGAAGTGGACGTGGGCGAGCTTGGTCACGGCGTGGCGCACGCTCTCGTCGATGGAGCCCGAGACCTCGCCGCCCTGGGTGTGGGCCACGGGGATGTTCATGTAGGCGGCGGCGATGGCGGTGGCCATGGTCTCGAAGCGGTCGGCCACGGTCACGACGACGTCGGGCTCGAGCATCTCGAAGGCGGTGGGCAGCTCAAGGAGGCCGAGGCCCGTGGACTTGGCCATGGTGGCGGGGGTCTCGCCCTCGACGAGGAGGCGGATCTTGGCGTCGGGGACGAACCCGGCCCGCTCGAGGGCGTCGGGGCCCCCGCCGAAGCGCTCGAGCAGGGCGGAGGCGGCGACGACGAGTTGGAGCTCGAGGCCGGGGTGGTCCCGCACGCTCTCGAGGACGGTGAGGACCCGGGCCAGGTTGGCCCGGCTCGCCACCACCACGCACACCCGCCGACGCCCCCGCCCCGGCGTGCGGCCCCCGTCGTCGCCCGACCCCGGGCGCGGCCCGGAACGAGCGACGGGGCCATCCGCCGTAGGTCCGTTGGCCACGACCTCTCTCCTCGCACGAGCGGCAGTTCCGGGCCAAGCCAAGCCCCGCCCGGGGCGAGCGGGCAAATCCGGGCGTTCAGGCCCCCGTCCGGCGGGCCCGGCACGCCCAGATGTCGGCGAGCAGGACCTCGGCCCGGCGCCCGAGGCCGTCCCAGTCGGGCGTGCCGGGTCGATCGGGGGCGAGGACGAAGCCGTGGTGGCCGTCGTCGGCGAGGCGCTCGGCCACGGGGACGAAGCCGGCCCGGGTGAAGAAGGCGCGAGCCGTGTGGGGGGTGAGGGCGTAGGGGTGGTCGACCTTGGCCACCCCCTCGATGCTGCCCTGGCCCACGAGCGCGAACCCGACGTCGAGCACGTCGACGAAGGCGCGGCCACCGGCCGCCGTCACCGCCCGGAGGGCCTCGAGCGTGGCGGCCACGTCGAGGAGGTGGTCGATGGTCTGGCACAGGAGGACGAGGTCCCAGGTCCGGCCGGCGGGGTCGAGGTCCTCGGCGAAGCCGGCGATCGTCGCCAGCCCCCGGTCTCGGGCCACGGCCAGCTCCCGGGGCGACGGGTCGAGGACGGTGACGGTGGCCCCGAGGCACCGCCCCACGGCCTCGCCGACGACGCCGGTCGACCCGCCGACGTCGAGGACGGAGCGCACCTCGCCCACGAGGGGCTCGAGGAACCGGGCCAGCGCGTCGGCGTAGCCCCGCTGGGCCTCCTGCACCGTCTCGGCGTCGATGCGGCGCCCGTGGTAGGCGGAGACGAGGGGCCGGTAGGTGTGGGCGTAGAAGTCGGCGTAGGCCGGGCGGGTGAGCCGGGGTGAGAGGTAGCCGAGGCCGCAGGTGCGGCACACCACCGTGGTGGCCGGGTAGCCGTAGCGGTCCCGGCGGGCCACCTCCACCGGGCGGCCCCGGGGCCGGCAGAGGTTGCAGGATGCCACCCGCTCCCGGGGCTGCTCCTCGTAGCGGAAGCCGAGGGCGGCGATGCGGGCCGCCCGGTCCAGGCCCCCGGGTCCGTGGGTCACCCGCCGAGCATGGGCGCAGCCGCTCTCCGGGGGCAAGTGGGTGGGATACTGCCGCCGTGCGACCCCTCGACTGGGACCGCGGCGTGGTCGTGGTGGGCGAGGTGGGCCAGGCCCACGACGGCAGCCTGGGCATGGCCCACGCCTTCGTCGACGCCATCGCCGACGCCGGCGCCGATGCCGTGAAGTTCCAGACCCACATCGCCGCGGCCGAGAGCCAGCCCGACGAGCCCTGGCGGGTCGAGTTCAGCTACGAGGACGCCACCCGCTTCGACTACTGGCGGCGCATGGAGCTCTCGGCCGAGGGATGGGCGGGCCTGCGCCGCCATGCCGAGGACCGGGGCCTCGCCTTCCTGAGCTCACCGTTCTCCGTCGAGGCCGTCGAGCTGCTCCGCGCCGTGGGCGTGGCCGCCTGGAAGGTGGCCTCGGGCGAGGTGGCCCACCCCATGCTCCTCGACGCCGTGGCTGGCGATGGCCTGCCGGTGGTGCTCTCGAGCGGCATGAGCGGCTGGGCCGAGCTCGACGGGGCCGTGGCCCGGCTCCGGCGGGGCGGTGCCGGACCGCTGGCCGTGCTCCAGTGCACCTCGAGCTACCCGTCGGGGCCGGCCCAGGTGGGCCTCAACGTCCTGGCCGAGCTGGGTCGGCGCTACGGCTGTGCCCCCGGGCTCTCCGACCACTCGGGCACGATCTTCCCGGCGCTGGCCGCCGTGGCGCTGGGGGCCCGGGTCGTGGAGGTCCACGTGACCCTGAGCCGGGCCATGTTCGGACCCGACGTGGCTGCCTCGGTCACCGACGCCGAGCTCGCCACCCTCGTCGCGGGGATCCGCCAGATCGAGGTGATGCTCGCCTCACCGGTGGACAAGGACGCCGTGGCCGAGGAGCTCGCCCCCCTGCGCCGGGCCTTCGGTCGCTCCCTCGTGGCCCGGGCCGCCCTGCCGGCCGATCACCGCCTGGGGGGCGCCGACCTCGTTGCCCGCAAGCCGGGCGGCGGCATGGCGCCCGACCGGCTCGAGGGGGTGCTGGGCAAGCGCCTCCGCCGGCCCCTGGGCGAGGGTGAGCGGCTGCGGGCCGAGGACCTGTCGCCCTAGGCCACCCCGAGGCGCTCGAGCCCGGGGCGCGGGACGAGGTGGAGCTCGGCGAAGGCGCTGGCGTGGCCGGATCGGCCCCGGCCGCCAGGGTGGGGCCACGCTCCCGTGCTCCCGAACGCCCCTTGAGCCTCGCGCATGCAAGAATCGAGCCTCGTGAAACCTGCACATGCGGGATTGCCTGGCGGGACGTCGGGCTGAGGGGAGCAAGGAGGTGGCCATGGCCGGCGACGCCAGCTACCGGCCCGGGCAGGTGGCCGAGCTGCTCGGGGTGAGCGTCGACACCGTCCGGCGCTGGGCCGATGGGGGCCAGCTCGCCACCCGGCGCACCGCCGGGGGCCAGCGGCTCGTGGACGGGGCCGACCTGGCCCGGTTCCTCGTCGCCGCCGGCCCGGGGGCGGCGGTGGCCGGCGGTGCCGCCCAGTCGGCCCGGAACCGCTTCCCGGGCATCGTCACCCGGGTGGTGAAGGACGAGGTCATGGCCCACGTCGAGCTGCGGGCCGGGCGGCAGCGGATCGTCTCGCTCATGACCCGGGAGGCGGCCGACGAGCTCGGCCTGGCGCCGGGAGTGCTGGCGGTGGCGGCGGTGAAGGCGACGAACGTGGTCGTCGAGGTCCCCGGTCGGTGAGTCGTCGGGGCCCAGGCCTGGCCCTGGGCCTGGCCCTGGCGGTCACCGGCGTGGCCTGCGGGGGAGGGTCCGGACCCGGGCCCCTCGGTGCTCCGGCGGGGTCGATCACCGTGCTCGCCGCCGCCTCGCTCACCGAGGCCTTCACCGCCCTGGGCCGGGACTTCGAGGCCCGCCACCCGGGGGCGTCGGTCCGCTTCGGCTTCGCAGGGTCGGCGACCCTCGCCCGCCAGCTCGAGGCCGGGGCCCCCGCCGACGTCTTCGCCAGCGCCGACGAGCAGACCATGGCCCGGGCGGCCGCCGCGGGGGTGGTGGGCGAGGCGCGGATCATGGCCCGCAACCGCCTCGCCCTCGTGGTGGAGGCGGGCAACCCCCGGGGGATCGCGACCCTGGCCGACCTCGCCGACCCCGGCGTGGTGCTCGTGCTCTGCGCCCCCCAGGTCCCCTGCGGCCGGCTGGGGGCGGCGGCGCTGGCCCGGGCCGGGGTGGCGATCCAGCCCGCCTCGCTCGAGGACGACGTGAAGGCGGTGGTGGCCAAGGTCGCCCTGGGCGAGGCCGACGCTGGCATCGCCTACGCCACCGACGTGGGGGCCGCCGGGCCGGCGGTGGAGGGGGTGGACGTCGGGGTCGTCGACGATCCCGACCTCGAGGCCGTCTACCCCGTGGCCGTGGCGTCGGCAGCGGCCAACCCGGCGCTGGCGGTGGCCTGGATCGACTTCGTGCTCTCCGACGCCGGCCAGGCCCGGCTCCGCGAGCTCGGGTTCCTCCCGGCGTGAGGGGCCGAGCCCCGCGGTCGAGGCTGGCGCTCGCCGGCGCCGCCGTGGGCGGGGCGGTGCTCGTGCTCCCGGTGGTCGGGTTGGCCTGGCGGGCACCGTGGGGCGCCCTGGCCTCGGACCTCACCACCCCGGCGGCGCGCACGGCGCTGAGGCTCTCGCTCGTGTGCTCGGGGTGGGCGACGGTCATCACCGTGGCCACCGGGGTGCCCCTCGCCTGGGTGCTGGCCCGGGTGGCGTTCCCGGGGAGGCGCGTGGTGCGGGCCCTCGTCCTCGTGCCCCTCGTGCTCCCCCCGGTGGTGGGGGGGGTGGGCCTGCTCCTCGCCTTCGGACGCCGGGGCCTTGTCGGCCGGTACCTGTCCGACTGGTTCTCCGTCAGCCTCCCGTTCTCCACCGCCGGCGCCGCGCTGGCCGAGGCCTTCGTGGCCCTGCCCTTCCTCGTGCTCACCGCCGAGGCGGCCTTCCGGGGCGCCGACCGGGGCCTGGAGGAGGCGGCCCGCACCCTGGGGGCCTCACCCTGGCGCGTCTTCCGCCAGGTCACCCTGCCCGCCACCTGGCCCACCCTGGCCGCCGGGGTGGCGCTCGCCTGGGCCCGGGCCCTGGGGGAGTTCGGGGCCACCATCACCTTCGCCGGGAACGCCCCAGGGCGGACGACCACCATCCCCCTCCAGGTCTACCTGCTGCTGCAGTCGGGCGAGCTCGACTCGGCCATCGCCCTGAGCCTGGTGCTGCTCGCCGTGTCCGTGGCCGTCCTCGCCGGGCTGCGCCAGCGATGGCTCGGGGCCCTGTGAGGCCTATCCTCGCCCGTGGCCCCGCCCCGGGGCCGGGATCGTGAGCGGGGGGCTCGAGGCCGCCGTCCAGGTGTGCCGGGGGACCCTGCACCTCGAGGCCGACCTGCGGGTGGCGCCGGGGGAGACGGTAGCCGTCGTCGGGCCCAACGGTGCCGGCAAGACCACCCTGCTGCGGGCCATCGCCGGCCTGGAGGCGATCGACGCCGGCCGTGTGGCCGTGGGCGGGAGGATCCTCGAGGAGGCGCCCGCCGGGCGGTTCGTGCCTCCCGATCGCCGGTCCATGGGCGTGGTGTTCCAGGACCACCGCCTCTTCCCCCACCTCAGCGCCCTCGACAACGTCGCCTTCGGCCTCCGCAACCGGGGCCTGGGTCGGCGGGCGGCACGGCGGGAGGCGGCGGGCTGGCTCGAGCGGGTGGGGCTGGGGGGGCGGGCCGCGTCCCGGCCGGCCCAGCTCTCGGGGGGCCAAGCCCAGCGCGTGGCCCTGGCCCGGGCCCTGGCCGTCGACCCCGAGGTCCTCCTCCTCGACGAGCCGCTCGCCGCCCTCGACGCCACGACCCGCCCGGCGACGAGGCGCCAGCTCCGGGCCGACCTCGGCGCCCACCCCGGCGTGCGGGTGCTCGTCACCCACGACATCCTCGACGCCGCCGCCGTCGCCCACCGCCTCGTCGTCCTCGAGCACGGCCGGATCGTCCAGGAGGGCACGGTCACCGAGCTCGCCCGCCGACCCTCGTCCCGCTACGTGGCCGACCTCGTCGGGGCCAACCTCTACCCGGGCCGGGGCGAGGGGCGGGTCGTGGTGGTGGAGGGCGGCTTCCGTCTCACCGTGGCCGAGGCGGTGGTGGGGGAGGTGATCGTGAGGATCGCCCCGCGGGCGGTGGTGCTCTCGGGCCAGCGCCCGGCCACCTCGGCCCGCAACGCCTGGGAAGCCCGGGTGGAGCTGCTCGAGCCGGCGGGGGACCGGGTGAGGGTGCGGGTGGGGGGGCCGCTGCCCATCGTGGCCGAGGTGACGCCGGCCGCCGTCACCGAGCTGGCCCTCGCTGGCGACGCCCGGGTCTGGGTGGCGGTGAAGGCCACGGAGGTCGACGTGGACGTGACCTGAGCCTCGTCGCCCTCCTCGGTCTCCGAGGGTCCGGGCGTTGTCACGACGACGCATGATGCCAGGGCGCGGGCATGATTACGTGGTCCTGGCCGAAGCTCTCGATGCGACCCTGGTGACCCTCGACGCCCGCCTCGCCGCCGCGCCTGGTCCCCGTTGCCCGGTCGATGTCGTCGCCTGACGACCTCACCATCGACCTGGCCGAGGCCCGGGCCGTCCTCGCCGCCGCCGCCCGGCGGACCGGGGAGCTGCTGCGCGCCGCGCCCGACCCGGCCCAGCCCGTGCGCCGGTCCCGGTGGAGGGTGGCCGAGGTGGGCGCCCACCTGTCGGCGGGGCTGTGGGGCTTTGCCGAAGCCGCCAGCGGCAACCCCGGGGTGGTGGACCGGTACCTGCGCCCCGGCTCCTTCGCCGAGCGGCTGGCGGCGGTGACGGCCGGGACGCTCGAGCTCGAACCCCTCCGGGACACCACGCAGCTGGCCGAGCGCATCGGGGAGCATGCCGAGCGGTTCCTGGCCGAGAGCGCGCCACGGTCGGGGGCCGAGCGGGTTGCCACCCCCTGGTACGGCGACGGCGCCACCCTGTCCCTGGCCACCGCCACCGCCCTGCTCGCCGGTGAGCAGCTGGTCCACGGTTGGGACCTGGCCAGGACCCTCGGCCGGCCGTGGCCCCTCTCGCCGGCCGAGGCCGCCCTCGTCGTCCGGGCCGCGGCGGCGATGATGCCCCTGGCCGCCAACCCCGACGCCACCGCCCGGCTGCGGGCCGCCTACGGGATCACCACCCGCACGGTCGGGCCCCGCTTCGTCGTCGCCGTCGACCGGGGCCGCGTCGCCGTGGAGGCATGGGGCTCCCGGCCGGTCGACTGCCACATCTCCGCCGACCCCGCCACGTTCGTGCTCGTGGGCTACGGCCGCATCAGCCAGTGGGGACCGATCGCCCGGGGCCGCCTGCGGGCCTGGGGCCGGCGTCCGTGGCTCGCCGTGCGCTTCACTGGGCTGTTCTTCAACCCCTGAGGTGCAGGGCGCCGGCCTCTCCACCCCGGGCGCGCCATGGCGAGGCGGATGGGGAACCGGTGACAGGGCTGTCGATCCGCCGACCCTCTCGGCCCCGTAGATCACGTGTGTCCCCCCCCAAGGCTTCCGTCTCGTGGTCGCGGCGTCGGCCGGTCTCGCTCCTCGCGCTCCTGCCGGCGATGTTCGTGGTGGCAGGGGGTGCAGTGCACCTGCGCGAGTGGCTCGTCCTCTACCGAGACATCCCGTCGTCGATCTCCGGTGCCGACGTGGTCCGCATCGGCTTCCCCCTCAACGCCGTCGCCTCGGTCCTCGTGGCCCTGCTGCTCGTCGCCAGCGCCTTCGCCGGCCGGAAGCTACGGGTCGCAGCCGTCGCGTCGGCCGGGATGTTCCAGGTCGCGTCGCTGCTCGTGCTGGTGCTCAGCCGGTACGGCGGCGTGGGTGGCTGGGTCGAGAGGGACTGGACCCGCGGCGCCACCCAGACGCTGGCGCTCGAGATCGGAGCGCTCGCCCTGCTCGCGCTCATGACCGTGGTCGTGGCCTTCGACCGGCGCACCGGTGATGGCCACGTCCCCCGCTCGTTGGCCGCCTGA
>Ga0187893_10008530_pt1 | contig 16105 bp, 18 predicted proteins | sample MA1701074metaG_FD_139574 | JGI IMG/M metagenome (GOLD analysis project Ga0187893, IMG submission 139574) | White microbial mat communities from a basaltic lava cave in the Kipuka Kanohina Cave System on the Island of Hawaii, USA - MA170107-4 metaG ...
CGCGAACAGTTGCAGATCCTGCCCGCCCGGCTGCGCCGGCGCGTGGCCTGAGGCACCCCACACGCGGCGCCACCCGCCCGACCGCGGGTTCCCGGGGGGCGCCAGGGAGAGACCCGTGCAGATCCACCTGACCGCGCGTCACTGCGAACTCGATGCCGAGACCCGGTCCTTCACCCAGCAGCGTCTGGAGAAGCTGCAGCGCTACGACGGCGACATCCGCGAGGTGCGCGTGATCGTGTCCCAGGAGCGCAAGCTCCACACGGCCGAGATCACGCTGCGCGCGCACCAGCACGACGTCGTGATCACCGAGTCGCACGCCGATGCGCGCGCCGCCATCGAGCTGGCCGCGGACCGGCTCGAGGACCGCGTACGCCGGAGCAAGGAGAAGCGCGTGAGCGCACCGCGCCGCGCCGGGCGTGCGAACGGGGGCATGCCGCCGATGCCGGCGCCGTCCCCGGCCGAGGACGACGTCATCGAGGACGAGGCTTGAGGCCACGGTGAAGTCCTTGAGCGTCGCGCGCCTGTTCGAGGACCAGCGCGAGGACCTGCAGCTCGAACTCGTGTCCGAGTCGCTTGCCTCGCACTGCGAGATCACGGTGAGCGACATCAACCGGCCCGGCATGGCGCTCATGGGATTCGTCGAGAACTTCCTGCCCGAGCGCATCCAGATCCTGGCCCAGACCGAGCTCACCTACCTCGCCACATTGACGCCGAAGCAGGTGCGGGACGCCATCGACCGGCTGTTCCAGTTCACCATGCCGCTCATCGTCGTGTGCAAGGGGCTCGAGGTGCCGCCCTACCTCCTCCGGCGCGCGAACGAGTCACAGGTGCCGCTCCTGCGCACGCCGCAGAGCACGACGCCGTTCATCCACTCGCTCACCGCCTACCTCGACCACATGTTCGCGCCCACGACCACGGTGCACGGCTCGCTCGTGGATGTGTATGGCTGCGGGCTCCTGTTCACCGGCAAGAGCGCGATCGGAAAGTCCGAGACCGCGCTCGATCTGGTCGAGCGCGGCCACCGCCTGGTGGCCGACGACGTGGTCACGATCACGCGCCGGCATGGCGACGTGCTCATCGGCACCGGCAACCAGCTCCTGCGCCACCACATGGAGATCCGCGGGCTGGGCATCATCGACGTGCAGTCCATCTTCGGAATCCGCTCGATCCGCTTGCAGAAGCGCGTCGAGGTCGAGGTGAACCTGCGCATGTGGTCCGACCAGGAGGACTACGAACGCGTGGGCCTCGACGAGCGGAAGACCGACATCCTCGGCGTCGAGCTGCCGCTCGTGATCGTCCCGATCACGCCGGGCAAGAACATCACCGTGATCGCCGAGGTCATCGCGCTCCACTACCTGGTGAAGGTGTACGGCGGCTATTCGCCGGCGGAGAAGCTCAACCAGCACATGCTCGAGGTGATGAAGCGCAAGAGCGCCACCCGGGCGTGGGTGCGCGAGGACACCGAGTGAGCCCCGGACCGGGAGAGGAGCCGGCGCCGCCGCGCGTGCCGGCGCTCATCGTCACGCACGCCGACCTGGCGCAGTCGCTGGTGCGGGCGGCCGAGACCGTGGTCGGGCCGGTGGAGGACGTCGAACTGCTCTCGAACGAGGACCGCTCGCGCGACGACCTCGAGCGGGCCATCGAGGAGCGCGTCCAGGGCTGGTCGCAGGGCGGGCTCCTGTTCACCGACTTCTGGGGCGGCTCGTGCCACACCTGCGGCGCCGCGGCGGCGCGCCGCCACGGCGAGGTCGTGATCGTCACCGGGGTCAACCTGCCGCTGCTGCTCGACTACCTCCACAACCGCGATCGGATGGGATTGGTCGAGCTGGCCGAGCGCCTGCAGCAGAAGGGGCGCGACGGCATCCGGGTCCAGCGCGGGGTCCCCGCGTGAGCTGGGTGCTGCATCGCGTGGACGACCGGCTGATCCATGGACAGGTGCTCGTGGGCTGGGGCGCGCGGCTCCACCCGGTCCGCATCTGGGTGGTGGACGACGGCGTGGCGACGAGCGAGTGGGAGCGCACGCTGTTCCGCGAGGCCGCGCCCGGCATCGAGGTGCGCGTGGCGGACGTGAGCGAGGCGGCGGCGGAACACGCGGCCGAGGCGGCCGCGCCCGGGGCGGCGTTCCTGCTGGTGCGCGACCTGGCGACCGCGCGACGGCTCGTGCAGGCCGGCGCGACGGTGCGCGAGTGGAACCTGGGCGGGCTCCATTACGCCCCGGGCAAGGACAAGCTCAACGACTACGTCTACCTGGGCCCGGCCGACCGTGACGACGCGCGCGCGCTGCTCGCACTCGGCGCCTCGCTGATCGTGCAGGACGTGCCGGCCTCGGCGGCGACGCCGCTCCCGGCACTGGACCCGGCGCTCACCGCATGAACGGTGCCCTGTTCGGCACGCTGCTAGCGGGCGGGCTCGCGGCGCTCGACGCCACGCCGGTGGCGCAGACGCTCGTCTCGCAGCCGCTCGTGACCGCGACCGTGCTCGGGCTCCTGTGGGGCGACTGGCCGACCGCGCTCGCGGTGGGCATCGTGCTCCAGATCCTCGCTGCGAGCACGCTCCCGATCGGCGCGCGCACGCCCGAAGACTACTCGGTGGGCGGCGTGGCGGGCGCGGGCGTGGCGCTGCTGCTCGCCTCGGTGGCCCCGTTCGAGCACGTGCGCCAGGCGGCATCCCTGATCGGCGTGCTCGTGGGGATGACGGCGGCCTCGCTGTACGTGCCGGTGCTCCGCTGGCAGCGGAGACTCAACGAGGGCCTCGCGCGCTGGTGCGAAGCGTCGCTCCGCCGCGGCTTCGAACGCTCGCTCACCCAGGCGCAGTGGGCGGCCGTGGCGCTGGCGTTCGCGCTCGGCGTGGCGGTGTGCGGCGCGTGGCTCGCGCTGGCGCAGGCGGCCGTGCCCCTGGTCGAGCGCGAGTCGTTGCGCATCGCCGGCGTGTGGAACCTGCTCCAGCCGTTCTGGCTGGGATTCGGCATCGCCCAGCTCCTCAACGCGTTCGTCCAGCGGCGGCTCGAGCGGGCCGGCGTGTTCGCGGCGACGCTCGTGGCGGCGTGGCTCGTGCTCGTGGCGGGCACACCGTGAGCGAGCCGCTCGGCCCCGGGACGCTGTTCGCGATCGGGCTCCGCGCCAACCTGCTCCAGGCGACGTGGAACTTCGAGCGCCAGCAGGGGCTCGGCTGGGCGTTCGCGCTGGCGCCGGCGCTGCGCGAGCTCTACCCCGACCACGGTGAGCGCATGCGGCGCCTCGCCGAGCACACCGCGTTCTTCAACACCCAGCCCACGCTCGCCTCCATCGCGCTTGGCGCCGCGGCGCGGCTCGAGGAGCAGCGCGCGACCGGCGGCGAGGGCGACGAGCAGGGGATGGCGCGGCTCAAGGCCGTGCTCGGCTCCACGCTCGCCGCGGTCGGCGACCGGCTGTTCTGGTTCACGCTCCGGCCGTTCGCGGCGGTGGCCGGCGTGCTGCTCGCGATGACCTGGCGCGAGCCGGCGCTGGGCGCGGCGGCGCTGTGGGCGATCTACGCGATCCCGCACCTGGCGCTGCGCTTCTCGGGCGTGGGCTGGGGCTATCGCGAGGGGCCGGGCATCCTCTCGGGCCGGCTGCGCACGCGCATGGAGCGGGTCATGCGGGCGCTGGCCGCGATCGGCTGCGCCCTGCTCGGCGTGACGCTCGCGTGGGCGCTGGCGCCCGCGGGCGAGCCGCGGCCAATCGCGGTACAGTGCTCGCTCGCCGGCGGACTCGGCCTGGGCCTCCTGACGGCCCAGCGCGCGCGCCCATCGCCCACGCGCTGGGCTCTCGCGCTGGGAGTCCTGGCGCTCGGCTGGGTCCTGCTGCGACGCGGTTCGTAGGGAGGCGACGGTGCCGGAGGTCGAGCTGTTCATCCGCAACCAATTGGGCCTGCACGCGCGCGCCTGCGCGCTGTTCGTGAAGACCGCTTCGCGGTTCCAGAGCGAGGTCGTGGTCTCGCGCGACGGGGTCCAGGTGAACGGCAAGAGCATCATGGGCGTGATGATGCTCGCCGCCGAGTCGGGCTCCACGATCGTCGTCAGGGTCGAGGGCCCGGACGAGCAGGAGGCGCTGGCCGCGCTGCGCGAGCTCGTGGACGGCAGGTTCGGGGGCGAGCCGTGATGCTCACCGGGATCGCCGCCTCGCCCGGCGTGGCCGTGGGCCCCGTCTACCGGCTCGAGCCCGAGGAGCTGTCGGTGCGCGATACGCCGATCGCCGCCGGCGACGCCGAGCGCGAGCTCGCGGCGTTCCGCGCCGCGCTCGAGGCGTCGCGCCGCGACCTCGTCGCGATCCGCGACGGCATCGCCGCGGAGCTGGGCGAGGACGCGGCCCGCATCTACGACGCGCACCTCCTGATCCTCGACGACCCCGAGATGATCGCCACCGTCGAGACCGGCGTGCGGGAGCGGCACCGGAACGCCGCGGCGGTGTTCCAGGGCGTGATGGCCTCGGTGGCGGCGCGATTCGAGAACCTGGACGACGAGTACCTGCGCGAGCGCCGCAGCGACATCCTCGACTGCGAGCGGCGCGTGCTGCGGCACCTGCGCGGCGCCGGGCGCCGCTCGCTCGCCGACCTCGACCAGCCGGCGGTGATCGTGGCGCACGACCTGGGGCCGAGCGAGGTGGCGATGCTGCCGCGCGAGCGCGTGCTCGCGTTCGTGCTCGAGGTGGGCGGTCGCACCTCGCACGGCGCGATCGTCGCGCGCGGGCGCGGCATCCCGGCGGTGGTGAGCGTGCGCGGCGCGCTGCACGCGGTGCGCGGCGGCGATCACGCGGCGGTGGACGGATTCGCCGGCACGATCGAGGTGAACCCCGACGCCGGGCGCGCCGCCGGCTACCGGCGCCGGCTCGAGCGGCTGCGGCTGCAGATGGGCTCGCTCCAGGCCATGACGCAGCAGCCGGCGGTGACGCTGGACGGCGTGCGCGTGGAGCTGGCCGCGAACCTCGAGCTGCCGGGCGACGCGCCGCAGGCGCTCGAGGCGGGCGCGGACGGCATCGGGCTCTTCCGCACCGAGTTCTTCTACCTGAACCGCGTGGACCTGCCGTCCGAGGAGGAGCAGTACCAGGCCTACCGCGAGGTGACCGAGCGCATGGCCGGCCGGCCGGTGATCTTCCGCACCATGGACCTGGGCGGCGACAAGGTGGCCTCGTACCTGGGCGTGACGCACGAGACCAACCCGTTCCTCGGGCTGCGCGGCATCCGGCTCGCGCTCGCGAGCCCGGACATGTTCCGCACCCAGCTCCGCGCCATCTACCGCGCCTCGGTGCACGGGCGCGTGCGGCTCATGTTCCCCATGGTCTCGGGCGTCGAGGAGCTGGCCCGCGCGCTGGAGCTGCGCGACGAGGTTCTGGCCGAGCTCGCGGAGCTGGGCATCGCGCACGATGCCGCGATCGAGACCGGCATCATGATCGAGACGCCGAGCGCGGTGTGGATGGCGGACGCGCTCGCGAAGCGCGCGCAGTTCTTCTCGATCGGCACGAACGACCTGATCCAGTACACGCTCGCCATGGACCGCGACAACGAGCGCCTGGCGCACCTCTACGAGCCGCTCGACCCGGCGGTGCTGCGGAGCATCCGCCACACGATCCGGGCCGCGCACGAGGCCGGGCGCTGGGTGGGCGTGTGCGGCGAGATGGCCGGCGACCCGCACGTGGCGGTGCTGCTCGTGGGGCTGGGCGTGGACGAGCTGTCGGTGTCCTGCTATGACCTGCCGCGCGTGAAGGCGGCGATCCGCTCGGTGCGGGCCGACGCCGCGCGCGCGGTGGCCGAGGCGGCGCTCGCGTGCGCCTCGGCGGGCCCGGTGCGCGCGCTCGTGCGCGAGCGGATCGACGCGCTCATGCCGAGCTACCTGGCGATCGACGGCGAGCCCGCCGGGACCCCCGGCGGCGGCGCGGGCACTCAGCCCGCGGCCGGCCTGGACGTGCCGCCGGGCGGGGTCGCGACGGCCCTGCGCGAGTCGGCCGGGACGGCCGCACCCGGGAAGGCCCGTCCGCGGCCGGCCGCCGGCTCCGACGCGAAGGCCGGCGAGGCCCGGGCGGGGGGAAGGCCTCGATCGGCCCCGGCCCGGAAGCGGAGCAAGAGCCGGGCGTGAGCGCCGAGCCGGCGACACTCGAGCCGCCCTACGGCGCGCGCGACCCCGGCGGCATGGCGGCGCTCATCGAGGCGCAGCCGGAGCACGTCGAGCGCTCACTCGCCGCGCTCGCCGCCGCGCCGTGGCGGGCGCCGATCCGGAGTCCGGCGCTGCTCGCGCTCGGCGGCATGGGCGGCTCGGCCATCGCCGGCGAGCTGGCCGCGGCCGGGGCCGCCGACCGTGCGCCGCGGCCGTTCCTGGTGGTGCGCGACCATCGCTGGCCGGCCTGGGCGGGCCGCGAGGCGCTGCTCGTCCTGAGCAGCTACTCGGGCGCGACCGAGGAGACGCTCGCCCTGGCGCGCGCCGCGGCCGGGGGTGAGCTCCCGGCCATGGCGCTCACCACCGGCGGGCCGCTCGCCGGGCTCGCGGCCGAGCGCGGCTGGCCGCTCCACAGGCTGCCCGGGGGCATGCCGCCGCGGGCTGCGCTCTTCCATGCGTGGGTGCCGCTCACGACGCTCCTCGCCGACCTCGGCTGGGCCGCCGACCCCGCGGCCGACTGGCGCGAGGCGGCCCGGCTCCTGCGCGAGCGCCTGGGCGCGCTCGGGACCGCGGTGCCCGAGGCGTCCAATCCGGCCAAGCGGCTGGCCCGCGCCGTGGCCGGGCGGACGCTCCACCTGTGGTCCCGCCCCGGCGCGATGGCCGCGGTCGCGCTCCGCTGGAGACAGCAGCTCAACGAAAATGCTAAGGTGTTCGCCCATCCCGCCGCCGTGCCCGAGCACAACCACAACGAGATCGTGGGCTGGCAGGTGGCGAACCCCTCCACGCGTTCGATCGCGGTGCTGGTGCTGCGGGATGGCGAGGACGCGGCCGAGGTCACGACCCGGCTCGACCTCGCGGCGGAGTTGGCGGCTCGCCAGGGTGCGGCCGTCCACGAGATCCGCTCCCACGGCACGAGCCGGCTGGCGAGGCTCGCGTCGCTGGTGCAGTTCGGCGACTTCTTGAGCCTCTACCTGGCGCTGCTCGGCGGGGTGGACCCCACCGACATCGCAAGCATCGACGACTTCAAACGCCGCCTGGCGGCGCGCGCGAGCGCACGCTAGCGGCCGGCCGGCGTGCCGGAAGCAGCCGCTCCGCGCCGCCCCTCCCAGGAGCCCCCATGGCCTCGCGTCAATTGTTCACCTCGGAATCCGTCACCGAGGGCCACCCGGACAAGATCGCCGACCAGATCTCGGACGCCGTCCTGGACGCCATGCTGGCGCAGGACCGGACGAGCCGCGTGGCCTGCGAGACCATGGTCACGACCGGGCTGGCGGTGGTCTCGGGCGAGATCACGACCAAGGCCTACGTGGAGATCCCGCACCTCGTGCGCCAGGTCATCCGCGACATCGGCTACGACGACGCTTCGTTCGGGTTCGACTACCAGACGTGCGCGGTGATGACCACGATCGACCGCCAGTCGCCCGACATCGCCCTGGGCGTGAACACCGGCGGGGCCGGCGACCAGGGCATGATGTTCGGCTACGCCTGCAACGAGACGTCGGAGCTGATGCCGCTCCCGATCATGCTCGCGCACCGGATCGCGAGGCAGCTGGCGAAGGTGCGCAAGTCGGGCAAGCTGGACTACCTGCGCCCGGACGGCAAGACGCAGGTCACGGTCGAGTACGAGAACAGCCGGCCGGTGCGCGTGGACACCGTGGTCGTGAGCACGCAGCACGCCGCGAGCGTGAGCCAGAAGCGCATCAAGGCCGATGTGCTCAAGCACGTGATCATGCCGCACATGCCCAAGCGGCTCATGAACGGGAAGCCCGTCAAGGTCCACGTGAACCCGACCGGCAACTTCGTGATCGGCGGCCCCATGGGCGACTGTGGACTGACGGGCCGCAAGATCATCGTGGACACCTACGGCGGCATGGGCCGGCACGGCGGTGGCGCGTTCTCGGGCAAGGATCCGACGAAGGTGGACCGCTCCGCCTGCTACGCCGCGCGCTGGGTGGCGAAGAACCTCGTGGCCTCCGGCCTCTGCGACCGCTGCGAGGTGCAGGTGGCCTACGCGATCGGCGTCGCCGAACCGGTGAGCATCATGGTGGACACCTTCGGCACCGGGAAGGTGAGCGACGAGAAGCTCACGTCGCTCGTCCGCAAGCACTTCGACCTGACGCCCAAGGGCATCATCGAGTCGCTCAAGCTCCGCCGCCCCATCTACCGGAAGACCGCCGCCTACGGCCACTTCGGCCGCGGCGACTTCGCCTGGGAGCAGACCGCCGTGGCGAGGACGCTGGCGCGGGGGGTCTGAGGGCCGGGCAGGCGTGCTTCTGAAGTCAGGGCGCCGTCGCGGGCGCCGGTGTCCGTGGATCACCGAACCAGCTCGTTCGTCCGGCTCGGGAGTGTCTTCGCCGCCCGCCTACGCGGCGCTTTGCGCTTGCGTGCCATGAAACCCGCGCCGTACACCTGCTCGGCCAGGAGCTGATTGTGCGGACGGCACCGGAGCCGAAGGCCTGACTCGGTCGCTTCGCCGCCGCGCGCGAACGGCACCACGTGCTCATACTCGAGGCCGCGGCGCTCCTCGCAGCGATGGCCCGTGTCGCTCACGAACGTGCACCGGCCTCTGTCGCGCTCCCAGACGGCGCGCCGGACATGCGCCGGCACGTGACGCTTGCCGGCCGTGTGGCGCTGTTTCGCGGGCCGCGGCTTCTCCGCGGCGGCGAATCGGGAGCGCTCGAGCTGCCGGATGAGCGCCTCGAGTGCGAGGTCGAGCACGCCGGCGAGATCGCCGGTCGTCACCCGGTGGCCCAGCAGGTCCTGCGCGCGGCGCGGCTTGTCGTGCGTGGCCTGCGCGAGCGTCACCCGGAGCGCGAAACGCTGCGGCACGAGCGGGGCGAGCCGGGCCTGGGAGGCCGGTGCTCCGGGCGTGAGCGGTCGTGTCCCGGTGAACGGCGCCGCCTCGGTCACCTCGAGCTTCGAGGGGTCCGACATCAGGGGCGAAGCCGATGGCATGCTCGCCGAATGTCCACAGGTGGTGAAACAAACTGGTTCCGGAACCAGTTCTCCAGGAATGCCGTCGCCCGGCGCAGACGCTTCGCTGCCTCCGGGGCCGATCGCGGTCGCTGACGTCGGCGGCCGGAACGGCCGCGTGGCCGCCGTCACCGGCTCCAGCACGGTCGGCAGGTCCGGCTGCGGGAAGCGCTCCGCCAGCAGCAGCTCGAGCTCGTGCTTGGTCCCGTGGCTCGCCGCCCCGATCAGCTCCGCCGCATTCGGGGCGAACAGATGAGGGATGAGCCGGACGGCGGCGGTCAGGTGCAGCCGCCCATCGGCGATCGCGTCGAGCAGGTCCGGAACCTCGCGTGCCTTCCGCGCCACCTGGATGCGCTTGTACGCCACGTCCTCGGACATGTGCATCCGGCGGACGCAGTATTGGAACATGGAGGGGAAGCTCGCTTCCCGATAGAGCCGGCGTGCGTCGATCTCGCCGACGTAGGCGAGCAGCTCGGCCGTGCTCGAGCGGGCCTTCTCGCCGAGGGCGGTGAACTCGCGCAGGAGCTGGCCGTTCGAGCGGCAGGAGAGGTCGAGACGCATGGTCGTGACTCCGCTCGGGGGCGAGTCCGTCTCGGGGATGCCGCATTCTCGCATGCGCATTCGGGGCGAACGCGCTGCCCCGTGGAGCGCCTAACGGGGCGCGAGCTGACGACGAAGTCGCCACGCGAGGCACCGACGCGTCCTGGCGGATTCTGGGCACATCCAGCGTGCCGTCCCGCGGGCCCGCCGAGTCGGGCGCGAGCGCGCCCGACAACAGGTCAAGACAAGTTTCCGTCAGGCCGACAGCCTCAGCGCACGATCGATGGCCCCGCGCGGATGTGTCCCGCGAGCATCGGCCCTTCATGCCGATCGCGGCGGCCGCAGGCGCGGGGCGACGCGATCACAGCCCCGCGCGCCCGCTCGTGGCCTTCGTGTAGGCGCGCTCCACCTTCGCCACGCGCAGCGCGAAGTCCTCGTACCAGCGCGCGTGGCCCTGGCGCTGGGCCTCCGTGTGCGCGGCCACGCGCTTCCAATCGTGGATGGCCTGCTCGCTCGCCCAGTAGGAGAGCGTGATGCCCAGGCCCTCCGCGTCGCGCGTGCTCTCGATGCCGAGGAACCCGGGTTGCTTCGCGGCGAGCGCCACCATCGCCTCGCCCATCTTCTCGTAGGCCTCGGCGTCCCGCCCGGAGTGCCGGCTCGTGAACAGCACCACCCAGTAGGGCGGCTCGGGGGTCGAGGCGATGCGGGCGTCCGGCGGCATGTGGGCCTCCTCGGAGCGGGGCCGGCCAGACTACCTGCTCCGGATCACGCGCGCGCGCCGGATCGCGCGAACCGCCGGTAGCGGCGGGCCGGCGGCGCCCCGGGCTCCCAGGCCTCTCCGTGGAACGGGTCGTGGACGTCGAGGAAGCGCCAGCGCCGCATGTCGGGGTCGGGGGAGAGCAGCTCGCGCACGCCGTGCTCGCGCAGCGTGACCGCGGTAGCGAACGATCCCGGCAGGCCGGCCGCGCCGGGCTCGCGCAGGCCGAGCACCTCGGCGCAGGCCTCGGCGTGCCGCTCGGTGGGGCCCAGGAGCCGCAGCGACGGGCTCGCGCCCAGCGCGTCCAGAAACGCCCACGCCTCCGCGGCGCCCAGCGCGCGCGCGACCGCGTGCGGATGGGTGACGAACGCCAGGAACTCGTGCGCGGCGCTCCACGGCACGGCCCACGGCCGCTCGTCGTTCGCGAGCGACTCGAGCAGATCCGCCGCGCGGGCGTGAAACGGCGAGTGCCGGTTCGCCGCCAGCACGAGGACGCCGCTGTCCACGGCGATCATGACTCCTCCGCCGGTCGCGACAGCCGGCCCGGCCGCGCCGGGTCGAGCAGGAACGGCCCCAGGTCGTAGGAGGGGAGCGCCACCCGCGCCCGCCGGGCCGCCGGTGCGGCGTGCAGGCCCTCGCGCAGCGCGCGTTCCACGACGTCCGTGAGCGTGCGGCCCTCGGCCGCGGCGCGCCGGCGCAGCTCCTGGTACAGCGTGGGCGCCAGCTGCAGCGTCGTCCGTTTCATATGCATATACATAACATACAAACCTCGCGAAGCCAAGACAGGTGATTTCGTGCTTGAGTAGACCGGTCGCCGTCGGGCATGCTCCAGCGCGTTGGCAGCGAACCACCGACCTCCACCCGGGAGCACCCATGGCCACGCGCAAGACCACAGCGAAGCCCGCCCGACCCAAGCTCCGCTTGGGTACCCCCACGAACGGCGCGACGGCGGCCGGAGACGTGAAGGACCCGAAGCTCGCCCGCGAGGGCCGGGCCCGCATCGAGTGGGCCGACCGCCACATGCCGGTGCTGCGCGCGATCCGCGCGCGGTTCGCGAAGCAGCGTCCGCTCAAGGACCTGCGCATCGCGGCATGCCTGCACGTGACCACGGAGACCGCGAACCTGGCGCGCACGCTCCAGGCCGGCGGCGCCCGCGTGTTCCTGTGCGGATCGAACCCGTTGAGCACGCAGGACGACGTGGCCGCCTCGCTCGTGGCGGACTTCGGCATCCCCACGTTCGCGATCAAGGGCGAGGACCACAAGACCTACTACTCGCACATCGTGAGCTGCATCGAGGCCCGCCCGAACATCACCATGGACGACGGCTGCGACCTCGTGACCGTGCTGCACACGAAGATGAAGCCCTGGCTCAAGCACGTCTTCGCCGGCACCGAGGAGACGAGCACCGGGGTGACCCGCCTGCGCGCGATGGCCGCGGACCGGACGCTCAAGTACCCGGTCATCGCCATCAACGACGCCGACACGAAGCACCTGTTCGACAACCGCTACGGCACCGGCCAGAGCACGATGGACGGCGTGCTGCGCGCCACGAACGTGCTGGTCGCGGGCTCGACGGTGGTCATCGCCGGCTACGGCTGGTGCGGGCGCGGGCTCGCCGCGCGCGCCAAGGGCATGGGTGCCACGGTCATCGTCACCGAGATCGACCCGGTGCGCGCGCTCGAGGCGGCGATGGACGGCCACCAGGTGATGGCCATGGCGGAGGCCGCGCCGCGCGGCGACCTGTTCATCACCGTCACCGGCAACAAGTCGGTGCTACGGCGAGAGCACTTCGCTGCGATGAAGGACGGAGCCATCGTCGCGAACTCGGGCCACTTCAACGTCGAGATCGACATCCCCGCGCTCGAGCGCATGTCCGCCGGAAGGCGCGTCGCGCGGCCGTTCGTGGAGGAGTTCCGGTTGCGGGGCGGCAAGCGGCTGTTCCTGCTCGGCGAGGGCCGGCTCATCAACCTCGCGGCGGCCGAGGGCCACCCGGCCATGGTCATGGACATGTCGTTCGCGAACCAGGCCCTGTCGGTCGAGTACCTGGTGAAGCAGGCGGGCAAGCTGGAGAAGTCCGTGCACACGGTGCCGGAGGCGATCGACAAGGAGGTCGCGCGCCTGAAGCTCAAGAGCATGGGCACGACCATCGACACGCTCACGCCCGCGCAGGTGCGCTACATGGCCACCTGGAGCGAGGGCACGTAACCGACGATTCCGCCTCGGGGCGCACCGCCGGGTGGACTCCGGCGGCGCGCCGCCGGAGCGCTGCGACCCCCTCTAGAGCGTCGCGCGCAGCGTGCGGATCTGACCCAGGTGGAGCGCGGCGTGCTCCACCATGTGGAACAGGATGTAGCGCCGGTCGAACACGCGCTGGGTCCCGTCCGGGCGCGGGGGGCGCACGATGTCGGTGGCGAGGTCGGCGTCCTCCAGCCGGGCGCACGCGGCGCGCGTGTGCGCGTGCGCGCGCGCGAGCAGGTCGAGGAAGAAGTCGCGCTCGCGGCCGGCGAGTGCCGCGGGTGGCCCCGCGCCGGGGGCGAGCGGCATGCCCTCGTCCTCCATGCCGATGCCGAGCACGTCGTGCACGTGCCCGTCGCGCTCGGCGAGAAGCCCCACCTGGCCCAGGTGGGTCTCGACCACGGCGACGTGCGCGAGCAGCATGCCGATCGTGTTGCGCCCCGGGGCCGGCTGGCGCTCGAGCCCGGCGGGCGAGAGGCCCTCGCTCGCCTCCGCGAGCAGCGCGTGCACGGCCGCGATCTCGCTCAGCTTGACCGCGACCTCGCGGCTCGGGAAGCCCTCCGCGGGGACGATGCGCGTCTCGACCCGTCGCGGGGCGCTCACGTGCGCCTCCGGTCGCGGTACTGGTGCCGGAGCAGCAGGATCTGGCCGTGGTGGCCGGCCTGGTGCTCGAGGACGTGGTAGAGGATCCAGCGCAGGTTGACCCGCGAGCGCTGGCCGTCCCGCCGGCGCGTGCGCTCCACCTCGCGTTCGAGGTCGCGCGGCCCGAGGCGCGCGAATGCGCGGCGCGAGACCGCGCGCGCCCGCGCGAGCAGGCGCGCGAACCAGCGGAGCGGGCGACCGCGCAGCCCCGCGGGCGGCGCGCCGCGCGCGGGGAGCGGCATGCCGTCGTCGTCGATGCCGAGCCCGAGCGCGAGCGCGAGCGCCTCCGGCGTATGGCGCTCGAACGCCACCTGCGTCCAGAACACCTCGACGATGGCCATGTGCGCGAGCAGCATCCCGATCGTGTTCTGCCCGCGCTTCGGCTGCCAGGCCAGCTCGGCCGCGCCAGTGCCGCGCAGGTCCTCGAGCAGGCGGCGGTTCAGGTCGTCGAGCTGGGCGAAGAACGAGGCGACCTCAGCCGAGCGTCGGCCCCCGGGGACGCGAAGGACATGCCGGACCAGCTTCATGCGGGGTCTCCGTGGGTGCGTGGGGGGCGCGCGGCGTCGAGCCGGAGGCCCGCGCTGACCGCGCGCGCCGCCGCGCGGGCCCGGGGCCGGGCCCGCGCGGCGGGCGGGGGGCTACTCGAGCACGGTGACCCGGCGCGTGGATCGGGCGCCGCCCTGGCGCGCGGCGAGGACGTAGAGCCCCGGCGCGAGGCCAGCGGTGCGGAACGTGCGTTCGGTGAGCCGCCCCGCCACGGCGCCGTGGAACTCGGTGCGCACGCGGCGTCCCTGCATGTCGTAGAGCTCCACGAGCGCGTCGCCCTCGGCCGGCCACTCGATCGTGAGCGAGGCCTGCCCGCGCACCGGGTTCCGGGACAGCGCGAGGAACGGCTGCCGGCGGACGTCGAGGTCGGGCGAGACGCCGGCGACCGCGGTCGGGAACACGGCCAGACGCACGCCCCCACGCAGCACCTGGATGCGCGGCAGCGTGAGGACCGCGTCCTCGTCGGGCGTGGCGATGCCCGACTGGAGCAGCGCGCCGTCGCTCTCGCGGCGCACCTCGTAGCGGTAGTCCACGCGCTGGGCGACGATGAGCCGCTGGAGCCGCCGCGGGGTCACGTCCGTCTCGACGGCCTCGGGCGCGCCGAGGATGCCGTCGCGCGTCACGAGCCCGCGCGTGAGCAGCGTCACCTCCCAGCGGAGGAAGTCGTCCACGAGCGAGGCCGAGTCCCAGTCGAGCGAGCCGTTGATGCTGCCGATCGGGTCGGCCGTCGCGGGGTCGCCGGTGCCGTAGTTGGAGTTGTTCGAGGTGCCGCTGAACGCGGGGTAACTCTGGTGGCGCCGGTACTTGTAGAGCTGTCTCCCCGCCATCATCGGGAACCAGTCGGTCTGATCGTGCGGCGTCCAGTGATCGCGCTCGTCCCAGAACCACGTGCCACCCGAGCGCTCCGTCTCCATGGCCTGGAAGTAGGCGATCTTCTCGTGCCAGCCGACGACGTTGTCGTGGACGCCGACGAAGCCCACGATGGGCGCCGAGCCGCGGCGGCGCCCGATGCGCGCCTGCTCGCGGCCGTCCATCCACTGGAACACGCGCAACCCGGCCGTGGACGGCAGGTCGAGCTCGGGCGAACCCCACATGCGGTCGAGGGACTCGCGCAGGCCGGGGTAGGCATCGGGCCGGAAGCCGAGGCAGATCTTGGGGATCACCGCGAGGCTGCCCGCGATCCGGTCCGGATGGTGCCAGGCCAGGAAGAACGCGAACGAGCCGCCCATCGAGACGCCCATGGCGTAGACCCGGTCGGGATCGTGCGCCATCTCCTCGTTCGCCCAGTCGAGCAGGTAGAGCACGCGGCGCTCGGTGAAGTCGGCGATCAGGCCGCCCGCGGTGCGCGGGAAGTTCGTGGGCAGCTCGACGTCGTAGTTGATCTCGTAGCCGAAGTAGAACGTGGAGAAGTCGGTGGTCGGGAGGTGGTCGTCGATCGAGATCACCCACTCGCCGGGGACCCCGGTGCCCATGAGCGAGTTGAGCATGTTCCCGCCGCGCCCGTGCCCGTGCAGGATGAGCGCCCCGCCCGGCTCGCCGCGGATGACGCCGAGGTGCGTGGCGCGCCCGGGCAGGTTCGCCATGGCCGGGAACAGCGGCGTCGCGGCGTTCGAGGTCCACAGGACGTAGTCCTCGCCCGAAGGGCTCACGAGCGTGCGTTGCCAGACGGGCTTCGGCTTCTGGACGCGCTCCCAGACCGGCTCGGGCGTGACGTTCGCGCCCACCACGACCTTGCGGGACTCGCCGTAGCCCACGCGCTCGGCCGTGACGGCGTAGAAGCTCAAGGCACCCAGGGTGGGCGTGTGCACGAACAGGCCGCGGTTCGGCTCGAGCGGCGGCTGGTCCTCGGCGATCCGGTAAGTGACCTGCTCACCGAGCAGCGAGGTCATGCGCGCGTCCACGCCGCTCGCGTCCCCGACCTGGGCGAGCTCGATGGCCTCGTCCAGGTGCTTCGCGTGCGTCACGGGCGCCGACGAGGAGTAGACGTGGTAGATCCAGCCGGTCCCGGGCAGGTTGTCCCAGGTGAGGAACGTCTGGCCGTCGTGGAAGTCGGCGCGGATGTTCTGGACGGTGGCAGCGGCCTGGGCTGACGGCGCGAAGAGGAGCAGGGCGAGGAGGCTGGCGATTCCGGGACGGGTCGTCAGTCGGCATTGCCTCATAGGGGGATAGCCCTCATGGCCATAGGGACGGAGATACCGGCGGCCGAGTCTAGCCGCGACCTTGCAGGATTCAAACAAGTTTCGGGAACGGACGAGCGGCGGGGAAACGGCGACCGGACGACGTACCGGCGGCTCGAACGCGGCACG
>Ga0187893_10008531_pt1 | contig 16105 bp, 17 predicted proteins | sample MA1701074metaG_FD_139574 | JGI IMG/M metagenome (GOLD analysis project Ga0187893, IMG submission 139574) | White microbial mat communities from a basaltic lava cave in the Kipuka Kanohina Cave System on the Island of Hawaii, USA - MA170107-4 metaG ...
AAAACCAGGCCGCGCGCTTTCAACCTCTCCTGCAACCGGATCAAGTCAGGCATCTCCTTGCGGCAGGGGACGCAATACGTTGCCCAAAAGTTGACCAGTACAACCTTGCCTTTGTGCGAGGCAACCAGCTTTCGGTAGCCGTCCTCATCCACTGGCGTCAACCCGGCCCCGGAACAGAGAATCGCTGTTAAAACCAGAATCGGCGCCAGCCGCTTCATCATGTGGACTTCCTCACCCGCTTAATGGTGCATCCGAACGCCTTCGTTTGCGGCCTGGCGACTGGCTGGCCCTTCAACACGGCGTCCAGAGCCTCGCGCAACCCATGAAATTGCGCGCGCGCCGCATTCCGGGAGTCGTCAATATGACCGCGATACCGGAGCCTCCCTTCCGTGTCGATCACAAACGCCTCGGGAGTCACGGTTGCGCCCAGCCGGTCCGCAAGCCGGTTGGCCCGGTCCCTGTGTACCGGAAAAGGGAACTCGGCCGCTCGGACATGCTCTTTGACGGCCGTCGTTGATTCGTTCTGGTTGGCGTTTACGAAGATCCACCGAACCGGGCTGGCTGACAAGTCCCGGTAAAGCGCGCTCATACGGTCGTTATATTCATTCGAAATCGGGCACTCAGCCGAAAGGAACACGATTGCCGTCGTCCTGCCCGGCAGCGTGATTAAGGTCCGGTTGCCGTTCAAATCTTCCAGAGAGACGTTATCCACCCTCTCGCCGATGGCGGCCGGGCCGCCCCCGGCCAAAAGCAAAGGGAGCAACAGCGATAGCATTTGGCGGTTCATGAGGCGATTCATCGGTTCCTCCGCCGTTATTTCTTCTGATCGAGTTTCAGGTTGATTACGGCCGATTTTCGTGAATCGAAGATGCTCAGTGTCTTCACTCCGCTGGTGCTTTCACCGCGGTCCGCCTTTATCTGATAGTCGACGTCGGTGCTCAGCCCGTGGAAATGGTATGTGCCATCGTCCTTTGTGATAAAGGAGCGGACTTGCAGGGACTTGGTGTCTTTAAGCTGCACGATGGCCCCTTCGGCGGCGTCTTCCTTTGCATCCTTGACCACGCCTGCCAGTGAACGGGTCTTTCCTTCTTCGTCTTTCGGCTTTTTATCGCCTTGGAAGAAGGGCCGGTTCTTTTGTTGCGGTACAACCTGCCCTGGCGACAGCATTACTGCGAAGACAAGGAACGCCGGTGCGAGATGAATGATCTTCATTGTGAGCCTTCCCGGGCTTTTAGAGTCACGAATACATCCTGCCGCTCTTCGCCGGAGATGGTTACCGGGCGTTGCTCGGGCTGAAATCCTTTGGCCCGGAAACTAAGAGTATAACTCATGGCCGCGGCCGGAACCCGGAATGCGAATTCGCCCCTGCTGTCGCAAACGGCTTTCATCTTCTTCACTTTCACGGACGTGTTCCCCTTGGGGTCCGGTTGCAGTTCAATTTCGGCGCCGCCCAAGGAAAAGCCGGGTTCGCGAAAAACGGTTCCCGAGATGAGGGCGTGCGCCTGACCGGACTTGACGCCTTTTTGAGGGTCTGCGCCCGCTTCCGCTCCAGCCGGGCTAAGCGGACACAACCAGCACAACACCGAAACCGGAAAAAAACGCCGCCGCGATATCAGCAACTACCAGTCTTCCTCTTCTTCCTCGTTTTCCTCATCGCCGTCTTCGTCGTATTCGTCTTCGTCGAATTCCTCGGCATCATCGTCGTCGTCCTCCTCGCCTCCCTCGGATTCCAATTCCAGGGGGTCGAGTCCGGCAACACGGATACTGGCGCCGCATTCATCACAACTAAGCCGGTCTCCCTCGTCCAAATCGTCCTCCTCCACGTCGATGACGGTATCGCACATCGGACAACTGACCATACCCTATTCCTCCAAAAAAATAGACGCCAATTTGTTTTATCCGAAAGCGGTCACGAAAATCAATCCCACCCCGCTTATTTTTTCATGCGCCGCCGCGTTGTCGGCGGGACGATGCCTTTTAGTCGCAGGTAAGTGAACATCTGGGAGCGATGCGTCAGCTCATGCTCCTTCACCATTTGCACCATCTCCAAACGCGTAACGCGCTGGTTGTCGAACCGGTTAATGACTTGTGCGTAGAACTCCGGAGTTTGCCGCGATAATTCGGCCAACCGTTCTTCAACCGCCATTCGCAGCGCGGCGGCAATCTCGGAGGCGCCGGCTTCAGGCGCGAGCGGATAGGCGTGCCGCTTGATCTTTTCGCGAAAGTCCGGGGTTGCCAGGTTCTCGTCGCCGGCCAGCAGCAGACCCGTCAAGCCGTGGCCGGCCTGGAGAATGTGAGTGGCAAGCTCGCGGAAAGTCATTAGATCGTCCACTGGCCGAAAATCGAGATCGGAAGGAAGGTCCTCCACCGCCGCGGCCACATCCGCGCGGATCGTCTTCCAGGATTCGAGCGTGTTCTCCAGACGTACCATGCCTAATATTGAAGCATGACTCGACCCGGTTTTGGCTCAGCCGCCCCTACGGAACGCGGCGTCCATGGTAGTCGTAGGTCAGTTCTTCGTAGCGCCGGTTCACGGGCGCCCTCGGGTTATAGCGCGGGGCGCCGGCCGCCACGGCGCTTTCCATCGCGATCGCGACTCTACGATGCGACCACGAGATGCGCTGCACCCATTTCGGCGGCAGCAACACCTTGCCCCCTCCGTGCACGCCAGCCAGTTCGGCCACAAGCTGGGAAATCTGCCAGATCTTGTCATTCACGATGAGATCCTTGAGCCGGCCCAGTCTGCCATCCGGGCATTCCAGCTCATAGTGGAGCACCTCGCGCATGCTGCGCAGATAAGGGCTCCCGGGTTCGGGTTCCTGCGTCTCCATGGGCGGACGTAAAGTCGAAGAAGCGCCCGGCATCATCGGTTCCATGGGCGAATAGGAGGGCCAGCCAAAATGAGCGGCCATCCCCACTTCCTCCTGGCGGGAGACGGGCTGTTGCGTGTCCGCTTCCGGGCAATGACTTAGCTGATCGAGCGACAGCGCCACCGGCAGTACCCGCGCCTTGAATACCGGATCACCCAACTGCTTAGGGTCCACCAGAACTTTGCGGCGGCTTAGCCACCCGCCGGTTTCGACCACCAGGTAGCGGATGTTCCAAACATGATCGTCGAAGTAGAAATTGAAAACACGCCCGGCTTCACCATCCACGGCTTGAACGTGGAAGCCGGTAAGCGAGCGAAGGCTTCTCAACATGATCAACGCCTCGAAACAACCAGCTTACGAGATCGCTCCCCCCGCCGGTATACAGTCGATGGTGGAATTCGGGGAAAACGAAGCGGGATCAGGCTGCCCGGCCGTCCTCGATCTTCGACCGGCATTGCACGCACAGTGTTGCCCAGGGAACCGCCCGCAGGCGCTTCTCCCCAATCGGCTCCTCGCACTGGGCGCACATGCCGTAGCTGCCGGACTCAAGGGCGGCCAGCGCCGATGCAACGCGCGACATAAGCTCCATGCCGCGGTTCACGGCCAGAATCGTACTCCCACGATCCGCTACGGCACGCTGATAGTCCGCCGAGTCACCGCCAGGCTCCAGAGTGAGCTTGTCTCTCAGGCGGGCGAGTTCCTCCTGCAAGTCCAGGGCTTTGGCTTGAAGTTGCTGCTCGATCCGTTGTTTTTGGCGCTTGGTCATGTCGAAATCCACAAAAAACGAGACTCACTTCAGTGTAAAAAATTCCACTGCCGGTTAAAATCCCGCAAACAGGTGAATCCACGCCGGAAAGTAGGCCAATCGTGAGCAAACCAGCGCCGGCTTCCATTCGCGGCACGGGCAAAGGCGGATGCAATCAGCCGCTACTCGAAGCGCAGAGCATCGATGACGTTCATGGTGGCGGCCCGCCTCGCCGGGAAGACACAAGATAGTGCGCCTACGGCGAGCACGATCCCAACGACGGCAACTATGGTCAGCGGATCCAGCGGCTGTATTCCGAACAGCAGTCCCCGGATCACGCGCGCCAGCAGGAGCGCGCCGCAGACGCCGCCCGCCAATCCGATCGCAACCGGCGTCATTGCCTGCCGTATCACCAGCCGGAGCAGCTTCCCCGGCTGAGCGCCCAGGGCCATCCGGACGCCGAGTTCGTTCCGCCGCCGCGCCACGGCGTAGGAAACGACCCCATAGATGCCGATGCCGGCGACAACAACGGCCGCCCCGGCGAATACCAGCACCAAAGTCAATTGGAAGCGCCGCTGCGCGACTGACTCGCCAATGACTTCGTCCATCGTTTGGATTTCCATGACCGGAACTTGCGCATCTTCGGCACGGATGGCCGCGCGAAGCGCGCTGGCTGACGGCCGCGGACCGCCCGCCGTCCGCAGCACAACGGAAACCGAACTCGGAGTGCGCTGCCAGTACGGATAGTAAACTGTCGGCGGAGCGGCCTCGTGGAGCGAGGCGCGGACATCGGCGACGATTGCGACCACGGTTTTCGGAGCATCATCCTCTCCGACGAAGCGGCGGCCCACAAGATTCCTCGCGCCGGGCCAGAGAAGCCCGGCCGCCTTTTCGGAAAGTATCGCGACACCCTTTGAAACGCCCGCGGGCTGCCGATCCTGCTCAGCGAAGTCCCGCCCCTGCCGGATGGCAATGCCCATGGACGCAAAGTATCCTGGGCTGGCATAGCGGTTGTTCACCAACGGCCGCTCCAACACCGGCCGCGTGTCGCCTTCGAGATAGATCGGATCGATCCAGGTGGCGCCTCTCGACGGCAGGTGTGTGACGAGGCCGGCTGCGCGAAACCCGGGAATCGTCTCCAGCCTTGCCCGTAACCGGCCAAAAAACCGGTCGCGATTCGGAGCATCGGCGTAGAGCTTTCCCGTAAGGGCGATTCGCGCTGTTACGATCTGTTCCGTATCAAACCCCTTTTCGACTCCCAATAGCCGTGTGAGACTGAGCGTCAGCAGGCCCGCCAAGATCAGCAGCGCCGCGCTCAAACCCACTTCGATGCCGATCAGCGCTTCGCGTACTCGCAGGCCGCCGCGTGCGCCGGCGACTGTGTGGCTGCCTGCCCGTAACGCCTCTTGCGGATTATGCCGTGACACGCGCCAGGCCGGCAGCGTTCCAACCAGAAGTCCAGTCAAGGTCGTCACAAGAACTGAAAAAGCCAGAACCGCCGGGTCCAGCCGGACCTCCGCCAGCCTCGGTATGTCGAGCGTTGCCATGCCGGTCAGGACGTTCAGAATCCATCCCGCCCCGGCGATCCCCAACGCCCCGCCACTGGCCGCGACCAACATGCTCTCTATCAGGGACTGCCCGAACAGCCGCGCGCGGCTGGCGCCCAGAGCCTTTCGAATGGCGGATTCCCGCTCCCGTGATGCGATTCGCGAAAGAACCAGATTGGCCAGATTCACGCAAACGATGAGCAGCACCGCGCCCACCGCCGCCAGCAACATCCACAGCCCGAGTCGAGAACGCCCGACAACCAGCTCCTGAATGGGGATCATCGCCACTTTGAGATCCACTTTCTCGCCGGCTTGCGGCGGGAATCGCGCCTGCACGGTATTCATTTCAGCCGCTGCCTGCCGTTCGGTGGCGCCGGGCTTCAGCCGGACAACGGCGCTGTAGTTGAAGTTGCCCATCGGGCGAAGCTGCCCCTTGTTCACTACCAACGGCCGGAAGGCTTCAAAATGAACGTTCGGCGCCGTGGGCTCCATGTCTCCCGCGTACGGAAGCTGGAAGGATCCTGGAACGATTCCGGCAACATCGTAGTTCTCATCGTTTAAAACGATGCGCTTTCCCACGATCGCGGGGTCTGCGTTGAAGCGGCGCCGCCAGACCGTTTCCGATAGAATCACCACTCGATGGCGGCCCTCCTGCTCCTCTTCCGGAAGAAACGTCCGGCCGAGAATAGGCCTTACGCCGAAAAGCCTGAAGACGTTGTGCGTAACCTGAAGTCCGCGGACCATTTCCGGCTCCCCGCCACCGGTTAAAAGCGCGCCCGCCCAGCGCATGAGCCCGACTTCCGCGAGAGAAGGGCAGTGCTCTCTCCACTCCCGCGCGTGCAGCGGATTGGCGGGGATGGATTGGTTCCCGGCCACCTGCGGGATCACCTCGCGCACGGCGAATATCCGGTCCGGCTGGTCGTACGCCATCGGCCGCAGGATCACCGCGTTCACCACGGAGAAGATCGCAGTGCACGCTCCGATGCCGATGCCAAGCGAAAGCATCGCCACGGCGGTAAATCCCGGGTTGCGGCGCATGCCTCGCACGCCATGGCGGAGGTCCTGAAGAACCGTTTCAAGGGCACGCCATCCGCGCTGGTCACGGTAGCTTTCCTTGCCGGACTCTATATTGCCGAACGTGAGGCGCGCCTGCCGGCGGGCTTCCTCGAAGCAGAGCCCGCGGCGAACGTTATCTTCGGTCAGCATTTCAATGTGTGAATCGAACTCGGCGGCAAGATCGGCATCGGCGCGCGGGCCGCGAATGCTGCCGGCCAGCCGGTTCCATCCGCGCCGCAAAAACCGGATCATGCCTTTCCTCCTTTTAGCGCGAGAAAGCGGGCCACGATCTCATTCGCCTGCGTCCATTGCGATACCTCTTTCGCGAGCTGCTTCTGGCCGGACTTGGTGATGCGATAGAATTTCGCGCGGCGATTGTTGTCCGACAAGCCCCACTCCGATACAATCGCTCCTTCCTGCTCCAGTTTCAGCAGGACCGGGTATAGCGTCCCGTGATTGATCGACAAGAGTTTCTCGCTGGTTGACTCAATCCGGCGCGCGATGCCGTAGCCATGCTGCGGCCCCATCGAGTGCAGAGTTTTGAGGACCATCAGGGCAAGAGTGCCCTGCCAGACATCGGCCTTAGTACTCATATTGGTTTCCCAAAGAAGAGTATGGCGGATTTCCTATGGGAAAGCAATAGCTAGCCGCGGACCGATGGCCTCTGGATTTAAGGCCGCCTCAACAGAAAAAAGAGTGTCGCCGGAGCGGTTCCCTGCTCGAGGACTTGGAAACCTGCTTCTTGCGCGCGTTGCCGCCAATAATCCGCGCCGCGAGTGCCGCCGTGTGAAAGCAGCGGGCCGAAGGCGAACTTCGTCCAGCGGTCGTTTGCGATCAGAATCAGCAGAAAATCCCCGCCCGGCTTGACGACGCGGTTGGCTTCCAGCAATGCCTGCTTGGACCCTTCCCTGCCTAAGTGATCGATGGCATAAGCGCTCACGGCGGCGTCGAAGCTGGCGGATTCAAAAGGCAGCTTGCGCATGTCCGCCGTCTCGATGGAGGCGCGCTGGTCCACGCCCGCCGCTTTCAGATTCGCCAAAAGGCGCTGCTGCGGGCTGCCTTCGGCTCCGAAGTGGCTGTCGAAGGAATTGGCGAACAGGTCGAGGGCCACCAGAGTCGCTTGCGGGCGCGCGGCCAGGACCATAATGGCGGATCTGCCGGTACCGGCGCCGAGATCGAGAACTCGTCCGCTCCCAGAGCGCAGAAAATTCTGCGTCAGCAAAGCAGGGTAGTCATTCATGTCGAAGGAACGCACAACGAACAAGGCGACGCCTGCCCACGCCGCGATAAGGCCCAGCACGGACATCAGCCAGACGGGCCATTTGCGGATCCGGCATACGACGAGCCCCGCCAGAGCGGGGATCAAGATGGTGAGGTGACCATAGCTGAGCCACCATGGATAGCCAAAGTCGATGGAGGTTGTGGCGGGCATTGCGATTCTATTATGCACACAGCCGGTTGAACTTAATCTAAGTACGCCGAAGTACCGGCGCTTGCCCACGTTTCGATAAGGCCATCTCGCCTATGAGCCGGCCAATTCATCGGGCGGAGTTGTGGCCGATGCACCGAGCCGGCCCAAGGACTCCTCAAATGGCGGGTAGGCCACGCCCTTCTCGGTAATGATCGCCGTCACGTAACGATTTGGAGTGACGTCAAAGGCCGGGTTGGCGGCGTCAATCCCTTCCGGGGCCACGGCCACTCCGAATACGTGGGTGACTTCGTCGGCCGCTCGCTCTTCGATCGGGATCAATCCGCCGTGTTCCAGCGTGAGATCGAGTGTGGATATGGGCGCGGCTACATAAAACGGAACCCCGTTCTCGCGGGCCAGGACCGCCACCGTGTAGGTGCCGATCTTGTTGGCGACATCGCCGTTTTTGGCTATCCGGTCCGCGCCCACTACCACACAGCCGATCCCGCCCGAGCGCAGGAAATGGCCGGCCATGTTGTCGGTGATGAGCGTGGTTGCAATGCCGTCCTGCTGCAATTCCCACGCCGTCAGCCGCGCGCCTTGTAAGAACGGGCGGGTCTCATCGGCATAAACGGCGATCTGTTTCCCCGCTTCGACAGCAGCCCGGATCACACCCAGCGCGGTCCCGTAGCCCGCCGTGGCGAGCGCGCCGGCGTTGCAGTGCGTCAGTACATGTTTGCCGCCGGGAACCAGTGGAGCCCCGTGCGCGCCAATCGCGCGATTTATGGAGATGTCCTCCTCCCGAATCCGCCGCGCTTCCTCGATCAGGCCGGCGCGAATCTCGGCAATCGGGCGTCCTTCCAAGCCCAAGGCAAGCTTCTTCATGCGCGCGATGGCCCAGAACAGATTCACCGCCGTTGGCCGCGTGCCGGCCAGGACGCTGGAGACGCGCTCCAGCCGGGCGCGGAATTCGGTTCCGTCGCCCGCGGCCATGCCCAGCGCCATCCCCATGGCCGCGGCTACGCCGATCGCAGGCGCGCCGCGGATCACCATGCGCCGAATCGCGTCGGCAACTTCTTCATACGTCCGGCACGTCACATATACTTCTTCGCGAGGGAGCCGTGTTTGATCGATCATCACCACTCCTTCGTCCGTCCATTGAATCGTTTCCACCATTGGCTTACGGCTGCCAGTCCTTCCCTTGCGCCACCAGTGCGCTGAAAAATGTGAGATTGTAGGCCGCGTGAGTTAAAGCCGCGGCCGCCGTGGAGCCCGTGATCAGACGTACTCGCCCGAATGCCGCCCCCGCCAGCACCAGCAGCAGCAGGTGCCGCCAGGACCAGGAATACTGCGGCCCGTGCAGCAGCGCAAAAGGCAGCGCGGTAATCAGGATGCCGCCCCAGCCGCCGAAAGTGCGCATCAGCACGGGCATCAGAAATCCGCGAAACGCCAGTTCTTCGCACACCGGCCCCACGGTGATCGCGAAGATGCCAGTCAGCGTAATGGATAGCTGGTCCGAGAGCAAGTCCTTAAACGGGATGTCGATGTTGGGCGTCCGCAAAGCCAATCCCAGCCACGCCACCAAAAACGCGATAAGCGGCCCCTGAACCAGGCTGCTCCAGATGCCTCTCTTGGGGATCTTCCAGGCCAGTGATTGCCAGAATGGCGCTTCGTACCGGATTCGCAGCAGCACCACCAGGGCCGTAAACCACAGACCGTAGCCGATGAACTGCGCCGAAAGAACCTGCACCGCCTTGGACAGCTTGAACGGAAAAGCCCAAAGGACCACTTCGACGCCCACCAGCGCCAGAACCAGGCACGGCAGCCCCAGGCCAAAAAACAGCGCCAGGTCCTCGTAGTTCCAGAATGGGTAGCTGAGCGAAGAAGGGGGTTCCGCCTCGGGCGGCTCGGGGAGCCGCGGCTTAGGCACCATCGGCTCAAAGTCCGCGCTCATTCGCTCCGTTCAATCAATGCCGCCGCAAGCAGCGGGATCATGAGTTCATGGTGACCGGTGATGGAGTAGCCCTTGCCCTCGCGCTGCGCGTGCGGCCGCTCCACTACATTGACCTTTGGACGATAATGCTGGAGAAAATCGAGATTGACCGTGGTGAACCGGGCCAGCGGATTCCCGAGGTTGCGCACGGCCGAGACGCATTTGAGAAACACCTCGGGCAGCACCACGGCGGAACCGGCGTTCAGGTATACGCCGCCGACATGAAGATCGCGCATCAGCGAGCACAGCAGCCGGAAATCGCGATGAGTCGCCTCCCCAAGAGAGGCCCCATCGGCGCGTGGATGCGTGTGCGGCGTGTCCGTGCCGAAGGCGACATGCACGGTCACCGGAACCGCGGCGCGCCAGGCGCCCAGCACAACACAATAATCGGCGAAGCGCGGATCGGCAATGCGGTCCAGCCGGGCGCCCAATGCCTCGCCCATCCCCAAGCCCTCGGCCACCCCGGAAACGATGGCGTCGTTCATCTCGCGCCCGGTTTCTTCGGCGGCGCCGAAGCGGCCATCCGGCAGCACCGCCTCGACGTCTTCGCTGGTATGGCCGGCGATGCCGATCTCGAAGTCGTGAATCGCCGCCGCGCCGTTCATTACGAAGGCGCTCACAAAGCCCCGCCTCATCAAATCGAGCAGTACGGGCGCCAGCCCGCACTTGATCACGTGTCCGCCGAGGCCCCACAGTATGGCGCGGCCCAGCGCCCGCGCGTTTAGCATCGCATCCACCACCGCACGGAAGTGATCGGCGGCAAGCAGGCGGGGAAGCGAGTCCATCCAGCCCGCAATCCCGCTGCCCTCTTGGTAGCGCTTCGCCATCGCGGCGAGTGTAACTTTGCCACCGCGCTCGCCGATGGGAATAGTCTTCAGCTCGTCGAACTCCATCGGCCGGCGGTCGTACTTGCTAGGCAATCGCTAGTTCCCCTCTCCGTTCTGGCGGCGCGACAGCGCCTGTCCCGTATAGCTGCGTTTTACCCGTTGGATCTGTTCCGGCGGCCCGGCGGCGACCAGCCTTCCTCCCCGCTCCCCTCCTTCAGGCCCCAGGTCAATCACCCAATCCGCCGAGCGAACCACATCCAGATGGTGCTCGATCACCACAACGGTGTTGCCCAAGTCTACCAGTCTTTGTAGCACGTCCAGCAGGCGCTTCACATCGTCGAAATGCAAACCCGTGGTCGGTTCATCGAGGATATACAGCGTGCGTCCGGTTTGCCGCTTACTGAGCTCCCGCGCCAGTTTGATGCGCTGCGCTTCGCCCCCGCTGAGCGTGGTCGACGATTGCCCCAGATGTATGTAGCCGAGCCCTACATCCACCAGCGTATCGAGTTTGATCTTGATCTGCGGGATGTTTTCGAGCAAGCTGGCCGCTTCCTCCACGGTCGCCTCCAACAGATCGGAGATCGACTTGCCCCGGTAGCGGACCTGCAACGTTTCGGCGTTGTAGCGCTTGCCCCGGCAGATGTCGCAGGTTACGTAAACGTCGGGCAGGAAGTTCATCTCGATGCGCTTAAGCCCATCCCCCTGGCAGGCCTCGCACCGGCCGCCTTTCACGTTGAAGCTGAACCGTCCCGGCTTATAGCCGCGCTCGCGGGATTCGGGAAGCATGGCGTAGAGATCCCGGATCGGAGTGAACACGCCCGTGTAGGTGGCCGGGTTGGAACGGGGCGTCCGGCCGATAGGGGCCTGGTCGATCTCAATCACTTTGTCAATGTGTTCGACTCCATCGATTCCGTCGTGCTCGCCCGCCTCCTGGCCGGACCGGTACAACTGTCTGGCCAGTTGCCGGTAGAGAATGTCGTTGATGAGCGTCGATTTTCCGCTTCCGGAAACGCCGGTCACTACCGTCAGCGTGCCCAAAGGGAAGCTGACTTGGATGTTCTTCAGATTATGCTCGCGCGCCCCGCGCACGATGAGCTGATTCCCGTTCCCCGAACGCCGCCGCGGCGGCGCTTCGATCCGCAGAGCGCCGCAAAGATACTGCCCTGTCAGCGAGCGCCGATTCTCTTCAATCTCGTCCGGCGTTCCTTGCGCGACCAGTTCTCCGCCCAACCGGCCCGCGCCAGGGCCCAGATCAATGACATAATCGGCTCGGCCAATGGTCTCCTCATCGTGCTCCACGACCAGGACCGTGTTGCCCATATCCCGCAGCCGCGCGAGAGTGTCGAGCAGTCGCTCATTGTCGCGAGGATGCAAACCGATCGACGGCTCATCGAGAACATAGAGCACGCCTCGCAGCCGGCTGCCGATCTGCGTCGCCAGACGGATGCGCTGCGCCTCACCGCCTGATAGTGAGGCCGACGAGCGGTCCAGGCCCAGGTAATCCAGTCCGACTGCGGAAAGAAACTCCAGCCGGTTCCGGATCTCGTCGATGACCCGCCCGGCGATCTGCCGCTCTCTTTCGTTGAACTGCCAACCGGAAACCAGCGGGAGCAGCCGCGCGACAGGCAGCCGCGTAAACTCGGCGATCGAAATCTGCTTTACGCGCACGGCAAGACTTGCCGGCCGTAGGCGCGCGCCTCCGCAGGCCGGGCAGGGAGCCGGACTCATCTGTTCCAGCAACCATTCGCGGTAGTCTTCGCTGGGCGTTTCCTCGTAAAGCTGCTGCAGCAGGCTCAATACGCCGGGGAATCCGTTTCCCCCTTCCAGAAGCAGTTTACGGGTCTTTTCCGGGTAGTCTTCAAACGGTTTCGTGAGCTTGAACCGGAAACGGCGTGCCGCGTCGTTCAAATGATGCTGGATCAGCGAGGCGCCCGCGCCGGCGCTCAAGCCTCCGTCAAGCAGCGGCCTTGTAGGATCGGCGATCACTTTGGAAGCGTCAAACCTCCACTGGCTCCCTAAGCCATTGCATGATGGACAGGCGCCGTAAGGGCTGTTGAAGGAGAACGAGCGCGGCTCCAGTTGCGGGACGCTTTCCCCGCACTCGGGGCAGGCGTGCTTCTGCGAGTACAGCCGCTCGTCCCCGTTCACGATGGCGACGATCACCAGGCCGCCGGCAAGCTTCGTCGCCGCCGCCACCGAAGCCTCCAGCCTCTTCTCGATCCCGGGCTTCACCAGCAGCCGGTCGACGACGATTTCTATGGTGTGGTTTTTCCGCCGGTCGAGCGCGATCTCCTCGTCAAGCGAGCGCAGCTCCCCATCGATGCGCGCGCGCACGAATCCCTGTTTGGCGTACTTTTCCAGATCCTTCTTGTATTCGCCTTTGCGCCCGCGAACCACCGGCGCCAGGATCATGATGCGTTCGTCCTGCCGCAGCGAGACGATGTGATCGAGGATCTGCTCCGTCGTCTGCTGACGTATCGGCGTCTGGCAGTTCGGGCAGAAAGGCGCGCCGATCGAGGAGTACAGCACGCGCAGGTAGTCGTAGATTTCGGTGATCGTTCCCACGGTCGAGCGCGGGCTTCGCGACGTCGTCTTCTGCTCGATCGAGATGGCCGGGCTCAACCCGTCGATCGAATCCACGTCGGGCCGCTCCATCTGGTCGAGAAACTGCCGCGCATACGGAGACAGTGTTTCGACGTAGCGACGCTGGCCTTCGGCGTAAATCGTGTCAAAGGCCAGCGAGCTCTTGCCCGACCCGCTGAGACCCGTAATCACTGTCAGCGAATTTCGAGGGATCTCGACATCGATGTTCTTGAGATTATGCTGGCGGGCGCCGTGAAGCGTGATTCGATCAAGCATGCCGGAGCCCCTTACATTCCCAGCAAGTCCGCAACGGTCTTGCTCCATTCAAAGAACAGGGCTTTGCGGCCCTCGCGCCTCTTCCACCAGAACTTTGCGTCGAAGCCCGGGCTCGGCGCCGCCACCATGGAGAATGCAGCTCCTTTCACGACGGACCGGTAAACCCTGGCCGCGCGGCCTGTATGCAACTCCGAGGTCACAATCAGGAAGCGGCGAATGCCTTGCCGCTGTAAATGCGGCCAGATCACCCCCGCCTCCTGGCGCGTCGAGTCCGCCCGCCCGAAAATGATGCGGAAGGAGGATTCGGGGAAACCCTTGGAGACGGCGAACTCCAGTGCGAGCTGCCCTTCGTTTCTTCCATACTGCGCCGTGGGACCGCTCAGATACGCCAGTGGAGCATAGCCGTCTCGAACCAGTCCGGCGGCTTTCAAAACGCGCCCGCCGGTCCAGTCTCCGGCCAGCACTACAATGGCTTCGGCCTTTTCGGGTGGCTGCCCGTCGATCAGCAACAGCGCGGGCCATGCGAGCCATGTTTCCCGGCTGAGGTAAAGCAGGACGATGGCGGTTGCGGCTACAAGAATCAGCCTTAAGTAGTATCGCCGTTTCAATTGCTGGTGGCGGCTACTCTTCCGAGCGATCCATGTGCCCGACGGTCTTGAGCCGCTGGAACAAACGCTCCACTTCGGCCTCATCCTCCGGGCGCAGAAGCTGGTATTTGGGCGAAGGAAGCGATTTACGTTCGGGCGCCGCGGGCAGAGCTTCACCCCAGAATTGCCGGTAAGGGATGCCGTCGATCAGCGCTTCGCGGCACATCCGGCGCAGGTGGCGAAGCAAGATGTTTGACGATTCCAGGCCGCCCGGATAAACCAGGACGATGCGCCGCTGCCCGGCAAGGGTTAGATAGACGACCAGCGGGCTTACGAAGCCTGTGCGGTCCACGCGCAGAACCTCGCTCCAGTCGATACACTTGGTTCCAATTGCCAGGTGGGAATCATGAACCTCAATCGCCGGCAGAAACCCGAGCAGAAGCAACACGGCGCCGGTTAAAAGAAATAATCCAGCCGGAATCCATGCCAGAGGCCACCCGATTGTCAAGATGGCGCAAAACAGGGCCATCATCATCGCAGTTACCCCTGCGTATTGATACTGCTTGGAAGGCAAATAACGCGTCATTCCAACTCCGCTACTTTCAGACTACCCTTAGGGCGGCACGCCGTCAATCCGCCTCAACCCAGGAAGAAGCTAAGGCTTTCGCGTAGCGAGATCATAGCGCAAAACGTAGCCTTACGGTGAATGAGGGTAGCGATGCCTGCCGTTTTGCCGGGCGCTACTTCGTTTTGCGCATTGTCCACAGAATGCCCTTTATCAGGTGGGTCCGGAAATCCGGGTTCTTCCAGGTGGGTTCCCAGTCGCCCAGAGCGGTATAGAATACGCGGCCCTTGTGGTGGCTCTTGGCCCAGGAGATGGGCAGGCTTTGGTCCTGGCGGTTCACTCTTTCGTTGGCCATATCGAGGCTCGCCGGGTCAAGCCGGAGCAGAAGCTGCACCTGACTCGAATCGAAATTCTTGAACTGGTAAATGTCGTCGGCGATCTCGAATGAGTCTGGAAGGTGTTCGGTGGCGGGGTGCTTTCTATCTTCCACTTTGACCCTAACGCGGGTCTGCGGATTCTCTTTCGTCCGCCAGGGACGCCGGTCAAAGTTGGCGCCGAGCATCTGGCCGAAGGGTGGGAAATTTTGATAGGTGTTGGCCGTGGAGTGGATGCCGGCGAACGCACCTCCATTCCCGATCCACTCGATGAGCCCCTCCTTGTCGACGCCGGGCGGGTTAATCGCCGTGAAGAATACGACAGCGTCGTAGCGGGCCAGTTTCTCGCGGCTGGCTTCGGCCCCGTCCTGCGTCACGATTACGTCAAAGATCCCTTTGGTTATTTCCGTGAAGTAACGTTCGGCGACCGAGAGCGTATCCGGCGTGGACCGCCTGATGACATCGTTGTCCGATGTCATGGGATTGGCGAAGAAGAGGACTTTGGGGAGCGGCGCCTGCTGCGCGGGAGCTGCCCACGCAAAGCTCAGAGCCACGAATACCGTATGGGCGATTGGCTTCATGCGATTATCATCTCATCCCGAATCCTCGGTTTCGGATGCCCACGGATGCTGGCGTCCAAGAGAGATCACCCGTACACTCAAAGCCATCCGCAACCCCGCCAGCGTTCTCACCTATCACGGCAAGTCCTGAAAGCACGTGGGCACGCTCGAGTGCTTCCGGTATTTCTTGGATGAATGAGCTGAAGGTGCGCCATGTCCTCAGTACGGACGGGCACTTCCGTCAGGCAGGCTTCCAACCCTTGCTCCTATAGCCGCGCTGCCGCTACGGCGCCCGCGGCGCTGGAACCCCTTCAATTCCTGCCGGGAAGAAATGCCACCACTGCCTCCAGCGCTTCCTCCTCCCCATCATCCAGAGCCCCGAAAAAATCCAGCCCGGAGCGGCGTTCCACTTCATCCACGGTGACGGCGAAGTGATTCAGGCACCCGGCAAGACCCGCTTGATTCGGAATGATCGCCGCGAACATCATTCTCCGGCCATCTCTTACAGCAAGAACGACCTTGTAAGTATGCGTAGGTACGGCGACGCGGCCCGGACCGATGAATTCGAGATTGGCGAGGTCAAATAGCGGTCCGGTGAAAACGTGAACCGAATCGGATACGGCCGCAATGCGCCGCACCGCGTTTTCGAGCCTTCGCCACAACCCGGCGTTGACGCTCTGCCGCTGGGCGACGACGTTGCTGAGGAAGAATGTG
>Ga0187893_10008533_pt1 | contig 16103 bp, 12 predicted proteins | sample MA1701074metaG_FD_139574 | JGI IMG/M metagenome (GOLD analysis project Ga0187893, IMG submission 139574) | White microbial mat communities from a basaltic lava cave in the Kipuka Kanohina Cave System on the Island of Hawaii, USA - MA170107-4 metaG ...
CGCCTTCTCGGGCGTGGAGCTGCTGCCCGCCGAGGACCGTCGCAGCGAGCTGTCGCTGATCGAGACGGACGGGGAGGGGAACCCGAAGGAGCGGCGCGTGCCCGTGCGGGTGGAGCTGCCGGAGCGCGTGAAGATCCGCCTCACGCGCGTGGTGCCCGAGCTGTTCGATGTGCTCGCGCCGGTCGTGGGCGCCGCGCTGCTCGATCCCGAGGGCCTCGAAGCGCGGGTGCACCCCGCGCAGGAGCTGACGCGAGAGGCGCTCGCCTCGCACCTGCCCGAGCTGCTTCCGCTCATCGAGCACAACCCGGTCTACACGTTCCACCTGCGCCGCGGCGTGCGCTTCCACGACGGCGAGCCCTTCACTGCCGGGGACGTGCGCTTCACGTACCAGGCGATCATGGAGCCGAAGAACGCCTCGCCTCGCAGCTCGAGCTTCGAGCCGGTGCAGGCGCTGCACGTGGTCGACGACCACACCGTGCGCGTGGTCTACAAGCGCCTCTACTCCCCGGCCGTCGTCGCCTGGGCGATGGGCATGTTGCCCGAGCACCTGATGAACGAGGCTGCGCTCGGGCGCGAGATGGAGCGCCGGGGGATCCGTGGCGAGGCGCGCGCGAGCTTCGGTCTCCGCCAGTCCGAGACGGCCCGCCACCCGGTCGGCACTGGCTCGTTCCGCTTCGTCGAGTGGCAGCCGGACGAGTACGTCGAGCTCGAGCGGAACGAGGACTACTGGAAGGGCCCCCCGGAGCTCGAGCGCGTGTTCTACCGCGTGGTCCCCGACTACATCACGCAGGAGGTCGAGTTCCGGGCGGGCGCGGTGGACTCCTACATCACGCTGCCGCAGCAGGCGGTCCGGTATCGCAAGGATGAGCGCTTCCAGACCGTCTCGACGCTGATGCCCGCCTACAACTACATCGCCTACAACCTGCGGCGCCCGCTGTTCCAGGACGTGCGCGTGCGGCGGGCGCTGGGCATGGCGATCGACGTGGACGAGCTGGTCGAGCACGTGCTCTGGGGCGAGGGCCAGCGCATCACCGGGCCCTACTACGTGGGCACGCCGTACTACGACCCGAAGACAGAGCCCTTGCCCTACGACCCGGAGGGCGCGAAGCGGCTGCTCGCCGAGGCAGGCTGGGTGCCCGGGCCCGACGGGATCCTCACGAAGGACGGCCAGCGCTTCGCCTTCAAGCTCATCACCAACAACGGCAATCCGCAGCGCCGGGCGATCATGACGGTCGCGCAGGACGCGTGGCGTCGGATCGGCATCGACGTGGTGACGCAGCAGTTCGAGTGGACGGTGTTCCTCTCGCAGTTCGTGAACGTGCTCGAGTTCGACGCGATCGTGCTCGGCTGGGTGGGCGGCGGGCTCGATCCGGACATCTACCAGCTCTGGCACTCCAGCCAGACCGGCCCGATGCAGCTCAACTTCAGCGGCTACAAGAGCGCCGAGGCCGACGCCCTGATGGAGCGCATCAACCAGGAGTACGACCCCAAGCGCCAGATCGAGCTGGCCTTCGCGCTCCACAATCGCATCGCGTCGGACCAGCCGTTCACCTTCCTCTTCACCTCCACGAGGACCTGGGCCCTCGACCGGCGCCTGGTGGTGATCGAGCGCGACGCAGCGGGGGTCGAGCGACCCCGCCGCATCGAGCCCTTCCTCGGCCGCATCGACTACCACATCGACCGCTGGCGAAAGCTCACGAGCGAGCCCGTGTTCGAGGCGGGGGGCTAGTGGCCGCCTTCCTCGCTCGCGCCGTCGCGCTCCGGCTCGTCCTCCTGTGGGTGATCTCGGTGCTCGCCTTCGCGGTGATCCACCTCGCGCCCGGCGAGCCGAGCGAGGTCGACCCGATGAACCCACGCATGAAGCCGCAGGACGTGGCGCGCATCCGGGCGGCCTTCCATCTCGACGAGCCGCTCCATGCCCAGTACGGCTACTGGCTGCGCGACCTCTTCACGGGTGAGCTGCGTTCGTTCAAGGACGGCCAGCCGGTGCTGCCGCGGATCTGGCAGCGCTTCCTGAACTCGGTGCCGCTCTTCCTCGTCGCGATCCTGATCGAGTGGACGTTCGCGTTCCCAGCCGGCGTCCGCGCGGCCGTGTCGCGCGGCTCGCGCTTCGACCGCGGCAGCACCTTCCTCGCGTATCTGCTGATCTCGGTGCCGAGCTTCTTCGTGGCCTATCTCCTCGTGATCTGGGTCGTGAACACGTTCCAGATCCCGGTGATCGGCATGCGCACCTTCGGCTTCGACGCGGGTGGTGCGCGCGGCGCGATGGATCGCCTCTGGCACCTCACGATCCCCGCCCTGATGGCGGCGCTCACCGGCCTCGCCGTGCTCTCCCGCTACGTGCGCTCGCAGATGCTCGAGGTCGTCGCGCAGGACTACGTGCGCACGGCGCGCGCGAAGGGCCTGCCCGAGGAGCGGGTGGTCTACCGCCACGCGCTCCGCAACGCGCTGCTGCCCTTCGTGACGCTGTTCGGCTTCCTGATCCCCGGGCTCATCGGGGGCTCGGTGATCGTGGAGCAGATCTTCGCCTGGCCGGGCATCGGCCGCCTCGGCTACGAGGCCATCCTCGCGCGCGACTTCCCCGTGATCCTGACGCTGAACTTCTTCGCGGCCGGGCTCACGCTCGCGGGCACGCTCCTCTCGGACGTCCTCTACGCGGTCGTCGACCCGCGCATCCGGCTCGAGTAGCGATGCCCGCCACGACCCGGACGCCCGCGATGCCGAGCGGCTCCGACACCGCGACGGGCGCGCTCTCGCTCAAGGGCGAGGTCTGGCGCCAGCTGCGGAAGGACCGGCTCGCGAGCGCAGGGCTCGTCGTGCTCGCGGTGCTCGTCGTCATGGCGCTGGCCGGCAAGCTGCTGACCGAGTGGCTCGTGGTGTTCGACCCGACGCTCGTGCGGCTGCCGGAGAAGCTCCTGCCCCCGTTCGCACCCGCGGGCTCGGAGCTCGCCGCGGGCCAGGCGCCGCTCCTCGGCCGCTACCTGCTCGGCACCGACGATCTCGGGCGCGACGTGTTCGCGCGCATGCTGCAGGGCTCGTTCGTGTCGCTCTCGATCGGCTTCGTCGCCGTCTCGATCGAGCTTGCGATCGGGGTGCTGCTCGGCGGGCTCGCCGGCTTCTACGGCGGGCGCGTGGACACGCTCATCATGCGCTTCACCGACGTGATGCTCTGCTTCCCGACCTTCTTCCTGATCCTCACCGTGGTGGCGCTGCTGCCGCCCTCGATCTGGAACGTGATGATCGTGATCGGCGTGACGAGCTGGATGGGCACGTGCCGCTTCGTGCGCGCCGAGCTGCTCTCGCTCCGCGAGCAGGACTTCGTGCGGGCCGCGAAGACGCTCGGCCTCTCCGACGCGCGCATCATCTTCCGCCACATGGTCCCGAATGCGATCGCGCCGGTGCTCGTGTCGGCGACGATCGCGGTGGCGAGCGCGATCCTGACCGAGTCCGCGCTCTCCTACCTCGGCTTCGGCGTGCAGCCGCCGAACGCGAGCTGGGGGAACATCCTCGCCGACGGCCGCAGCTTCCTGTTCGACGCGCCCTGGCTCTTCTCGATCCCGGGCGTCGCGATCCTCGTCGTGGTGCTCGCCTTCAACCTGGTGGGCGAGGGCCTGCGCGACGCCCTGAACCCGCGCCTCCGGAGGGGCCGGTGAGCCCGTTGTTGGAGATCCGCGGCCTCTCAGTGTCGTTCCAGACGGACGCCGGCCCGGTGCTCGCCGTGCGCGGCGTCGATCTCGCGCTCGTCGAAGGGGAGACGCTCGCGCTCGTCGGCGAGTCGGGCTGCGGGAAGTCGGTCACCGCGCTCTCGATCCTGCGCCTGGTGGAGACGCCGCCCGGCGCGTACGAGGCCGGCCAGATCCTGCTCTCCGGCGAGGACCTGCTGCGCGTCTCCGAGAGGCGCATCCGCGAGGTCCGCGGCAACGACGTCGCGATGATCTTCCAGGAGCCGATGACGAGCCTGAACCCGGTGTTCCCGGTGGGCGAGCAGGTGGCCGAAGCGATCGAGCTCCACCAGGAGGTGAGCGCAGAGGAGGCGCGCGCGCGCGCCGTCGAGGCGCTCCGCCGCGTCGGCATTCCCGCGCCCGAGCAGCGGGTCGACGAGTATCCGCACCAGCTCTCGGGCGGCCTGCGCCAGCGCGTGATGATCGCGATGGCGCTCGCGTGCAGCCCGCGGCTCCTCATCGCCGACGAGCCCACCACCGCGCTCGACGTGACGATCCAGGCCCAGATCCTGGAGCTGATCGCGAAGCTCCAGGCGGAGCTCGGCATGGCCGTGCTGCTGATCACGCACGACCTCGGTGTGGTGGCGGAGACGGCGCACCGCGTGGCCGTGATGTACGCGGGCCACGTCGTGGAGGAAGCGCCGGTGCTCGAGCTGTTCGAGCGCCCGCGCCATCCCTACACGGCGGGCCTGCTCTCTTCCCGCCCGCGCCTCGACGTCGGTGGCGGCAAGCTCGTGCCGATCGAGGGCTCCGTGCCCGACGCGCTCCACGTGCCGCCGGGCTGCGCCTTTCACCCGCGCTGTCCCCACGCGGTCGAGCGCTGCCGCCGGGAGGTTCCGCCGCTCGTCGTGGAGGGTTCGCGCCGCGCCGCGTGCTGGGTCACGGCCGAGCGGCCCGAGCTCGACCTGCTGGCGGGGAGACGCCCGTGAGCGCGCGCGAGGCCGGGAGCCCGCTGCTCGCCGTGGAGCAGCTCGTGAAGCACTACCCGGTGCGCGCCGGCCTGCTGTCGCGAAGGCGCGGCGCGGTGCGCGCGGTGGACGGCGTCTCCTTTTCGCTCGCGCGCGGCGAGACGCTCGGCCTCGTCGGCGAGTCGGGCTGCGGCAAGACGACCGTTGCGCGCCTCGTGCTGCGCCTCGAGAAGCCGAGCGCAGGGAGCGTGCGCTTCGACGGCGAGGACCTGCTCGCGCTCCGGGCCGCTGCGCTTCGCGCGAAACGGCGCGAGCTCCAGATCGTGTTCCAGGACCCGATGAGCTCGTTGAACCCGCGCATGACGGTGGGCGAGATCCTGGCCGAGCCGCTCCACGTGCACCGCGTCGCCTCCGGCGCCGCGCTCGACGCGCGCGTGGCGGAGCTGCTCGAGCAGGTCGGGCTCCCGGCGAGCTGGCGCCAGCGCTACCCGCACGAGTTCTCGGGCGGACAGCGGCAGCGGATCGGCGTGGCGCGCGCGATCGCGCTCGGCCCGAAGCTCGTGGTGTGCGACGAGGCCGTCTCCGCGCTCGACGTCTCCGTACAGGCGCAGGTGCTGAATCTGCTGCTCGAGCTGCGGGCGCGGCTCGGCCTCGCCTATCTCTTCATCTCGCACGACCTCTCCGTCGTCCGGCACGTCTCCGATCACGTTGCCGTGATGTACCTCGGCCAGATCGTCGAGGAGGCGCCGACCGCTGCGCTCTTCGAGCGGCCCGCGCATCCCTACACGCGGGCGCTGCTCTCGGCGATCCCGGTGCCCGACCCGCGCCGGCGCCGCGAGCGCATCGTGCTCGCGGGCGATGTGCCGAGCCCGGCGAACCCGCCGCCCGGCTGCCGCTTCCACACGCGCTGCCCGCACGTGATGGAGCGCTGCCGGCGCGAGACGCCGCCCGCCTACGCGGTGGGCGCGGGACATCGCGCCAGTTGCTTCCTGCACGACCCGGCCACCCAGGGATGACGCGGAGCCTCGCGGGGCTCGGGCTCGCGCTCGCCATCGCCGGGGCCCTCCTCGCCGCCACCTTCCGCGCCGCGCTGCCCGGCCGCGCGGACTTCACCTTCTCGAACGGGAGCGAGCCCAAGACGCTCGACCCGGGACGCGCCACCGGCGAGCCCGAGGGTCGCATCGTGGACGCGCTCTTCGAAGGCCTCACCACGCGCGACGCCGCGACGCTCGCGCCGGCGCCCGGCGTGGCCGAGGCCTGGTCGATCTCGCCCGACGGGCGGCGCTACGAGTTCCGGCTCCGCGCGGACGCGCGCTGGAGCGACGGGAGCCCCGTCACGGCGCACGACTTCGCGTGGAGCTGGCGGCGCTTCCTCGAGCCGGCCCACGGGGCCGAGTACGCGTACCTGCTCTACGGCCTCCGCCACGCCGAGGCGCTCCACCGCTCGCGCGAGCGCGCGCGCCGGCTCCGCGCGGAGACGCTCCCGGCCTTCGACGCGCTCGCGGGAGGAGACGCAAGGGCCTCGGCGGACGAGCGTGACGATCCCGCCCGCCCCGCGCAGCGAGGCCGCGCGAGCCCTCGGCTCGCGGGAGCCGAGCGAAGCGGCGGGCCCGCCTGGCGCGCCTTCGTCGCCGCGCACGACCTGGTGGCTGCGCTCGCCCACGCCGAGGATCCGGCCGCGCGCGCGGCGCTCGCGAGCGAGACGGGGCCCGCGCCCGCCGCGCGGCGGCGCTTCCGCGCCGCGCTCCTCGCCGAGGCCGCGGCGCACGAGGCGCGCGCCGCGGCCGCCGAGGCGCACTTCGGCGTCGACCAGGGCGCCTTCGCGCTCGACGCACGCCGCTTCGTGGTCGAACTGGTGGCGCCGATCCCCTACTTCCTGGATCTCACCGCGTTCTACCCGACCTTCCCGGTGCCGCGCGCGCTCGTCGAGGCGTATCCCGACGACTGGTTCACGCCGCGCCACATCGTCGGCAACGGGGCCTTCGTGCTCGAGGCGTGGCGGGTCGGGGACCGCATCCGGCTGGCGCGAAGCCCGACCTACTGGGGGCGCGACCGCGTCGCGCTCGCGCGCGTGGACGCGCTCCCGGTCGAGAATCTGGTGACCGCGCTGAACCTCTACCTGTCCGGCGCGCTCGACTGGCTCCCGCGCACGCCGGGCGACCTCGCCGAGACCCTCCGCGAACGGCCGGACCACTACGGGGCGCCCGCGCTCATCGTCTACTACTACCGCGTGAACGTGGCGCGCCCGCCGCTCGACGACCCGCGCGTGCGAGAGGCGCTCGCCCTCGCGATCGACCGCGAGACGCTCGTGCGCGACGTGCTCCGCCTCGGCCAGCTCGCGGCGTACCACGTCGTCCCGCCCGGCATCCCGGGCTACGAGCCGCCGCCGAGCGCGCTCCGCCACGACCCCGCCCGGGCGCGCGCGCTCCTCGCCGAGGCCGGCTACCCGGAGGGCCGCGGCTTCCCCGAGCTCGGGATCCTCTACAACACGCTCGAGGACCACCGGAAGATCGCCGAGCTCGTGGCCGATCAGCTGCGGCGCACGCTCGGCGTGCGCGTCGTGCCCTACAACCAGGAGTGGCAGTCGTATCTCGCGACGACGCAGGCCGGCGACTACCACCTCTCGCGCGCGGGCTGGATCGGCGACTACGTCGATCCGAACACGTTCCTCGACCTCTGGGTGACGAACGGCGGCAACAACCAGACTGGCTGGGGGGACCCGCTCTACGACCGGCTGATCCGCGCGGCGGCAGACGTGGAGGCGTTCGCCCGCGAGCCCTTCCTTGCGGGGCTCGGCGAGCCCGAGCGCGTCCGCGAGCGGCTCGCCGCGTACGCGGCGGCGGAGGGCGCCGAGCGGCCCGCGGCCGGCGCACGGCTTCGCCTCGCGCTCCTCCGCGAGGCCGAGGGGATCCTCGTGCAGCGCGCCTTCCCGGTGATCCCCATCTACTTCTACGTGACGAGCGGGCTCGTCGCGCCGCGCGTCACGGGCTTCCACGCCTGGCTCGCGGACGGGCGGCCGAACCTCCAGGACCTGCATCCGCTGCGCGGGCTGGCGGTGCGACCCAGGCCATGAGCGAGCTCGCGCTGCTCGTCGCTGCGCTCGCCGCGATCGCGGGGCTCGCCTGGCTCCCACTCTCGGCGACGCGCGTGCTCGGCGCGGCCGGGCTCGCCGCGCTCGCCTTCGCGGTGGTGCGGCACCCGCTCGGCAACGCCGCGGCGTTCGTGCTCGCCGCCGCGCTCGGCGCGCTCGCGCTCCGTGCCCCGCCGCGCGTGCTGCGCCGGGTGGCGTTCCTCGTGCCGTCCTTCGCGCTGCTCGTCGCGGTCACGACCGCGCTCATGTACCTCGCGCCGGGGAGCCCCTTCGCGCAGGAGCGCGCGCTCGCGCCGTCGGTCGAGGCGGCGCTCCGCGAGCGCTACGGCGTGCCCGAGAGCGCGCTCGGCTTCTTCCGGATCTACGTCGAGCGCCTCGTCGTCGCCGGTGACCTCGGCCCGGCCCTCAAGGTGCAGGGCCGCACGGTCGCGGATCTGCTCGCGCCCGCGCTGCCCGTGAGCCTCGCGCTGGGCGGCCTCTCGCTCCTCCTCGCGCTCGCGCTCGGCGTCGGGCTCGGCGTGCGGGCCGGGCTCCGCCCGGGGTCACTCACGGACTCTGCCAGCATGGGGCTCGCGCTGCTCGGGATCTCGCTTCCGAACTTCGCGATCGGCGCGGCGCTCGTGATCATCTTCTCGCTCGAGCTCGGCTGGCTGCCGGTCGCTGGCTGGAGCGGCTTCCGCTCCGCACTGCTCCCGAGCCTGACGCTCGCGCTTCCGCACGCCGCGGTGATCGCCCGCCTCGCGCGGGCCGGGACGATCGAGACGCTCCAACAGGACTTCGTACGCACGGCGCGCGCCAAGGGCCTGCCGGAGCGGATCGTCGTCTGGAAGCATGCCGCGAAGCCCGCGCTCCTCCCGGTGCTCTCGTACCTCGGCCCCGCGGCGGCCGGCATCCTGACGGGCTCGTTCGTCGTGGAAACCTTGTTCGGCATCCCCGGCATGGGCCAGTGGTTCGTGAAGGGCGCGATCAACCGCGACTACCCGGTCGTGCTCGGCACGGCGCTCTTCTACTTCGGGCTCGTCACCCTCTTCAACCTGGTGGTGGACCTCGCGTACGCCTGGCTCGATCCGCGCACCGAGGAGGTAGCGACGTGAGCCCCTGGCGCACCGCGTGGCGCCGCGTGCGGAGGAACCGCGCGGCCCTCGCGGGCGCGCTCCTCCTCGCGGCGATCGCGCTCGCCTGCTTCGTGGCGCCCGCGCTCCTCGCGCTCGACCCGCAGGGCACGGCGCCCGCGCTCCGCCACCAGTCGCCCTCCGCGGCGCACTGGCTCGGCACCGATGCGCTCGGGCGCGACCTTCTCGCGCGCGTGCTGGTCGGCGGCCGCACCTCGCTCCTCGTCGGCCTCGCCGCGACGCTCGTCTCGGTCGCCATCGGCGTCGCCTGGGGCGGCGCCGCAGGCTACTTCGGGGGCGCGCTCGACGAGGCGCTCATGCGCATCGTCGATTTCCTGTACGGCATCCCATATATGTTCCTCGTCATCCTCGTGATGCTGCTGTTCGCGGACACCGCGCGCGGCGAGGCACTGCCCGTGTTCGTGGCGCTCGGGCTGGTGCAGTGGCTCACCATGGCGCGCATCGTGCGCGGCCAGGTGCTCGCGCTCCGCGGCCGCGACTTCGTCCTGGCGGCGCGCGCGCTCGGCGCGTCGCACGCGCGCATCCTGTTCCGCCACGTGCTGCCGAACTGCGGCTCCGCCATCGTCGTCTACGCCACGCTCAGCGTGCCGTCCGTGATCATCCTCGAGTCGTACCTCTCGTTCCTCGGGCTGGGTGTCGAGCTGTCCTGGGGCCAGCTCGTGGCGGAGGGCGTCGCGGTCGTGAACCCGATCCGGTCGCCCTGGTGGCTGCTGGTGTTTCCCGGCGGCTTCCTCGCCGCGACGCTGCTCGCGCTGAACTTCCTGGGCGACGGCCTCCGCGACGCGCTGGACCCGCGCGGCGGCCGTTGACACCGCCGCGGGGCGGCGCGAACTTGCGCCACCCGATCCGGAACGGGGGGCGCGATGCGCATCGAATACAAGTTCGAGCTCGAGCAGGTGAAGGTGCCCCGCTTCTCGGTCGAGGCGACCGAGGGCATCGGCAAGCTCTTCACGCTGGCGACCCTCGCGCTCAACGTGCTCGACGTACGCGAGCGGGTGGAGCTCGTCTTCCACGGCCTCAACCCGGAGGATCCCTCGCGGAAGATCGACGCGTTCCGGCGCGTCCTCGAGAGCTCGGGGACCCACTGGGAATTGAGCTGGGAACCTGGCCAGGGCGGTTCGGTTCCGGGCTCGTCTTCCTACTACCAGTGGATCGCGCTGGTGCGGCGGCGCTAGCGCGAAAATCGCTCGACCGCTCCCGCGCGCCCGTTACACTCGCGCGCCGCAAGGTCGGTCTGGGGGAAGGATGATCGAAGCGCGCGACATCACGAAGCGTTACGGCGACGTGCTCGCGGTGGACCACGTCTCCTTCAGCGCGGAGGCCGGCGACGTGGTGGGCTTCCTCGGGCCGAACGGCGCGGGCAAGACCACCACGATGCGCATCCTGACCGGCTTCCTGCCCGCGACGGACGGCACCGCGAAGATCGGCGGCCACGACATCGTCGAGGAGCCGCTCGCCGCGCGTCGCGCGATCGGCTACCTGCCCGAGTCGCCGCCGCTCTACCCCGAGATGGACGTCGCCGGCTACCTCCACTTCGTGGCGAAGATCAAGGACGTGCCGCGCGCGGAGCGCCGCGAGAAGGTGGAGCGTGCCATGCAGCGCTGCGGCCTGGCGGACGTGAGCCGGCGCGTCATCGGCGCGCTCTCGAAGGGCTACCGCCAGCGCGTGGGCATCGCGCAGGCGATCGTGCACGACCCAGCCGTGCTGATCCTCGACGAGCCGACCGTGGGCCTCGATCCGATCCAGATCCGCGAGATACGCACGCTGATCCGGGACCTCGCGGCGCCGCGCGAGGGAGCGCGCGCCCACACGATCGTGCTCTCGACCCACATCCTCGCCGAGGTCGAGGCGATCTGCCGGCGCGTCATCATCATCAACGCGGGCAAGAAGGTCGTGGACACGCCGCTCGCGGACCTCACCCGGGACGGCACGCGCCTCGAGGACGTGTTCGCGCGTGCCGCGCTGCGCGACGAGGCCGCGGCGTGAGGCACCTGCCCGCGATCGCGGGGCGCGAGCTCCGCTCCTACTTCGTGTCGCCGGTCGCCTACGTGGTGCTCACGCTCTTCGCCGTGCTGGGCGGCTTCTTCTTCGTGGCGAGCGTGCTCTCGTTCGACGCGAACGTCTCGCAGGCGCAGCAGTTCCAGGCCTTCGACTTCCTGCGCGAGCTGAACCTCAACGACCACCTGATCATGCCCTTCTACCAGATCATGTGGATCGTGGTGCTGTTCCTCGTGCCGGGCCTGACGATGGGCCTCTTCACCTCCGAGAAGGTGAACGGCACGCAGGAGCTGCTCATGACGAGCCCCATCACGATGTGGGAGCTCGTGCTCGGCAAGTACCTGGCCGCCGCCGCGATGGTGACGCTCCTCGTGCTCATGCTCGGGCTCTGGACGGGGATCCTGTTCCTCTACGGCGAGCCCGAGCCGCTGAAGACGCTCGCCGGCCTGCTCGGGCTCTGGCTGATCGGGCTCGCCTACGCCGCGGTCGGCTGTTTCGCCTCCTCGGTCACGCGGAACCAGCTGATCGCGTTCTTCCTCGCACTCGTCCTCCTGCTCATCCTGTGGCTGCTCTCGGTCGTCGCCGATCTCGGCGCGGCGGGAGGCGCCGCGGCCGCGGGCGGGCAGGTCTCGGACCTGCTGCGCTGGCTCTCGTCCGCCGACCACTTCGAGGACCTGCTGAAGGGCCTCGTCGACACGCGTGCCCTCGCGTACTTCGCCTTCGTGATCGGCACGTTCCTGCTCCTCACCAAGGCGAGTGTCGAATCCGTGAGGTGGCGCTAGGTGGCGAAGTACGCGGCGCTGCTCGGCGCGCTCGGCGCGGTCGCGGTCCTCTTCGCGCTGCTGTCCTTCCTGATCCAGCTGCTCTCCGGCGGTGGCCTGCTGCTCCAGCGCGAGCTCGCCTTCTCCTTCGCGAACCTCGTGCTCGGGCTCGCGCTGCTCGCGATCTCGCTCGGCTCGAACCTGGAGCGGATCCGCGAGCGCATGCGGAGCGGTGAAGCGCGGCGGGCTGGGAAGTACGGCACCAGCGCGATCCTCGGGACCGTGCTCGGCATCGCGCTGCTCGTGCTGCTCGCCTTCCTCTCCACCCGCTACCACCACCGCTGGGACTGGACCGAGGCGAAGTCGCACTCGCTCACCGACCAGACCCTGAAGACGCTCCAGGGCCTCGCGGAGCCCGTGAAGGTGACGGCGCTCTTCGCGCAGATCGCGGCCGCCGAGGCGAAGGACCTGCTCGAGCGCTACCGCACCGCCGCGCCCGACAAGCTCGAGGTCGAGTTCGTGGACCCGCAGGCGCAGCCGGGGCGGCTCGCCGAGCTCGGCATCGAGGCGGGGCGCCTCTCGGGCGGCCTCCTCCACGTCGCGCTCGGCCCGAACTCGGTGGACGTGACGGAGGTGAGCGAGGTCGCGCTCACGCAGGCGATCGTCAAGCTCACGCGGCAGGAGCAGAAGAAGGTCTACTTCCTCGACGGGCACAACGAGCGGGTGATCGAGGGCGAGAAGGCGGCCGAGGGTGAGGGCATGCAGGACGCCGCCGAGGCCCTCCGGAACGAGAACTACACGGTCGAGACGCTCCTGCTCGCCGCGAAGGGCGAGGTCCCGGACGACGCCGACGTGGTGATCGCGGCGGGCCCGACCCGCCCGCTCCACGAGAGCGAGCACGGCGCGCTCGGGCGCTACCTCGCAAAGGGTGGGGCGCTGCTCGTGCTGATCGACCCGCGCGCGGGGACGGACCTTCCCGCGGATCTCGCGAGGTGGGGCGTCGAGCTCGGCGACGACGTGATCGTGGACCGCGTGCAGGGCCTGTTCGGCCGCCCGACCACGCCCTTCGCCGCGGAGTACGGCGACCACGAGATCACGCGCGAGCTCGGCGACGCCACCATGTTCCACGTGGCGCGGAGCGTGCAGCCCGCTGCCACCGCAGCGGGCGCGCTCGCGCCCATCGTCCGCACCAGCGACGCCTCCTGGGCCGAGCGCGACATGGACCGCCTGCTCACGAAGGGCGAGGCGGCCTACGACGAGGGCGTGGACCTCAAGGGGCCCGTCTCGCTCGCCGTGGCCGGCACACTCGACCTGTCCGGCTCCGACGGCGCGCCGCCGGCGCCCGAGGGGGAGGCGGCGGCCGAGAAGAACGGCGCCCGCATCGTCGTGATCGGCGACTCCGACTTCGCGAGCAACCAGCTCCTCCGCGAGTTCCGGAACCGGGACCTCTTCGTGAACTCGGTGAACTGGCTGCTCGGCGACGTCGAGGCGATCTCGGTCCGGCCCGGCCAGGCGCGCGCGAGCCGCCTCCAGCTCACCAGCGAGCAGTTCCTCGAGATCCGTTACCTCGCGCTCTTCGTGATGCCCGAGCTGATCGCCGTGCTCGGCGTGATCGCCTGGTGGCAACGGCGGCGCGCGCCAGGACGCTGAGCGGCTCGCATCGTGAACCCGCGCAACACCCTGATCCTCGCGCTCGTGGTCGCCGCCGTCGGCGCCTTCGTGTGGTTCTACGAGATCGAGGGCGCGGAGAAGCGCAGCGAGGAGGAGACGGCGAAGAAGCGGATCTTCGCGGGTCTCCAGGCGGACGCGATCGAGTGGATCGAGCTCCGGACCGACGACGGCCAGAACGCGCGACTCGAGCGCGTGGAGGCGGGCTGGCGGCTGGTGGCGCCGCTCGCGTTTCCGGCGGACCGCTTCGCCGCCGACGGCGTCGCCTCGGGCCTCGCGGAGCTCGAGGCCGACCTCACCTTCGACACGCCCGAGCCGCTCGAGAACTACGGGCTCGCAGGCGAGCCGAGCGTGCGCTTCGGCGGGAAGGAGAAGAGCTTCGCGCTGCGCGTCGGCAACGCCACGCCCGTGGGCGGCAACGTCTACGTGACCGATGCGGACGCGAAGAAGGTGTTCGCGGTGGCGAACTGGCGCACGAACGCGCTCAAGAAGACGGTGAAGCAGCTCCGCGAGGCGCGCGTCCTCGACTTCGACCGCGCGGCCGTCACCGGTCTCGTGATCCAGAGCGCCGACGGCCGGATCGCGCTCGTGAAGCAGGACGACGCCTGGCAGATCCGCGAGCCCGCCGCGGCGAAGGCCGATGCCGACGCCGTCGAGGGCCTGCTCTCCGACCTCCAGTACCTCCGGGCCGACGAGTTCGTGGACGCGCCGCCGCCCGAGGCGGAGCTCGGCCTCGGCGAGCCGTGGCTCCGGATCGAGGTCGTGCGCGAGGGCCAGACCGAGCCGCTCGTGCTCCGGGTCGGGGCCGAGCGGGGCGACAAGCGCGTCGTCCGCGGCCCGGGCGAGCCCGTGTTCGAGATCGCCACGACGCGCCTCGACTCGCTTCCGCGGAAGCTCGCGGCGTACCGCTTCAAGGAGCTCGCGCGCTTCGCGACCGATGCCGCGAAGTCGTTCGAGCTCTCCTTCGCGCCGAAGGACGGCGAGCCGCTCACCGTCACGGGCACGAGCGGCGAGGCCGGCTGGACCACGGCGCCCGAGGCCATGCAGCCGGGCAAGGCGAGCCAGCTCGTCGCGGAGCTCGCCCAGCTCAGCGCGGAGGACGTGCTGGCGGACGGGCTCGGCGACGCGGAGCGCGCCGCGCTCGGCCTCGCGCCCCCGCGTGCGACGCTCCGCGTGCGCGGCGAGCCGGCGGAGGGCGGGGAGCCCACCGTGCTGGCCGAGGTCCTGCTCGGCGACCTCGATCCCCAGCACGGGATCCCCGCGATGCGCGGCGGCGAAGCCACCGTCTACTGGCTCCGCGCCGGCGCGAGCGAACAGCTGCCGGTGAGTCTCGCGGCCTGGCGCGAGAGCTTCCAGGCGAAGGAGGGGGCGGAGCCGGCGGAGGCCGCGTCCGCCGGTCCGGAAGTGCCTCCGGCGGAGTAGCTCACTCGCGGAGGTTCACGGCTTCGAGGTACGCGGCGTAGCGCGGGTCCGACCGGTACGGCGCGAAGAACGGATGGACCTGCGGATTCGAGAGGAATTCTCCTCTGCGCGCGGCGACCTCGAGACAGCGGAACACACCGTCGGCATCTCCGAGCTGCGCGTGGAGGGTGGCTCCTTCGCCGGCGGTGCGCCCGCACGGCTGGCCGCTCCGCTCCTGCTCGAAGCGAAGCTGACGCGCGAGCAGCGCGAGGAACCCGCCCGCCCCGTAGGCGCTGCGCAGTTCCGCCTGCTCGGAAGGGGGCGCCGCCGCCAAGAGGGTCTCCGCCGCCTCGGGCTCGCGCCCGTTGGCGGCATAGACGTCGCGCAGGAGCCAACGCGCCGTGTCCGACTGCGGGCTCAGGTCGAGGGCCCGCCGGAGCAGCTCGATCGAGCGCTCGGAGTCCCCGGCGTAGAAGACGTACCTTCCGGCGGTCCAGAGAACCGCGGGTGAGAACGGGTCCAGCGCGAGCGCGCGCTCCAGCTCCGAGACGGCCTCCGCGACGCGCTCGCGGTTCATCAGGATCAGGCCGTGCCACATGTGGGCCGTCGCATAGCCGGGGGAGAGCTCGAGCGCGCGGCGGAGGAGTCGCTCCGCCTCGTCCCAATCCCAGCGGCCTCCGACGATCTGCTGCCGCCCGAGCGACGTGTAGGCCTCGCCGAGCGCGGGATCGGCGCGGACGGCCGCCTCGGCCGCCGCGCGGGCCCGCTCGATCACGTCGGGGCTCGTGTCGAAGCCGTAGACCGTGAGCAGGGTGAGCGCATCCGCGAGGCCGGAGAGGGCCGGCGCATAGGCCGGCGCGAGCGCGAGGGCCTGCTCGAAGTGCTCGATCGCACGCCGGAGCGAGAGCTCAGTGCGCAGCGCGAAGACCTGACGGCCGGCGAGGTAGAGCTCGTACGCGCGCGGATCGCCCGGCGATCCCTTCGCGAGCGAGCGGTCGCCGATCCGCACAGAGAGCGCCTCGGCCACCCGGGTCGCGACGTCCTCCTGGATCGCGAAGACGTCGGCGACCTCCCGCTCGTAGGTCTCGGACCAGACGTGGTAGCCGTCCGCGACCGAGATCAGCTGGGCCGTCACGCGCAGGCGATCGCCCGACCGGCGCACGCTCCCCTCGACGACGTTCCGCACGCCGAGCTGCTCGCCGATCGTGCGGATGTCGGCGTCCTTGCCCTTGAAGGCGAAGGCGGAGGTGCGTGCCACCACGCGCAGATCGGGGAGGCGGGCCAGCGCGCTGATGATCTCCTCGGCCATGCCGTCGGCGAGGTACTCCTGGTCGCCGCTCGGGCTCATGTCGTCGAAGGGCAGCACCGCGACCGATGCCGGCTCGGCAGGAGACGAAGCCCGCCAGCTCCGCGCGAGGAAG
>Ga0187893_10008534_pt1 | contig 16103 bp, 13 predicted proteins | sample MA1701074metaG_FD_139574 | JGI IMG/M metagenome (GOLD analysis project Ga0187893, IMG submission 139574) | White microbial mat communities from a basaltic lava cave in the Kipuka Kanohina Cave System on the Island of Hawaii, USA - MA170107-4 metaG ...
ACTCGCTGCTGCCACCACGCCACGGCGTCCGATACCGCCAACGAGCACAGGCTTGCCACATAGTGCCGGGTTGTCGCGGATCTCCACCGACGCATAGAACGCGTCCATGTCGACATGGAAGATCGTGCGCGTCATTGGCTGATCGATGGTGACACAAGTGGCCCGGCCGCACGGTCGACCTACCGCCGCGGCCTGGCGGGCTCAATCTCGCGGGAATTCGAGCACGAGCAACTTGTATCCGCTGGCCCCCGGCACCAGCGAAACGCGGCTCGGGGCCGCCTCGCGTTTGAGCGAGATCGTGGCGACAGCATCAGAGCCGACGTGCCGCAAGGTGACCAGACGCACGGGCGTGTTGAAAAATCGCAGATCCAGTGGGCGACGGTTGTTCTTGACGTTCACGGTCGTGTTCGGCAAACGGACCATGATCGTGAGGCCTTTTTGTTCGAGCCGATGTTCGACCTCTGCGTTCAGTTGGAAGAACACTCGGGAGCCTGTAGCGGTACGCTCGAATCCCATCCACGTGAGCACCGCGGGGGACGAACCGAATGTCTTGGCTGCGATGGGCGGCGGAGTATCGTTGCCCGGGCGCACGCCGGAGTAGAATCCAATGGGGTTTGGATCGGTAGCCTTGTCTCGTTGCGAGCGTCCGCGCACGTAGAGCGGCTCGATCGGTTTCCCAGACGAGTAGTGCCAGCTTTTGGTCATCTCGGCTTGGTCCATGGGTGACCCCAAGAGTGGATCGGAGGCCAAATCACGCGGGGGTTCGCTCCCGGATGGCTTTGGTTGGCCTGCCGGTGCCTGTGGGGCTGCCCCTGGCGCCTGTGGGTTGGGGGGTTGCGCTGGTGCCGGCGGATTGGGAGATTCCGCGGCGGGCGTGTTTGCGGGCGCCTTCGCCTTTTCGGTGGGAGGGGGACCTGCCCACACGACCAGCGGGACCAGCATCGTGAGGGCGGCCGACCAGCTTCGCATCCCGTATGAGCTTACGCCTCGTCGCCAATCTGTCCAAGAACGGTGTCATCGCAGCAACGGATCCCCGGGATCCACCGCATCACCTCCCCGATCCGCCCAGACCCGCACCGTGCCAACGAGTTGGTGCGACCCGCACACGAGTACAGACGCCCCGCGGGCCAAGGTCGCCGCGAGCTCGCCTCGAAACTCGGGTGACGACGGTGACGAGAACGACCGTCCGGGGTGGCCTGGCAACCCCGACGATGCCAGGGCCACGGTGACGGAATCATTGGGGGGCACGATCCATATCGGCGTTTCCAGACGACGAAGCAACGCCACCATGGTGTCCGCATCTTTGTCGGGCATGCAACCGAACACGATCACGCGATCGCGTGCGTCCCAATGGTCGCGTAGGGAGGTGACGACGGCCTCGATCCCGTTCGGGTTGTGGGCCACGTCGAACACGATCTCACCGCCACCGTGCAGCACGCGTTCGAGTCTTCCCGGCCAATGGACGCCGTCGAGATCATGCGATTCGAGCGTCGGCACGCAGGTGCGTGCGAGTGCGAGCGCGAGCGCGGCGTTTTCCCGCTGGTGGCTACCGGACAGGCCGACAGGTGCTCGCGCGAGCGGCTCGACGTAGGCGATTGTCGTGCCGACCGCCCGGGCTGCTTGGGCCAATACGAGCTCCACCTCGGGCGCCTGGGAGCTCGTGAACGCCAACGCTCCGTGATGCATCACTGCCGCCTTTTCGCCCGCGATGGCACGAAGATCGGTCCCGAGATAACGCTGGTGATCGAGAGCAATGCGCGTGACCGCAACTGCGACGGTCGAGGCGATGCGTGTGGCATCGAGTCGACCCCCGAGCCCTGCCTCGAGCACGATCACCTGCACACCGGCTTCGTCGAACGCGAGCATGGCCGCGAGTGTCAGCACTTCGAAGAACGTGAGCTCGATAGCCAACACCCGTCTTACTGCGCGTTCCAACGCGTCCTCCCCGATCGGCTCCCCCCCGATGCGGATCCGTTCGGCCACATGCACCAAATGCGGGCTCGTATAGAGACCGACACGCATGCCGGCCTTGGTCAGCGCGTGCGCAGTCATGGCTGCGGTCGAACCCTTGCCGTTGGTGCCCACCACATGAAGCGCGGGGATCTGTGCCGCCGGTGCTCCGAGGTGCTCGAATGCACTCCGCACAGCGTCGAGCTCCATCCGTACGCCAAGCGTCCGCTGGGCGAACAACGCTGCTTGCCAGCTCACACCGGGACCGATTTCAGGTTGGTCTTGGCGCCAAGCAGACGCAGCAAAAGTCCAAGGTGTTCGCGCATTTCCAGGCGATTGACGATGCGATCGATGATGCCGTGGTCGAGGAGGAACTCTGCCCTTTGAAAGCCCGGAGGCAGCGCCTGTCCGATGGTCTGCTGGACCACCCGAGGTCCCGCGAAACCCACCAACGCCTTCGGTTCGGCAAGAATCAAGTCACCGAGCATGGCAAAGCTGGCTGCGACGCCACCCGTGGTCGGGTGCAGCAGCATCGAGATGTAGGGTAGCCGAGCCTCGCGCACACGTGCGCGCGCAGCCGAGGTCTTGGCCAGCTGCATGAGGGACAAGATCCCCTCCTGCATGCGTGCACCTCCGGACGCCGAAAAGATCACGACCGGTCGATGCAGCTCGACGGCACGCTCGAACACACGCGTCACTTTTTCGCCCACGACCGAGCCCATCGATCCCCCCATGAACTCGAACACGAAGAAACCACAACTCACGGGTACGCCGTCGATGTCGCCCAGGCCCGACGTGAACGCCTCCGTTCGCCCGGTCTGGGCCACCGTCGCGCGCAGGCGCTCCTTGTAGGGCTTTTGATCGACAAACGTCAGCGGATCGCCCGAGCGGAGCTCGTCGTCGAGCTCCTGCCAGCTGCCGGGATCCAACATGGCCGAGATGCGCTCCTTGGTGGGCATCGTCGCGTGGTGGCCGCAAAGCGGGCATACACGCAGATTTTGGATCAGCTCTTCCGTATAGGTGATCTCTCCGCACGCATCGCACTTGGACCAAAGCCCCTTCGGCACGGAGACTTTCGTGTCGGCCGTGTCGCGTACGATGGGTTCTTTCTTCCGGCGCCACCAGGCCATGATTCGCTCACGAAGCGCCCGGAGTATCGTCGCGAGACCGGGCGTATACAAGCGGTTGCCCCGCAGAAGGCGCACTGGTAACTAGTTCGCGTGGTCCTGCCAAGGGGGCGCTGCCCGCGGCGAACCCAGAATCGACGTGCAGCCTCCCGTGAAAGCCCCGCTCACGTATCGCGACGCAGGGGTCGACATCGATGCAGGCAACGAAGCCGTTCGCAGGATGAAAGCTTGTGTGGCCAGCACGAAGCGGCCCGAACAGCTGAGCGACTTGGGTGGCTTCGCAGGCATGATCGGCCTTCCCAAAGGCCTGGTCGAACCGGTGCTGGTCGGATGTACGGATGGAACGGGCACCAAGGTGTTGATCGCCATCGCCATGGATCGACACGACACGATTGGCATCGACCTCGTGGCGATGAACGTCAACGACTTGCTCGTGACGGGTGCGGAGCCACTTTTTTTGCTCGATTACATCGCGTGCGGTCGGTTGGTTCCCGAGCGCATCGCCATCATCGTCTCGGGGATCGCCGAGGGTTGCCGTGAGGCGGGATGTGCTTTGCTCGGCGGCGAGACCGCTGAGCTACCCGGCATGTACGCCGACGACCACTACGACCTCGCGGCAACTGCGGTGGGTGTCGTCGACCGCCAACGCATCGTTTCGCCGGAGCACGTGCGTGTGGGTGACGTCGCGCTCGCCTTGCCCTCGTCGGGTCTACACAGCAACGGCTACAGCCTCGCTCGCAAGGCCCTGCTCGATCCTGCCCACGCGGGACTGAGGTTGGAGGAGATCCTTCCGAGCTGCGGCAGGACCGTCGGAGAAGCGTTGCTCGAACCCACCCGCATCTACGCGAAAGCCTTTGCGCTCCTCGGTGGGTTGGAGGGCACACCGCTGCATGGTGCCGCCCATATCACGGGTGGTGGTTTGCTCGAGAACCCGCCTCGCGCGCTGCCGGAGGCGTTGGCCGTTGCGCTCGACCTCCGAGAAGTTCCCATGCCACCCATCCTACAAACGATTGCAGATCAGGGTGTTCCGAGCGATGAGCTCGTGCGAACCTTTAACTGTGGCATCGGCATGATTCTCTACGTCGACCATGAACGGGTCGAGGAGGTAGAACGGATCCTCGCTTCGCATGGACCCATGCGCGTGGGCTGCGTGACCGAGCGCGGAAACGGGCCTCGGGTTCGCCTGATTCGCTAGCCCCGAAAACGAGCGACGCGCGCCCCGTGCCTCATGGCCGCCACGACCAACCACTACGACCTCATCGTGATCGGCTCGGACGTGGCTGGGCTGGTTGCAGCGGCACTCACGGCACGACGTGGCAAGCGGGTGCTCGTGATGCCCCACGGACCTGCCGACGGCTCGTATCGAATCGGGCAACATGTGCTTGCGCTCGACAACGCACCTGTGATCCACACGGGATGCCCTGCCCCGCGACGCGTGTTTCACGAGCTCGGCGTGTTGCCCCAGATGCGGCGCGAATGTGCGCCGGTGGCCGGATTCGTGCAGTTCGTGATCCCGGGGCATCGTCTCGACATACGCGGCGGTTTCGCCAACGTCGTGGACGAGGTGCGCCGCGAATGGCCCCAAGACGCCGTGGAAGAGGCTTGGCAACAACGCACGGCATGGGCCAAGGTCACCTACGACGCGTTGGACGTACTGTTGTCGAGCGAGCATACGCTCGTGGCCGACGGCTTCTGGAGCCGGCGCTTTCTCGCCAAGGTAGGCGCTCAACTTCCGGGACCCGATCTCGATGAGCTGGCCCCCCTGCCACTCGATCATCCGTTTCGCGTCGCGCTTGCTGCCATCGATCCTTGGGTTCAGCAGCTTTGCCCAGCTCAGCTCGGCAAAGCCGCCGCGCTCCGTATCGCGCAGCTCTGGAGCGAAGGGCCAACGGATTTCGCGCTCAGCATGAGACGGATCCGCGAGTTTCTGCTCGCTCGTATCCAACTGCATTCTGGCGAAGTAAAGCCCAGCCTTCGCATGGCGGAACTGGTGCTGCGTCGCGGTCGAGCCGAGGGTATCACGTTGCTCGGAAAACGCGAGCGATACGGGTGCGAGCACATCATGATCGCGACCGATCCATACCGCCTACTCGACGGTCCATTGACCATCGACCACCTGCCAAAGCCATTCACCGCGGCACCGTCTGCCATTACACCCGCAGCATTGCGCTTCGTGCTGCACCTCGAAATCGACGAGCGTGGCATATCCCCGGCGCTCGACGGCATCTCCATCTGCCTGCCAGCCGCCGCCGTCGCAGTCGACGAATACGTCAAAACACATGCCGTCGGCAGCTCGTATCTGCGTGTCCAACCGGGATCCGTCGAAACCACACGACGCGTGTCCATCACGCACGTCATTTCGCCAAACGAAGACGTCGCTTCGGTGCGCGAGCGCGTGCTCGAGGAGCTCGACGTGTCGGGCGTATTGCCGTTCGCTCGGCAACACGTTCGACTGGTGCATTCTCCCCATGATGGCAGGCAGCCCTCCGACGGTGAGGGCAACACGCTCGCGCTCGCTGGCGAAACGCCCGTGCTTCCCATGGAACCGCTTTACCAGGTTCATGGCAGTCCGAGTCTCGGCATCGGCGTGATGCCGCAGAACGCAGGGGTTCACAACCTGTACTTTGCCTCGCGCTTGACGCTTCCCGGTCTCGGGCTGGAGGGTGAGTTTGCAGCGGGCACCACCGTGGCCGCGCTGGTGGCAGGAACGAGCAAGCCTCCGCTGTCACGTGCGCTGTTGCTCGGACGTTAGGGCGTGCGCGTGGTCGCTCGATCGGGACTTGTCCTGCATCCCACGCTGATTAGGAAGCCAATGCCTTCTCGATTTTCACGATCAGCTCGTTCATCTGGAACGGCTTTGTCACGTAGAAACGGGCACCAACGTTGATGCCGTCGATCATGCTTCGTGGATCGTTCTTGGCCGTCAAAAAGATCACTGGAATCGGCTTGGTATCGCTATGTGACTTGATCGCTTTGACAAACGTCATGCCGTCGAGTCGCGGCATCATGATGTCGACGATGATGAGATCGGGACGCTGTTGCTCGAGCTTGTGTAGGCCCTCGAGGCCATCTTTGACGACGACGACACGATAACCTCGCGCGCTCAGCGATTTTTCCAGCAGGGTGCGCACGGACACATCGTCCTCGATCGCCAAAATGCTAACGGTTTTCGCAGGTTCGCTCTTCGTGCGGCTCGGTGCGGACATGCCCATGAGACCTCACATCGTCCGATTTTCGTCACCCTGTAGTGGCTCGTGTCGAAGGTTGCGCCTCCCGCTTCACGGATCCCTGTTCACCCGTTGGGTAACGTTGTTCCGTGACATCGGCTCCGATCGCTGCGCGACCCAATCGCGTGATTCCACCATTGCGCCAACGGCGCAGCTCCACGTGTGAAAGGGCTCCCGTGACCTCGTCGCGAAACACGACGAGGTGCAAGCCATCGATCCATGAGCCACTGTTGGCGTACAACACGCCTCCACGACGTTCAATCGTGCCGTGATGACTATGTCCCATCACGACGAGAGGCGCTCCCGTGACATGGCCGACTTGTGCCGCCGCCGCTGCCATGTCGGCAGCGACGTGTCGTTTGCGCGGACGTCGGGACATGTAGGCGAACGCCAGCGCGGTCGCAGTGAGCCCCGCGGCCGCACACATGAGGGCGCTCGCACTGAATAGACGTCCGAGCCCCACTGCGAGCGTACCTGGGATCAACACGGCCAAAAGCTTGTCCAGGGAAGTAATCGTGAGGACACCGACGACCGTCGCAGCGCCCGGCGGAGGTGCCATGCGTTCGAGTGCATCCAACGTGCTCATCTGTAACCCTGCGTTGTCCGCCACACTGCGGAGTCTGCGTTCATGCTCCGCCTTGCCTGCCTTGTCGACCCGCCCCGTGCTGGCCCACAACACGAGCACGCGCCCGACCATGCGAAGGTAGAGAAGCAACACACGAAGCACGAAACGCAGCCCGCGCGCAAATGCCCACCGCACATAATCCATGGTCGAAAAACGATCGGGAGCATCGTAGGCAATTTCGGGCATGAGATTGCTGAAGCTGCGTGTGGCAACCTCGGCTACCGTCTGTACCAGTCTTCCGCTGCGCGTTGGCGAAAGGTGGGCTGGTGTTCGGCACGCAGGATCGAATTGGTGCCCGTGTTCGATCCATGCCCCACCTTCCTCGCGCAAGAACCATCTCACAAAACGGATTCGCCCAGGTCGTATGTCCGTCAAACGAACCATGCCCGTGAGCGTGATCGAAGCTTGCGCATCGACACCGTTAGGCATCAAGCGCTGTGCAAGCGCCCTTTGCACCCCTGGATACAATAGCTCCGCATCGTGGTTGCCAGCCACGAACACGATGCTGTTACCGACGGCAAGGAAGCGGGCGAGCCCATCTTCGACCGCCGGATGAGCATCGAGCACCGCGTGCAAGCGACGAACAGCCAATGCTTCACCCGAAAGCTCATGGTCCCCCGGAAGGTCCACGTTCCAAAAATCGATGAAGTCACCGTTGACGACGAGCTGACACCGATCCTCCCGCAAGTAGTGATCGATGAAACGCGTAAATACTTCGTCGATGCGAGAGGCGAGGTGTACGCTCTCGCCGCGCATTCGCGGCCTCAGATGTGACCCGAGATGCAGGTCGCTGACGAGCAGGAGATCGCGCACGACCATATCGTAGCAGCGGGAGCAATGCTGTGATGAGGAACTGATTGGCGCGCGTGAGAGGCCGTGTGGCAGTTTCACGCGGGTGGCTGTGGTATAGCCAACGCCACCCGGCAAAACGGCCGCGAATCCGAGTTCCATGAAGCAAGTCGTCTTCGCTCTCGTCGTCCTCACCGCACTGGCGCTGTTCGTTCGCAACGCTGCACTGTTGACGCGCATCACGCTGCTCGGTCGTCCTGCCAACCAGCGTGAAACGAACGACCAGCGCATCGCCAGCTTGCTGGCATACTTTTTCGGGCAGAAGAAAGTCGTTGAGGAAAAGCAAAGCTGGCATCACCTTCCCATTTATTGGGGCTTCTTGGTGATCTCGTTGGCCACGGCCGACATGATTTTGTCGGGTGTGTTCGGGCCTGCGTTCGGTCTGCATACGGTGCTCGGCGACCGCGGCTATGGATTCACACGTCTCGCGATCGACGTCTCGAACGTGTTCGTGCTGGGTGCGATCGGATGGGCGCTGTTTCGCCGAATCGTCATCCGGCCGCCGTTCATTCCCGTCACCCTCGATGCCATGCTGATCTTAGGTGGCATCGGCATGCTGTGCATCACCCACTACGGCCACCACGCATTCGAGCTGGTGGCGGCCGGCCAGCACGATGCCATGCGGCCGATCGCCGAACACATCGGAGCAGCGCTCGGCCTCTATACCCGTACAGGTGTAATCCTAGAGCGTCACGTGTCACCCGACGCCGCGCACATGGTGAGTGAAGTGAACTGGTGGGGACACATGCTCATCATTCTCGCGTTCCTCAACTATCTGCCGTTTAGCAAGCACATTCACGTGCTCACGTCCGCACCCAACATCTTCTTTCGTAATCAGGGACAAAAGGGTGTGATGCCCAAGCTCGATCTCGAGGCGTTCGACGAGAACACGGAGCTTCCGCTCGACTGGGGTGCGGGCAAAATCCAGGACTTTACCTGGAAGAGCTTACTCGACAACTACTCTTGCACCGAGTGCGGTCGTTGCACTGCTTATTGTCCGGCATTTGCCACAACGAAACCCTTGAGCCCCATGCATCTCATCCACGACCTGAAGGACGAGATGAACGAGCGCGGTCCACTGCTGATCCAACAGAGTAAGCAGAGCAAACAGAGTAAACAGAGCAAGCTCGAGCAACAGGCCAAGCCGGGAGCGAGCGGTGCGAATATTGCCATCGCGTCGCTACACGAGCGCGTCGACGCGCTGCCTCCGCTGGTTGGCGGCCGCATCAAAGACGCCACGTTGTGGGCCTGCAACACGTGCGGAGCGTGCCAGGAGGTCTGCCCGGTATTTATCGACCATCCCATGAAAATCATGCAGATGCGCACTCACATCGTGCTCAACGACGAAACAGGCCGCACGCCCGCCGAGCTCACGCGAACATTCGCGAACATCGAGCGTGCAGGCAATCCATGGGGATTGCCACAGGGCGAGCGCATGGGCTGGGCAACCGGGCTCGACATACCCACCGTGGACGACAATCCCGATGCCGAATATCTCCTGTTCGTGGGGTGTGCCGGCGCCTACAGCGACATCAACAAGAAAACTACGCGCGCGCTCGTCCGCGTGCTGGAGGCAGCGGGCATTTCGTACGCGGTGCTGGGCAAGAAGGAGCGATGTTCCGGCGATCCAGCGCGTCGACAAGGCAACGAAATGCTGTTCCAGCAACTGGCCAGACAAAACGTCGACAACATGAATGCGGCCAAGACCACCAAGGTGATCGCAAGCTGTCCACATTGCTTCCACACCATCAAAAACGAGTATCCCCAGTTTGGCGGCGAATACCAAGTCATCCATCACAGCGAGCTCGTCGCCCACCTACTTGCAACGGGAAGACTGCGAGTGCAAGGTGCATTGTCGCGCAAGCTCACCTATCACGATAGCTGTTATCTGGGCCGCTGGAACGGCGGGTCGGAGGCTCCGCGCGACGTCCTGACCAAAGTACTCGATGTCGATCGTGGTGAATTCGTCGAGCTCGGACGCAAGCGCGAGCATGGGTTTTGCTGCGGCGCAGGTGGAGGCTGGATGTGGATGGAGGAACCACCGCAAAAGCGCGTCAACTTGAACCGCTCGCGCGAGATCGTCGCGGCCGGAGTCGATGCTGTCGCGGTCGCATGTCCGTTTTGCAAGATCATGATCAGCGACGGTGTGAAATCGCTGGGCAAGGAGGACGACATGCAGGTCGAGGACATCGCCGAGGTCATTGCCAAAGCGCTGCCATTCCCGGCTGAGCCGAGCATGGAGGCCAAAGCATGACCACGATGTCCAGCCAAGTCGAGCACAAGCTACGGGAGACGTTGTCGCCCACGGTGCTCGAGGTCATCAACGAGAGCTCCATGCACAGCGTACCCCGGGGATCCGAGACACATTTCAAAGTCGTCGTGGTCAGCGAACGATTCGTGGACAAGCGCTCGCTCGAGCGACACCGCATGGTCAACCACATCCTGATGGAAGAACTGCGCCATGGCATTCATGCGTTGTCGATTCAAGCCTTCACGCCCGAAGAATGGGCCATGCGCGGCCATACAGTGACTCCATCTCCGCCGTGCCTGGGCGGCTCCAAAGCCACCTGACCCGTTCGATGTTCGCTGTACGCCTCACGAAACCGTGCGGCCGGACAGCGTCACGACCGGCAAACCGAGATCTTCCGCCTCCGTCGTGCCCACCCAGCGAGGAACGACAGCATGAACCACGGGCCAGCTCCGGTCCCCGAGGCACGAGTCGTGCAGGTGCATGCAGAGCCGTCTTCGTCCATCTGCGGCAAGGTCGTCGATACCGTGGTCAAGCCGGAATCGGCATCGGAACTCTCTCCTTCAGTGGGTGATGTGGTCGCCTCCGGGCCCGTGCCGGCGTCGTCCATGCCAGGTTCGTTCGTGCCGGCAGACGCCGTGGCGGAGTCGGTGGTCGCCGAGCTCGTGGAGGAGCTCGTGTCCTCGTCGCCACCGCTATCTTCACCGGCGCTGTCGACTTCACCCGAGCCTCCGGAGCTCTCGCCCCCCTCCGATTCCCCCGAAGGAGGCATGTCGGTGTACTCGTAGGCACCGATGTCATAACTGCGTCCCCATGGACGGGGAACGCCGTCGTGGTCCTCGGGAACCTCGGCAAGGGTGACGCCCCGATCGATCGCAGGTGAGGTGACCTGCAAATGGAAGTTTTGCGCGTCGACGTCTACGAACTGTGGATCCTCGTCGTGGATGTCGTCGGTAAAATCTCCGTCACCACCGTACACGAGATTGTTACCGATTCCACTCTCGTCAGCGCCGTCGACGGAAACATAGGGAGCTCCCGAAGCTACCTCGTAGAAAATGTTGTTCTTGATCACCGCTCCGCTGACATCGTGAAGCTCTACGGCCCTCTTCTCGATGTTGTACCAGGTATTGTTGATGATCTTCATGTCGCTCGAGCCCCACAAGTTCAAACCACGGCACATGTTGTGGATGACGTTGTTGCGAAACGTCCAGTTCGAGACGTCTCCCGACTGCATGGTCACCTGATAACATCGTATGTCCGTGCTCGGGATGCTGAGGACGTTGTTCTCGATGACGATGTCGATGCCCTCGGCATTGCCAGCGACCTGGAAACAGTCGATGTGCGGATCGTCGTTTTGCGGGTCCAGGGCGTAGATGTCATGGATGTAGCTATTACGAATCACCAATCCGCGGCCGTCGATGACGATGCCATCGGCATCGATCCAGTCCGGGGGGTTGGCCCACTTTTCGGGATATTGAATCGTGTCGCTGATGTCGACACCGTCGATCAGATGATTGGTTCCCCGTAGCCAGATCCCGCAGTGTCCGGCTCTGACGATCGTTGTGCCCTTGACGACGTTGCTATCCTCTTCGACAATCAAACCCTGCCGAGCGACGTGGTGGATGTAGCTCCCTCGCACCTCGTTGAACGAACCCATGAGATAGATCCCAACACCATCGGTGCCATCGTCTTCGGTATCGGTGACTTCGAAACCGTCGATGACGATGTGGTCGGCCTCGACCGTGAACCCACGAGTGACGACAGTACCGCTGGCTTCGAAGGTCATGGGCGAACCAGACTCACCCGAGGCGTCGACATGAACGCGTTCGTCGTACGTGCCGGCCTCGACCGTGACCGTGTCGCCTGCAGCCATCGTGTTTGCGGCCTTCTGAATCGTCCTCCACGGCGAAGCCGAGCTGCCGGGATTGGAATCGTTCCCGTTCGTCGAGACGTGGTAGGTCTCGGCAAAAGCAACAGCAGGAAACGTCATGGAAACTACTACTGCGGCGAGACTTGTGATTCCTTGTACCTTGTGTGTGTGGCGCATGGTCGTTTCCTGGTGGGAGGGCGGGCTCCTATACCGGAAGGACGGACCTCACCAGCGCTCGCGACAACAATTCTCCGCCTCCAAATCGGCGAGAACCGTGGCAAAAGAATCACGGAGCAGGATGTTCACGGAGCCACAGCTCCGCGGCTGCGGACCTACCTCGGGCGGCTTTACCTCTCGATACGAACACTTGTTGTGCATGAGAAACGAGCGTGTGACCGCGAGGGCGATCTCGGCCTGTTTCCCACAAGGCCAGTCCCAACGCGTATTGGGTTTCTGCCACGGTCAACCGATCGATGTTTTTGCCCAGAGCTTCTTGGACGACCAGCGCTCGTTCCAACGGTGCAATCGCTGCCGATGCGTCCCCCCGGTCCAAAAGGTTCATTCCTAGACCGGAGAGAGCGTTGGATTCAAAAATCGGGCTCTTTAGCTTTGTCGTGATCTCGACCAATCGCTCGAACTCGGCCTGGGCTTCGTCGTATTTGGCTTGCGACCTGTGGACGTGTGCGATGGTCAAGCGAAGCTGGATGGTTTCTAGATGATCGGCGGGGAAGATTTTCCGGTAGACCGCCAGGGCTCGCGCGAATCGCTCCTCCGCCGGCTCGTAACGGCCTTCCTGGACGAATACCCTCCCCCGGTGGGCCAAAACGAACGCATACAAGGGGGCGTCTGCGCCCAAGGATGCTTCGACGACTTTTTCGGCGCGCTCGAGCTCGGTTTGGGCGTTCTCATACTCCCCTAATCCCATATAGGTGCGGCCCAACTCTGCCAACGCCAGCCCAAACGTGGGGTGGCGAACCCCCAAGCTTTCCTCCACGAGCGGTATGGCACGCCGAAGGTAGACGAGTGCGTCGTCGTTCTTCCCCAGCGCCCGTGCAGCGGCGGCGACGAGACCGAACCCGTAGGCCAGACGACTCTCGACTCCATCGAGCGGTTCGAGCACTTCGACTTGCTCGAGTGCAAACGACAGCGCGCGTTCGGGGTCGTCCGAAATGCGAGCATTGTGGCTCAAGCCAGTGAACAGATCGGCCTGCAGCCTTGGATCGCCATTCAAGCGATCAATCACGACCTGGGCCTGCTCACCCCACCGCTGGGCGTCCTGGGGCCGTTGCACGATGTTGGCCAAGATGTTCACGAGCAAAATCATGGCTTGTGCTCGGATCTCGTCCATCTTGTTGCCATCGGCGATCAAGATCGCTTTGATCGCCGTTTCTTCTGCCGCTGGGTCGAATGCGTCATTTTGGAAGCGAGCCAGCGTGAGCCACGACTCGGCCTCGAGCGGTCCATACTTTAAGCCACTGGCCTCCTGGACGATCGCCCGCGTCTTGTCCAAGCCCTCTTTCGCTTTGCCGGAAAGTCCCAGCGCCTGGGCTGCCGCCAACCGTTCCCATTGCTCGTCCACCCGCGCGCGGATGTCTGGATCGTCGGGCGGCAAAACTTGGGCTTCCAGTCGTTCCACGTCGGAGCAACGCTCCAGGGGGGTCAAGCCGCCCACGGCTTCGACGGCCTTTCCCACGACCGTAGCGTCCGCGTGGGAAAACGCCTTCACGAGTCCGTCCATCTGCCACAACGATCGCTGCAAACATCGCATTCGCAGATCCATGACGTTTTCCGACTGTTGCTCGTGCACCCATGTCGCTTCGCACGCATCGCGGTATGCAGCAAGCCACCTGTTCGCGTAGCTATCCAGTCGGTTTTCCGCCCCCGCCCACGAATCCTCCGCGAAGTTCAGGCCAGTGGCCAAGAACGCAGCTTTGGCGACGTCTTTGTGGGTGGAGCTCCACACTGGTTCCAACCGGGTTGGACCGCCCGAGCAAATTTGACCTTGCTCTGCCAGGTGTCGTGCCGAGACCGCTGCACCACTTGCGGTCATGACGACGGCTACCGAGGCGGCTGCCATCCACGGCCAGCGCTCCCATCGATCGTACGACAACGCCGCCAACAACGTCTTCATGTCGGGGAACCGTTGCTTGGGATCCGACGACAGACCTCGCATGATGAGCTTGCGGATCCGCGCGGGAACACCACGATCGACCGTCGGAGCGGCCACGCGAGCATTCCTACAGGCGTCCAACATCTCGTCCCGTTGGCTTGGAAACGGACGCGTTCCGTACAAACATTCGTACAATGCCACGCAAAAACTGAACTGGTCGGCGCTGGCGTCCACGGCAAGAGTCGTGTACTGTTCCGGCGCCATGTAGGCGGGCGTGCCCAAGAGCGCGCTGATTTCGGTCCGCTGCGAATTCGCCAAGTCGACGGTGGATCCATCATCGGTCTTGCCATGGGTGGCCCCAACGTCGATGTCCACGCGTTCGAAGCCCATCTCGCGTGACAGGCCGAAGTCCGTGACTCGGATCTGGCCGTCATGACCGATCATCACGTTATGAGGCTTGAAATCGCCATGCACCAAACCAGCCGCATGGGCGGCTGCCAGTCCATGCCCAGCAGCCAAGAATACTTTCACGACCTCACGCCACGTTCGTCGACATGTACCAGTCGCCCACTCGTGCAACGTCTCACCATCCACGTATTCCGTGGCAATGAAGATCGCACCTCGATACGATCCCACGTCGTATACAGGCAATACGTTGGTGTGGGACAACTTGGCCATGGCTTGGGCTTCCCGCAGCATGCGCGATCCACCACTTGCCAGCGTCAAGGTCGCTTCGGGAACGTCGTCTTGTACGCGCACGAGCTTGAGCGCGACACGGCGCTCGAGCTCGGAATCGAACGCGAGATACACGACCCCCATCCCCCCCTGCCCCAAGGTGCGCAACACGATGTAGCGGTGCACCACAGTCCCCACCTGGAGCAACGTGTCGTCCGATGGTTCCCGCAACATGACGAGGCCGTCATCGGGCGACAGCCGAGCCGTGATCAGTTCGGATCGGGACATTCGAATACGAGCTGTATATCGGCACAGGACGGAAGGCTTTGAGCCTCTATCGTTCGAGCTGCGCAGCCGATGGAGCGTTTCCACCCCCTGTCCCCGATTGGCACGCGCGCGATACGCGAACGACCGTGCCGAGGTGGAAACGAAACCGGCGAGGAAACCGCGGTTCAGGTTCCCTTCATCATGTCCGCCATGCGGTGCTGGATCTCGTCTTTCGACAGCTTCTCGACAACCGCGCAGATCGTCCATCGGTTGCCGACCGGATCTTTCACGCTTGCGCTGCGATAGCCGTAGAACTCGTTCTTGGGCTCCGTGATCGACGTTGCACCCGCGTCGAGCGCTCGTTTGTATGTCGCATCGACTGCAGCACCGTCGTCGACGTAGTAAGAGAACGTACCTGGGCGGGGCTCCCAGCCTTGCATTGGCTCACCACACATCACGACCGAGTCGCCGATCATGATTTCGGCGTGCATGACGGAACCGCCGGGTCCATCGTAGCGATCGACCACTTTGCCACCAAACGCGTTTTCGAGGAACGTAATTGCCTTCGCTGCGCCGGGGACGACGAAGCTGGCAGTAATCGAGTGATGACCTGGGGGACGCGGTAGCTTGGGCATGGCTGTTCCTCTCGTTTCGTGGTGTCGTGATGAACTTGCGGTGGACTTGGGGTGAACCTGGGGTGGACTGGGAAACGTCGCGTCGTTTATACTCGCAGTAAGACGCGCTCGCACGTCACGGTTTTCATCGCTAGTTTGCACCAGTGTCGCTCTTGAAGGCAGCGACAGGATCGCCGACCTTGAACCTCCGGACGTCCTTGTCCACCGCTGCCACGTCACCGGCCAGCTCCGAGCCCTGCTGCATCAATACGCGACCGCAGCCCCGCCATCCCTCCAGATGTCCGCGACTGCCCGATATCCACCGCTAGCTGGGTCGACCTCGATGCAGTTTGCGTGACCAATGCCGTCGCGTTCGCGAAGCTCGTGACCGAGCGCTTTCAAACCGGCCTTGGTGCTATCGGGGAGCGCGGGCTCTGTCCAAATGGCATCCGGTAGCCATTGATGGTGCACGCGCGGGGCCTTCACCGCTTGCGTAATCGTCGCGCCATAGTCCACGAGCGCGCGCACGATGCGGGTCACC
>Ga0187893_10008535_pt1 | contig 16102 bp, 13 predicted proteins | sample MA1701074metaG_FD_139574 | JGI IMG/M metagenome (GOLD analysis project Ga0187893, IMG submission 139574) | White microbial mat communities from a basaltic lava cave in the Kipuka Kanohina Cave System on the Island of Hawaii, USA - MA170107-4 metaG ...
ATTTATTCAATGAAGAAACTACTGCTAATCCCGGTTTTGTTATCAATGGCAATGCTTTCGCATTCGCAATTCATTCATAAAATAAAAGCCGATAGTGTTTTAATTACTAATGATTCCTGCAATGCAGAGCTGAATTTGGAGAACAGTACAAAAGATACCCGGTTCGTGGGGACACGAACCGTGGCAGCAGAATTTGGAGAACAGTACAAAAGATACACTTGGGTTTTTGTATAATAAAAGAAGAACAGACCTTTTTTCAAAATCAACTCACCAATTCTTTATCAAACTTCTTAATCAGGTTAGCCGTTTCATTTATATTTCCTTTGGAAGAGGCGCCGAATAAGATGGATTCTATATTCGGCAGTTTGCAAACGTATTCAATCGCTTCTTTGGGAGAAATGGCGCCGCCTCCTAGTACCTGCATAGCAATGGCTCTTACTTTTCTTGTTGCTAATGTTTTTTCATAAAGCTCTTTGCCGCCTGACATGCGGAATCCGGCTTTATTGATAGAAGAACAAATAACAGGATTCTGAATGCCACCTTTTTCCAATACATCCAATAGCTTTGGCATATTCATGGTGATAAAACCTGCTTCCGCATCATACTTTTTACGGATGTACTGATGAAAGGCTACAAATATTTCTTCTGCTCTTAAACCAAGTAATAAATCGGTAATTACGTTTTGTAAAAAGACAACCGGCGTTTTAATGCCTTTGAACATTTTCATTTCAGAATCTATCAACAGTTCCATGATAGATAGATAGTCTTTCGACAAATAAGCCACACCGCCTTTAAATAATGATCCGAAAAAGTTTCCGGGTACATATTGCTTTAATGTTCCAACGATACCTAACTCCGTAACTGCATTCGCATATTTATGTGCATAAGGCATGCAGGGGAAAATTTCAAAATCCTTATACTTTTCAGGATTAGCCCTGATGATATTGCAGATATTGAGAATGCGGTCATGCGTGGTACACATAAAAGTGTTGATGCCAGCGTCTCTTGCATCATCCAATGTTTTAATTATTGCTGCATCATCTTTGAATTTGATAGACTGGGCTCTCGACTTTTCATCCGAAATATGATTAACCGCAAAAAACTGGTTGTCTCCAAAAAGAATTCTTTCCATCGGGTCTTATTTTGAACTGTTTTTAATGATTGAAATAGCCCTGTCTGTGTACCAGGCAGATTCAAATGTATTGATCGTGTTGGGCACTTTGCCGGTTGCTGCTTTTACGAAATAATCTATTTGTGCAGAGTATTCTTCGCCACGAAGATAAAAATCAACTTCTTCTGTCAAGTCAGTAATGTATTTCACATTCCATCCCTTCGAATATCCGTTAGGTATGGCATCTTTAAAATAAACTTTTAACTCATTTGCATCAGAAATGATCTTTCCTTTGGTACCGATGACAGTAACAGAAGTTGACATTTTGCGATAGGTATCATCACTCCAGTTTACAGAAAGAACACCGTTCACTCCCGATGATAATTCAAGCAGTGAATAAACTGCATCTTCCACGTTGGTTGAATAAACCGATTTAAGTAAGCTGCCTTTTGCTGCCGAAACCGGAGATAGAATGTCATTGATCAGATCAATAACATGCGAAGCATAATCAAGTAAACAACCGCCACCTTCAGCAGGATCTGACCGCCAGGTATCTTGTTTTTTCTTTGTTACAACCGGGCCGTAAGCTTCGCCAATAAAATGATAGATATCACCCAGTGCACCGCTGTTTACAATCTTCTTTACTTCACTGAATGTGCCAACAAATTTGTTGTGATAACCAATTTGATTCACCAGTTTTTTTGCCCCAGCCGTCTTTACCAATTCTTCTCCCTGAATTGTTGTTAAGCAAAAAGGCTTTTCTGCAAACACATGCACATTTTTTTCCAGCAGGTCTTTGATGATGGTATAGTGAAATTTTGTTGGTACAGCTACAAATACAGCATCCGGTTTTACCTCGTCCATCATTTTTTTATAGTCAGTAAAACAGTTGAACTTGCCATACTTTGTAAGAAAATCATTTACCATTTTAGATGTATCGCAAACGCCAACTACATCCACATCGGGGTGAGCTCCTAAAATTGAAAGATGGGAAATGCCCATCTTTCCTGCTCCGATCAATGCAACTTTTAACATCGTAATTATTTTGTTATGCTTTTTTTGAATAGATCTACATACTGGTCTGTTATCGTTTCCCAGCTATATTCTTTTAATATCCTTTCCTTTGCTTTGGCAGCTAACTGCAAATGGCCTTCACGGTCTGATAATGATTTTTCCAGCACAGCAGTCAGCGAATCCACATTTGATTTTTCAAATGTCAATGCATCGTTTTGCACCAGGTATAAATTTTCCTTGATGTCGCTGCAAATTAGTGGCGTTCCCAATCCCATTATCGAAAGCATAACAGGGGAGAGGCCTTCAATATCCGATGGCTGAACGTATACGTAAGCATTTTGCATCAGCGTCACTGTATCATCGCCGTATATAAAACCTGCAAAAAGAATTCTCGGATCAGTTGTTTTTTTAAGATCCACTTCAAACTCCGTTGGATTTGGTGAACCTCCCACTAATACCAGCTTTTTATTTGTCTTTAATTTTTCGAATGCAGGTACCAGGTAATGCAAACCTTTGTCGGGAATAAAACGGCCTACAAAAAGAAAGTATTCCCCTTTTTGCAAACCTAATTTTTCCAGTATGTCTGTTGACTGTACACCTTTGATTTCGCTGCCGAATGAAATGAAATCAAATTTCTTCTTGAATTTTTTTTCAAACAACTCTTTGGTGAAAATATTATCAATCGCAATATACTTGCACGACCATACAGCGAGATAAGCATTGGCCAATACCAGCTTTTTCATAAACCATGACCATTTATCTCTTTCAAACTCGGTGCCGTCAATGCTTAGAATTACTTTTTTTCTAAACAGCTTTAAGATAAATGCAAACAGTGCATTGTTGCCCTGTACATGCACAATGTCGGCCGTATTTTTTGTAATGATATGCCAGGTTACTTTTGCTGAATGTATGATGGAATCAATGCCTGATTTAGGAATGGTTTTGAAATACACAATATTCACTCCTTTGAAATTTTCATCACCTTTTGCCTGGCCTGGATAGAGACGGTTGTAGCCCGTCACTTTATGCCCACGTTCAGCCAGCCTTGGTAAAAATTCCAATGCAAACTTATCGGCGCCCGCCGATCCTTTGGACGGCGGAAGAGAACGGAAACCAAAAGATGCAATACGCATGACCATTAGCGATTAATTAGTTCTTATTAGCGCCTCTCATTAGCGTCTATTAGCGCCTCATTAGCGTCAATTAGCGTTTAAAATTTACCCTTCAGATAGTCTGTGAAGTACATATCCATATAGTCCTGCAAAGCTACTTTCCAATCACGCATGATGTTAATACCACGCAATTCTAATTTTTTATTCACCAGCCTTTCGCAGGGCGGACGCTGCGCAAAATAAGTGTCTTTAAAATGATCTGATGTTACTTCAGTGATCTTTACTTTATCTTTTAATCCCAATAGCCTTACCAATTCTTCTGCCACTTCCATCCGGCCGGTTTGTCCTTTACATACGAGGTTATATAATCCCCAGTATTCTTTCTCAAACAAAAGCTTTACATTTTTTGCAAAATCAATTGTAAAGGTTGGTGTACCATCTTTATCATTCACAATAAACAATTCTCTTTTGCCTGCAACTAATTGTTTAATTAGTTTATTGATAAATTTTTTGTCCTTATTGGGGCCACCTCCCATCATCCAACCGGCACGGCAAACGATATAGCGATGTGCATGCGCCATCACATGTTTTTCACCCATGTATTTTGAACGGGCATAATGACCAAGCGGGTTAGGATCATCCCAATCATCATACAATTCTTTTTTACCATCAAAAATTCCTGCTGTGCTGATGTATAAAAGAGGAATGTTTAAACTGTTGGCAATAAACACGGCATTTTCAACAGCCATTGTGTTGGTTGCATATGTATCATCCACGTTCAGCTCACAAAACTCAAGATCAGTGTAAGCCCCGAGGTGAAACAGGTAATCAGGTTTGAATGATTCAACATCGGCCCTGTATTTTTCAAGGTCGCGGAAATCGAGAAAGCTAAGCCAATCGGTATTTACATCTTTGTCAGTACACTTCACTTCAAAATCATCTTTAAATACACGGTAGAATGCTTCTCCCAGCATACCACCCGAACCGGCCATGTAAATCTTCTTTTTCATCTGTTATTTTTTATTGTTTTACTTGCAGATAGAATTCATCATAAAAATTTTCACCTGCCTGCCGGCAGGCAGCTGTTGGCATGATTGCTCGAAAATTTTTATGACTCATTTCATTTTTTATTTGTTATTAAAAAATTTCTTTAAAGCAGTTCAGAATAAATATTCATTAAATCGTTGTAATGTTTTTCGGGTTCAAAATGCGAATTAGCAAACTCTCTTGCACTTTTTGACATCTGTTGATAATCTGCTTCAGAAAGTTTGTCGGCTTTTAATAAAGCTTGTGTCAACTCAGTTTCATCACCAGCCTGGAACAGATAGCCTGTTTTTCCTTCCTCAATTATTTCCGGAATACCACCAATAGCCGAACCAATTACAGGTTTGCCATGACTATATGCTTCGAGAATCGTCAGCGGATTATTTTCATACCATTCAGAAGGCACAATGATAAAACTCGCATGCCTGATCAGGTCTGAAAGCTCATTTCCCGTTTTATATCCTAAGAACTCAATATTGTTATAACTGGCAGCAATGTATTTTTCGTAAAGATTGCCGGTGCCTGCTACTTTGAGTTTGATACCGGCTTTTTCTGCCGCTTTTAAAAGCGTATCTACTCCTTTCTCTCTTGAAAGCCGGCCGTAAAATAGAAAATAATCTCCTTTTATTATAGTGGGGGTTATTTTATCAAGGCTGGGAACAAAATTGTATAACAGTTTTTCCCTGGTTTTGTAAGCTGCATTAAAGCTGATATGCTTTTTCCTGATAAAATCACTGACGAAAATAAAGCGATGAATATAGTCTATTGGATCCATACGGTATTTCCGGAAATACGCATCTGCCGAAAGCATCATGCTTTGAAACAAATTACCTTCCGAACACCTGTGCAGGGTACAGTTGAGATAAAAACCGTTAACGCATTTTTCACAAATTTTATTTTGCCCGTCAAGGAATAAATAAGCAGGGCAAATAAGCCTGTAATCATGCACGGTGGTTACTGTTGGAATATTTCTTTCTTTTAAAGCCTTTAAAATGGAAGACGATAGTTTGCCAAGAAATAAATGAATATGGGCAACATCAGGTTTTATTTTATCAAGCAGTAATGACAGTTGGGAATAAGCGTCCTTGTTGTAAATAAACTTGGGAACTGCTTTTATTTTTTTAGCTAATGTTAAGCTTCTTTGATCGGTACTGGCGGGGAAAAATTCGGCATTTTCATCAGGAAGGTTCTGCTCATACTTCATGCTGAAGTAAAACACCTCGTGTCCTTTTTGCTTTAGCAGTTCACCCGTATTGAGGTAAACCACATCGGCGCCGCCACGACGGTAATGACAACTATTGATTTGCAGAATTTTCATCTTGCCGGGTACATTGATATCTGGTATCAAGAGATTGGAACGGTTAAATTGGTGCGGCTTTCCGGGGGATATGCTGGAATGCTCATTTACAGAGCTTTATTTGGGAGCACAAAATAATACCTGTTACATGATTTTTCTATATTCTGCCAACATTTTTTCTGAAGAAAAATTATCCCGGGTAAAAGCATGGATTTTTTCTTTAGAAAAGCCCTGGTTAAACGCTAAAGACCATTTTTTGGCAATATCGGCTTCATCTGTGGTACAGATATAGCCATTCTGGCCATTGTTTACCATTTCGCTGGCCCCGCCAATATCGGTTAAAACGCAGGGCAGGCCGCAAGCCATAGCTTCCAAAGCGGCTATTGAAAAGGTTTCCACACTGGTGGAGCAAAGAGTAAAAAGGTCGCTGGCCTGGTAATAAGGCTTTACATCTTTCTGCATGCCTGTTATTTTTACATAATCCTGCAAGTTCAATTCTTTTGCCAGGCTCATGATAGATTCCTTCATGACGCCATCACCAACCATCAGCAGGTAAGCCTTTTGATTATACTCAGTATGCAGCAGGTGCAAAGCTTTTACTGCACCGGTATGATTTTTTTCTATCCGCAATGCGGCCGTCATTACAATCACTTTGGCATCAGGTGGAATATTATATCGCTTCCGAATTTCAGTTCCTATGCTGCCATTTGCACTGGGTTGCCAGTAATCAACATTAATACCGTTGTGTATCGTTTGAAATTTGGTTGGTGAAATTTTATATTCTTCCGCTGTGTACTTTGCCTGGTTAGTTGACACAGTAACAACAGAATCTCTTTTGGTTAATAGCTTTGCATACAACTTATGCAAAAAATGTTCCTTCCTGGTGACATGGATGGTGCTATGATAAGAGACGATTCTTTTTGCTTTTGTTTTTAATCCAAACATAGCACATCGGCTTACGAGATAGCTGTAAAAATTGATGCAAAAAATGGTATTGGGCTGTTCTGTTTTTATCAGTTTTCTCAATTGCAAAACAGGTTTAAGATCAAACTTGAATGTACGTGGCAGTTTAACAAAATCAATTTTGGGATCTAATTCATGACTGAGTGTATTTTCCTCTTTCAAACTCACCACGATCTGTTTTTCCTTTTCATTGACCAGCGAGTTGGAAAGCAGGATAAGAAATTTTTCTGCGCCACCCACTGATAAAGACGGAGTGATGTAAATTATTTTAGATTGATTCATGGTGGTGCGGTAGAGATGCTGTTGCTTTTAGCTTCAGACAGGTTGTAATGTTTTTATTTGAGATTGATATTGATTACTGTTTTGCCATTCTATCTGTTCATTTTCTGCAATAAGTGTTGTAATAAACAGGAAAGTAATACTTGAAGTAAGTTCACCGTTTTGACCAATGCAATAAAAGATCACAAAGACCAATGTAGTGACCATTGGTGAAATGTTACTGTTTACTTTTATTGATTTTCTGATGATACTTACAACCAGAAAAGCATACATTAGCAAGCCCGCCACTCCTGATTCTATAAGAAGAAGTAAGAATCCATTGTGTGGATTGATTCCTGTACGGCCAAGGTCTCTTACGATAAAGCCCCAATAACCGATACCAAAGATCTGTTCCAGCGGTTGTAAATTCATATAAGCAGCAAAGGCATCAGCAGATGCTTCTTCACGCCAGTCCATGGCTTCAAGGGCCTGTGCGTTGTAGTTCATGCCAAGATGCTTATTGAATACAGCCACCGGCTCGTCAATAAGTCTTTGGGAAATTCTTTCTATAAAATCACTTTCCAGTGTAAAATAGCTTTGCAAAGTAGTAAACAGGAATAAGGAAAGAAAAAGAACTCCTATAGCAAGGAAAATAAGCAGGAACGCTTTTTTGGCTCTTTCTCTATGTTTTAGTTCACGGGTGATTAACACGATGGATATTACAATAATGCCCAATAAAGTGCTTCTTGAAGTAGACATCAATACGCCCAAAAACATGACGGGCAGTAATAATAAAATAAGTTTGTTGGGTGATTTTTGATTGATAAACCCATTTAAGATCACGACGAAAGCCATCCCGCAGATAAGGCCATAAAAGTTATGATTAATGATTTCCAGAATTTTCCCGTCTTCATCCAATTCGATCGGTACTTTTAGCAGCCATTGATAAATACGCTGAACGGGGAATTCGCCATATACTTTATATGTATAAGCAAGATCGGAAAAGCAAATGATACCTGCCAGAATCAAACTTAACTTCAGGTACCTCATATTGCCTTCCTTCATATAATAAAAATATCCGCAATAAACGGCTATTAATGTAAGAAAGGATTGTTTAATAAATGCAGCTGTAAGCAGGTCATTGAAAGCGGTAACTAATATCGTATATAAAGTAAATCCTATTATTAATAATATCTTTGAATTTGCAATAAATCCCGTTTGCATTTCATTTTTAGCAGCAACTAATGTACGGCCAAACAGGGCAAGGCCGATCATGGCTCTTGCGTTGAGTGGCAGCCCGCCTAATTCAAAATTTATATCGGCAATGGTGATGGTAAAAAACAATACAGCGATGATCTCTGGTTTAGTTACCAGCAGATAGACAAATAAAAGACCGGCGAGTATGATTACAATGCTCAAGTTTACCAGGGTTTGTTTTAGTTTCGGTTTCCAAAATTAATATTTTGGTTTGGTGTTTTATAGTGGTTGAAGTTGATTAAAAAATTAAATGGTTGCAGGTTTCAGGAAAACGATTTTGCGGAAAATGCAGATCATGCAAAGCAGGTAAACAAAATGCCCGCATGCATATCCCATGGTAGCGCCGATTGTGCCATAAAACTGGAAAAATAACAGGCTGAAAACTATCTGTGATATACTGCTTACAAATTCCATGATGATATAAGTTCTTGTCATGGATTTGGCGATTAACATATAAGCCAAAACCCAGCTAAAGAGTTTAAAAAAGTCACCCAGCACCTGGAAAGTGAAAAGATCCCGCATGCCAGCAAATTGATCAGTAAAAAGCACATGAATCACAATATCTCTTCCGGCAAAAAGAGAAATGGAGAAAATAATGAGCAATGGTGTTACCAATTTGTAAACTGAAAAAACTTCTTTGCGCAGTTCTCCGGGGGTATTCAGTTCTGTCAGTCTTGGTAAATAATAGACGCTTAATGAAGTTGCAAATACCATCAGGTACATATTTGAAACCCGGTTGATACCCTCCCATAAACCGGCTTCATCAATATTATGTTGAGAAATATAACCACGGATCACAAGCTGGCTGGCGGGCATTACAATAGCGGTTACAAGTGCCATCAATGAATAATGACCAAGTTTTACTGCTGCTGTTTTGCTGAACTTTCTGATAATCTCTTTTACTTTGAACCATCTTGTATTCATTACAAGAAATAATGTAAGAATGAATACTACCGACTGGTAAGTAACTGCAGAAATCAATGCGCCGTAAATGCCGAAGTTTACTGCGAGCACAATGGTAAACAGCAAACCGATAATGCTGCCAAATATGTTTGCTGCCACATATTTTTTAAATTCTTTAAATCCATTGATAACAGATATAAGCAAAGTATTGAAGGCATACATAATAAGTGTGCCCCCAAAAACATAAAAGACGCCTTTGTATTGGGCATCTTTTAAAATAGTTGATGCAAAATATCCGGCACCAATGATCAATACCAATCCTGATAGCACAGAAAGCGTTGCTGTGATCCAAAAACCTGTGCCGAGAAACAACTGGTATTTTTTTTCTGAACCTGAATATTCGGCCACATATCTTGTTATTCCATTATTGATGCCACCGTTGGATATAGCCAGTAAAATATTGGTGAAATTGTTAAGTTGCCCCAGCATAGCTATTCCCATCGGGCCAAGTGGGCCAAGCAGGAAAGCCACGGCTTTAATGCTTACAAAACCGGTGATCATTTTTATAAAAACAGCAATGGCATTCAAAAACGATATTTTGAATATATCTGCTGTGAATATTTTCTTTATACTGAGCAACCTTTGCATTTAAAGAATAAAGTTGTAAATCTCTTTTGAAAAATGTTTCTTTTTTATTGTTTTTTTCTTCCGCTGATGATTACTAATAAAAATCAGTGGAAGATGTAACTTGCTCGCTACATCTTGCAGGATGCCTTGTCGCTGTGCGATTAATTTAATTGGAAACAAGAGCAAATCGCCGGAAACTTTTCAGGTTAGCCTGCTTTCATTTTTAACTCTTGTAATGACATGACCGGTTCCGGAGTATGAGCGTCTTTGCTGATTTCAGCAACCAATGCATAACCCAGAGACGGAAGCGTAATTTTTACTGTAGTAGTTCTTATTTCTACCACAGAGCCTTCCCACATCATGAGAGGGCCATTGATTATTCTAACCCTGTCTTCGAGGTTGATGGTGGTTTTTTCCAGCCTGACAAAGTCATATTCTTTAAGGAAGTGTCTGATGGTATCTATTTCTTCAGGGCGTACTATAGCAGGCTTGCTGAGCCAGTGAATAAAATTGATAACTCCATCAGTTTGGCGGATAAGCTTGTGCTGATATGTTGATGCAAATGCAAAGACATACGAACCGAAAAGAGGCTGCAAGGTTGTTTTTTTTCTGTCGCTCCAAGGCTTATGGGCCTTGCTCATCGGACAGTAAACTTCTATTTGCCTTTTTTCTAATTGTTCGGCTACTTTTTTTTCATATCCGGGTCGGGTGTAGACAACAAACCACTGTTTTTTTAAATCTGTGTTCATTAGGTAGATTTAACTTACGAAAATTATAATGCTCTAATCAGTGGCTTTTCAAAAAGACGGCTTAGGCCGGTCTTACTCACAGGTACGGATTTGAAGATTTTCTTTGGTGTTTTAGTTTTTTAAGTTAACAAAAGGTGTAGCTGTATCAAAAAGAAGTCCATTCTATCTTTTTGAATATTTTCTTTTTTTTGTTTTTACACCATTATTGTGAATATAGCCGTAGCCATATCCATATCCATATCCATTTTTAGTAAATCCTCTCGATTGAATGCCATTGAAAACGATCCGCATATTATTTAACTGGTTCGCCGCATTCTCTTCATCCAGCCTTTCCAGGTAACTCTTTGGAGTGAATTTATGTTTCACAACATATAGTGTAGCATCACAAAGTGGCGACAGTACATAAGCATCAGATAATAAGCTTGCCGGAGCCGAATCAATGATGATAATATCAAATGCTTCTTCCAGGTAGCTGAGTAATTCTTTCAGTTTTCCGCTCATGAGCAATTCAGATGGATTATCAGGAAGCGGGCCTGAAGGAATAAAGAATAAATTGTTGTTTATGGATGTACGTTTAATGATGTATTCAGGTTCACACTCTCCCCACAGGTAATTACTTACGCCTTCTTCATAGTTGACATTAAGTTTAGTGCTTAATGAAGGATTGGCAAGGTCAAGCTCAAGCAATACTACCTTTTTATCGGTCAAAGCAAGACTTAAAGCAAGATTGGCAGCTACAAAACTTTTTCCTTCTCCTGATAAAGATGATGTTACCAGTATTTTTTTCTTTCCTGAACTGCCACCCACATAACCCAGTGAAGTACGCATTCTTCTGAACTGTTCAGCTATGAAAGTTCTTTTTCCTTCTTGTATTACCAGGGCTTCTTTTGATTTATCCAGGCTGATTTCGCCAATGATAGGTGTGCTCGTCAGGTTTTCTATTTCATGCCTGAATAAAATTTTCCTGTTTAAAAATTCTTTGACAGAAACAAAGCCGGCAGGAATGATCAATGCAACTATGAAAGCGGCTATATAGATCAGTTTTGATTTAGGTGATACAGGCAGCAATGATGCCTGGGCATTATCAACTATACGTGTGTCACCAATATTTATTTGTGACAAATCACTTTCAGCCTGTTTTTGAAGCAGGTAAGCGTAAAGGTTGCTTTTAATAGCCTGCTGACGGCTGATATCAATTAGTCTTTTTTCCTTTTCCGGAATAGTCTGCAGCACTGTAGCATAGCTATTGTTAGTTGAATGTAAATTAAGCTTGCTTGCTTCCAGTGTCCGACGCTGGTTATTTATGTTTTCTAATATACCGGGTTTGATTCTGTTGATCTGTTCTTTAACTGCAGTAAGGATCGGGTTGTTTTCGGCAGTCGTCTTTTTCAATTTCTCATATTCCAGTTCCTGATCTCTCAATTTAGTAAGCAGATCAGGCAATGTTTGATCCTTCAAGCCAACCATAGATGGAAATATTCCACCCTGGCTTTCCTTATTTTTTACATACTTTTCTACTTCATTTAAGGCTGACAACTGCAAATCTACTTCCTCCAATTTTTGACCGGTTTCAGTTGAGCTTTGCAAAATAAGTTTGCCCTGTGTACTGAGGTCAACCGCTCCCTGGGAAGCCTTATAAGCCTGGGCCTGTACTTCAATCGAATTCAATTCTTCTTTTACTTCTTTTAACCTGTCGCCTACGAACGAAGAGGTGGTGTTGGCTAATTTATTTTTCTCGTCGAGGGAAGCCCTGTTATATACTTTTATTAGCTCATCCAGTATATCTTCACCCATGCGGGGGTCCGCATTCCTGATTCTTAAATTCAGTATTGAGGTAAGTTTTGTCGTAGCAGTGGCCGTCAATCCTTCTAAAAGATCTGATGTGACTTTGCGGGGATCGTCTAATGAAAAGTATAAAGGTTTTGTAGCAGGGTTAAGTTGTCTCTTGTTTCGGCTGAATTTTAAAACACCATAATCAGTATTTACAAATTGATTTACTGGGTATCTCTTTGAGCCGATTAAAACCTGGCTATCTTTTTCACTAAACTGAAACGGTACTTTGTCAATGGGTTTTGCCACATTATCCAGTTTCTCTAATTCTACTACAACCGGTGAGGTAGTGTAAGCCGAATTAGGAATAAACTCATTTTCTTCGAAAAGTGGAGCATATAACCGTAAGTTTTTAACCACTTCATACATTAGGGTACGTGATCTGAAAATCTCGATTTCATTCTCAACTACCTTCTTTCTATTTATTGATTCCAACTGATCAATCGTCTGACCATCTGAAGTTCCTTTCTTGTCATCTTTGATCAAAATAGAAGCCGTGATCTCATATTTTTTGGGAGTCATTCTCAAATAGAACCAGGCAGCAAATAAGCTGATTATCAAAAAAGCAACAAAGATCGGCCAGTAAGGCAGGTATTTGAACAGAAGATCACCAAGGGCTGATTTCCCGGTTTTAGCTGATGTTGATTTTACATTTGTTGAGGCCATGGTTCATTAATTAGAAAGTAAACGATCTGCTACAATTGCCGCCAGGGAAAGACCACTGAATATTACAGGAAGCCATTGACTGGCCCTGCTGGTGCTGGCAACTTTAGCCTTGTTAGGTTCTACGTAAACAATATCATTTGATTGTAAATAATAATAAGGTGATGTGAACAGTTCAGAAGAATTGAGATTAACACGGGCAATGCTTCTTTGTTCTTTTTTGCTGGGCAACACGTCTTCACGGATTACCATCACGTTAGTTCTGTTTCCGTATATCGTCAAATCACCTGCCAATCCCAATGCTTCGAGAAGTGAAATCTTTTCATTGGGAATAGGAATAACAGTTGGCTTTCCTACTTCTCCCAGCACTGTTACTCTGAAATTGAGGAAACGAATACTCACAATAGGATCGAGTAATAATTTTTTCTCAAGAGTCAGATTGCGAATCTTTTCTTTTAGCTGCGTTTTAGTTAAACCTTCAGCCTTGATAAGGCCCAACAACGGGAAATGTATGTTGCCGTCAGTATCCACCAGGTAACCGCGGGAAGTTTCATTGGCAGGATTATTAGCATCACGATTTTCTGTTCCGGGATTAAACATTTCTGAAGCCTTCGGGTTAAGGTCAGTAACCACAATACTTAAAATGTCATTCTTCTGTATGATAGATTCCGGCACAGTCATATTCGATGGAATAGGTCCACTGGGTACGCCGTAGAAATAAGCAGTTTTCTTGACGCTTGTACAGGAGAATAGCAAAAACAAAACAGGTAATAAAGCCAGCCTGACTTTGGGTACGGTATTAAAAAGTATATTCATCAACATATATTTTGATAGCACTATCTATTAGTTATTAAAAACAGGTTTAAATCCTTTTTTGGCAACTAATCAGAGGCTCACACTAAAATTGTTTCAGAAGAATTGGAAAGAAAAGGTTAGATCAGGGACTTCAATAGGAGGATGAATTGAAATTGCGCTACTAAAGTAAACTAATAGTCAATTATTATTTTGTTCTTTTTTGTTCAGAAACAGAAGCTGTGGAAAACCTTTTGTCTTGTGAATCTTTATTTTAAGAAAGACGGGAGAACCCTGTTTCTGTGATCAGGTCGCCATAATTAGCTTTTTTAGCTCTTGCTGAATTGGCCCGCATATAAAGCAGGGTATAATATCTTTTAATTAAAGGTGATGTTGGAATCATTGCTGCTATATTTTGCTTGGTAGGGTTAATGATTGTTTTAAGCGTTGCACTACGTTTTGCATTGATAATTTTTTCCCAAATGCCAAAAACTATATCGCCATCATAATTCCTTTTTAATGCACCTGATCTTGATTTTCCTTTTTTTATATAATCACCGGCTTCCGGGCAGTGATTAGTAAGAGCAAGTGCTTCGGCAAGTATTAATTCAAAGTCAGAATTGGTGTTTCCGCTTTTTGCTACATTAATAGTATAATAACGTGAGGCATCGGCCAATATCCTATCTATACTTTCGCCTTTTGTATGTGCATAAAATAATTTCGCTGCTATGAATCTCGCCATTATATGTGATGGATAACTATTATTCACTGTAATGCCCGACATCGCAGCCATTGAATTTTCAAGCATCTCGTTATTATTCGTCAGCCAATATCGTAATACCAAAACAGAGTTCGCAAAAACAATAGCTTCAGTGGTATTGCGGGATCTCATGTAAAATCTTAAACCCTCGCCATAATAACCATTAAGCCTGTCCATATTAACGGAACGTTCAAAATAATACTGCCCTGCCTGTGTAGCGGCAATTTCTCTCTGAAATTTTTCAATCATTTCAGGATTTCTGTCAAGAAAAGAAACTGTTTGCTGTATCAATAATTCAATTGCCGGGCTGCTGTCATCATTTGGAAGATTTTTAAATAACGATACAAGAAAATGATGCACTTCTTCTTTATTGATGTTTGAATCTGTGCCAACGGCTGCAGATAAATTTCTAAGTTCGTCGGGCGAATTAAAGCCGCAGTATTTAAGAAGTATGGAAAGGGTAGAAGGAGAGGCACTGTAATTTGATTTTACCAATCCAAAAAAACGACGCAGTGTATTTGCATTAATGGTATATCCTGTTTTTTGATAAATATCATCTACCATTTGCAGGCAATCCCTCGACGAAATCACTTTTCGGCCGAAACTGTTTTCCAGTTCTTTCCGGAGGGTCGGGAACAGTTCACTTTTCATAAGCAATAGCTAAGAGATGCTATGATTTTCAAAATGGATTATTGCAATTCTTCTTTCATTTTGCCGAGCACATCCGTTTCAATCATTTTTTGAGCTACCCTGATCATATTTTTAAACGCTTTCGCTTTTGAAATTCCATGTCCGATCACAACAGGTTTTGATACGCCCAATACCGGTGTGCCGCCATAGTTTTCAAAATTAAATCGGTTGAAATATTCGTTATCTATTTGTTTTGCCTGGTTAATCTCAAAAAGTGATTCAGCCAACTTCAGGATCACGTTGCCGGTAAACCCTTCGCATACCATTACATCAGCCTTATCCAGCAAAAGATCACGGCCTTCAATATTGCCAACAAAATGTATATGTTTATTTTCTTTAAGTAATGGATAGGTTGCCTGTGCCAGGATATTTCCTTTGCCTTCTTCTTCGCCTACATTAAGAAGACCGACCCGGGGATTTTCTAATCCGAGTACCAACTGTGCATACACGGAACCCATTACGGCAAACTGGTTAAGTTGCTCGGGTTTGCAATCAGCATTTAGCCCTACATCAAGTAAAAGACCGGTAGTTCCATTGTCTTTGGGAATAACGGATGAAATGGTTGGCCTCAATACTCCATCCAATGCTTTTATACTAAAAAGGGCGCCAACCAGCATAGCTCCTGTATTGCCGGCGCTGATAAATGCATCTGTTTTACCCGAAGCCAGTAAATGAAAACCGATAGCGATAGAAGACTGTTGTTTTTCCTTCAGCGCTTTTGTAGGATGCTCATGCATATCAATTACCTGCTCGGCATGAACTACCCTGATACTGTCTGCAGGAATACTGTGCTCTTTTAATAAAGATTCCAGTTGGCCCTTATGGCCAATCAAGGTAAGAGTGCCGGGAGCATTGTCTTCTTGCAGATATTCTGATACTCCTTTTACCGCTTCAAGCGGTGCAAAGTCGCCCCCCATCATGTCAAGTGCTATATTCATTTGAAGCGTAAAATACAAATTCTGAAATAACAAATTCCAAATCAGCCGGGAACAAGCCCAACAAATTTGGAATTTATATCTATTGTTGACGGTA
>Ga0187893_10008536_pt1 | contig 16101 bp, 13 predicted proteins | sample MA1701074metaG_FD_139574 | JGI IMG/M metagenome (GOLD analysis project Ga0187893, IMG submission 139574) | White microbial mat communities from a basaltic lava cave in the Kipuka Kanohina Cave System on the Island of Hawaii, USA - MA170107-4 metaG ...
CTTTCAAGGCTGTAACACGGGTGGAGCTTGCCTATGGCAGCTCGTCCCGATAGGTGGGCCTTCGGCCTTAATTTTATTCTGCACCTTCGGTGCAGTGCGTGATCGAATCCCGTTGGGGACATCACCTCGCTAGCACTGTCGAGCCTGATCCGAAGGGTCGTTAGGCGAGAATATCTTTTGATTTTCCCATTTCCACAGTCTTATCAAATGCTAACCTAGCGTTAACCGTTGATGAAGCTTCAAGCTATCCAGTCCGTTGTCACTTGGTTGTCAAGCATCCTGGTAGACTTCCGGCAGGAATAGGGGGTGGCAGGCCCCCACCTGGGGTGGCTGAGGCTGTTTAATACGAAGTCACCCATGTTGAGTTAAAACCACGGATCTGATACCATACCAGCATGAAGAACTACGACAGGGAGGGGAATATGAAAGGCACTGAGAATCCACAGATCACGCCTTCGGAATGGAACCAGAGGTATAGCGCAGCCGTATCCGATGCAGCACATGTTTTACATGAACATTGTGTCAGACTGTCAGCAGGTATCTCCAGCGATTACGGTATTTCATCTGCCGCTGTGCTAGTTGATATTGAAAGGGCATACCGAGCCGCCGTGTTGATCTAAGTAGAATCCGACAGGGAACTGAAGGATCACCAAACTGAGCAACCCTGTTGCCCAAGTTGAGCCAAATCACAGTTGTGATATCGTAAGAACCAGAGGTGCAATCGAATCAACAAGGAGCGTAAGATGAGAATGAAAAGAATGGGCTTTCCTAGGGTTGTAAGAACTACCGGCACACAAGCCAGCAGCATCAACGTGAGTGATATAGACAAAGAATTTGAGGGGTTGTATAGGTTGCTGGACGAAAAAGAGGCAGACCAGTTTGGCATAGCGTCTCATCCTATTCATGGATCAATAGACGTTGATATCTTCGATTTTGGGCATCACATAGTTCCGGATTTTAGAAAGAAATGTTTTATGTTGTTTGCGCCAAGATATTCAACGGTGCCAATCGAGTCCAAATCCAAAGCCATTTTTGAGGAAGAGGCGGGGAATTTCACCAGATGGCTGAGAGCAAAGCAGAGATACATCAAGAGTGGTGGACTGAAACAAGAAGGACACATATTCGAGCCAGGAATCAACAAAGGCAACCTTGCCTATGAAGCGTTATCAAGTCAAATTGCTAGACTGCTTCAACGTGGTGAATTACGTTAAACACCATATTAGGCAGAAGCCGGAGGGTGAAGAAGATCAAGCGGGTGAAGTATATCTGAAGTGTACCTTGATACGTTAAGAAAATCCTCACTAGCATTTTATTTAGCATATCAGCAGTGTCTAGAGCCGAGTTCACCGCAGAGCTTACTGGCAGTTCCAGGAGTCGTGTGTGTAGCGTTTTCAATAGAACTGGGTCTTAAGTGCCTTATTTTGCGGGCTAATGGGAAGGCGAAAAAGGGCAATCTAAAAACGCACAATCTCATGGACTTGTTTAATGAACTTGAGAAGCCTATCCAGGAACAAATTGTTAAAGAAGTCAATGTTGCGATGTCGGATTTCACTTCTGCTCTAGAAGCAGCGAGTAACACTTTTAAGGATTGGCGTTACGTCTATGAGGGGAAAAAAGATACGCACGCCAATACTTGGTTCCTTTCTAATATGGCAAAAGCAGTCCATAAGATTATAGGCTGACTCCCATTGCATGGACTCACCTTCTGTGCTATCCTGCCAGAATGAAGAAACACCTCACCATTACAGAGGTAGCCAAGACTCTAAGAATCAGTCGGGCTGCCGTCCACCAAGCCATCCGAAAGAAGCGAATTCGAGCTAAATACGGATGGATCAAAATCCGTGGCTGGATGATTGATCCGGCAAGCGTATCGGGGTAAACCTTCCTAAGGTATTTTCCTTCCTTAAATCAGGAATTGACCTGATATTCTCCCGTAGTCCTCTATGATAGAGTGAAGAAAATGAAGATACGATATGGAATTGTCGCGATGAGGGTTAATTTTTAGCTCGAAGAGTAGGAGGTGCGTATGATCTACATAAAAATGTGTGTCTGTGGTCAAGCCTTCACTGGTGATATATGTCGTCAGTGTGGAATTCCTAGTGTGGAGATATGTTATGGGCCATTACAGAAGGCTCAGTACACTATTAACTACTGTAGACGATGCGACTATGTAGGTCGAGAATTACCACACCCATTTATTGTAGAACAAAGATGTCACAAATGAAGCTGTCTCAGTCACACCTCAACCTAGAAGGGGATAGCCTTCGGGTGTTCTCTGGCCTTTTTAAACAGTCCGTAGCTTAACAAAAATAGGGACAGACCCCATTTTCCTAAACCTTGCTTTTATGGATGCGTTTGGCAGCGTGGATTATCAAGTCAAAATAACAAACTTAAATCGCCAGTAATCAAACCGTTTCTTATTTGCCATTAATGTACGGTTCCTCTCTTCTCCTGCTCTGCCCGTATCCCACGCAAGCCCCCTTAAGAACCAAAGGTTAAATTTAGACATGTCATTTTGCTTGCTATCTAATCGATGATAAAACTATAATTCCTTAATCTAAGATTTAAAGGAGGATTACTATGAAGCGTATTAAAGCCTATGGAGAAAAAAGGACTTCCTATATCGTGTCATTTTTACTTTTGCTATGGATTGCTCTGCCAGTAACTATGGTTTTTGGTCAAGTTAATCCGCTAACAAGTCCTGAGGATGTAAAAGATATGTTTGTTGATAATTATGGGAATGTTTATGTCACAGGGACTAGTCATGGACCATGCTGTGGTCCCCATTCCCCAGATAATGTAGACATTGTGATTATTAAATACGATTCAAGAGGAAATGTGAAGTGGATTGCTCGTTACGATAACGAAGGTTCCGGCAGCAGTGACATTCCGATTGCAATCGAGGTTGATATAAAAGGTAATGTGTATGTTGCTGGAAGTGCAAGTGATTTTGATTTTGTAAAGGGTCAGTATGGCCCATCTGATTTCCTAGTTCTCAAATATGATTCCAGAGGAAATCAAAAATGGGTTGCCAGATTTAATGGGCCAGGAAATGATGCGGATGTTGTTAAGAGTTTCAGTATAGACGACAGAGGGCATGTATACGTTACAGGAAATACTCTTACCCCTCCGACGAGTAGTGTTGGAGGTGATGAGGAGAGTGATATTGTCACTATAGAATATGATCCTAATGGCAGAGAATTATGGGTTCAAATATATGATGGACCCAATCATTTTACAACTACTACAACTACAGAGCCCACAACGACGACAACTACATCGTCCACCACATCAACTTCGTCAACTACGACAACAACAGCTCCCTAGATACGGGGCGATGGTCTTTATCAATGTATCTTTTTGGGCTAACGGCTTAGAACCTGACCCACAGCCCGCATCCAGTCTTTGTCTTTTCCCCCCTTCCCCTGACCTGCCCTAACCCTGTCCCTGAAGGCTACGACGAATTGCAAGCCCATAGATGGTCACATTAGTCAAAACCACGCCCAGGGTCAGCCAGAAAAGCAGGACTGAATCCACCTCAAGATAAACGAGTTTCTCGGCATAATAGGCAATGAAGGCACCGGGATAGGCCAGCGATGGGTCATACCGCTCACGAAGCCATACCTCAAGATGGGTAAGAGGGCAGATCGTAGAAAAGATTTGTAATACAACACTAAACCCCAGCCCGGCTAGATGCAACCATCGGATCCATCGGATCCGGTAGCCCATCACAGCACCAAAAATCAGAAATAAGATCCAGGCCAAGTGAATCAGAACCACCAAATCTGCCAAAATTTTATAAGCAACCTGCATCAGCAAATGACACGCCTTTTGCCATCATTCCCTGCTGATGGTAGTGTATAATATACATCGTACAGTCTACAAGAAGAACCTGAATGGCACAGCCTCTGTCCTATCTATACATCGACACGTGTAAAGCCCTGGAACAAGGGATCAAATCCCTTACTCATGCCCAGGTGATTGGGGTGGCTACCTTGGTATGCCCCTCGCCAAGATCGTGGCCTTTTTGCCTTCTGTAGTGTCGTTTACCCAGGGATTAAGCTACCCTGTCCGACAGGTCTCGGACTACATACCGGCTCTAAAGGAAGGTTACTCATTGATCTTCACACCAAAAACTGATAACATACGATCCATCTTCTTACCTTAAAGTTAGCCTCTAGCACATTTCAGATTCAGGCCAGGGAGGACATCCTGCAACAAGACGAAAGGAGGTGAGCCTTATGCCACTCTATGAATACAGATGCCAGGACTGTCAAAAGACCTTTACCATTGCGCTATCCTTGGCTGAACGGAGTCATACCACTGTCCTGTGCATCGGTTGCGGAAGCAAAAATGTAGAACAGGTTATTTCAAACTTTTTTGCGATGACGAGCAGCAAGACCTAATGTGAGAGATCTTATCGAGTATATAGCCAAATCGTTAGTGGACAGACCAGGGGATGTTTCGGTCGAGGAGACCGAAGGGGAAAAAACAACCATTGTTGAGCTGCGTGTTGCACAAGAAGATATGGGCAAGGTGATCGGGAAACAAGGAAGAACAGCCATGGCCATGCACACCATTCTGCAAGCAGCAGGCACCAAAATGGGAAAGCGTTGTTTTCTGGAAATCCTGGAATGAATAAAGCGAGAGTCTGGTTCTGCCAGTTTAGCAGATTTCAGACGGTCTCGGACTGGATCCACTGCCTGCATGAAACCCGCATAAATACGGATCGGAAATACAGTAAATAGAGGGGTCAAGCCATTTGCCTTACCAGGGCGTTTTGCTGTATTTCCTTTCTGTCTAAGGACACCCTGTCTGAGGGGCATCTCATCGATGCAAATCTCATCATAGAATTCTCCACCTGGGCAGAAGCATAGCACAACAGACTGATTTTTCATTGGAAAGAGCTGAGGGGGATACATAATTTGGGCAGCAGTAACAGAAAAGATTAAGAAATGTCAAGTCTTTAGCATTGCAATCAGTGGCGGCTTGACTTAATATGTAGTAAATATAGGGGAAAAAAATAAAAAACACTTTTTAATAAAGGGTTCCCCTTCCTGGGATCCTTGAAAAAGGCCAAGGCTTGGGCTTTAGTATCGGGGGATATATTCGTATTGGCAGATTAGAGTTTCCCAAAGCTTTCCCAAAGACAGTGCCTAATGACCACAAAGCCTCTGCATCAAGGACTATATTTCAGATACCTTCTTATCCTAGCTTTCTTCTCTATTGCTTTTTGGGATGGATTTAAATCCGTTAATGCCCTCTCTGATTACATCACTGTGACTGAATCTGCAAACCAAGGGATTCGCGGAGGGCTTCTATCATCCCCGCCGGGAAGTTGTACCGGTGTGCCAAATGGTCTGGCTGGGCACTGTGGCGTACGGGCTCAAGCCGCCGTTAATGCTTGGGTCAACGGCGGTTTTGCATTTGGTACCGACTGGAGCGATTTACGCGAAGCTGCCGTTCCTCCCTCGATAAAGGCCTTCCAACCGCCTGAGCCGGCCACTAATATTGGCACAAGCTGGATTCCTCAATATTGCGATCGACCTTCCTGCGGTCATCTCCTCAAGGGAGATGTGCTTACCATCGATGAGAACGAGGATGGAAAATTTGATAATACCTGGATTGACAAAAATGGGAATGGGGTGCGTGAAAATGGGGAGGTGGACCGTCTGAGAGCTGAGCAGTTTGCCTGGGGTGCAACCAGCCTGATCCTTGATTTTAATAACTTAGGCGGTCCTTCTGATCCCCGAATGTTTACCGAAAGTGGTACCAGCCCACCTGGCCTCTCCCGGGCCAGAGTACGGGTGGCCCTGGGGGATAACCCAGAATGTGTCGATGTGTTTTCACCGGCCTGTCACCTCAGTACCGGAGGTGTGGGAGTGATTGCGCTCCCCGGAAGCATTCCTGATGATTTGAGCAATCCCAACGATGACAGAACCACCATTGATAATAATGATTTTTACGGTGTATGTGATCCGGATCTCTTTAGTGGGGATCTGGCCAGCATTCAAAGACAGTTGGACAACTGCCTCTGGAAGGTTGGCTCCACCCCAGTTACTGCACCGTCAAATTCCTCTGTGACAGGTCAAGGTAATGCTGTCCGGCATTCTTGGGTTGACCAAGTGACCACAAAGTATACGGCCAGCAGTACACCCAATCGTCAGGAATTTAACCAGATCTGGGCCGTTATATATGGATTTCAAAACGTGGATCCGGTGACAGGGGATCCAGTCCCTATCGATGAAGCGCTTTATGATAACCTCTGGCTGGGGTTTCAGGGTGACTCTGATCCAAATCCACAGCTAAATTTTGTGGTTGATCCGAATACAGGCGACCTCATCAGCGGCAGTCAGGTAACGGACACTTATAATTCTTTCTTCGGTATTGAACACAGGTCCCTAGGCAGACGCTATGGTTTTGACTTTTTCGGCAATCCCATAGGTCCAGATGCCGGAGACACGCCGCTTGATCCTGCGCTTATCGGAAAGACCAATCCCACCAATGACCCATTTTGGGAAGCAGACGACGGACCCTTGGGCTTTGATACGGATTTTGCCACCAACGCCAAATCGGGTGTTGGCCAAGTGACAGGGATTAGGTTCTTCTATGTCCAGCAGGTAGAAGGTTGGTTGCTCTCATGTCTTAATTGCACTCATTCCTCCAATGGAATGGACCATGAGATCACATACAATTTTACTTTTAGTTCTAATCCTATTGGCTTCAGTGGCCAGCATCCCTAAAATTGGACAAAGCATACTAAATATAAGCTATATGTTGGCCTGCCCCCAATTAATCGGCTTGGGTCTTGTGATAGAATTGGTTTTAAAAGGTAAGTGGGGAAACCCGTCCAAAATCAAGTCCCTGTGAAAAACGTTTGATTCAAGCTTTCCAGTCTGCACCTTTGGTGCAGTGCGTGATCAATCCCGTCGGGGACACCAACCGTTCATCAATCTTGCTGCTAAGCTCTTCAGGCTTCACGCAACAGTGCAGAGATGATCTGACCCGTCTTCCTATAAACTGGCTGTTCCTCCTATTCGACTTCATTGAAGATGACTTAGAAGTCATTAAATGCTGAAGATGTCAATCTTAGGCAAGAAAAATCAAATTTAGACATGTAAATCAGATTGTATTCCCTCAGAAGAAGATCTAGAATAGCCGCAGGGGTTCCACTGGAAATCTACATGGTATTTCAGATTAATCTAGCCATTTGTCAATGTATATGGTAAAAAAGCCAATATATTTGAAAATAGTTGAAAATATCCCCCTTTTTCCTGTAGAATTAGTCAATCAGGGTATTTACCTAGTTTAATCTAATTCGTTGGTGTAAATTATATAGCCCCATATGAAAGGTTATTTTTTGACAACTCTTTTTGAGTAGTAAATTAAAGGTTAATTGAGGAACTGAGCTAAAATATTCTATTTATTTTGAGTATGGCATGTGGTTTGCCTGGTTTATTTAGAAAGCTCATATGGATCCCATTAATCTCAAAAAAGAAAACTTATATAAAAAATTGCGAGGTAGATTGTGGATTTATGTGACTGCAGCTCACCTTTGCATGTTTTGGGGTGGATGTACAAACATCGTTGGTCATGATGTCAGTAGAAAAGATCAATATGGTGATCTCTCTTCTAGAGCAATTGATCAGAGGCTTGGGCCTGATCACTATCCCACTTCCTATAACTGGGATGACGGAATAAGAAATTTAGTCCTCCAAGTCTTGTATCCCCTTTCTATAAATAACACGCTTTTGGTTACTGTCTCTGATTTTAGAGAAGCGAAGATTAGAGAAAAACTAGCTTTAGGCGAGGCACTTAAATCTAGTCTTCGATCTGCAATGGCAGAGATGGAAGCTGTAGAGGTGAGTAGTGAAAGTACAAATGTCATTCCTCGATATGCCTTGTCTGGTTTGTATCATTTTGAACCCTCTGGACTCCGGATTAATGCCACACTGTATGAAATTCCATCTGGCCGGATAGTTTCATGGGGTCGTGTAGTAATCGATCAAGAGGACCCTCAGGTCAATCGTTTCTATAAGATAGCCACAGCGGAGGAAAACCGATCATCTGCAGAGGACAATGACATAGGGGACTATCAATTTGCAGTTAACACCCTACTTTTTGCGGAACCGGAGGATTCTACCCATGATATTGAAGTCTGGACAGACAGGAAAATCTATCAGCTTGGAGACAAGATAACCTTTTACTTCCGTACCCGTCATGACGTTTATATGACCCTGATAGACGTAGGAACCAGCGGAGGGGTACGGGTATTGTTTCCGAATCAGCACCATCCAGACAATTTTGTGAAAGCCAATAAGGTATATACCATTCCGAAGCAGGGTTCCGGATTCAGCATCTTTGTACATGGGCCACCGGGGTTGGAGCGTATTAAGGCCATTGCTACCCAGGAGCCATTATCCATAGATATGACACAACCTGATCAGGTCTTCAATACCCTCTCCAAGAATGATAACCGCAAGCCAGATGATCTTTTGATTTTAGTGAAAAAATTGGAAAAACAGCCCTGGGGGATAGGATACACAGAAATCTACATTACCGGGGATGGGGTTGTTTTCCCTCCGCCTGGAGATATGCGAACCATCAAGCCCAAAAAGCCAGAAAAGCCGATTGATATCATTGGAATTCCAGGCAGGAAGCCAGAGGAACCTTCGAATAAAGATAATAGTAGTACCCTCGGTGCAAAAATACCGGAAGAAGATTTAGATAAATGAACAGAAAAATAAGGTGGAAAGCTGATCTGATCGGGGTGGGCATTGCATTTTTTAGTGCACTGATTGTGTCTGCCATGTTCTCCTGGAGCGGCGGCCCTTTCTCAGATTGGGAAGAGCAGACAGTGGATTACCAGTTCAAACTGAGGGGAAGCCTGCCTGTTGATCCTCGAATTGTCCTGATCGATATCGATGACCAGAGCATCAGAAAGATTGGATTGTGGCCGTGGGACCGCAGCTTTCATGCAAAGATGATTGAAATTCTTTCCGAAAGCGGGGCAGCCGTTATCGCTTACGATGTCCTCTTCAATCAACAAATGGAAAGGGCAGGAGATGAAGCGCTGGTGCAGGCGGTTAGAAAGGCTGGCAATGTAATCTTACCCACAGGTTTTGAGCTTGAAAAAAATGCTGCGTTGTTATCCATGAAGCGGGAGATCGGGCCATTTGCAGAGGTACGTAGAGCTGCTGCTGGCTTGGGACATATCTCCGCAAATCGAGATCCAGATGGGACGATCCGGCGAATGCCTCTAGTTGTGGATGCAGGAGGACAGTATTTTCCTGCTTTTTCTTTGGCAATCCTCACGGGGTATTTTCAGGTGCCACAAGATAAAGTTCTGATTGATCCTGAAAAGAATATTGTCCTTCAAAATACTCTTATGTCAGGCCAGAATACGAAAGGTGAGGTTAGCATACCCATTGAGCGTTATGGGATGATGCGAATCAATTTTGCCGGCCGTTGGGTAGAGACATTCAGTCACTTTTCGTTTGTTGATATCTTGACTGAGTGGGAAATGGGTAACCATCAAGATCTTCTTGACATCATTCAAGGGAAGATCTGTCTAGTGACCAACACCGCGACAGGTTTCGATTTGAAACCCGTGCCTTTAGAAGTGGATTATCCGGGTGGGGGGATTCATGCCAATTCAATAAATACCATCCTTACAGGTCTATATCTTCATGATCTTGGTTTTTTACCTACATTTGGATTGACCTTGCTTTTGTCAGTCATGGTTGCAATTTTCGCAGTCAGATGGAGTTTATGGATAAGCTTTGTGTCCATGATCCTTCTGGCTCTAGTATATCTTCCGTTAACGATCTACACATTCCACAACGGTTTGATTACGCCCATTCTTCCTCCAATACTGGCGAGTGGGTTGACCTACGTTTCGGCTCTCCTTTACCAGAACAGGTTGTCACGAAAACATATCGAGGCACTGACTGATGATAAAGAACAGATTGGCAAAACGCTCCGCGAAGTGACTCAAGCCCTCAGGGAAAATGAAATTGAGCTTATTAAGAGCAGAGAGGAACTTTCGCACTTGATTTGCACGATGGATCAGATCAGGGATCGGGAGCAAGAGAAGCTTGAGCGCATCCGATATCTTGAGACTGCTCTTGAGCAAGTCGGCGTTCAGCAAGACGATCTTTTGAATAAAAAATGGATACTTGAAGAGAAAGTCGCCGATTTAGTAGCTGTTCCTGTAAGAGAAGACGAATCCATCAATATGGAATGGAAAATCCTTCAACGGGAATTTGCCCGTCACGGCGTGATCACTTACTCAGCCAAGATTTTTAAGGTTTTTGATATGGCGAAAAAGGTGGCGGTGACCAATGAGCCTGTATTGATTCAGGGTGAGACCGGTACGGGTAAGGAACTTTTCGCTCGCGCGATCCATACGATGAGTCCCCGATCCCAAAAACCTTTTGTAACGATCAACACACCGGCACTCCCAGATAACCTCATCGAAAGCGAGCTTTTTGGCCACTTGAAAGGATCCTTCACTGGTGCTGTTACAGACAAGAAAGGGAAGTTTCAACTGGCCGATGGAGGAACGGTTTTTTTAGATGAGATCGGAGAATTGAGACCAGATCTTCAAGCCAAACTTCTCCGCGTTCTCCAGAATGGAGAAGTGGATCGGGTAGGAGCCAACTCTCCGATCAGAGTAGATGTCCGAATCATTGCAGCAACAAATCGAGATCTTCAGGCTGAAGTCAGGGGTAGATTTTTCAGGAATGATTTGTATTTCCGTCTCAATGTAGTCAGCATTAACCTTCCTTCTCTGCGAGAAAGATTGGAAGATATAGAGGCCCTTGCAGACTATTTTTTGAAAAAGCATATCCTGGAATCTGGCCGTAAGATTAAAGGCATATCACAGAAGGCCCTGGAAATGCTCAAGAGACATCCCTGGCCTGGGAATGTGCGAGAGTTGGAGAACGTCATCTCTAGAGGGGTGATTATGGCCAGCGGAGACTGGATCACCGAGGATGATCTGGAGTTGACCGAGGAGGTGATGATTCATCCAGAACAAAAGAATTTTACCGAAGACGACATAGAAGCGATTGAAGAGGGAGAGCCCCTGTCGGATAAGGCCTTTCTTTCCATCCTTCGAGAAAATGAATTCGAAATTGGGCGAACAGCTCAACAGTTGAATATGAGCCGGGGCACTGTAGGGTCAAGGTTCAAGGGAATCTCTTTTAAAGTTCTGGCTCAGTGTGGTGGAGATTTTACACAAGCAACGAGAGAAATCGCGGCCGATTCGAGAGCATTCGATTTGGTAGAGCGAAGAGTACGTGAGTATTATGAAAATCTGATTCAGGTCATTCAGGGATATGACAACTTTGATGAGGCGATTCAGGAATGCCATCGCCGCTTTAAGAACTTACAGGAAAGATACATCGGAAGTCTGGATCTGTTGGTAAGGAAACACTTTGGTCAGATCGTGACTAAACGTTAATAGACCGGGACGGAAATAGGCATGAATCGTGTAATGTCCATCTTAATTTTAATTTTCTTGTCGCTGGTGGCTGTGTTCGGATGCAGTGCTTCAATGCCAATCAGAACCCATCCCTTCCCTCTTGATACCAGGGGTACCTCTTTCTTAAGCTCTCAAGCACTTAAGTTAAATCGTATCGCCACTATTCAGAAAGAAGACCCCTTTTATTCTCTTTCGCTCGATTCAAGCGGTCGCTATTTAGCCCTTGGCGCCACCAGGAAAGTCATCTTATGGGATATGGTTGAGCAACGGGATGCTCAGATCCTGGAAGGGGAGTATCGTGATATTGTTTCTCTTGCGTTTGCACCCGATAATAAGATTCTAGCCGGAGGAAGCTATAAGGTTATAGAATTTTGGGACTTGACCAATGGCCAACATCTTTACACGCTGACTGAAGATGCCAGTTATGTTCATGCAATAGCCTTCAGTCCGGATGGCTTTCTCTTAGCATCTGGATCGCGAGACACAGAAACAGTCATTCATATCTGGGACTTAAGAGAACAGAAGATCCTGAGGCGTTTGACTTATCCTACCAAATATGCAGATAAGATCATGGCCCTTGCTTTCAGTCCGGATGGCACATGGCTTGCTTCTGTCGGGTTGGATCGAACCATTCGAATATGGAATCTTGCGAAGGACTCTTTAACGCCGCATCATGTCATTTTCGATCCTCATACAACTCCCCTTAAAATATCTTTCAGTCCAAACCTAAATATGATGGCCAGTGGAACTGCAGAAGGGCTTGTTATTCTGTATGATAGTTCAACCGGGAAAACGATAAGCATTTTGCCTGGACACCATGGAGAGGTTCTTTCTCTTATTTTTAGCCCGGATGGGAAGTCCCTCATTTCAGCGGGAATAGATAAAGCTGTCCATCGTTGGGAAATAGCTAAAGGGAAGCTATTAGATACCCGAGTGTTAGATTATGAAGTCCAGTCCATGCAGTTTACTTCGGATGTTCAGTATGTTGCCGCTTTGGGACAACAGGGTGCCGCAGTCTTTTCTCTTGAACAAAAAGGAAGTATTCCACCTGTTATTGCCATTCTGACTCCCATTAACCAGCAAGCAGTCTATGAACCTAACATTAGGCTTACAGGAAAGGTTGTGGATGATTGGGGCGTGTCCGACCTCAAAATCCTGGTCAATGGGGTCTTAGTCAGTTCAGGTCCCTTGACAGAAGTCCGAGATTTAAGAGTAGAGGGGGAACGAACTAAAAAACAAATTATTTTAGATCAGGAGATTTACTTAAAGGTTGGACCGAACCAGATTGCTGTAACAGCCTATGATAGGGAGGGGCTATCTCGTACTGAGGTTATTCAAGTTATTTACAGTCCACCACAAGGAGACGTCTTGGCGGTCATTGTTGGGATTAGCAATTATAAGTATGTCGACAAACTTCGGTATGCTGATAAAGATGCCGTGGCATTTTATGAATATCTGGTGAACGACAATCAGATACCTAAAGACCAGGTCATGCTTCTCCTCAATGAAGAGGCAACTCTTCAGAATATAAAGGATGCCTTAGGGGTGGAGCTGAGGAAGAAGGCCCGAAGACAGGACACCGTCATCATCTATTATGCGGGCCATGGTGCACCGGAGGCTGATCGAGGCAGCCTTGATGGTGATGGAGTAGAAAAATATCTGCTGCCTTATGACACTGATGCCCGTCGCCTGTATTCTACAGCCCTCCCTATGGTGGAGCTCTCCAAGATATTCTCTCGCCTTTCAGCAGAACGAGTGGTCTTAATTATGGATACCTGCTATTCAGGGAGCACCGAACTGGGTGCTCGCACGGTCCGACTGGATTCGTTTCGTTCATCTATTTCGGATGGATTCTTGGATCGGGTTGCACAGGGGGAAGGCCGAGTCATCATAACGGCCAGCGAACCCAATGAAGTCAGTATGGAACGGGAGGATCTGGGTCATGGAATTTTCACATACTATCTTCTGGAATCTTTTAGCAAGGGAGATATTGATGGCAATGGGTCAATCACGGCTAATGAGGTATTTCGTTATGTCTCCAAGTGGGTTCCCGTTGCTTCAGGCCAGAATCAACACCCAGTGAAAAAGGGCGAGGAGCGAAGAGCAGAGATTGTCCTGGGCAAAGTAAAGCATAATCAGCCATGAGACAGAGGTGTAATATGGGTCAGACCCGGTGTTTTAGAATTCTACAGTTCATTTTAATCTATTTTCTTGTCATACCCTTGACTGGCCTAACTGGGTGCATAAGTATTGCCCAGGCTGCCATTGTGGATTCCAATGCCCCCCTTCTTCGCCATACTCTGCCCGTCGCTCCTTTTTTAGGTGACACGTTGTTGATTACTGCAGTAGTGGAAGATGAAAGCACTATCGTAGGGGTTACCCTGTGGTATCGGGCATCTGGAAAGAGGGAATACAGTAAAATCTCTATGGTCAAGAATGCCGAAAAAACATACGAAACCCATATTCAATTAACCAAAGATTTCAAGAAAGGCATCGAATATTATATTGTGGCTGCAGATGAGTTGGGTCATGAGGGTACGGATGGGACCAAAGTGACGCCTTACTTTCTGGAAGTTAGAGATCCTTCCAAGATAGCGGAGCTCAGCAACCGTGAGGAACAACAGAGCGAGAAGCGTCCGTGGTGGAAAAGCCGATGGTTTTGGGCTGGGGTGATTCTCGCTGTAGGGGGAGGAGCTGCTGCTGCCAGCCTCAACAAGAAAGACGAAGGTCAGGGTACGGTAATTGTGCAGTAGCGCTTGTCAGGCCCTGGAATGAGTCTTGTGCATAGCCGTGAGCTAGAATGAGAACTGGTGTTTTATTCCTTATCACCTGCCTAATGGTAGGGTGTTCTGCAAGTGAAGATGGAACGGTGACCCTCAAATCTTCTCCCTTTCCCGAAATTCAAGGAAGAACAGATATTACAGCTGAACTCAAGATCGCCGGGAAAACTTGTTCACTTGCAGTGGACGCGAATACGACGCTTTTAACCGGTCAATGCCCTGAGCTTCCTCTGGGAACCCATTCCTATACCGTAGAATACTATCACCAGGCCAGTGGGGCCATTATCGCCAGTGTAAGTGGCACTGTAACAATTACGGAAGGCAGTAGTAATTTGATTGTGATACAGACCCTTGATAAAAGCTTGGATCATGATAAGGATGGGCATACATGTTTGGAGGAGGTGCTCACCGGGACTGATCCAACAGACCCTAATTCTTACCCCGGCAAACTTACCTTTGCGCCGAAATCAGATTTTGCGACAGGGGGCCGACCCCAGTCTGTTGCCATTGGCGATCTTAACCGAGATGGCAAGTTGGACATTGCAGTGGGAAACAGTAACTCTAACACAGTGTCGCTTCTGATTGGGAATGGGGATGGGTCCTTTGTGCCGAAGCCTGACATTACGACAGCAAGCCGTCCGCGCTCGGTTGTCATCGATGATCTTAATAGAGATGGGAAGCCGGACCTAGTCACAGCAAATGAGATGTCGACTAATGTCTCAGTTTTTCTTGGAAATGGGGATGGGTCCTTTGGGTCAAAGACTGATTTTCCTGTAGGGACTCAACCCCGTTATTTGGCCATTGATGATCTTAACCAAGATGGCAAGGCTGACCTTGTCGTGGCCAATCTAGGTCTCGACACCATTCTTAATTCCTACACGATTTCTGTGTTGATTGGGAAAGGGGATGGAAACTTTAATCCAAAGATCGATTTTGAAGCTGGGACCCGCCCACGTGCGCTCTCTATCGGGGATCTGAATGGAGATGGCAAGGCTGACCTTGTCGTGGCCAATCTTGACGATGGCAACGTTTCTGTTTTGCTCGGGGATGGAACAGGAAGTTTTGAGCCCAGAATAGATTTTGAAGCTGGGGATAAGCCCCGTTCTGTGGCTATTGGGGAGTTGAACGGAGATGGGAAACCAGATTTGGTGACTGCGAATGAATCTTCAAATAATGTTTCTGTTCTGTTTGGGACTGGAATTGGCTCCTTTGGACCCAAGGCTGACTTTCCGACTGTCAATTCCCCCATTCAAGTCGAGATTGGTGATCTGAATGGAGACGGAAAGCTTGATCTGGCTGTTACAAGTGAATCGGTGGACAACATCTCTCTACTGAGCCGCATCTCTATTCTACATGGGACAGGGACGGGCTCCTTCGAATCAAAGGTCGAATTTGAAACGGGTCCCCAGCCCCTCTCCTTTGCTATTGCTGATCTGAATGGAGATGGGAAACTCGACCTTACAACGACGAGTGATACATCCGACAGAGTGTCGATCCTACTTAATAAAACTGTCTTTAAACTTTCAGGTTCATTTACTCTCGCATCGAACTTCTCAACGGGGGAAGGTCCTCAGTCTGTTGCAATGGGTGATCTGAACCGTGATGGAGTGGCCGATCTCGCAGTCGCTAACAGTAATTCTAACAACGTTTCGGTGTTGATTAGGGATGTGGATGGCTCTCTTAAAACTAAGAGCGACTTTGGGGTAGGGATGCAACCCCATTCTGTTGTCATTGGAGATGTGAACCGGGATGGTAAACCGGATCTTGTGGTGTCGAACAGCGGTTCCGACAGCGTTTCCGTGTTGGTAGGGGATGGAGGTGGATCGTTTGCTC
>Ga0187893_10008537_pt1 | contig 16100 bp, 13 predicted proteins | sample MA1701074metaG_FD_139574 | JGI IMG/M metagenome (GOLD analysis project Ga0187893, IMG submission 139574) | White microbial mat communities from a basaltic lava cave in the Kipuka Kanohina Cave System on the Island of Hawaii, USA - MA170107-4 metaG ...
AACTTCCCCAAATTGGAGGGACGCGCTCTGTCGCGTCTCCCGCTTCGCGGGACGGTCACGACGGAGCGTGACCCTCCAACTCGCTCTGCGTCAATCTTCTGAATCAAAATGGGGAATGTCTGCTGAGGCAGGGTGCGATTAAAAGTGGTGGGCACGACTCCGTCTGCGCAACAGGGTAGGACAAGCTTCCAGCTTGTCCAGCCTCCCGCGAGACAACCACGTCCGTTCCGACGGACTCCGAGTCCCGCGCAGGCGGGCTCCCGAGAACGGGACACGGAGAGGGTTGTCCTCCCCTTGAAAACCGCGCCGCTACTTGTTGACCACCACTTTAAATCGCACCTGCTGAGGCGGGAGGTGTCACCCCATCGGCGTGGGCGAGGGGGAAGGACTCGGCGCGGGCTTGAGTTTTCGATACAGTGTCGCGAGCGAAACGCCGAGCGCCTGCGCCGCCTTTTCCTTGCTGCCGCCCATTTTGTTGATGACCGCCTGGATGTAGGCGCGCTCCTGATCGGCTATGAACGTGTCGAGCGGGATGAGTTGGTCGGGGAAAATCGGCGCCGCGGGTCTGGTCGAGTTGTTCCCGTCAGCCGTTGCGACTGGCTGCGGCGCAGAAAATCCGAGCAATGACGCGGGGAGGTTTTCGGGGGTGATGGAGCCGTTTTCGGAGAGGACCGCGCCGCGTTCGAGGACGTTTTCCAGTTCGCGGACGTTGCCCTGCCACGCGTGCGTTTCCAAAAGCCGCATTGCGTCGGACGTGATGCAGAACTGTCGGTTGTTCTTCGTGGAAAGCCTGCGTAAAAACGCGTCGGCAATCAGTGGGATGTCGTCGCGGCGGTCGCGCAACGGGGGCAGGGGAATGGTGATGACGTTGAGGCGGTAGAAAAGGTCTTCGCGGAACCTGCCCTGTTTGATTTTTTCCTCCAGCGGCTCGTTGGTGGCGGCGAGCACGCGCACGTCCACCTTGGTCGTCGCGTTGTCACCGACGCGGCGCACTTCCTTTTCCTGCAACACGCGCAGCAATTTGGATTGCAGGGCGGTGCTCATCGAGCTGACTTCATCGAGGAAAATCGTGCCTCCATCGGCTTCCTGGAACAGCCCGTTGCGGTCGAACACCGCGCCCGTGAACGCGCCTTTGCGATGCCCGAACAGTTCGGATTCGAGGAGTTGTTCGGGCAACGCGCCGCAGTTGATGGGGACGAACGGCATCGCGGCGCGGCGCGAATTGAAATGCAGCGCCTTGGCGGCGAGTTCCTTACCCGTGCCGCTTTCGCCGACGATGAGGACGGTGCTGTCGGTGTTGGCGACGCGTTCGATCATGCGGAAGACCGCCTCCATCAGCGCCGATTTGCCGATGATGTTGTCGAAACTGAACTTCTCGCGCAGTTGTTGTTTGAGTTGCGCGTTTTCCTGCAGGGCGTGCGCGGCTTTTTCCTGGAACAGGGCGTGGTCAACGCGCTTGAGCACTTCGTCCACGCGGAACGGTTTCTTGATGTAATCGTAGGCGCCCGACCGCAGCGCCTCGATTTCGCGCTGGGCGGTGGATTGACCCGTCACGACGATGACGGGGATGGTGCGGTTGAACTCCTTGATGTCCTTGAGCAGTTGCAAGCCGCTGGGAATCCCCTCGGGCATCTCGATGTCGGTGAGGACGAGGTCGGGGGATTTGTCGCGCACAAGTTGAAACGCCTTCTGCGCGTTGGCGGAAGGGAACACTTCGTGGTGCGCGCCCTTGAGCACTTCGGCAAGGACGGAGACCATGGAAGGGTCGTCGTCTGCGATGATGATTTTTGCCATCTCTGTTGCGGTGTTGTGCCCCGACATCCCGTGGCGGGGCGGTTGGTTGGGGGGGCGGTTACTTGGCGACCGCCTGCGACAATCCGAAGATGGGCAGGAACATGCAAATGACGATGCCGCCGACCACGACGCCGAGGAACACGATGAGCAGCGGTTCAATCAGCGAGGTGAGCGACTGGAGCGTGGCATCCACTTCCGTGTCATAGAAATCCGCGAGTTTTTCGAGCATCAAGTCCACGTTGCCCGTCTGTTCGCCCGCCGCGATCATGCGCAGCATCATCGGCGGGAACACTTCGTAACGGCTCAACGCGAGCGAAAGGTTTTCGCCCTTCTCGACGCCGACGCCGCTTTCGACGGTGTATTTTTCAACGACGCGGTTGCCCGACGAGGCGGCGACGATTTGCAGCGCGTCGAGGATGGGGACGCCGCTGCGGATGAGCGAGGCGAACGTGCGGCAAAAACGGGAGAGCGAGACTTTGTGCAGCAACGGACCGAAGATGGGGAACTTCAACTTGAGTTTGTCCCACATCAAGGCGCCTGGAGATGATTTCTTCCAATAGATGAACCCGATGATGGCGGCGATGAACCCGACCACGACCCACAGCGCGTTGTTGACCACCGCGTTGCTGATGCCGACGAGGATTTTTGTCGGCGTCGGCAAATCGCTGCCGAGGTCGTCGTAGATTTCGCCGAACTTCGGCACGATGAAAAACATCAGGAACGCGACGATGACAAATGCGATCACGCTGACCGCCGCCGGATAGGTCATGGAGGAGATGACTTTTTTGCGCAGGCGGTGCGTGCTTTCCAGATACGACGCGATGCGGTCGAGAATTTCCGCGAGCAAGCCGCCGATTTCGCCCGCCTGCACCATGCTGACGAAAAGGCGGTTGAACACGCGGGGATGTTTGGAGAGCGCCTCGGAAAACGAGCTGCCGCCCTCGACGCGCTCGCGAATGTCCCTGATGATGACCTTGAAAACCTTGTTGCTCGCCTGTTCTTCAAGCGAGGAGAGCGCCTGCACCAGCGGCAACCCCGCGTCCACCATCGTCGCCAACTGGCGCGTGAACATCACAAGGTCGTCCGACTTCACGCGACCGCTTTTACTGACGGTCGTTTTGACTTTGACGGACTCTGCGCGCAGGGCGATGACCATCAAACCGCGGCTCACGAGAGAATTGAGCGCGGACCGCTGGTCGGATGCTTCGATTGTGCCCGTCGTCGAGGCGCCTCGGGCGTCGCGGGCTTCGTATGCAAATTGTGGCATGACCCACCTCCAGTGGGGCTACTCTATAGCGCAGTCAACCGCGTTGCAACAGCGCTGTGAATTTTCATTTCTTTTCCCGCGACTCGCGCTCCGCGTCGGGCGGTCGCTTTGCGGCGGGTTTTATTCCTGAGAAACTGTCAGCAATTCTGAGACCACCGTTTTCGCGCGAAAACGGAACTCTCTCTCCACGCGGAAACGCCCTGAAAACGGCGGCGCAGCCAGTGGCGCGGGTTCACAAATGCACGAGTCGCGTGCGAAGCTGACCAGGATACCTCAGCGTCGTTTTTGTTTTTCCAGCATCGCCAGCGCTTCAGGTTTCAATGCGACCAGTGTCAGGCGAAACGGCCAGCGCCGTTTGATTTCAAACCAATCAATCCGCGCCTCCTTCGCCATCTCCCCAAGTTCCCTCACCGAATACGACGCGCGCACTGAAGCAACCGCATCACGCGCGTACACCATGCTCCCGCCCATCGGCGAAAAAATCTGCGCGGACAACACCGCCAGCCGATTGCGCCGCAAATCGCTCAGCACCATTCCCGTGCGACACGTCCGCCACATCCGCCGCATCAACTTCACCGCGTCCGCTCGGTCGAACCGATGGAGCGCGTGCGTGCAGGTGCAAAGGTCGAAGCTCATCGGCGCATACGGAAAATCCCCCCCGAGCACGTCCGCCAATTCCACCTTGTAGTCGCGCATTTCCTCGGCGCGCGCGCGCGCGCGTTCCACCGCGGCGGGCGAGGTGTCAATGCCCGTGACGCGAATCTTCTCGCCTTTTTCGCGCATGAGCTTGATCAGTTCCCGCATCACGTCGCCCGACCCCGTGCAAAAATCGAGCGCCTCCAGTTCGAGGTCGCGCTGCTTGACGCGGGGAATCTGCATGATCGCGCCGAGCGCCGCGCGGTAGCTGCCCAGATGGCGGTTCGCCTTTTCGCGCCGCTCAAGCGTCCCGACCATCGCCTCGCGGTCGGCAGCCGAGTGTTCCGCCCACTCAGGCGTGGCGGCGGCAGACACTCGCTTGGGAATCAGCAAAGACATGCTTTAATTATGTGAATGTTGCAGAACTTCGCAACGGAAAAGCGGGTTGACGCTGCGAGCGCCGCTCGCTATTTTTGCGCCACGCGAAAACACCGATGAACTCGAGCCACCCAATGTGCGCCGCAGGATTGCGTTGTTGCCGTCGTCACCCGCGAGCGGCGTCGTGATTTTTCCGCCAGAAATATTGCGCGACCCTCGTGAGCCACGGTGACCGAGGGTTTTTTATTGCCGCGCGGCCGCTTTCGCGCTGGGACACTGGAGCACTCCAACATCATGAACATCCCCCCCACCGTCGCTTCCCGACAAAAACTCACCAACGAAGAAATCAAACGCTACTCGCGCCACCTCATCCTCCCCGAAGTTGGCGTCGAGGGACAGGAGCGCCTCAAAGCCGCCAAAGTTTTGCTCATCGGCTCGGGCGGACTCGGCTCACCCCTCGCGCTTTATCTGACCGCCGCGGGCGTCGGCACTATTGGCATGGTGGATTTCGATGTCGTGGACTTTTCCAACCTCCATCGGCAAGTCATCCATTTCACGGGCGATGTCGGCAGACCGAAGTTGCAGAGCGCGATGGAAAAGATGAAGGGCATCAATCCCAACCTCAATTTCATCCCCTACGAAACCCGCCTCACCAAAGACAACGCCCTCGATATCATCCGCGATTACGACCTTGTCATTGATGGCACGGACAATTACCCCACGCGCTACCTCGTCAACGACGCCTGCGTGATGCTTCGCAAACCCAACGTCTATGGCAGCATCTTCCGCTTCGAGGGACAATGCAGCGTCTTCGCCCCCTCCCTCGGCGGACCGTGCTACCGCTGCCTTTACCCCGAACCGCCACCGCCAGGACTCGTTCCCTCATGCGCTGAAGGCGGCGTGCTCGGCGTCATCTGCGGCATCATCGGCAACATCCAGGCAAACGAAGGCGTGAAACTCATCATCGGTCGCGGCGAACCGCTCATAGGTCGCCTTCTGCTTTTCGACGCGATGGGAATGAGGTTTCGCGAACTCAAACTCCGCCGCGACGACAACTGCCCGCTCTGCGGCAAAAATCCCACCATCAAGGAATTGATTGATTACGAGCAATTCTGCGGCGTCGGTCGCGGACAGGAAGCTGGTGGCACTGGCGTCCCTGCCAGTGAGGACCCCGACCAAATCACCCCCGAAGAATTGAAAGCCATGTTCGATGCTGGCAAAAAAGTCGCCCTCATAGATGTCCGCGACACCGACGAATGGGACATCTGCCACATCGAAGGCGCGCGCCTGCTCCCGCTTCACGAACTCCCCCAACGTTTCCAAGAACTAAAAAACGCCGACAGCCTCATCGTCGTCCACTGCCACCGCGGTCCTCGCAGCATGAAAGCCCTCCGTTTTCTCAAACAACAAGGCGTCACCAACGTCAAAAACCTCAAAGGCGGCATAGACGCCTGGGCAGAATCCATCGAACCGAACATGGCGAGGTACTAGCAAAAGGTGGTCTTTGCTTATTTGTGCAGAGTAAGAATTACCCAACCTGAAACCGTCAGCCCCACTCCAAGGAGGAAGACGGTTATCGGAATAATGTTCAGACCATTTGTGCTGAATTGAATTAGAGACACTGCCACTAGTGCTCTGTCAAAGCTCATTTTAAGGGTTCTTGGAGGGACGCGCTCCGTCGCGTCTCCCGCTTCGCGGGACGGCCACGACGGAGCGTGTCCCTCCAATTGAACTTTGACGTTGCACTAGCCCAACTCCAGTTCCTAATAGAGTGAGCCCCGCGTTTTTTTCTTTTGTTGCAGCGGCGACTTCGGAACGGTGACTTCATTGTCGCAAGTAGGGCAAAAAGTCGATAAACCGCCCCTGTCACTCTTTGCGGAAAATGATTGACCGCATCGGCTACACCTAAAATCAATGTCATCAAAAACTCTTTTCGTCTCAGGGGACGGCGAGGGTATTTTACTGGCCTCTCTTGGAACGGTAACCCACTTGCGACAACTTTTGCGCTTCATGGTTAGCCCGACGCTCGTCTCATCGGCAATAACTTCATTTCCGCATTCGCAGTAATGAACGGTTACGTTGGTCATTGGAGAAGCTATTTACGATGAGATTTCCCGTTGCTTTTAGTTTTCAAACCAATCACCAGTAACAGGTCAATGGTTTCTGAAGAATCATCGGGCTGATACACCAGCGCGGTGCGCCCGCTTGGAGCGAGGGCCGCGAATTCCTCGTGGTGCACGAGAACTTCGCGTCCATCCGCGAGATGAATCGCGAACGGGTGGAACGGACGCGCGTGTAAATACTTTCTAAATTCCATGGTGGTCATATCGGTTCTTCCCTTTGAGCGGACCTTACCGAAACCTTGCAAAGGTTTCAACCTCTGCCTTTCTCCACCAGAAATTCCCCCAATTGGAGGGACGCGCTCTGTCGCGTCCGATTCGCTGAATCAAAATGGGGAATGTCTGTTTCTCCACAATTCCCTGCAAGTTCATGTGAACTCGATGCTGGAAAAACCTCATCGAATACGGTTTCACCGAATCCGCGAAAAATGCCCCAAACTAAAGAATGATTCATTCCACTGTCACACTTTTCGCCAGATTACGCGGCTTGTCCACGTCGCAGCCGCGCAGGACGGCGATGTGATAGGCGAGCAGTTGCAGGGGAATTACGGTGAGCAGCGGTTGAAGAAACTCCAGAGTCGGCGGGACGTAAATCACGTCGTCGGCTTTGTGCGCGATTTCCGTGTCACCTTCCGTGGCGAGGGCGATGACGGGACCTTTGCGCGCCTTGACCTCCTCGACGTTGCTCATCACTTTCTCATACACGGAATCTTTCGGGCAGATGAAGACCGACGGCGTGTCCTCGTCAATGAGCGCAATCGGTCCGTGCTTCATCTCGGCGCTGGGATAGCCCTCGGCGTGGATGTAGGAGATTTCCTTGAGCTTGAGCGCGCCCTCCAACGCGATGGGGAAATTGAACTGCCGCCCGAGAAACAGGAAATCCTCCTTCTTGTGGTATTTCTCCGCGATGCGCCGCGCCAGCCCGTCGCACGTGAGCGCCTGCTCGATTTTCGATGGAATCATCTCCAGTTCGCGGATGATCGCCGCTCCCTGCATCGTGGACATGTGGCGCAACCGCGCCAGATGCAACGCGAGCAATGTGAGGATCGTCACCTGGCTGGTGAAACTTTTCGTCGCCGCCACGCCGATTTCGGGACCCGCGTGCATATACACACCGCCGTCCACTTCGCGCGCGATGGTCGAGCCGACGACGTTGACGATGCCGAGCGCTTTGTGCCCTTTGCGTTTTGCCTCGCGCAACGCGGCGAGCGTGTCCGCCGTCTCGCCCGATTGTGAAATGACGAAGACGACGGTGTTGCCGCCCATCGGCGGGTTGCGGTAGCGAAATTCGCTGGCGTATTCGACTTCGCACGGCACGCGCGCGAGTTCCTCGATAAGATATTCGCCGATGAGCGCCGAATGCCACGCCGTGCCGCACGCCGCGAAGATGACGCGGTCCACCGCGCGCAGTTCCTCGGCGGTCAGGTTCAGCCCGCCCAGTTTCGCCGTCGCGGTGTCGGTGTCCACGCGCCCGCGCAGCGCGTTTTGGATGACCTGCGGTTGCTCGTAAATTTCCTTGAGCATGTAATGCGGGTAATCGCCCTTTTCCGTGGCGCCCGCGCCGAACTCGACCTGGCTGATTTGCGCCTCCACCGATTCCGCGTCGGGCGAGAACACCTGAAAATCGTCGCCCGTCAACAGCGCGATTTCGTTGTCCTTGAGATACACCACCTCGCGCGTGTGGGTGATGAGCGCGGTCACGTCGCTCGCCAGGAAATTTTCGCCGCGTCCCACGCCGACGATGAGCGGGCTGCCGCGCCGCGCGCCGACCATCGCGTTGGGGTAATCCGAATGCACGACGCCGATGCCGTAGGTTCCGATGACTTCCTTGACCGCGCGCCGCACGGCTTCGACCAGGAGCGCCGCGTCGCCGTTTTTGCCGCCATTGTCGCCGCGCAGTCTTTCGAGGTGCTCGCCGACAAGATGCGCGAGGACTTCCGTGTCAGTGGAGGACGTGAATGTGTGACCCTTCGCGGTCAGGCGGTTCTTGATGGCTTGGTAGTTCTCGATGACGCCGTTGTGGACGAGCGCGAGTTTGCCTGACTGGTCGAGATGCGGGTGCGCATTGTAATCGGTCGGCGCGCCGTGCGTCGCCCAGCGCGTGTGGCAGATGCCGAGCGAACCGATGGCGGGGGATTTTTTCAGGACGCCCGCCAGCGCGTCAATGCGCCCCGCTTTTTTGCGGATGTGCAGGTCGCCGTCCGCGAGCGTGCAGATGCCCGCCGAATCGTAGCCGCGATATTCGAGCCGCCGCAGTCCCTCGATCAACAAGTCCTGCGCCTGTTTTTTGCCGATGTATCCGACGATGCCGCACATGATGGGTTTTCTGTGACGCGCTCCTTGACGGCGTCAACGGCGGATAGTGTAAGCGAAGTTCGCCAAAATAAAAGCGACGGTTTCGCGCGGTCACCGCCATACCAGCCACACAAAAATCGCCGACGCGCCCACCGCCGCGATGGTGAAGGGAACGCCAATTTTGGCGAAGTCGAGGAACGACACGGTGATGCCTCGTTTACGCAGCAAGCCGATGGTCACCACGTTTGCCGATGCGCCGATGGGCGTGAGGTTGCCGCCGAGGCTGCACCCGATGAGCAAGCCAAACATGAACAGCGGCAGCGGCGCGTGCTCGAAATCCGCCATCTTTTGCACCACGGGAATCATCGCAAGGAGAAACGGCACGTTGTCCACGAATCCCGACACGGCGACCGCCAAAAAAATCATCGTCAAAAATCCAAGCAGCACATTCGTCCCGACGTATTGGTTGAGCGCGCCCGCCAGCAAGTCGAGCCAGCTATTGTCCTCGGACACCTTCACTTCGCCAATCGCGCCGACGACGATAAAGACGCCGATGAGGAAAAACGTCGTGTCCCAATCCAACGATTGGGTGAGTTCCTTCAGGGAACCCCACTTCACCGTGAGATACCAGACCACGCCCGCCGCGCCGAACACCATGCACATCGTTCCCGCCAGCCATTTGAATTCAGGGTCGAAGAACGAGCAGGTCGAAAGCCCGAGTATCAACAACGCCAGCATCGCCGTCGGCGTCCACGAACGGATTTTTTCGACGGCGACGGTTGCGGTCGGCTGGTCGTTGCGGCGGAACAGCCACGCCAGCACGAGCATCGAGGCGATGGCGCCGATTTGCACCGCGAAGAAAATGCTCGGGCGCAGCGCGCCGATGGTGTCGCCTTGCTTCCAGATTTCGTTCGGGAAACGGTAGAAGAAAAAATCGTTGAAGTTCATCTTCATGAATCCGCCCAGCAGCATGCTCGGCGGATCGCCAATGAGCGTCGCTGTCCCCTGCAGGTTCGTGCAGACGGCGATGGCGATCAGGAACGGCATCGGGTTGAGGTTCAGTTTGTCCGCCACGGCAAACGCAACAGGCGCAATCAGCAGCACGACCGCGACGTTCTCCACGAAAATGGAAAGAAACCCCGCCAGCGCGCACACCGCCAGCATCGCGCCGCGCACGGTTTTCATCCTGTCCACGAGCCTTTCCGCGAGCACGGCGGGCATCTTCGATTGCATGAACAGGTCGGCGAGCACGAGCATTCCGATGAACAACCCCATCACGTTCCAGTTGACGAGATAGATCGCCTCGCGCCACGGCACGACGCCGAGCGCCACAACGAGCAGCGCCGCCGCGCACGCCACGGAGGAGCGGTGACGCGGCAGGAAAATAAACAGCGCGTAGCAAACGACGAAAATTGCGAGCGCGGCGATGGCGTAAAACGGCGGCATGGTGGGATTCGAAGGCGATGCTTATAGGGAGAGCGCTCGGCAGCGTCAACGCAGAACGGACGCGGGGCTGGTTTGGTTTTATTGCGGAGGCGGAGGTCGTTGCGACTGTGGGTAAGCGGGCGTCGGCTCCGTTGGGGCGGGACCCACAGGATGCGGCGGCACCACCGAGCCGCCCGAAATCACCAGCTTGAACCCGTCGGCGACCGACATATCGAGGTCAATGATTTGAGAGCGCGGCAGCACCGCCAGCCAGCCGCTGGTCGGGTTCGGCGTCGTGGGGATGAAGACGTTGACGACGTCCTCGCGCGTGCGCTCCTGGATTTCGCCCCTGGTTTCCGACGTGATGAAGCCGATGGCGTATGCGCCCGCGCGCGGGTATTCCACGAGCACGACTTTGCTGAACACCGTTTTCTGGCTCGTCCAGAGCGTCTGCGTGATTTGTCTCACCGTGCCGTAAATTTTGTTGAGCAACGGGACGCGCATGATGAGGTTTTCGCTGATGCTGACCATGCGTTTGCCCAACACGTAACGGGTCGCCATCCCGACGACCACGATGAACAAAAGAGTCAGGATGAAGACGAAAACTTTCAGGTAAAAATCGTATGCCTCCTGCGACACGCCGAGTTGTTCCGCCGAACGCAGCGCGGTCGGAAAAAAAAACAGCATCCAACTCGTCAGGTTCAGCGCCAGCTCAAACAGCCACCACAGAATCTTGATGGAGACGAACACGGGCAACACGACGATCAGACCCGTGAAAAAATAGTTGCGCAGGTTCTTGAGGGCATTGGTTCCTTTCATCGCGGCGGATGGTAGTGGGCGGAGGGCGGCGTTTCAAGAGCGCGCTGGGCGCCCATCAGAATCCGCTGAATTGTCGCGGCAGCAACTCCGCCAGAGACTGGTCCTCAACGCGTCTGCGATTTTTCGCGTCCACAACAAGAACACGGAGGTCGGGCGCGAACTCCGCCAGCACCTGCCGACACGCGCCGCAGGGCGTCACCGCTTTCCCCCTGCCGTCGGCGGCAACGGCAATGGCGCGGAATTTCTTTTTTCCCGCGCTGATGGCGTTGGCGACGGCGACGCGCTCGGCGCACATGGTCAGTCCGAATGACGCATTCTCGATGTTGCATCCAGTGAAAATGTTTCCGTCGCTGGTGAGCAACGCCGCGCCGACGCTGAATCTGGAATAAGGCGCGTGGGCGCGCTTGCGCGCGGCGAGCGCGGCTTTAATCAACCGTGTTTCGATTTTATTTTTCATTGGTGTCGCGGCGCTTTTGCGAAGCGCCATTTGAAGATTTGTATTGGGCGCTTCTGCGAAGCGCCGCTACAAGAGTTCAGCGAACTTCCCCACCAACCGCACAATCTTGTCCCGCGCGCTGTGGGTCGTCTCCAACACTTCCTCGTGCGACAGCGGTTTTCGCGTCCGTCCTGCCGCTAAATTGGTGATGCACGACAAGCCGCACACTTCCAGCCCAAGCGAGCGCGCGGCGATGACTTCGGGCGCGGTGGACATCCCGACGGCATCCGCGCCGAGTTTTGCGAATGCGCGGATTTCCGCGGGCGTCTCGTAGCTCGGTCCGCTCGCGGCAAGATACACGCCGCGTTTGAGCGCGATTTTTTCGCGGCGCGCGGCGGCGCGCATCGTGTTCTTCAAGCTCGCTGAATACGCCTCCGTCATGTCCAGAAAAATCGGGTGTCCGTCGCGCATTTCGCCCGCGAGCGGGTTGACGCCGATGAAATTGATGTGGTCGTCAATCAGCATCAGGTCGCCTGTCCTGAACTTTCTGCTGATGCCACCCGCCGCGTTTGTGACGAGCAACGTTTCGACGCCGAGGTTGGCAAGCAGACGGACGGGCGCGGTGACTTCGCGCATCGAAAATCCCTGATAAAAATGGAACCGCCCCGCCATCACCGCGACGCGTTTGCCCGCGAGCGTGCCGAGAACCAGCCTGCCCGCGTGTCCCGCGATTTGTCCGCGCGGAAAATCGGGGAGTTCGGCAAACGGAATTTTCGCCACCGCCTGCACTTTGTCCGCAAGCGCGCCCAGCCCCGAGCCGAGGATGATGCCGATTTCGGGGATCAAGCCCGCGGTGAGACGGAGGATGGGAGATACCGTTTCTGTTTTGGTGATGTTCACAGTGCTTTTGAAAAATCCGAAGTCCGAATCTCGAAATCCGAAGGAAAAATGAAAAGTCTAAAACCTGAAATTCAAATTCGTCAGTCGATCTTCTCCACAGTCAACGGCAGCGGCTCGATGCGATCTTCCCCGATGAGGAACGCGGTCTCGGCGAGATGCGCGGCTTCGGTGAGTCCGCGCGTGCCGTTGGAATGCAACGTCAGCAACGGTTCGCCGCGCTTCACACACTCGCCGATTTTGCGGATGCCGCTAAAGCCGACCGCGTGGTCCACCGTGTCGGTCGCGACTTTGCGTCCCGCTCCGAGGGAAATTGCCGCCCAGCCGAGCCGTTCGGTGTCCACCGCCTGGATGAAACCGTCTTTACGCGATTTGAGCGCGTCGGTTTTTTTCGCGCGCGGAAGTTTGCGCGGGTTTTCCATCACGTCGTCGTTGCCGCCCTGCGCGCGAATCATTTCGGCGAATTTCTTGAGCGCCGCGCCGCTGAGCAATTTTTCATTGAGCATCGCGTGGGCGGCTTCGGAACTGGACGCGACGCCCGCCATCACGAGCATCTCGCTACCGAGCGCCATCGTGACTTCGAGCACGTCGTCAATGCGCTCGCCGTTGAACACTTCAATCGTCTCCTCCACTTCGAGCGCGTTGCCCGCGGTGCGTCCCAACGGCTGGTTCATGTCGGTGATGAGCGCGCAGCATTTTTTGTCCATGAGTTTGCCGACGGCAACCAGCGCTTCGGCGAGCGTCTCGGCGTCGGCGACGGTTTTCATGAATGCGCCGCTGCCCCATTTCACGTCGAGCACGAGACCGTCGAGACCTTCGGCGAGTTTTTTGGACATGATGCTGCTGACGATGAGCGGGAGACTCGGCACGGTCGCGGTCACGTCGCGCAACGCGTAAAGTTTTTTGTCGGCGGGGCACAGGTCGGCGGTCTGCCCGATGATGGCGCAGCCGACTTTGTCCACGATGCCTTGAAATTTGGCGACAGGCAGGTTGGTCTTGAATCGCGGGATGGATTCGAGTTTGTCGAGCGTGCCGCCCGTGTGGCCGAGTCCGCGCCCCGAAATCATCGGCACGCGCACGCCGCAACTGGCGACGAGCGGCGCGAGGACAAGCGAGATTTTGTCGCCGATGCCGCCCGTGGAATGTTTGTCGCAGTAAAAATTTCGGATGGTGGGGTAGGCGTCCCGCCTGCCCTTTTCCGAACGATTCACAGGCGGGACGCCTGAGCCACCAGTTTTCCATTTCAACACACGTCCCGATTCCATCATCGCGCGGGTGAGCGCGGTGGTTTCGTCGAAGTTCATCCCGCGACAAAAGACCGCCATCGCAAACGCGGACATCTGATAGTCGGGGATTTTGCCCTCGGTAAAACCGTTCACGAGAAATTGGATTTCGTCGGCACTGAGAGCGTGGCTGTCGCGTTTTTTTGAGATGAGCTGGGAGACGTTCATGGCAGCACGATTCCAGATAGCACAGGCGGGGACGCTTGTGCCACCAATTTTTCTACGGCGTTTTCCCGACAACCTGCGCGACGATGTTTTCGACGGTGACGATGCCGACGGGTTGTTGCTGGGCGTTGACGACGAACGCCATCGGCAGGCGCGCGGCGCGGAGTTTTTGCAGGGCGCGGTCGGGTGACTCGGAGTCGGCAAGGAGGGGCGGGCGACGCAGGAAATCGCGGGCGGTTTTACGCGGGTCGTTCTCGGCAACGTAAAGGATGTCGTAAATGTTGACGATGCCGACGAGGGTTGGCGTGGTCGCGCCAGACGGCGTGTCGGTCACGGGTAATCGCGAAAATCCGCTGGCGCGCGCGAGCGCGAGGATTTCTTCCGCGGAGGCGTTGGCGGCGACGGTGGTGGCTTTTTCCAGAGGCACCATCAGGGCGCGCGCGATTTTCTGGCGCATGTCGAGCACGCCGTGGATCATCGCGGTGGCGTCCACAACGGCCCCCGACGGGGCCGCGGGTTTCGGCGCGAGGAGCTTGAGTTCTTCGCGCGTGACGGCGGAGAATTTCGGCGGCGTGGACTTGCCCGCGAGATGGACGAGAACCGAACTGATGCGGGAGAAGGACTTGGCGAGCGGCGACAAAATCAGGAAGGAGAAATTCATCAATCCCGAAAGCGCCAGCGCCAGTTCCAGCGGGCGTTGGCGGAAGAAAAACTTGGGCGCAAGTTGTCCCGCAATGAAAATGTAGAGCACCGCCAGCACCATCGCGGCGCTGGCGGCTTTCCAGGTGTTGCCGAACCCTTCCTGCGCGACGGCGGCGAGGCTGACGGCGGCGGTGACGTTGCAGAGGATGGAACCGATGAGCATCCCGCCGAGAAAACGGTCCTTTTGCGAAAAGATGCGGACCAGCGTCCTGGATTGATTTGTCGGCAGCGCGCCGCGTTTGCGCAGGCGCGACAGGCGCGAGGCGCGGATGCTGACGGCGGCGGTTTCCATCCCCGCGAACAGGGCGCTGCCCGCGAGGGCGGCGAGGAAAATCGCCATGGAGATAAGGATGGTCACGGTTTTTTTGGCGGATTGAGCGGGAGTTGTCCCTGTTGCGGTTTGGTGTCGCCCTTGCGTTTCCTGCGCGCGGGCGGGGGCGGGGCGGGCGGGGGCGGGGCGCGCTCGACGAGGATTTCGCGGACGACGTTTTTGCCGACGCGTTTGGCGGTGAACGTCAATTCATCACGAGAGATTTTGTCGTTTTCCTTGGGCAACGCGCCCACCTGCGCGACAAACCAGCCGCCGATGGTGTCCACGCCAGGGCTGGCGAGCGCGGCGCCGAGGGATTCGTTGAGCGTGTCGAGATGCGTCTTGCCGTGGACGAGCCACGAGACGTCAGAAATTTTTTGGACAAGCAACTCGCGCACGTCGAATTCATCGTCAATTTCGCCGACAACCTCCTCGATGATGTCCTCCATCGTGACCATCCCCACCGTGTTGCCGTATTCATCCACGATGATCGCGGTCTTGTGCCCGCCGCGCTGGAACGTCTGGAGCAGCCGCGCCGCGCTCATCGTTTCGGGGACGAACGACGGCAATTCGATCACGGCGTCGAGTTCGCTCGCGGGGAACAGCAGGAAATCGCGCGTGTTGATGATGCCGACGATTTCATCGGGCGACCCGTGCGTGACGGGGACGCGGGCGTGCTTGATGCGCTTGAGCGCCTCGGCGATCTGTTCGCGCGACAGCGTGTCGTCCACCGTTTGCATGTCGGGCAACGGCGTCATGATGTCGGCGAGCGTTTTGCGACTCAGGCTGAGAATGCGGCTGATCATCGTGCGTTCCTCGCTGACCACGAGTCCCGCCTTTTCCGCTTCCTCAAGCAGGTCGAGATATTCGTCCTCCGTGGGGCGCGCGGCGGGCGCGGACTGTGTCCAGCGCGCGGGCGTCGCGAGGTCGCAAATCCAACGCGCGACTTTTTCAGCGCCGCCGATGGGCGCGCGAATCAGGGCGAGCCAGACCTTGACCAGCGGCACCGTGGCGGCGGCGATGATGGGCGCCTGTTGGACGGCGATGGATTTGGGGACGACTTCCCCCCAGAAATACAGCAGCGCGAACATCCCGACGATGGCGGTGAGCATCGGCAGCGGCGCGTCGTTGAGCGCCGCGATGGAAAACCCGAGGACGGAGGCGATGGTGTTGACGAGGATGTTGCCGAAAAGCAGGGAATTGAAGAAATGCTGCGGCTGCTTCAACAGTTCGTCCACCCACTCGGCGGCTTCGGGGTTGCGTTGCCGCATCGTCTGGCGTTGTTGTTCGCTGAGCGAACTGAACGCGGTCTCCACGGCGGAGAAGAACGCGGACAACAGCAGGCTCGCGATGAAAAATCCCCACAACAAGATGAAACCGCCCGTGCCGTCCTCCATGGCGGGTGATTTTGTAGTTTTATGGGCGTCGGGTCAATAGGGGTGTTGAATGCGCAGACATTCCCCAAATTGGAGGGACGCGCTCTGTCGCGTCTCCCGCTTCGCGGGACGGTCACGACGGAGCGTGACCCTCCCACTCGCTCTGCGTCAATCTTCTGAATCAAAATGGGGAATGT
>Ga0187893_10008538_pt1 | contig 16099 bp, 19 predicted proteins | sample MA1701074metaG_FD_139574 | JGI IMG/M metagenome (GOLD analysis project Ga0187893, IMG submission 139574) | White microbial mat communities from a basaltic lava cave in the Kipuka Kanohina Cave System on the Island of Hawaii, USA - MA170107-4 metaG ...
ACAGCTCACCCTCAGTATGTCTGTTAACCCAGTAGTTCGCGACGACTTGTTGCATTACCTGGAAGCGTTGAAAGCCGCATGAGTTCGCCGAACAACCGGATTTTTTGCAACGTTAGGGTCAACAATGCCGGCGTCTACGACGATGCTCCGATGGCGGGCATGACCGGAGAGCAGTGGCGCCGAGTGATCGATGTCTCGCTGCATGGGTTCTTTAACGTAACGCAACCCCTGTTGCTTCCGATGATGCAGACCCGTTGGGGCCGCGTGATTAATCTTAGCTCGGTGGCTGGGATCCTGGGCAATCGTGGCCAGGCAAACTATGCCGCTGCCAAGACAGGGCTACACGGGGCGACCAAAGCACTGGCTCTGGAGGTAGCCTCCCGGGGGATCACCGTCAACGTGATTGCCCCTGGGATTATCGCCAGCCGCGTGACCCAAGGCGTGTTCGATGACGCCCAGATCAAGGCCCTGGTGCCGATGAAACGCGTGGGCAAACCGGAAGAAGTAGCGGCGTTGGCCGCTTTCTTAGCCTGCGAGGAGGCCGGTTACATATCCGGCCAGATCATCTCCGTCAACGGTGGCATGGTGTGATGAGCGGCGAGCTCAAACGCATCGCTTGTGTGATCCCGGCGTACAACGAGGCGAGGACGATAGCCGAAACGGCGGCGCGCGCCCATCGTTACTGTGGCTGGGTCATCGTGATCGACGATGGTTCGGTCGACGGTACGGCGGATAGGCTCGCTGGGCTACCCGTCACGCTGCTACACAACCCGGCCACCGCCGGCAAGGCGGAGAGCATCATACGAGGCGCGCGGTTCGCGATCGAAGCCGGGGCAGAGGCGATCATCACCATCGACGGAGACGGTCAGCACCACCCAGAGGAGATCCCACGTCTGATAAGCGCCGCTAAGAGATCCCCTGGGACAATCGTCCTCGCCGCAAGGCTCGTAGGCCGCTCAACAGCACCGGCATTGAGACGATTCGCTAACGGATTTGCCGACTTTTGGATCTCCTGGGCTGCAGGCTACCCGGTAGGCGATACCCAATCTGGGTTTCGGCTCTACCCCGCGGAGCTATTCACCTACGCTAGACCGTATTATGGTCTGCGCGACAGCTTCGTATTCGAGAGCGAGATTTTGATCGATGCCGCACAGCGCGGCCATTATACTGTTTCGCTCCCGGTAGAATCGGTTTATCGCGCAAACGGGCGCGCCAGTCACTACCGGCCGATCGCGGATACCTTACAGATCACCCGCATGGTGGCGTGGAAACTGATTAAGCAGGGGCTGAATCCCATAGGGCTGCTGAGGTCACTGAAGCTCGTGCCCCACCCGGCCATGAGGAAACCTAAGTCAGCTCCCTTGAAGGCAGACGACCATGGGCAAGGAAAAACGTGACCGCGCCCGAGCTTAAACAACCCCACCGGCTCCAGCGCAGCGAAACAACCTCGGACTTGGCCATCAATCCAGATATACTTCAGGGGTAGGATGAAAGTGAAGACATCTATCACACTCTCGGAAGCGCTGCTCGATCTCATCGACAAGCGTGCGCGTTCGTTCAACACCAACCGCTCTGATTTCATCGAAATTGCCGTCTCGGCCTTCATCCAGCGACAGAGCCGCGAAGAGCAAGACGCCAAAGACCTCGAGGTCATCAATCGTAGGGCGGGCTATCAACGAAGAGGCCGCGGACGTTCTCGATTATCAAGTCGGTCTATGAAGCGCGGTGAGTCTACCGTGTTGCGAAACCCTCCGGGCAAGATCCAAAAAGGTTCCGAGTGTTTGTTATCGTGAGCCGGCAAGTCGTGATCGACTCGCGGTTTTCGACAGTCATCTGCGCACCGATCTATAGCGCCTACGACGGCTTAGCCTCACAAGTCCCCGTGGCCGGAAGGAGGGTCTAAAGCACGAGAGCAGTATCCATTGCGATGAGCTGGTGAGCCTGTCCAAGTCGTTGTTGACGAATTTTGTTGGCACGCTTTCGCCTCCAAAGCTAAGCGCGCTGAACGCGGCCTTGCGGATCGCGCTTGAGATCCTCGATTGATGCGTAGTGGGCACAAGGCCGGAACCCGAGCGCCGAGCGGGATCCGCCTGCGCCGTGTCGAGATGCTTGCTTAAGATCCCCGCCCGGAACTATAGTCACCCATTCTGGTTGTTTTCTGGGAGAAATATTATGAAAGCGGTCAGACTCAATTTTAACAATCTCGGGGTTGATGTGTACCCGAAACAAATCCCGGTACGTGGCTTGGCGCTGGACGGGGTCCCGACCGAGCCTGAGATGATCTTCGTGCGGCTCAATCAGGGGATCCCACCGCCCCAGCGGGTTTCAAGGTAGTCTGAGGCACTATTCCCTCTCTGGAATATCGCAAAGCAAAATCCGAATTTGAAGATGAGGAAGGCACCATGGAGCGCATATTAATAAAGCATATAAGCGGCTCGAGGGCGAATCAGATTGATGTATTTTTGACCCAGGACAACAAGGAGATCCGTTTCGGCCGCGATCTCGGCGCCGAAGTCAAGTTCGATCCCGATCGGGATGACCAAGTCAGCCGCATGCACGCCCGGATCTCCCAAGATCCGGCTGACAAAACGCTGTTCACCGTTACCGATCTTGAAAGCCGGAATGGGACTTTTATAAACAAAACCAAGATCCTGGGCAAGGCCCGCCTGTATCCCGGCGACAGAGTGCAGTTGGGCGCCGGGGGACCGGAAGTCGAGTTCGATCTGGATCCGCGCCCCGTCGGGTTGACCCGGTTAGCCTCCCCTCCAGAGGTGATGACCCCGCACGAGGCCCCCCACGAGCCGGCTCAGACAGCGTTGGTGGCCGCCACCCAGCGCATTGGCGCGCAGCAGGCGCCTCCCCAGCCGCCGGCGGTGGGACGAGCAACCGTCGAGCGCTTGATCGCGCAGACTAAGGGCGATACTCGCAAACACCTGATCAATGGAGCCGCGGTTTTAGTGGCCATCGTGGTGCTGGTGGCCGGGTTGCTCATGTACCGAAGCAAGCTCGGGCAGGAGGAATTGCAGCAGAAGATGACCGAAACCAAGGACGAGATCCAGAAAACGGCGGCGGAAGATCTAAAAGAGCTGGCGCAAAACCAACCCGCTTCAGCGCAAGAGATCGTCAACAGCTATGGGTCAGCGACGGTGTTTATCGAGGCCTCGTGGAAACTCATCCATACTCGAACAGGCGGACAGATTTACCACGCGATGGAATGCGTACCGATCGCCGCGAAGAAATGTAAATGGTACCCCGCGTACGTTAGCCTAAACGAGCAAAACGATCGACTGGAACCGTTGTTGACGGTCGATGATGGCGGCGGGAGAAACATCCCGATCGGTGGACAACATACGGGCTCTGGCTTTGTAGTTCAAGAAAGCGGTTTTATTTTGACCAACCGCCATGTCGCGGCCACCTGGGAGACCCGGGGAGATCTAAGCTCTGGCGAGGGACTGGTGGTTCGGATCAGCTCCAAAGGCGGTTTCGAAGCCATAGGAACGAATTCCAACGCGCTGGATTACGTCGATTGGGTGCCTTCGAAATCCAAGCTCTTAGGCGGGAAGCCTCTCTCAGGCAAGACGGTGGAAGGCCGGCATGATTACCTGGACGTCACCTTCCCCAAGACCAAGTTGCGGATCCCGGCGCGGCTGGTGCGGGTATCCGATACGGCCGATGTGGCCCTCATCAAGATCGATGTGCCGACCTCACTGAAGGCGATACCGCTGGGTATCGACGATGGCGTCAGCACCGGCGAGAACATCACGGTGTTGGGGTACCCGGGCGTGTCTCCCGATGTCGCGGTCCAGATCAATTCCTACGATCCCTTAAACCGCGAGGCAGAGCTACGCATCGTTCCCGATCTCACCGTGACCGGTGGTCTCATAGGCAAGGTCATCCGCGGCCAAGCGGTACCCGGGACCGCGGCCCCTGATGCTTACTTCAGCTTCATGGGCGATGTCTATCAGCTCACGGTCAATGCTACCGGCGCCGGAAATAGCGGTGGCCCGGTGTTCAATGGCCATTCGCGCGTGATTGGGATCTTTACCTACGGGAAAAGCGGGGGCGGGGCGCAGATCACCTTTGCGGTGCCGATCAAACACGGCATGGATATCATGACCGTGCAACCGGTGATCAACTGAGAGCTTGCGCGCGGAGCTCGTCTCTTGAGCCGGGAACTGCTCGATTCGAGCGTCGGGGATTACCGGCTGGAGGAGTTTATCGGTGCCGGCGCTATGGGCGAAGTCTACCGCGGGGTCCATAAAAAGATCGGCCGGGTCGTGGCGATCAAGGTGTTAACTCAGATCTCTGACCCGGTTCTGGTCGAGCGCTTCCTCAATGAAGGCCGCGTTCACGCCAGCCTGCATCATAACAACATAGTCATTCTGCACGATTTTCTTGAGGTTGGTGGACACCCCTGCATCATCATGGAGTATGTTGCAGGTCAGACGCTGCTGGAGAGAATCAAGGCTGATGGCGGATTGCCCATATCCCGGGCGATATGCGTTTTCCAGGCCCTGGTGGAAGCGATCGGCTATATGCACGACAATGGCATCATCCACCGCGACATCAAGCCGAGCAATGTGAAGCTGGCTCCAAACGGGCAGGTCAAGCTGCTGGACTTCGGGATTTCCAAGGCGGATCACAGTCCCCGCTTAACCCGAAGCGGTGATGTTGTCGGCACCTTGCTTTATCTGGCGCCCGAACAGCTTCGAGGAGAGCCCGCAAATTATCAAACCGATCTCTGGTCCTTGGGGGTATCGCTTTATCAAATGGTCACCGGCAAGTCGCCTTACGGGCCGGTTAAGCTCGCCGACTTGCCGGATAAGATCATTAATGCGGACTATCTGGAGCCCGCGGCGCTACAGCCCCGACTGCCCTCGGGATTGATAGCCATCATCGATCGCTGCTTAAAAAAGGATCCCCAAGAGCGCTATCAAACGGCCAGATCCCTGCTTCAAGACCTGGACCGGCTCCCTGGGGGGTCGCGAGCCCCGTCTAGGGGGGAGGCGCAGCGTGGGGCCGGGCTCCGTGCTGTGATAAAATCGTATTGGCCGGCGGCTGTGTCATTGAGCGTTGTGCTGTTGCTAGTGGGCCTTTATTTCTTTACCACCCCGGTCAAACCGCGGGACGTGTCTTTGCCGCCAGAGGTAGCGGTGCAAGAGGAGGGAGCGCATGCTGGCGAGCTTCGGCCGGTTCGGATCGGGGTCTTGGGAACCGCAGCCATGCTTTATCTCCGTAGAGCGGGGCGCTGGGTCGGGCCTTTTGATACTCCTTACGAGTTCAAGCGGCCTCTGGGCGAGCGGGTGGATTGGATGCTCAAGAGCCCGGGGTACCGGGACAAGCTGGGTCATTTTACGATTCAACCTGTCAATCAGTATACCTACGTAATGTGTAAGCAAGACCAAGAGTGTGCACCAGACTGATGTTCAACAGTGGGACTACGAGGTCGAAGCGGGCCTGCTAAGCGATGTCGGGTGCTGCCGGCAGGCAAACCAAGACCTTATCAGCTACCTGAAGCCGGCCGATCATGCTGTGCTTGAGGACAAGGGTGTGCTTGCGATCGTGGCCGACGGCATGGGGGGGCACCAAGGGGGACAGCTCGCCAGCCAACTGGCTGTCGATGCGATTCAAAAGCGCTACTACGCGCGCCCCCGAGAAAAACCTCCGAGATCCCTGAAAAAGGCGTTCGCGGAAGCGAATTCGTTCGTGTACCAGCGTTCTTTGGAATCCCAAGCGCTGCACGGCATGGGTACCACGGCGAGCGCGTTGGTGGTGAAAGACCGCCAGATTTATTTCGCTCATGTTGGCGATAGCCGGATCTACCGGCAGCGAGATGGCGAGCTAGTCCGCCTAACGGAAGATCACACCATGGTCACGGAAATGGTCCATCGGGGGCTGCTTACTCCCGAGCAGGCGCGCCGGCATCCCGATCGCTACATAGTCACTCGTGCCCTAGGGACGCACCCCAAGGTCGAGATCTTTGCCCCCAAAACGGTGCTAGCCGTTCATAGCGGAGACTCTTACGTGTTATGCACGGATGGCTTGCACGACCTGGTCGCCGATGACGAGATCAAAGAAATAGTCGCGAGCAGATCGCCCTATCAAGCCTGTACGGAGCTCACCACCCTCGCCAAGAGACGGGGAGGCCCGGATAATATATCGGTCGGGATTTTGGCTGTCCGAGCCGTGGATAAAACGTCAAGACCAGCCCGTGACACCCGGGCTTGACCACAGGAGATGCTGATGCAACGTGAACTCGGTCACTACAGGATTATGGAGAAGCTCGGTGAAGGCGCGATGGGCGAGGTTTTCAAGGGCTTGGATACGCTGCTCGAACGCGAGGTCGCGATCAAGCTGCTGCGGCCCGAGCTCAGCAACCGCCCGGATATCGTCGAGCGCTTCCGTACGGAGGCCGTGGCCTTGGCCAGGCTGAACCATACCCATATCGCGACCCTCTATAGCTTCCTGCCGCATGAGAGCCAGTATTTCATGGTCATGGAGTTCGTGCGCGGTGAAAGCTTAGCGAAGCTGATCGAGCGTAGCGGGGCTCTGCCTTGGCAGCAAGCAGTGGGTCTTGTTTCGCAGGCCTTAGAGGGCCTGGAGCACGCACATCGTCTCGGGGTGGTACACCGCGACATCAAGCCCTCGAATATGATGGTAACGCATATCGGGGTCCTCAAGGTCATGGATTTCGGGATCGCCCGCATCCTGGAAAAAGCGCGCCTGACCCGCGCGGGCCATCTGATCGGCACCTTGGAATACATGTCGCCGGAGCAGATCGCCGGCCTCGACACCGATGCCCGGGCCGATCTCTATTCTCTCGGGGTGGTTCTCTATGAGCTGGTGACCGGCCGGGTGCCGTTTGAGGCCAGCAGTGACTATGATTTGATCAAAGCGCAGATGGAGGAGCCACCCAAGCCACCCCGGATCCGTGTTCCTGATCTTCCTGCCGCGGTCGAGGAGCAGATCCTAAGAGCGCTTGCGAAAAAGCCGGAGAGCCGCTTTGAAAGCGCCGCCGATTTTCATGCCGCACTGGCTGCGATCGCGACTCCCGGACCGGATCCAGGCTACGAACGGCCCAAAGCCCCGCCCGAAACGCGGTTCGTGAGCCAGCCGCCGGCAGCGACCCCTAAAGAGACCGTCGCCTCCAAAGTGCCGACAAAAGCGCCGGCATTCGAGACCGCAACGGCCCCTCGAGGCGAGGCCGAGCCTTTGCCTACCGAAGCCCGCCGACGGAAAAGCGCCTCGTTAGTTTACGCCGTGGTTGCCGTTGCGGTCGTGGTCGCAGGGCTGATCGGGCTGGCAAGGTATTGGAACCCATCGCCCTCAGCCTTAGATATCCCGGAACCGCCCGAATACTCGTCCGTGAACCCGCAGCCGTCGGAAGATGATCGGGTTGAGGAGAATTCCGCGTTCAAAAAGCCGGAAGAAAATACCGTGAAGCCGGCGGTAGCCGAGATCAGCGCAGAAGAGATCCAGCGCGCGGTAGCGAGACCCGAGCCTGTCTTTATTCCTCTCCCCAAGGTGGAAGAAGAGGTGATCCTCCCGGAGGAAATCCAACCGAAGCAAAAACAGCGCAAAAAAAAGGAGAAACTCGCCGAAAGAACCGAGCCACGGCCCCCCGAGCCGAAGCCCAAACCAAAACCGAAGTGGGAAATCATCCCAGGTCAGACGCGCCCATTGCAGTGAGAACTCGGGAAGAAAATGGCGGCCGGTCAAGCCGGTCCCAGCTCGATCTGCATGCGATCGAATTCCGGCGAGCGCTGGGCGGCTGAGGGAGCAAGATGGCCTAGCAGCCGCTTCAAGGAGCGTAAACGGCGATGATCTTTCAGGTGCGAAGCGCTCTGGCTCAGCGGCAAGCGCTCGGTTACTCTGAGCATCGCATAGGGATCAAAGCCCGCCGTGTGGAGCAAGCGGGTGGCGATCTCATCAGCCGCTAGCTCTTTTTCAACATCGATAACTTGAGTGATCGATCCCACGCCAATACGCTCCACTTTGCGGGCGGAGAACCAGGTCTGCGGATCCCAAACCGACCTGTCTCGGGACAGGGTGCAGAAATGGCCACCGATTTGGTGACCGATCTCGTGGGCTAGGATTGCAGCAAGCTCATCCGCTGTTTTCGTGGACCGGATCGCACCTTCGGTGACATAGATATATCCTCCGCCGATTGAAAATGCGTTGACGGAATAATCTCGTACCACCCGAAACCGCCAGGCTTCGGATCGATCTCCGGCGCCCCGGACCAAATCCATACCCAGGTCTTGCACGTAGCCCGTTACCTGATCGTGGCCCCGCAAGGGCCATTCCTGCGCGATCTGCTCCGCGGTCTTGCGGGCTTGTTTCACTTCCGGCGCACAAAAGCCGCCTTCGCGCCCTGGTTCGGCCGCTGCCGTGCTCACGGCTAAGCATGCCATCCCCAGGTATAGCAAGCCCCGCCCAACGAGCATCGGTGATCGGCGCCGATCCCCCTTAGGCCTATCCCCCTTAGCGAGAGACCACAAACACCGACTCGTCGACATCGTAGCTGGTGCCCGCCTGCACCTTATGTTCTACCACATAGGTGCCGGGCTCGGCGGTTTGCGGGATGGGGATATAGGCTTCCGCCGCATACCCGCCTGGGACCCGAACCTGGTTCGCCGCGGGTAGAGTCGCCAGAGGTTGGCCATCCTTCTTCAGTGACCAGGTCTCAGCGATCGGGACCGAGGATATCCCTGCGGGGGCATTCACCAAATAATCGGTGACCACCTTGACTTGATTTCCGGGACCTACCATGCCGGGCGTGGCGGTGCCGTTCTGGATATTGACCGTGGTGCTCGTTACCGATCGGGCCAGACCATTCGCCTCCATCTGGGTAGCCGTCATGGTCTGAGTCGCCTGGTACTGGCTTAGCTTCACCGCACCCCAGCCGATCAAGCCGCCGGCCAGGGCTCCGGCAGTAATGGCCTGGCGGTTGCCTCCCGCTAAAGCCGCCAGGCCGCCCCCGGTCAGGGCGCCGAGACCCGCTCCCCAAGCCTGCTGCTGCTGGCCTGGGGTGGTGGCGCAGCCGCTGAGCAGGCCGCATAATGTTGCTGCAATAAGGGCTTTGCTTTGTGAATACATGTCAATTCTCCTTAGATGGCATGTCTACGCATGCTGTCACCTCGTCGTTTCGCGTGCTTTCGGACGGGAACGCCGTCGCCGGTTGGCGTCTTTGGAAACGGTCGCCGGGCCGGATATGTAAGGAGTATATGCTTATTATAGCGGCGCACAAAGGTTCGGCAGGCGAAATCGGTGGCGGTGTGGCCCGGAATCAGCGCAGACCTAGTCTGGCCCCTTTTCCGCCCCTCCATTTGTGACCACCGACTCGCGCGATTGACACCCCACAGGTTCAGCAGTACTTTCCCTTTGGGGAAAAATGGGCGTCCACCCTGGGCGGTTCTAGAAAGGTTGCAGGAGCATGGCGCGCGAGCGAGTTAAAAATAAAAAGGCAACGCAGGGATGCCGGAACGTGACCGCAGCCACCGGTCTCGTTCGATGTGAATTCTTTATCATGAGCAGTCCAGGCGAAACCCTATCACCCGATGCGGCCCTTCTCATGCGGTCTATCATCCAGCGGATCGCCACCGGTCCGGAATTGAGCAAGGACATCTCCCGGGAAGAGGCGCGGGCGGGCATGCGTTGCATTCTCGAAGGGAAGGTTGACCCGGTCCAGGCAGGAATATTTCTGATCGCCTTGCGCATGAAGCGCGAAACCGATGATGAAAATCGAGGGATCCTGGAAGCGATCCGGGAGGTGACCCGCACCGTCACCGCGCCTGTGGATGAGATCATCGACCTCGCCGACCCCTATGACGGTTTTAACCGCATGCTGCCGGCGTCCCCCTTTTTACCTGCGCTGTTGGCCGCTTGTGGGGCCCCCGCCGTCACCCACGGGGTCGAGCGTCTGGGCCCCAAGTACGGGGTGACCCATCGGCAGGTGCTGCGAGCGGCGGGTCAGCCCGTGGATCTCTCCGTTGAAGAGGCAGCAGAGCGCCTGGGTGACCCCAGCATCGGTTGGGCCTATGTGGATCAGAGGGCCTACTGCCCCAAGCTCCATGACCTCATTGGACTGCGCACCCAGATCGTGAAAAGACCAGTCATTACCACGGTGGAGGTCTGCATTGGTCCTGTCCGGGGTCGCCGTAAGACCCACCTCGTCACCGGTTATGTGCATAAAGCCTACCCCCGCATTTACGCTCGGCTGGCCCGCCACGCGGGGTTTGACTCCGCGTTGATCCTACGGGGTGTGGAAGGCGGAGTGATCCCCTCGCTCGCCAAGCCCGGTCGGTTTTTCTATTATCGCGATCAGGGCGAGGAACAGTCCGTGGAGATCGATCCCGCGCAATTGGGGATCGACCCATCGGTGCGTGCCGCACCGCTTCCGGCTGACTTGCGGAAGCCCGGTGGAGCGGATGAGGAACCCGCCGTAACCTTCGACGCCACCGCCGTGGCCCAGGCCGCGGCGCAAGCCGGGATGCAGGCGCTCGCAGGTCAACCCGGGCCTACCCGCGAGGGGTTGGTTTTCTCAGCGGCATTATGCCTCTGGCATGTGGGGCGTTATGATTCTGTGGCGGCCGCCGCACGGGCCTTACGGGAAGTGCTCGACAGGGGTAGGGCGCTTGCGCGGATGCAACACGCGGCCTGATATTGAGATCAGCGATCCAGCTCCTTGCATGCTTGTTTGGACAAGGACTTCTCGATCCAGGAAGCGATTACACCCACCACCTCGTCCCAAACCTCGCGCTCGGATCGACCGCCTCGTTTCAAAAGGCGAAAGGAGTGATCGCCGCCTTCGATCACGTGGAGGGTGGCGCGATCGGGCAAGCGGGCGAGGAACGCCTCAAGCTTCGCGAGCTCGCACAGGGGGTCGCGCGAGCCTTGGATGAACAGCATCGGGCACGAGGTTTTATCCAGATGCGCTGCCCGAAGCCTCTCTGGACGTCCCACAGGGTGCAAGGGGTAGCCCAGGAACACGAGCCCCGCTATTGGCTCGCCGGAGGCGACCAGCTCGGAGGCGATCCTGCCGCCCATGCTTTTGCCGCCGAGAAAAAGCGCACCGGGGCGTAACAGCGTGTCGGATGCGACCCGCTCGAGCACCGCTTTAAAGGCTTGCTTCAGCCGCGGCGGCGGATCGGGCGCTTTGCGACCCGCCTCTTTATACGGAAAGTTGAACTTGACGGCGAAGATACCCCTACCCGCGAGCGCTTGGTGGACATGGCTCAGCATCGGCTGGTGCATGTCGCTTCCGGCACCGTGGGCGAGAATGAGCCCTGGGCTAGCGCGACCGTTGAAGCGCTCGGGTAGTCTCCATTCCGAGGAGATTTCCAGCTCCTCATCAATTCGGATCTTCCGCAGTTCTATGTGCACCCTTACCTTAGCCTTAAACTTGTAAAACTGGCCTTAATCTTCGTCTCACCGTCACACCAGCGGTGTGCCTCTTTCTTACCGAATGAAGAAGGTGTGTTGACCCCCTTCATCTGCGCTGCATGTCGCCTGCGTTTGTCGGTGCCCCTCAAGTATTGGCGATCAGTCTCGCCGCGTAGCGAGGTGCGATTCGCATGAGCAGAGGAAGCCAACGAACCTGTCCCACGAGGATCTCGTCCCGGCCACGGGCGATGGCCCGCAAGGTTTCATCCACCACGGCGGTAGCTGCCAGCTTCGGGCGGTTGATCGCTACGGTAATGCGTGTATCCACCAGAGGCGGCAGTGTCTCAACGACCCGAATACGCGCATTGGAAAGCTGATAGCGAATCGCCTGGGTGAAGGAATGCAGACCCGCCTTGGTGGCCGAGTAAGTCGGTGCGCGTCGGGCCGGTAGCAGTGCGTAGCCGGAGGTGACCATCAAAATAAGTGGGCTGCGACTATGCCGAAGCAAAGGCAGAAGGCACCGGGTTAACAAGATCGGTGCGGTGAGATTGGTCTCGATCTCTCGGGCGATGGCCGCATCCTCCACATTCCCTGCGAGCAGATCCAGCTGCTCCATGACACCCGCGTTATTGACCAGTACGTCGAGCTGCCCATGTTCCCGCGCGATGAACGCTGCAAGCCCTGCCACCTCCGAGCGTATTGTGACATCGCAACGCCTTACCGTCACCTCCGGATGTTCGGCTTTGAGCGCTTTAAGCGTCGTTTCGTCACGACCGCAGGCGATAACCTTCGCACCCTCGTGCACGAACCGATCGACGAAGGCGCGCCCGATCCCCGAGTTGCCGCCCGTCACGAGGACGATTGAGTCACGGTAGTGCACAGTCCTTCGCTCCGACGGAAGCCTGCTGGAACCCCGCTGAGTCGTCATGGAGGTTTCGACGGCGAGGTTGCGCCGCCTACTTCCTTGCCTGCCTGAAAGCAGATCTATAGATCTCCCATGCGCGGCGGTCGGCGCATAGGCACATTACCGGGGCGCATGAATCGTTTTCTTTGGCCCCTTTTCCGCGTGCTCATCACCGTCGCGCTGCTGTGGTGGATCTCGCGCGACCCAATAATCCGCGCCCAGCTCGCCGCGCTTCCCACACCGCCCGCGCCCGGCTGGCTCCTGCCCGCGTGGCTCGCGGGCGGCGTGAATGAGCTCGCCGGCGCGTTCCGGTGGTGGCTCTGCCTGCGGATCGCGGGCGTCCCGCTCAGTTTCCTGCGTGCGGCGGCGCTGCATTTTCTCGGGTTGTTCACCTCGCTTTTTCTGCCCGGCACGGCGGGCGGCGACGCGGCGAAGATCGCCGCCGTCATGTTCTGCTACCCACAGCGCAAGATTGCCGGCGTGCTCGCCGTGCTCATGGAGCGGCTAAGCGGACTCGTCGTCGTGATGCTCTGGACAACCCTCGTCGCCGCCCTACGCGCCGGCTGGTTTCAGCGCACGCCGGCGACCGCCGCGCTCTTTCATGCCCTGCTATTCTTCCTCGGCACAGTGGGGCTCGGGATGGTGTTTTGGTATCTCGCCAGCCGTCCGGGCCGGCTGCACCGGCATCCGCGCTGGCTTCCGTTTCGCGCGCGCATGTTGGAAATCGCGGGTGTCTTCGACCTTTTCCTCGCCGGCCGCAGACAGGCCCTCGCCGTGCTGCTCCTCGCCGCCGTCTGCCACGCTGGCAACGTCGGGCTCTACTACTTCGCCGCGCGCGCGCAGGGCACGGTAGTGATTAGTCTATTCACTATCCACTATCCACTACTTCGCCGCGCGCGCGCAGGGCACGGACTGGCGGCTCGCTGACGCGCTCAGCCTGATGCCGGTGATCGATGTGGTCACGATGCTCCCGGTCACGCTCTCCGGCCTGGGTCTGCGCGAGGCCGTATTCCAAGCCCTGCTGGTGCCGCTCTGCGCTGTGGCTCCCGCGACGGCCGTGTTTGTTTCCCTCACCGGATTCTTTGTCGGTGCTACCTGGTCGTTGCCCGGCGCCGGGGTTTTTCTCTGGTTCCGCGCGCCAGCGCACAAGGAGAGCGATGATGTCTGATCCGAGTCTCCACCTCGCCGCGCCTCGCGGTCGCGTTCGGCTCGTCCTTTTTCGGCTTTGCCACGCACTTCGGCTTTTTGCGCGAGCTGCTCGCCGGTGGCGGGCGGCCGGTCGCGGTCGCGGGCTCGTCCGCCGGCGCGATCGTCGCCGGGCTCTACGCGGCGGGGCTCGGCATCGAGCAGTTGGAGGCTGCGTTCACGCGCCGCGATATGTGCGCGCCTACTTCCGCGAATGGCGGATGCCTTTGCGCGCCCTCGGCACCCTGCTCGGCTGGCGCGGCATGCCGGCGGTGCTCGAAGGGCTGCACCTCCGCTGCCTGCTCCGCGAGCTGATCGGCGAGCGGCGGATCGAAGACTGCACGACGGCGCGGATGCATCTTGCGGTCACGAATTTCCGCACCAGCCGCGTCGAGTTGCGCGGTCACGGCCCTCTCGTCGACACCATACTCGCGAGCTGCGCGCTTCCCGGCCTGATCGTCCCGTGCCGCGTCGAGGGCGAGATGTTGTGGGACGGTGGCCTCGGCTGCTCGGCGCCGGTCGAGCAATGGATCGATGATCCGCACGTGACCCATATCGTCGCGCACAGCATCCTCCACGACGTCCAAGTCCGCGCCCGCGAGGGCACGACCGCTACAACTTCGCCAGCGCCCTATTAGCCAGCCACCAGCTCACCGCCGACGCGCTGCTGCGCTGGAAGCTTGAGCTCGCCCGCCGCGCCGGTAAAACCGTCGTCGCCGTCGAGACCATCACCCCACGCCCGCGGATCGGGGTCCCGCTCACCTTGCGGCCGCCCAAGCCCTGGCCCGAGCACGCCCGCGACCTCATGGCCCTAGGCGCCGCCTCCGCGCGCCGGGTGCTAGGCTCGCAATAGCGGCCCCCCTTTTTATCCGGTGGCTGGTCCAGAGGAAGGAGACGGAAGCGCAGCGTTACCGGCCGCAAGGAGCGGCGGTCGGCCGCGCATTCGCGGATCTAGACCCTGCCGGCGCCGTTCCAGATCGGTTGAGTAATACACATTGAATATGCATAATCCCCGGCGTGTATATCGAGTATGACCCTGCGAAGAACGCCATCAACCGCCGCAAACATCGCGTAGACCTCGAAGATGCGAAGTTAGTCTTGCTCGATCCCATGGCACTGATACGCGAGGATGCCTGCACGGAGGGTGAGCGCCGGTTCGTGGCGGTGGGGACGGATGCCCTCGGGCGGCTCTTGACGGTGATTTACACCTATCGGGAACCGGACGCCATCCGGATCATTTCAGCAAGATCTGCCACCAAGAAGGAGCGGCAAGCCTATGAAACGTGAATACGACATGACTGGCGCGACGCGCGCCACTAAGGTTGAACACCTGAATCGACTGCGGTCTGGAAAAACCCGCATCACCATCATGCTGGACAACGATGTGTTGGAGGACTTCCGGGCGCGAGCGGAAGAACAGGGGACGGGTTATCAGACCGCCATCAACCTGGCGCTCCGGGAATATCTGAGCAGACGTCCCGTCGATGAGGAAACGCTGCGGCGCGTGCTGCGGGAAGAGTTGCACGCCGCATAGCTTCGGGGGCGAGCGAAGCTGGAGCAAAGGAGAGCTAGCCCGGCGATCTCGACGCCCGATCCGGTGACCGCAGGACGCATGCAACATAGATAAGCATTGCGACAAGCAGATCAAGGCTAAATACGCGTCGAGCGCCGAGGTAATCTTCCGCCGCGCGCTCATCGCCGCAGCTTCCCACTCGCCGTGTGCGGCAGCTCCGCGACCGTGCGGAATCGCACCGGCACCTTGTAGCCCGCGAGTTGTTCGCGGCAGTGTTGGGCGAGCACCGCCCAGCGCGGCGAGATGGACGGGCGAGGTCGGATCGAAATCGTCGGGGCCGGCGAGATCTACGGTGCAATAGACCCCGGAGCCGCGGGCCGTCGGACGGAAATGGGCGCCGAGCGCGCCACGTTCGAGACGGCCCGCGTGGACGGCTTCGGCGAGCTGCGCGGCGAGACGGAAGCGGCCATCGCCGTCGAGCGCGGCCACGTCCACGGTGTGCAGAGCGAAGATGAAGGCCGGCCGCTGGAGCTGGGTCGCGGCCGCTTGCTCAGTGCCGGCGCCGGCGAGCGCGGCGAGGGTGGCGTCGCCGCTCGCATCCACGACCGCGCCCGGCTCGATCGTGGCGTTTTTGCCACGGAAGAGCAGATCGACGGCCTCGATGCGGCCCGCGCCGTGGGCGGCGGTGAGCTCGGTGTGAAGGCGCGTTTCGAGCGTCAAGCATTCGGCGGTGAGCGTGTCGGCAACGGCGGCGAAGCCGGGCGGTGAGTGCGGCAGCACGTCGAGTCGGCCGCAGCGCATTGGCCCCGGCGATGCTTCGGCACGGATGAGGCGCGCGACGAATTCACCCGGCAGCCCCCGATGTGCGAGCACCGCGCTCGGCTCGGCGCGCAGTCGGGCGCGCAAGGTTTCCAGCTCGCCGTCTCGCAGCGCGCCCTCACGCCACGAGATGGCCGCGGTGAGCCGCGCGTCGCGCTGGGAGAAAAAGACACCGGTGCCCGGCGGCTGGCAGAAACCGACGGCACATGCCAGCCGTGCTCGATGGGTGCCCCGCAGAATGTGCGGCACTCGGGGAGAAACTCGCCGGTGTGAGAAAAGAAAAACGAGGTGAG
>Ga0187893_10008539_pt1 | contig 16099 bp, 18 predicted proteins | sample MA1701074metaG_FD_139574 | JGI IMG/M metagenome (GOLD analysis project Ga0187893, IMG submission 139574) | White microbial mat communities from a basaltic lava cave in the Kipuka Kanohina Cave System on the Island of Hawaii, USA - MA170107-4 metaG ...
CCGCGTGCCGTTCCGCGAGGACGACCGGTCGATCCGCCCTGCGTCGCCCTACGGCGTGACGAAGCTGATCGGCGAGCACTACGCGGCGGTGTGGTCGCGGCTCTTCGGCCTGCGGGTGTCGGCGCTCCGGTTCTTCAGCGTCTACGGCCCGCGCCAGCGCCCCGACATGGCGATCCACAAGTTCGCGCGGCTCATGCGCGAGGGCCGGGAGATCCCGCTCTTCGGCGACGGCACGACGCAGCGCGATTACACGTACATCGACGACATCGTGGACGGCGTCGCGGGCGCGCTCGCGAGGGACGACGCGTTCGAGGTCTACAACCTCGGCGAGAGCCGCACGGTCGCCCTCTCCGAGCTGGTCGCGCTCCTCGAGTCGGCGATGGGAGTGAAGGCGAAGGCGACGCGCCTGCCGCTCCAGGCGGGCGACGTGAAGCGGACGTTCGCGGACGTGTCGAAGGCGCGGGCGAACCTGGGATACGCGCCGAAGGTGCCGATCGAGGAGGGCGTGCGGCGCTTCGTGGAGTGGCTGCGCACGCGCTGATCAGCGCTTCGCTCTCTTCCAGAGCTCGCCCGCCTTGTCCTTGAGCTCGTCGGTCGACGGGAACTGCTTTTCCCACTCCTCGACGTGCTCGTGTGCGCGGTCGCGGACGCCGTCGCCCCACTCGAGGAGGCGCGGGTCGACCGATTCCTCCGCGGCCGCCCGCAGGAGAAGGCGCGCGGCCCAGACGACGAGGTGGTGCGGCATCGTGCGCTAGGGAAGGCCGCGCTCCAGGTTGTCGGCGATCGCGACCGCCTCCGCGCGCTTGTCTTCCAGGCGCGAAGCTGCCGGCCGGCGCGGTGGCGCGGAGCGTGGAGCTGCGCGCGGTGAGCGACGCGGGCGAGGTGCGCGCGCCGTTCGACTGGAAGGACGTGGAGGTCGAGAAACGGTAGCAGGCGCGCCTTACTTGGTCTTCTCCGGCAGCGCGTGCTTCGAGAAGAACTCCCACATGAGCTCGGAGGCGTTGATGTCGCGCGTGACCTTGCCGAGCTTGCCCTCCTGGACCTTGGGGCCGCCGGGCCACGTGTGGCCGCCGCCGGTCACCTTGTAGTGGACGACGGGCGCGTCGCCCTCGAACGTCCATCGCTCGATCGTCGTGCCGTCGCTTTCCTTGTCGTCGAGCGCCTCGACCTTCGGCGTCTCGGCGCATCCGTTGGCCTTCGCCCACCAGCGGGCCTGCTCCTCGACGGGGAGCATGACTTCGCGCGTGCGGCCGAAGGCGCCGCCCTCGTAGCCCATGAGCTTGTCCTCGGTACCGTGAAACATGATGACAGGCATGGGGCGGGGCGGCTTCGAGCGCTCGGTCATCGCCTTCGGGAGCGTGGCCGCGACGCAACCGATCGCGGCGACGCGGTCGGCGAGGTCGAGCGCGGCCTTGTGCGCCATGAGGGAGCCGTTCGAGATGCCGCAGACGTAGACACGGCGCTCGTCGACGGTGCCGTCCTTCGCGTGCGCGTCGATGATCGCCTTGAGGAAGGCGAAGTCGTCCTCGGGCGCCCAGAATCGCCACATGCGCTGGAGGCCGCTCGGATAGGCGACGGCGAACCCGTGCTTGTCTGCGAGCGCGTCGAACCCGCAGAGGCCCTGCTGGATGCGCGCGTCGCCGCCGAGGCCGTGCAGCGAGATGACGAGCGGCATGGGCTTTTTGGCATCCTTCCCGACGTGGAGGATGTAGCTGCGGGTCTTGCCGCCGACGTCGAGTTCTGAGTCCTGGAGGAGGAGCGCGAGGAGGAGGAGCGTCGTCATGTCTCATTGTTGGGGGCCGTTGCGCCGGCGTGACCGGAATTCCGCGCGTCGAGAAGCCGCGCGGCGTCGCGGCAGGCGATGTCGACCTCGACGACGCCGCAGATCATGCGGGCCGAACCGGACGCGGGTGCACTCGTTTCATTGAGCATGCGGAAGCGAGCGCTCAAGTGTGCGGGTGTCCTGGCGGGTTCGTATGTCGCGGTCTGTCTGCTGGCGGTCGCAAGCGCGGCGCAGGCGCGTCAGCGGCTGTTGCGCGAGTGGAACTCGCTGAGCCGCGAGGAGCGCGCGGCCCGATTCACCGATCCGCTGTTTTCGGGCGCCGAGGCGCGGTCACCCGCTGACATCAGGGGTTTGCTCGACGACTGTCGGGAGGACGAGATTCCGGCCTCGTGGTGGTGCGTCGACGTGCTGGGCCCGCTCTCGCCGTACAGTGTCGTGCCGGGCGATCGCGGGCCGTCGCTCGTACGCTGGCGGTTGACGGTGTCGGGGTGGAGGGTGGAAGCCCTGTACTACCTGTCAGGGATGTGAGCGGGCGACGATCCGCCGCCCGGGTGGCGGTGGGGATGCTGGCGCGTGACGCCGTGAGCCGCTACAGCACCGGCAGGTACCGCTCCAGCTCGTAGGCGGTGACCTTCGTGCGGAAGTCCTCCCACTCGATGCGCTTCGAGGCGAGCAGGTTCTCGAAGACGTGGTCGCCGAGCGCGCGGCGCAGAAGGGCGCTCCTCTCCGCCAGCGCGATCGCCTCGATCAGCGAGCCCGGCAGCGCGCGGATGCCCTGTTCCGCGCGGGCGTCGGGCGTCAGGGCGAAGACGTTCTCGTCGAGCGGCGCCGGGCACTCGAGGCCGCGCTCGAGGCCGTCGAGCATCGCCTCGACGAGGACGGCGAAGGCGAGGTACGGGCTTGCGGCCGGGTCGGGCGATCGGTATTCGATTCTCGCCGAGGCCTCGCGGCCGGGGTGGTCGGTCGGGACGCGGATCAGATCGCCGCGGTTCCGCAGCGACCACGTCGCGTAGACGGGCGCTTCGAAGCCCGCGACGAGCCGCTTGTAGGAGTTCACGGTGGGGTTGGTCACGAGCGTGACGTCCACCGCGTGCGCGAGCAGCCCGGCGATCGCCTTCCTCGCGACGTCGGACGCGCCGCCCGAGCGCGCGTCGAAGAACGCGTTTCGCTCCCCCTTCGCAAACGCGAAATGGAGGTGCATGCCGCTCCCGTTCTGGCGGTCGAGCGGTTTCGGCATGAAGGTCGCGTGGAGCCCGCGCTTCGCGGCCGCCTCGCGGACGACGTGCTTCGCCGTCACCACCGCGTCCGCCATCGCGAGCGCCTCGGCCGCCTTGAGGTCGAGCTCGTACTGGCCGTCGGCCCCCTCGTGGTGCGCGCTCTCACAGGCGATCCCGAGGGCCGCGAGCGTCGAGGCGACCTCGCGCGGGAAGTCGTCGCCCACCGCGTCGAAGTAGCCGCCGCGATCGATCACCTCGGGCGTGCGCGCGTTCTTGAAGAGGAAGAACTCGAGCTCGGGCGCGACGCGCACGGTCCAGCCCTTCTTCGCCGCGCGTTCGAGCGCCCGCCGGAGCACGTAGCGCGGGTCGCCCTCGAACGGCGTGCCGTCCGGGTTCTTGATGTCGGCGAAGAGGCGCGCGACGTCGCCGCCGACGGGCACGAAGGTGGCCGGGTCCGGCCACGCGCACATGTCGCTCTCGTCGATGCGCGTGAAGCCCTCGATGGCGGAGCCGTCGAAGCCCTTGCCCTCCTCGAAGGCGTCGGCGACGGCGTCGACGGGAATCGTGAACCCCTTGATCGAGCCGAGGATGTCGGTGAACCAGACCTGGACGAACCGGATGCCTTTGAGCTGGCCGAGGACCCACTTCACGTCTTTCGCCATCGTTCACCTGTCGATATGGAAAAGGGCCCGGGAGGCCTCACGTCAGCCCCCCGAGCCCCTCTCACCGAGCGTTTCTTACCGAACGTCTAGTAGTCGTAATAGAGGAAGAACTCGTACGGATGCGGGCGCAGCCGCACCGGGTCGATCTCGCGCGTCTTCTTGAGCTCGATCCACTTCTCGATCAGGTCCTTCGTGAAGACGTCGCCCTTGAGCAGGAATGCGTGGTCCTTCTCGAGCGCCGCGATCGACTCGGCGAGCGACCCCGGCACCTGCGGGATCTTCGCGGCCTCCTCGGCGGGCATCGTGTAGATGTCCACGTCGGTCGGCTGGCCCGGGTCGATCTTGTTCTGGATGCCGTCGAGGCCGGCCATCAGGATCGCGCTGAAGACGAGGTACGGGTTCGAGAGCGGATCCGGCGGACGGAACTCGATGCGCTTGGCGGCGGGAGAGTTCGAGAACATCGGGATGCGGCACGCGGCCGAGCGGTTGCGCGCGGAGTAGGCCAGGTTGCACGGGGCCTCGAAGCCCGGCACCAGGCGGCGGTAGCTGTTGGTCGTCGGCGCCGCGAAGGCGAGGATCGCCGGCGCGTGCTTGATGAGGCCGCCGACGTACCACTTCATCATCTGGCTCATGCCGGCGTAGCCCGCCTTGTCGAAGAAGAGCGCCTCGCCCTTCTTCCAGAGCGAGCTGTGGACGTGCATGCCCGAGCCGTTGTCGCCGAAGAGCGGCTTCGGCATGAAGGTGGCCGTCTTGCCGAGGGACTTCGCGACGTTGCGGACGATGTACTTGTACCACTGGCACTGGTCGGCCATCTTCGTCATGGCGCGGTACTTCATGTCGATCTCGCACTGGCCGGCGGTGGCGACCTCGGCGTGATGGATCTCGACCTGGATGCCGACCTCCATGAACTTCTTCACGATCTCGCTGCGGAGATCCTGGAGGTGGTCGGTGGGGGCGACGGGGAAGTAGCCCTCCTTGTTGCGCGGGCGGAAGCCGAGGTTCGGGTGGCCGTTGTTCTCGCGGCCGGAGTTCCAGATGCCGTCGTCGCTGTCGATGAAGTAGAAGCCGGCGTTCTGCGTCTGGTCGAAGCGCACGCTGTCGAAGACGAAGAACTCGATCTCCGGTCCCCAGTAGCTCGTGTCGGCGATGCCGCTCTTCTTGAGGTAGGCCTCGGCCTTCTGCGACACGAAGCGCGGGCAGCGCGAGTACGGCTTGCCGCTGATCGGGTCGACGACGCTGCCGATGAGCGAGAGGGTCTTGTGCTTCGTGATCGGGTCGAGGATCGCGGTGGTCGGATCGGGGAGGACGAGCATGTCGCTCTCCTCGATCGACTGGAAGCCCTTGAGCGACGAGCCGTCGAACGGCGCGCCCTTGATGAAGAGGTCCTCGGAGAGCTCGTCCTTGGTGATGGTGAAGTGCTGCCAGGTGCCCAGGAGGTCGACGAACTTGAGGTCGATGAGGTCGATCTGCTGCTTGCGCGCGAAGTCCACGACCTCGTGCGCCTTTTCCAGGACGTCGGCGTCGCCGGCCGTCGAGGCGGTCGCGGCGGGCGCGGCGGCGGCCTTCGCGGCCCTGACGTCGACCGCGGCGGTCTTGGTCTTCATTGTTACGATTTCCCCCGAGTTTAACGTGGTTAAAAAAGAAACGGCGCGTTGCGGAACTCTCCGTCGAGCTTCGCAAGGCGCCGTTGCCTTACGCGGACACTATAGCCGATCGGCCGGCGGAGTCAAGGGGACGGGGTCCGCCTCCGGTGCGTTTCAGACGGCGGCGCCTGATCGGGGAACAGAATGTGGTATGCTCCCTTCGCCTATCGGAGACACCGCATGAAACCCCTCGCTGCCGCGCTCTTCCTCTGTCTCGCGTCCGCCGCCTTCGCGCAGGACGCCTACGAGAACAAGGACCTGAAGTTCCGCTTCAGGCTGCCGTCGGCCGACTACGAGCTGAAAGCCTACGAGAAGACGGCGAAGGGCGAGTGGTGGGGGTGGGGCGACACCTTCTGCGAAATGCGCGCGAAGGGCAGCGCCGAGGCGCCGTTCTCCGGCGTCCTGCTCTACTCGAGCGCGGGCTGGACGACCGAGCGCTACATGAAGTGGCGCGAGGAGGAATGGAAGAAGAACAACCAGAACGTGAAGCGCGAGAAGGACGAGGTCCTCGACAAGCGCAAGCCGGGCAACTGGCGCGTGGTCGAGTGGTCGCTCGAGTACAAGGACACCGGCTTCCGGTACGTGCACCTCTTCGTGCAGAAGGCCAAGCACAACTTCGAGCTCATGCTGTGGTGCACCGACGGCCTCTGGGAGGACGCCAGGCCGCTCATGTACAAGGTGATCGAGTCCGTCGAATACGAGCAGTGGAGCGCCGAGAAGCCCTCGGACCCCAAGCCGTCGGACCCCAAACCCTCGGATCCCCAGCCGGCCGCCGGCGGCACGCCGTACACGCACAAGGACCTCGGCGTCGGCCTGACGGTGCCCGACGGGTTCGACATCCGCGAGAGCGGCTTCAAGCTCGGCGACAACAACGCCGTCCTCGAGTTCCAGAAGGGTGACGACGCCTTCGGGACGCTCGCCGCCATCGACTTCGACGGGAGTCCGAAGGCGTGGGCGGACGCGTCGATCCAGGCGTTCGAGAAGTCGATGCAGAACCTCAAGGTGCTCGACGCGAAGACCGCCGGCGAGTGGGAGCGCCGCGACTTCCGCGCGGACACGAACGGCGTGGCCGTGCGCTTCGCGATCATCTTCCACGTCATCCCCGCGAAGAAGAAGGGCGTGTACCTCTACGTCTGGTCGGGCGAAGGTGACTGGGGCAAGTTCAAGGACGTCTTCGAGGGGACGATCGCCAGCGTCAAGACGGGCGGCGGCGGGGCGAAGCCCGCCGATCCGAAGCCGTCCGATCCCAAGCCCGCGGACCCGACTCCCGCCGCCGGGGACGGAGTCGCGGTGCCCGAGGACATGTGGAAGGGGTTCGGCGCGGGCACGACCGTGACGTACAAGATGAACTCCGCCGGGACCGAGATGCAGATGACGCACGAGCTCGTCGAGCACAAGGAGGGCGAATCGTACACCGTGCGCACCGACATGGTGATGGGCGGAAACAAGATCCCCGGCCAGAACCAGAAGTACGTCGTGAGGAAGCCCGAACCCGGCAAGGATCCCGCGCCCGCCGGCGAAAAGCCGCAGATCGAGGACGGCGAGGAGACGATCAAGGTGCCGAAGGGCGAATTCAAGTGCAAGTGGACGAAGACCACCACGAAGCAGGGGTGGAGCAAGGTCTGGTCGTGCGAGGACGTCCCCATGCGCATGGTGAAGATGGAGTCGGAGTCCGGCGGCATGAAGACGACGATGGAGCTGATGGACTTCGTGAGGAAGTGAGCCTGCTGCTGCTCGCGGCGCTTGCGCTCCAGGACCCCTTCGCGGGATTCCCGGAGGGGTCGTGGGTCATCCTCGAGCGGCTGATGAAGAGCGACGGGCGCGAAGAGACACGGCGCGAACGCAAGACCGTCGTGAAGGACGGCGTTCGGATCGAGCGCGACCGCGGCAACGGGTTCGAAGACGACTCGGTGGCACGCCACATCCACGGAAAAGCGCCCGAGGACTTGAAGGCGACTTCCTCGCGCGAGGAGGACGTGACGGTCGGCGACCGCAAGATCCGGTGCAAGGTCACCGAGTACGCCGACGAGCGTGAGGGCGTCCGCGTTCAGATCGCCGTGTGGCGGGGCGCCGACCTCAAGATCCCCTATCGCGAACTCCAGATGGACGGTCCGGACATCGCGGCGATGCCGGATGTGTTGCGCATCGAGGCGTCGGTCCGCAACGCCCGGGGCACCGAGACGCAGCGGCTGAAGGTGGTGTCGCTCGGGGAGAAGCTCAAAGTCGGCGCGCGCGATGTCGAGTGCGTCGTCGAGGAGGTCGATGCGGAGGCCGAGCAGGGCGGCCGCAAGATGTCCGGCACGATGAAGCGCTGGCTCTCGGCGGCCGTGCCCGGGCACCTGGTGAAGCGCACGCTGCGTGCGGACATCGCCGGAAAGCCGGTCGAACAGACGGAGCAGGCGGCTGACTTCGAAGTGAAGAAGTAGCGGGTTACTCCGGGATCGACACCGTCGCCAGCGCGCCCTTCGCGCCCGCCGCGAGCGCGAACGCGCCCTTCAGGTCCTCCTCGACGACGGCCCGCACGAGCCGCAGGCCGAGGTGCGAGCTTCCCGTCATCGAGAAGTCGGCCGGGAGGCCCCGGCCGTCGTCGGCGATCGCGATCGCAAGCCGGCCGTTCGCGCGCTCGACGGTCGCTTCGAGCGTGCCCTGCCTGCGCCCCGCGAACCCGTGCTTGAACGCGTTGACGACGAGCTCGTTCGCCGCGAGCGAGAGCGCGAGCGCCCGGTCGGCGTCCACCATCGTCTTCGGGCCCTTCACGGACGCGCGCACGGTCTGGCCCGGGGCGAGGAAGGTCTGAGTGTGGAGCGCCAGGAGCCGCCGGAGCATCTCCGCGAGGTCCACGCGCCGCGCGTCCGCGTGCGCAAGCAGGTCGTGCACCTCGACCATGCCGAGGATGCGGTTGACGGCGCCGCCGAGCGCGAGCTGCGCCTCGATCGAGCCTTCGCGCCGCATCTGGAGGCGCAGGATCGACGCGATGATCTGGAGGTTGTTCTTGACGCGGTGATGGATCTCCCGGCCCGCGTCGTCACTTTTCTTCATGCGCCAGCACTTCCTTCGCGACCTCGACGAGCGGCCGGCGCGTGTCCATCGCCTTCTTCTGGAGCGCGCGGAACGCGTCCGCCTCCTTGAGGCCGTGGCGGTCCATGAGCAGCCCCTTCGCCCGGTCGACGATCTTCCGCGCCTCGAGCGCGCCGCGCGCGGACGCGAGCTCCGCCTCGAGCGCGCGCAGCTCCGCGAACCGCGAGCTCGCCAGCTCCAGCGACGCGAGGAGCTCCGGCTCCTTGAACGGCTTCGTGAGGAACGTGTAGGCGCCCGACGTGCGCGCCCTGTCGATGAGCTTGCGATCCCGATAGGCGGTGAGGACGACGCACGGGGCGATCTTCTTCGCGGTGATCTTCTGCGCGGCGGCGAGGCCGGTCATCTTCGGCATCTTGACGTCGAGGAGCACGGCGTCGGGCTGGAGCTCCTCGGCCAGGCGCACGGCTTCGCGCCCGTCGGCCGCCTCGCCCACGACGTGGTGGCCCGCGGCCTCGAGCGTCTCCTTGAGGTCCATGCGGATGACGGACTCATCATCGGCGATCAGGATCTTCATGAGCGTGCGACCTGTCGCTCGAAGCCCGCTCGGCGAAGGGGGATCACTCGGGCACCGCCTCGATCTTCCCCTTCGCGACGAGGTAGAGGCGGCCGGACTCGAGCGTGTAGTCGGCGCCCTCGTGGCGCACGCGGATCGGGCCGCGGTCGCGCGTCGGCGTGAAGCGCAGCTCCGCCTTCTCGATCCGGACGACGACGGCTCCCGCCTCCTCGCGCAGGTCGACCTCCCCGCCGGTGCCTTCGATGCGCAGCCGCGGCCCCTCGTTGACGTGCCAGGTGCCGGCGCGGAGGACGAACCGCATGCCGCCCGACTCGAGGGTGACGGTGCCGCGCGGGAGCGTGGGGCCGCAGGCGGGGGCGAGGGCGGCAAGCGCGAGGAATGCTAGGCGGCGCACGGGGGGCTATTTAAACTCATCCCCTCGTGAAGGTGAAGGTTCGGCTCTTCGGATTCGTCGCCGAGCAGGCGGGGAGGCGCGAGATCCAGGTGGACGTGGCGGAGCCGGCCACCGTCAAATCCGTGGTGGAGGCGACGGGGCTTTCGATCCCCCGCTCGGTGCGCGCGGCGGTGAACACGGACTACGCGGACGCGAAGACGCCGGTGCGCGCGGGCGACGTCGTGAGTCTCATCCCCCCCGTGGGTGGCGGCTAGTGAAAAACTTCTTCAAGGTCACCGCGAAGGCGCTCTCGATCGACGCGGCCTACCGCGCGGTGCGGCGGGCCGACTGCGGGGCGGTCGCGCTCTTCGTCGGCACCGTGCGCAACGCGAACGACGGAAAACCCGTCCGCCGCATGCGCTACAGCGCCTTCGGCGAGATGGCCGAGAAGGAGTTCGCCGCGATCGCCGCCGCGGCGCGCGCGAAGTGGGAGATCGGGAGCGTCTGGATCGCCCACCGCACGGGAACCTTGCAACTGACGGAGCCGAGCGTCGTAATTGCCGTATCCGCCCCGCACCGCGCGGAAGCGTTCGCGGCGTGCCGCTACGCCATCGAGCGGCTGAAGAAGATGGCGCCGATCTGGAAGGAGGAGTTCTATGCTCGCGGCAAGTCTTGGATTGCTTCTTAGCGCGCTCCTCACGGGCGAGGACGCGGAGCTCAAGACGGAAGACGACGTCAAGATCGCGGCCAGCTACACGAAGCCGGAGGGCCCGGGCAAGCACGCCGCGTTCCTCCTCGTCCACATGTTCGGCGGCAAGAAGGAGGACTGGGGCGACTTCCCCGCCGCCGCCGCCAAGGCCGGATACGCGGTGCTGGCGATCGACATGCGCGGACACGGCAAGAGCGAGAACCCGCTCGCCAAGGACAGGCAGAAGCGCGACATCGCCAAGTGGGAGAAGGACGAGTGGATGATGGTCCTCAAGGACATCAAGGCGGCCAAGGCGTTCCTCGCCGCCAGGGCGGAGGTCGACGCGAAGAAGATCGTGGTGATCGGCGCCATGATCGGCGGCAACCTCGCGCTCCACTACGCCGTCGAGGACGCGGAGGTCAAGGCGGTCGCCGCGCTCTCCCCGGGCGAGAACTACAAGGGCGTGAGCGCGCCCGACGCGATGGACAAGTACGACCGGCCGTTCTTCGCCGCCGCGAGCGAGGACGACGCGTATTCCGCCGCCTCGATGAAGCGCCTCATGACGCGCGCGAAGCACCGCATCAAGAACTCCATCTCCTACCAGGCCGCCGGCCAGGGCACGAAGATGTTCGGGGCCGAGGACAAGCCCGGCAACCTGACGACGGAAATCCTCGACTGGGCGAAAGCCGCCACGCGGTAGCTGTACAGGTAGCTATGAGGGCAGCCGCGGTCCCGCTCCTGCTGGCCGCGCTGGCGGCCTGCTCGCTCCCGGGCCTCGAGGCGTCGCGCGCCAACGACGGAATCCACCTGTCGTGGCGGGGGTTCGGCGACGGCCCGTACGATGTCGAGCGCCGCCGCGACGGCGCCGGCTGGGGACGCGTCGGGCGCGTCCGTGAGCCGGCGTTCGTCGACACGACCGTGCGCCGAGGGACCGTCTACGCGTACCGCGTGCGCGCCGCGGGCGGCGAGCTCTCGGGCGAGACGACCGTCACGTCGAAGGCCGCGGCCTACACGGAGGACGGCCTCGACGCGCCGGGCGCGGGCCCCGTCGCCGTCCGTCGCGACGTCCACGCCCTCTCGGCCGCCGACCGCGAGCGCGTCGTCGCCGCCATGCTCGACTACATCACCGACGACGTCGTGCGCTCGCACGAGGCGATCGATCACGCGTCGAGCCGCTTCTTCCACAGGCACCGGGATTTCATCGCGGGGATGGAACGCCACCTCGCCTCGCGCGGCCTCGGCCTGCCGCGGTGGGATCCGGCGACGACGATCCCGCGCGAGTTCAACGCCGTGAAGGGCCGCCGCCCCGCGCTCGAGTCGCTGAACCCGAACGTGCCGGTGCCGGCGAGCCTGCGGCCGGACGCGATCGGGCGCTACCGCACGGAGGACGCGCTCCGCGAGGCGCTCGCGCCCTGGCACAACCGCGTGCACGTGCGCATCGGCGGCGCGATGGGCCGCCTCGACATGGCGCCCGCGGCGCCGATCTTCTGGTGCTGGCACGCGACGATCGATGACCTCTTCTCCGCGTGGCAGCGCTTGCGGCGCTGATCAGAACGAGAGGTCCAGCCGGTCCTCCTTCAGCAGCTTGAAGCTGAAGGGCCGCTCGATCTCCTTCACGGCCGCGCCGAACTCCCCGGCCGCCTTTTCGACCGCCTCCGTCACCGCGTCGTCCGTGAGCGCCGCGCTCACGATCTCGTACTCTCCGCTGAACCAGCTGAACTCGTCGTCGAAGAGCCGCCGCGCGACGAAGCGGGCGCCGGAAGCGAGCGCGCGGTCGAGGAGCGTGAACTTGATCGCGCCGGCGAACGCGTCCGGCGCGGCTCCGGCGACGAGCAGGCCGGCGAGCTCGCCGTCGAGCCACTGGTCGCCCGCGACGGCCGCCTCCGGCGGGAGTTCGACCTGGTGGGCGCGGACCGGGAACGCGCGGTCGAACGCGTGCTCGAGGAACCAGAGGTCGCGCTCGAGGGTGACGACGCGGACGTCGCCGAGCGACCAGAGAAGGCGCGCGAGCGCGGCGTTGAGGTAGGCGTTGTCGTACCACGCGGAGACGCACCAGCGGCGGGCGTCCGCGGGGAGGCGCGCGCGCTGGTCGGGCTTCCAGTGCCACGCGGGCACGCGTTCCTCGAAGCCGCGGCGGATCGTCCACGTGCCGCCGCGCGGGGCGCGGTCGGCGGGAAGCGCGGCGAGCGACGCGAGCGCGCGGAGGTCGGGCGCGAGATCGTCGTGCGTCCGCGCGTTCGCCGAGAGCACGACCTCGCAGTGGAATCTGGAGTAGGCGCGCCAGCGCGACGGCAGGACGCGCGCGAGCGGCTCCTTCGCGGAGAGGAGGTGCGCGACCGCCTCGTCGGGCGACGGCGCGTCGAGGACGAGCCCGCGGTAGAACGGATCGCCCGTCAGCGTCTGCGGCGTCCGGGTCGGGACGTTCCGCGCCTGGCGGATCTCGAACTCGAGCGACGACGGGACGAACGTCGAGAGGCGCAGCGACACGTCGCGCGAGAAGAGCGGGTTCGTGTCGGCGACCAGGCGGAAGACGCGGCCGTCGGCGCGGAAGCAGTCGTGCGGGAGCCGCTCGTAGGGGGCGAGGAGACGCTCGACGTGCGCCGCGACGGTCCGCCGCTTCGCGCGCAGGCGCAGCGCGACGACCGCGATCGCGGCGAGCGGGACGCCGAGGAGGCAGAAGAGGATGAGTCCGGCCACCGCCGCAGAGTACACTCAGGGCGAAGGGAGGCGCCATGAAACAGCTCGTCCTCGTGCTCGCGGGAGTCGCCGTCGCCGGCTCCGGCGCGTTCGCGCAGCAGGCGTTCGACAAGGAGCGGCACCACTGGGCGAAGTACAAGGTCGGGACGTCGATCACGTTCAAGATGACCGTCGAGACCGGCGGGAACAAGGCGGAGGGCTCGCTCAAGCAGGAGCTGAAGGAGGCGGGCGCGTCCTCGTTCAAGCTCGTCCACATGTACGACATGGCGGGCCAGAAGAGCCAGGAGGAGGAGACGGAGGAGATGCCGACGCGCTCCGGCGAGGAGACGCTCAAGATCGCCGGCAAGGAGTACACGTGCGTCGTCTGGTCGTCGAAGTCGAAGAAGGGCGAGTCGGAGGGGGCCACGCGGTTCTGGCTCGCGGACGGCGTGAAGGCGCCGCTCAAGCTCGAGATCAAGGACGGGGAGGACGTGAGCACTCTGACGGCGGTGTCGCTGAGCGAGAAAATCAAGGCGGGGGGGAAGGAGTACGACTGCGTGAAGCTCGAGGGCGGGATGGCGAGCGGCGGCCAGAAGGGGAAGGGGACGCTCTGGCTCCATCCGGACATCCCGAGCATGACGGTGCGCATGGACGTGTCGTTCCAGGCGGAGATGGGGGCGATGGAAACGTCGCTCGAGGTGAGCGCGGTCGATATCAAGAAGTGACGGGGATTTCCGGACGTACCGGGGGTTGGGAGATTGTGCGTCTACGGACACCGGCACGGTATCGCCGAGCAGCGCGGGCATCCCTTCGCGTACTTCGCCTTCGCCGCCGTCTCCAGATCCACGCCCGACAGGCTCGCCAGCGTCGCCAGCCACGCCAGCACGTCCGCCGCCTCCTCCTCCACCGCGCGGCGGTCGCCCTTGCGGATCGCCTCCGCCAGTTCGCCGACCTCCTCGACGAACCAGAGGGCGGTCTTGTCGATGCCGCGGCGGGCGTCCCGGTCGTGGTACGTGCGGCGGATGAGGTCCTGGAATTCGGCGAGCGTCATTCGGGTTTCACGCGGCGCACGGTGTCGCGGTCCGGGTGCATCTTGAGCAGCGCCTTCAGGTCCTCGTCCCTTCCCGCGACGGCGAGGATGTCGCCGCGCTGGATGCGGTCGGTGCCGAGCGGCACCGCGTTGACCGCCGGCCGCGAGCCGTTCTGCCCGGGGCGCGTGATCGCGACGAGGTTGACGCGGTGCGTCTCCTTGAGCTTGAGCTCCGCGAGCGTCTTCCCGTAGAAGGCCTCCGGCGCGTCGATCTCCGCGACGCTGTGCCCCTCGATGAGCTGGAAGTACCCCTTGAGCGACGGCTCGACGATGCGCCGGGCCGCGGCCTGCGACGCCTCGACCTCCGGCATCACGACCTCGTCCGCGCCCAGCGTCTTCAGGATCCGCCCGTGCACGAGCGACGGGACGCGCGCCACCACCTTCTTGATCCCCATCTGCTTGGCCGTCATGACGAGCAGCTGGTTCGCTTCGAAGTCGTCGCCGATGGAGGCGACGAGCACGTCGCACGCGTCCACGCCCTGCGCGCGCAGCTCCTTCTCGTTGGTGGCGTCGAGCCGGCAGGCGAGCGCGACTTCGCCCATGATCTCCTGCACCAGCTCCATGTTGGAGTCGATCGCGATGACCTCCGCGCCCGCGCGCGCGAGATTGACGGCGAGCGACTTGCCGAAGAGGCCGAGCCCGACGACGGCGATCTTCATCCGCCGCTAGGATACCACGATCGGTTCCTCGGGATACTCATAGCGCGCGGCGGGGGGGCGCGCCATGAGCGACCACAGGATCGCCAGCGGCCCGACGCGGCCGACGAGCATCGCGCACGAGATCACGACGCGCCCGAAGTCGTCGAGGCACGTCGTGAAGTTCATCGTAAGGCCGACGGTGCTGAGCGCGCTCACGGTCTCGAACAGCACGCGCTGGAACGACACATCCTTGTGCCCCTGGGTCGCCAGGAGGAGCCCGGTCACGATCACGACCGCCATCGCGTAGAGGGCCGCGACCGAGAACGCCGTGTCGACGACCGGTCGGGGGATCGTGCGCCCGAACGCCTCGACGCGGTCGCGCGCGCGGATCATGGAGCGGATCGCGAGCCAGATCGTCGCGACGGCGGACGTCTTGATGCCGCCGCCGGCGGAGGCCGGCGACGCGCCGATCACCATGAGGACGACGAACAGGAGCAGCGTCGGCAGCTGCAGCGTCCCGATGTCGACGGTGTTGAATCCGGCCGTGCGGGTGGTGATCGACTGGAAGAGCGAGGCGAGGAGCCGCTCGCGCCCCGAGCACCCCGCCAGCACGTGGTTGACCTCGGCGGCGTAGAAGAAGGCGGCGCCCGCGGCGACGAGGAGGAGCGTCGTCGCGAGCACGATCTTCGTGTGGAGGGACAGGCGCGAGCGGGGGCCGTACCCGACCGTCGGCCACCAGCGCGCCAGCCGCAGCGATCCGATCGAGCCGACTTCGAAGCGCAGCAGGTCGAGGAGCACCGGGAAGCCGATGCCGCCGACGACGATGAGGAACGCCACGGTGGCGAGGATCGGCACGGAGTTCCGGTGGGCGACGAGGCTGGTCGCGTCGAGCGAGAACCCCGCGTTGCAGAACGCGCTCACCGAGTGGAACACGGCCCACCACAGCCGCGGGCCGGCTTCGAGGTCCGGGCGCGCGGCGTAGAGGAGCGCGGCCCCCGCAGCCTCCACGCCCAGCGTGAGGGCGATCGTGTAGGTGAGGAGGCGGCCGAGCTCGCCCATCGACTGCGCGCTCAGCAGCTCGCGCACCGCCGTCATCTGGTGCACGCGCATCGACTGCCGGCTCAGGTACGTGACGAACATCGCGATCGTGACGATGCCGAGGCCGCCGACCTGGATGAGGCCGAGGATCACGATCTGGCCCTTGAACGTGAGCTCGGTGCCGATGTCGCGCACGTTGAGGCCGGTCACGCACGCGGCGCTCGTGGCGGTGAAGAGGGCGTCGACGAGCGGCCACGGTTTGGCGCGCGCGTTCGGCGTCATGAGCAGGAACGTCCCGACCGCGACGATGAAGAGGAAGCTGCCGACGAGCACGAGCGCGGGCCGCACGCGGCGGGACGTCAACCGCTCGTTGGCGCGCACCGCCCCGAGCACGACCGCGCCGACGAGGTACACCTGCGTGACGACGACGTAGACGCGCACGAGGGCCGACCCGAGCGCGGCGAAAAACGGGATGACGAACGCGACGACGAGGAGGAACTCCGGCCAGTGCCGGCGGAGGTGCGCGCGGCGGTCGCGCGCGTCAACGAGCTGGACGATCGCGTTGAGCGCGAAGAGCCCCGCCACGGCGAAGTCGACGCCGTGGAGGATGTTGAGGGTCCGCGGCGAGAGCGGCCATCCGAACTCGGCGACGAGGCTCGTGAGGGCCGCGGCGGCGGCGGCGGGCATGAGGCCGGAGAG
>Ga0187893_10008540_pt1 | contig 16099 bp, 18 predicted proteins | sample MA1701074metaG_FD_139574 | JGI IMG/M metagenome (GOLD analysis project Ga0187893, IMG submission 139574) | White microbial mat communities from a basaltic lava cave in the Kipuka Kanohina Cave System on the Island of Hawaii, USA - MA170107-4 metaG ...
TCGGCCATCCTATTCGACGTTCATTCGTTGCCTGAAAGGAGGACAACATGGGCCAACCTCAGTCGACACCTGCTCCACTGCGCCTGCATCTTCCGATGCGCACACTCAGAAGAGTGCAGGAAGCTGGGATCTACTGCCGCTCCGAGGTGCGTCTGGAACACCAGCACCTGGCCAAACGTTACGTGATCCACGCGACCGAATCCGGGGGCGCCATTCGTGACATCGGCCGCTACGTCACCTTCTGTGGTCCCGAAGGAGAGCCAATTGAGCAACTGCATCCAGTCGATTCCCTCGGCGCCAACGGAGCCCATGCAGTCGTTGTGGCTCCGGTCTTGGTTAAGATCGACATGTTCCGCTACCAGCGAACATATCAGCTATTGATCAGCCGTCACGAGGCTTCTGCTGGAGCAAACGGAATTCGACCGACGCTCAAGAGCACCGAGATCTTTCGGGGTACGGATGGCTATCTTTCCTTAGACCTTTGCGGCAAAGACAAGCACCTAGCGGGAACAGTGGTGCCCGATTTCTTCTCGCGGGCTGGAGAGAGGATTGATATCCCTTCACAGTTTCATGCGGTAATCCTGGCAACCACGTTGGCCGTGTGCTGTGTGTCCTGCCATCACGGCCACTACCTGCTGCCACCCGCCAAGGCTCCTTGAACCAGTCTTGCAGGATTGGAAGCAGTTTTGCAGTCTCGGGGACTTGGATTGGATGCCTAGACAGAAAAGAGGGCCATCTCAATATCACATGGACGGGATCTTGCTGTTAACGGCTTCCAGTCAGGGTCGAAATCGTTAAATGTGATTCGTTTGTCGTTCAGCGCCTGAGCTTCTGCGACGAGAAAGGGCATGTACTCGGTCAAAACTTTCTCACGTTTCCCGATGTATCACTGATGTAGCCATCTTGTCGAACGCTGAGCGTCGTAATCTTTTCGGCTTGTGTAAGGTTCACAACCCGGCTGTCCATTATCCCAAAGGATTCGGGGAACAGGAACCGCATGAAGGCTGATGCCGTCGGAATCCTTATTCCGGCGATCCGGAACATGGACAAGTTGCGTTCTTCATACGCGCGCAACAGGTCAGCAGGAGTGCCATCATTCCAAAGCGCCAGAACATTAGTTACATTCCGTTTGGCCCTCCCGCCTTGCGACGCCATTTTCCAGTGGACAATTGCAGACACCACCTGTTTTAAGTTAGCCAAGTGTTGGTGAGTCAGCACGCCTGCTCGGCTAGCGCGAATACAGTCACTGAATACTGAACGGCAGATAATTTCGAACTTTCTCAAATTAATAGCTTTTGGTAAGGCTAGCGGAGCAGTACCCGGTAAGATGCCTTTGAAATGGCCCAGATATGGCAGATCTCCGGTCTGGGTTGGCGCAATGGTAAGTTCGACCCCCGGGTCTTCGTAGCGATATGCTTGTCTCTTGCGACTATAGGTAGCCGCTGGAATCAGAGTCATCGAATCCAGTGTTTGTGCAGTTCAACCATCCTCCACTTGGGAAGGGAAAAGCTGGACGGAGCGGCAAACGAAAGAAATTGTGTGGTGCTAAGCCTAATCGAAATTTTCTCTGTAGTGGCGAAGGAAGGCTTGTTCGCCGAAGCCCAACGGCAAACATGGGCTACGGTATGCACCAAGGTTCCTTCGTTGGAGAGTGAAGCCGTCGTCAATGAACTGGACTGCAGGTTTCGAGATTTAGGCGCTTCGAAGAGCAGCTCAGCTCAAGGAGCGGGTCTCGCCTCTGAGTGGTTCTTTCTTTGCTCGAGGACTACGCGACGCTCTTCCAAATGCCTTTGGTAGGCTGCTCTGTCCAGGTGCAAGAGGAGTTTCTTAGTGTAGCGAAGTGCCCGATAGAGTATCTTCTGCGGCGCGTCATCAAACAGTAACTTGCTTAATAGCTTTGCAAGGAATGGGTGATCGTGCTCTTGCAGTTGCTGGATCATCTCTGGCCGAGATAAAGGGAACACGCCAGCCTGGAGCAGAAGGGCACGCGCTGCGTGAGAAACCGCGTACAGCATCTCCTCTGCTGCCGCGTCTTGATCTCCAACCCGCATTAAAGCGGAAGCCAAGAACAAGCGACGCAACGCGTGATTTGTTTTCCTGTGCCAATCTGGCCAAATACTCGCGTCAGACGAATTAGCAATGGTGAGCCAAGCTTTCGATGAAACTAAGGGTACTCCAAAGCGAACACACCAAGCAGGGAAGTCATCTCCTGCGTGCAATCTCAATCGAAACGTCTGTTCGCTCATCTGCTGCACGTGCAAGCGATCAATTGTTCGCGAAATATCAATGTCCTTGTCGGAGATAATGAGTAGATCAACGTCACTTTCTGACATCTGTGTGCCGCGGGCCACTGATCCTATGAGGATGACGGAAAATGTAGCCTCCGGATTTAAGGAGCGAAGATTACTTATGAAGCCCTCTAGGACTTGAGTATAATTTTGTTCAGCTTGCACAGAAGTCATAGCGGCCTTCAGCTGCTAATCATGGATTCGACTTCGTCCAAGAAGCTCTCAAGGTCGGAAACCAGGTCCTCTAGACTCATTTTTTTTAGCTCTTCTCCCGGCTCACCATAAGAAACGTCCTTCCGAAGCTCATTCAGCTCAACTAAGCGTCCACTGATGTCTGTCTTGAGGTGACGTTCTTTGAATAGCCGGGCGGCCAGGGCGGCTTTTTCATAATGCTTCTTCGTCCACTGATAGCCAAGAGCAACCGCGACCGCGACCAACGCGTTTTCGTAAGAATAGAAGCATTTCGAGACACAATCCGCTGGCTCGGCTGGTTCCCAAGAATGCGTGCACGCTTCATCCCACTGTATCTTTGCCCTCGCAAGGTGTTTAGTTGCTTCTTTTCGGCGTGAGCGTTGCGACGTCGTCGACTTCTTCGCCTTTAGCATGCATACCTCGCGCGGTTCATGAACAATACAGCTTGTCAGAAACCCGTTGCTTCAAGATAGTTTCGTTTCGTTAGGATTGACCGCCACATGTTGTTCAAACGCGTCGGTTTTGGGCTCATCATTAAGGGGCCGATCTCATACTGGAAACTCCATCGGACCGGCCCTGCCGGCGGCTCCACCTAAAGCCTCTTCTCATGGTTTTCTTCTCGCTTCTTCATCTCTAGAACCTGCATGATGAGCGGTAGATAGGTGGAGTTATCCAAGCGACGCCGATAATTGCTAGCATACGTCTTGGCCCGGAAGTGCTTTTCCAACCAGCGTGCTTCATCGAGCAAGACCCATAGATTGTGCGTGGCGCGGTTACAAAACCCACCCAGGCCGTTGGCTTTCAATCCTTCAATCCCATTCGCGGTACACGCAGGACAGCGGCAGCGCTGTAACTTGTCCCACTCCTCTTTTTTGGGGGTGCGCCCGCGCCACTTTCCGAGATTCGCGATCATACGATCCCCACTGCCTGGAAGTTGGACGATCCCGCGTGCGGCGCGATTGCGCCACCCACTCGAATCGGCCGAGTCGATGTCCAGCAGCGATGCGAGGTGAACAGTGGCCGTACCGCCAATTCCAAAAACATGAAGAGCCTTGCTTCGAAAGATAGACCGAACTTCCAACAAGTTTTCGAGAATCGTGTCATATGACAATGCTTTCGGCGCTCGCAGGAGGTTGGGCACGATAGCGCCAAGAGCGATTCGATCCTTGGCCGCCAGCTTCGAGTTTTGCCTGATTGCCTTAACGTACTCGTTCAGCATTCGACTGATGTGTATCACAGGGACATAGCCGTCCTGCGTGTGAGCACGATTGGCAGCCATCGTCGAGTCAAAACACCGCCGCTGCCTCACGGTTGACATTTGGGGGGTGGGGATCACGTCAAACGCTATGGGATACCAATCGGGCTTCGCCTTCTTGACAAACTCCTGATAGGCCTTGCGCTCAGTTTGACCACCAGTGCGCAGGAAGTAGAACGCACCATTATCGAGGTACACACTGATGTGGGCCGGGATGCCAAGGTGTTCCCGCAACCCCAACTCCTTCGCCTTCTCCATTTGCTTCGTCATCTGGTGAAATTCTCCATACGAGACCATCACCGCCTGCAACGACGGAAGATAGTATGGAGACTTCGGGTCCCATACGCGCGGCTGAAGGTTCTTCAGGCTAAGACCAGCAACGATGAGCATGTCCTCACGTCTCGAGCATCGCGCTAATACGGAATGCTACGTGTTCTCCTCGGAAAAGAGTCGGGGCGGAACATTATTGGGAATAACAAGTATGGGCCAGTAGAACGGTTCGCCGCTCCAGTTGTCATGAGCGCTCCCCTCCTGCCGAAGTAAAATTAATCCCGTTGAAGAACCAGCTTGTCGGACGGTAGCCGGATCACGATAACCTTGCGGCTCATTTTGTAATCGTTGAACACCCCGGTCGGAACGGAATTTGTTGAAATTAACACCAGGTCGCACCAGACATACAACGCGATCACCTTGACCGACCACCGGATGCTGCTGCGCGAGTAAGCGAATCGCAGCCTTCATTGCTTTCCAGTCAAAGATCTCGCCTCGGTCCATATGGACCATACGACTCGCCAAATCGATCATCTCGACCGCGACATCGACGGTCACGTCAAACGGTTGTCCGTGACGCCCCGCGACAAGCGCATCTAATTGGCGAACAGCGTCCCGCACGTGACGCGCAGCAACCGTTGAGAAGCCGACCGGTAGCAATTCACGTCCCTCAGTCAACGTAGTGATCCGACTCGCAGCGATCTTCTGAAGCCCGCACGGCCGCGTTTGGCCCGTTGGATCTGCACGCAAAAAGACTCTGTCTGGATCCATCTCACCCTGAGCGATCGTCTGCCAAAGGGCTTCGTCGCGCTCGTGAATACCACGCATCCGCTGGTAAATTGCTGGTGTAGTGTAGAACCGCGTGACTGCAAGGTCAGAACGCGGCCGGTTTCCGTACATTCGGCAGTGCTGTTGTGTCGTGTCCTCCTGTGCACGCTGGGGCGCACGCCCATAATAAAAGCCGATTAGATTGTCGATTGTGAGACCTCGATCGAGGATCTGGCCACCGATAAAGACGTTGTAAGGCGTACGGAGTCGGAGTTGCCCGCTATCGTCCAGGAGGGCCTCAATATCCCTAGTGCCGTTTACCGTGGTCACCATCATGCTGCTGAATGCAGTGCCAACGGACTGCATCACTCGCTCCAATGCTGGAGTATCAAGTTCTTCCGCTGCCAAAGATGCTCGGAGATCAGTATAGGCGCTCTCAATCAGTGGTCGAATTCCTTGGAGATTCGCGTCTGCCGATTCCTGAAGCTGTCGAATTAGTTCTCGCGCGACTCGGTCTTGCCAGCGATGTGTGCCGGTCCTAGTTGCGGTGTGAACAATGAAGCTGTATAGCTCAGCGCGCTGGCCGATGTCTGCCTGCTGTAACTGCCGGATGATTCCCGCAACAACGAAGGTGACGAGCGCCCGCCGTAAGGTTGCCAAAGCAGGTGCAGTTAACACGTTTTCGATCTCGAAAACAGCTCGATCCTCCTGTATCAGCGCATCCAGCTCAGCTTGCGGGAACGGTACGTGCAAGAACGATTCCGTGGAACCGTCTCGTTGAGACGATTCAAAGTACTCCCGCCCGCCGATGTAGCCCTGGTGAAGTGGCACTGTCTTTGTAAATAGAGGACGCACTTGCCGAACTGGTGGTCGTCCTGGTAGTTGAATGTCGACGGGCTGCAAGTACAAGGCCTTTGTGGTCGCGGTCACCTGTAAGTAGCAGGCATTGTCTCCGAGACCCCCGCGCAGTTCGTCGATGTGACCTGGGATAACGCGCAGGTCCAGGACGCCGTCTCTACGCTGGTAGCCGATGCTCGCATTGTCTGCCTCATCGTCAATTACCAAGACACGCCTCCTCACGAAGTCCGGATAGGTGCGTAGCATCACGTCCCCTAACCGCTGGAGATTCCGCGTCTCCTTCTTGCACACGAAGATCAGCTTCCGGTTCTGCTCCCAAGGCTCGAGTGGATCAGGCAGGTGGCGGATATCCTCGACAATGACCTCGCGCGGCTGGACCGAGTCGCTGAGGTCAGAGCGAAGCCTAGCGACCGTCTGTTTTGTCAGTGCGACGGTTCCCTTTGTAAGCACAATCGCAATATCAAAGCTATTATCGAAAGCAATCGCGATTGCGCCAACGAAGGCTCGTGTCTTGCCACTCTGGATGCGACCCAATAGCATACCGGGCCGTTCGTTAGTCGTGCGCAGGGCCAGCAACTCTTCAACGATCTCCTGACTACACGCCTCCGTCTCGTCAGATAGTCGTCTTCGCTGAACGTCCTTCAAAACCCTTTTGAAGCCGCTGAAGATTGGACCATCAGTGACGACTGGCATAGATGCAAGGCACTCCTAAGAGGGACAAGACTCGACGGGCGTCGGCAGTCCGGAAACGCGCCACCGGCTTATTAAACAGAACGCTCACCAGCCACTTTGGAGCGACAGACTCATGCCCCATGGCGACGTACCACGTTTCAAAACGGCGCGCTGCGGCGGGAGCATCGAGCAGTGCTTTGCGTGCTTCCTCCAACACTTCCGCCCGGCTAAGTCGAACTGTAGTCCCAAGCAAGATCGCCTCACCGGGCACACGCCCCAATGTGGTGTCACGGTTCTCGTCACCAGGCAATCGGAGCCAGTGCACAAGTTGGGATGCGCGACCGCCTATACCACCGGAGGCGACAACAAGCCTCGCAGAAGACACCTCACGCGCCAGCACCTCGTCAAGTAGAGACCAATACCGGCGCCCGACGGACACGAACAAACGTTCAGGAAGGATCTCGTGCAGAGCTAACCTGAATTGCTTCTCGACTTGGGCGCGAAGCCTGGCACAACCAACGTGAGCCGCGCCGCGATCATATCGAGGAATTAGAAAGTGTCCAGGAATTAATCCGAACCGCGCCGATAGGACGTAGGTATGCGGCGATGCTTCGGGCGCATCCCGAGCGTGCCTACGCAGAACGCGGAAGGCCGGACCATCGTACCGATCGATTGCGGGAATCAGGCGCGATGTTTGTTTCTTGCGCTGGCTGCAGCCCAAAATGATCAGTGAGCGTGACATAGTCGTGACCATAGTTGCTTTCCAGGGACCGCACGACACAGCTGGAACAGGACTGCTAATTCCGCCAACATTGGAATTTGTGCTGGGTCTGCGGGCGAGGTGGGAAGCCGACAACACGGTAGCTCTGACCAAGTTCATCGCCCCGCGAGCAGCCCTCGGGACACGGATTGCCGACAGCGCCCCCGACTTCAATCCAGCCTGACCAGTGTTGCCCGCAATCTACCCGAGCAGCCGGTTGAGGACGAACAGAAGGAAGGGGTGCCACGGTTTGGGCCGGCTGAGTCGTTGACAACGGAGGCTTGGGAGTCGTCGCGTTTCCGTCGGGTGCTGTTGAGGATGGCGTATCCTTCGGCTTCGATGATAGACGCGAGGGTTGAACTTGATAGAGGGCGAAACCCCCGAGCGCAGAAAACGCCACTACGATCAAGGCCAAGACCGTTACCCGGACGCTCGGCTTGTCTTTGGTGGAAAAGAGCAAGGTGGCAATTAACCCAACAACAAGGACGATCAGTGCCAGAATGCCGAGGGGCGACACAGCCGCAGCGCCGATTATCTCAGGCCAGCCGCTGTTAGGAATTGAGTTCATATAGTACCTCCGGAAGCGGGCGAATCGACCCCTAATCGGCTGGCGGCGGTCGCACCGAGTCCTGCCGGAACTAAAAGCGGGAGTGCCGTGTAAGGCGCTTGTGATGACTTACGGCTGGGACCACCGCCCGAGGAACCTGCGGCAGCACAGCTTCGGTGAGAAAGGGCCGAATCGCTACGCCGCTGCTGACGGGCTTTCCCAGACGGCACGGCATTTCTTGCGTTCGAAGTGTCGGTCCGGGTTCTTCCGCCAGCTTATTTGATTTAGGGATCAACAGAATAACACGGTTGGGAATTTTACCCCACTTATCAAGACTAATCCTAGGGAAAGCTTGACGAGGAGAGGCCAAGCGCCAGGCCTTATGGCTCCGGTTTGGGATTGATGGAATGCTTCTGATTGCAGGTGAAAGACTGGATTTCGGCAATCTGTAAATTTTCTGGCTATGCCGTCCAATGCGCTGCAGCTGCCTTCTCTCCCAGCCAGTTCTTCAGCGCGCCAATCCAGCATTTTTTGTCAATACTATGAACCCCGCGGGCCAGGTAACCGAGCCTGTCTGCGCAGTTGCTGGGATTCTTAAGGATGTCCTCCCTGGTGGTGCCAGTGTAGAGGCAGAAGAAATGGTCCATGTTTTCGGGGCGAGAAAATAGGTAAGTAGCGTGCCCGGCTTGGGGCGTCTCAGCAACCAGAGCTGATGGGAGCAGGAACAAGTATTGATCCCGAAACAGGTAGATGCGCTCGGCTCGGACCAGAAGGTGTCCATCCATTTCTAAGCTACTTCTTGGCATCACCGATGACCCAACCGTCTATGGAGGTTGGATCGAGCTGAAAACCGACCCTGCGGGTGTTCCTTCTGGCGTAGTAGCTACACCATCGGACGTGGGCCAGGAAACGGGTGCCATTCATCCCCTCAATTTTGAACGATTGCTTTCGGCTCAGATCGCGAGTAAACCAAAAGCACCCTCCCTCTTTGGACACGTTCTCCATGAGTACTTGATCGGCGAAAACAGAGCCGTGCTCGTCCTGTCCGCTAACGGTGACGGGAATCTGCAAGCTGATCCTTTTGGTGCTACGACGATGACTTCCGACTCCGTTTGTTTTTGACGAGTTCATGAGGGATGCCTCCAGTCCAGCCTCGTGGAGGGATGGAGTAGAAAGGGAATACACACAGAAAACAGTGCGGAGAACTATATCAGCGGATGTTCGTCCGAGCAAAGACTGTGAGTTGGCTGGGCGCGAGTTCGGCAACTCGTCGCACTGTCGAAAGATCGTGGAGCCACGACTTATGGCGTTGGGCCTCGCTGGAAACGTCCTTCTCCGGCGTTCGCTAAGCGTTTGGTTTGGGCCACCGGTCTTGGCAGTAGCAAAGTCTGGACAAATGGTAGAAATATGACTATAGTCACTTTTGACTACAGTCATGAATACGATCTCTCGCCGCATCCGCAAGAAGACTCAAACCCGTGAACGAATCCTCACTGAGGCTATTCGGATCTTCTCCCAGCGTGGCATTGAACAGGCCACCGTCGATGAAATTGCAGCGGCTGCAGACGTCGGTAAGGGCACCATCTATAACTACTTCGAAACCAAAGAAGACATCGTCGTCGCCTTCCTATTGGACCTGGAACATCAGCTGCAGGAGCAAGTAGGGCGGCTGATCACCCGACGGGGATCTCTGGAGTCGACTCTTGTTTCGTTTCTGCGGTTACACTTCAAACTCAAAGAGCCGCACCATGCGTTTGTGCGTGTTTTCCTGGCGCAAATGTTTTCCCGCGCTACGGCTTCCTCTGCCTGGATTCAACAACTGCAAACCGTGATTGACCCACCGCTCCAGCAGTTGTTTTCCTCCTTGCAGGAGCGCGGGCTCGTGCGACGTGATGTAGCGCTGCCCGATCTAGTTCAGATCTTCAAGATGATTCATCTCGGACTGACAGCTACCTGGGCTATGGAAGGGCCGCCTTGGCGGGAGACCGGGCGGCTTTTGAAGGAAGAGATCAGATTATTCTGCAAAGGACTGGAGGCAAGAAAGCCATGAAATTCGCAACCGGGGTTTTGGTCACTGGGGCACTGCTGACCGTCTTGACCGCGCCGGCGCATGGATTCTCCTGGATCACTGCACTGTCTTGCTTGCTGACCGCAGGTGTGTTGACCCTTGCGGTGCACGCCACCGAGACTCGCGGCTGGCCGCTGGTGTGGACGGTATTCACCATGTATGGAGGGATCGGCTTTCTGAACATCCACATCGAAGCGCTGTTCTTCCAGATTCTGCCCTTGGCTACGTCGGTCCGAGACCTGCTCATGGGGTTGACAATAGCCTTCGCGGCTTCTGTCCTCATCGTGTTCCTGGGGGGCCGGCTGCCAGCAGAAAGTACGCCAACGGTGCGTGGGCTTTCCCCTCGCTTGATCCAAGGCTGGACATGGCGGGCTCCGGTGGCTGCTTTCAGCTATGTAGTCCTGTATTTTGCTGCTGGCATAGCGGTCTTTCCCTTTGTCCAAGAGTTCTATGCAGGCAAACCGCTCCCGACACCCGGCACACTGATTGCTATGCAAATGCTCCGAGGCCTGGTGTATGTTGCGGTGGTCTTTCCCTTTGTCCAGCGCATGTCAGGACAACGCTGGCGTGCCGCCTGGGTCTTGGGCTTGGCCTTTTCGGTGCTGGGAGGAATCGCTCCACTTCTCCTGCCTAATAATGAATATCTGCCCGTGAACATTCGGGTCGCCCATGCTGTGGAAATCGGCATCTCCAATTTTCTGTTTGGCCTGGCCGTCACGATGTTGCTAGTGCCACGCGAACGGGCCCACGGCCCCAGGTCCGAAGTGATGGTTCACGCCTGACCATGGTGGGACCGGAGTTTCCTTGAGATGAAGACCAGATGAGCAGACAGGACGTCTTTGGCCCAGCAGCGTAACTGGCCCACTACCAAGCCGAGTTGTCTGAGTGGCTGAGGTCCTCTATTCATGGAACATCCATAGGCGAGTCTATCCCGCCCAATGTGACGCAGCTGCTCTCTCACCCAGCCAGCTCTTCAGCCCGTTAGCCCAACCCTGCTTGTCAGTACCATGAACCACACGGCCCAGGTAGCCCAGCCTGTCTGCAGCATTGTTGCGATTCTTAAGGATTTCCTCCCGACTTACGGCAGCATAGAGGCGTAAGAAGTGGTCCATATTGCCGCGCCGAGAAAATAGGTAAGTCGCGTGTCCGGCGTGGGGCGTTTCAGCAACGATGGCTGACGGGAGCAGGAACAGGTACTGATCTCGAAACAGGTATATGCGCTCGGCTCGGACCAGAAGCTGCTGGTAGTAGAACGAATCATAGTCCGGCTTCCAGTTGATCTGCGCCACGTCGAAATCAGCTGGAATGCCTTCATCGATCGCCAGGCGTTCGAGCTCCGACTTCTCCATCGGTGTTCGCTCCAGCCGTGCGCGGACTCGATCAATCCAATCGGAATACTTCCCGAATCTTTGATGAGTTTTCTGTGCTTCCAAGAGATTCTCTTCAAGATTCTGGGGAAGAGTTACCTCCAGCGATCCCGCCAGCGCCGTTTCCCAGGTCGCCAGTTTCCATTGGCCTCCCTTGCGGACGTACTTCCCCCTCTTAACAAACTGCGCCTGAAGTTCGACTTTGGCAGTGGCGAGATGCTTCCATCGGTTCCATTCGGGCTCAAAGCCCACGGGCAGCAGAATGGGATCGAAGGTGACTTCCAGCTTGAGGCGACGGTCGCGATAGACAGCCCGATCGGGCAGGTAGTTTAACTTGCGCAGAGGGACCCACAAGTGCCGCTTCTTGACAGTTGGAATGAAAGAAAGAATCCTGCGGACGAAGAAGCGCCCATCTGAAGGTATTCCCACAGCCAGAATCAGACGGAACCCGGCAAAGGGAAAGAGAGCTGGAGCCTTCGAATCGGTCACCAAGGCATCATGGCAAGATCGCAGCTCCGGCACGGCCAGAAGGTTCAGCGCTCGTGTCAGAGCTGAGTGGGCGGTCTTGGATGCATTGCTTGCCACCAGTTCCAGGTTCCGCAATCGATAAGCGAGGCGAATGTCTGCGAGCGAGGCCTCGGGTTTGACTTTGAGAAGTTTGTAGAAGCTCGTGTCTACATCGTCGCTATTGCGCTTCGGACGATAGAAATAGTCCCGCACAGCGCACAGGGCAAATGGAGACAAGCAAGGCCCAGCCGCCCGTCTTGAATCTCGGCCCGAACACAAGGATGTGTTTGTCGGTCTGTTCTGGGCTTGGCCGCATACCCGATCACCGTCTGATAGAGCCAGCGGCCAGAACTGGACTTAACGAGCAACTCTGGAGAATTGAAGCCGCAGCTTTCAACCGGCAAGGAGAATCGGACCTCGTTTTCGGGTTCAACGCAAGACGCCAAGTACTTGGAGAGCCGCAAGCTTCTGCCGCTGGCGAAAAGGAGGTCCGTGAAAGCGGGATGCTCTATCTTGCGAGCAACCCTTTCGCCGACCGGCCTTGGGACCTCTGTAATCACAGGCGCTCCCTCACTTCTGAGGGAAGCTACCACCGTGTCTTGATCCACGCAAACGGGCCGCTATATCTTTGTTTTGTCGGGATTCTTAGCGGCGAGCCAAGCAATTTGGGAGGCTACTTTTGGAGGAGAAGAATCTGATTCACCCACTCTTCGGCTTCGCTGGCCGACCAGATCGTCACCAGCCATTCGACAGCGACTCCCAGCGGCATTGTTTGGGGAACAATGATCACCCCTGGACTTTTGGCTGCTGACACGAAGTGGGCAAAGTGTTGAGGCATGCTGCGTCGGTCGTGGCTCACCAGGATGCGCTCTTCGCTGGCAGCTGCAGCCAGCACTTGATCATCAGGCAAGTCTCCCAATCCAACGCCGGACCGGGCTTCGGCGGCAAGCTGAAAACTGATAGCTTGCTCGCGGCGCCGGGTGGCCCGAACGATACGCCTGTCGAGATCGGCGTCCGCCTGAAACCGAACCTTCACGGTCGTTTGGCTCCGGCTTGTTGTTTCAATCGATCCAGTTTCTCATAAAGCAACCGGTTCGCCACGCGGGCTTGCCGGCAGAGTTCATCATAGTCTGCTTCGCCTTTCTTGAGATAAGCATCGACTTCAGATCGATGGCTTAGGTAATAGGTAATGGCGCCATAGACCTGCTCTAAACTCAGGGTGTCAAAACTATCGACAATAGTTTCGGGTGATGATCCTTCCAGAAAGGCGTAGATGACAGAATCGAGCGAGACACGCGACCTGGCAATCCAGTAAGCTTCGTCTCGTTTCTCCACATAGTTGGTCACGGTACCACCTCTCTTTCTCCAATCGAAGTCATTCTAATGGAACAGGCGGCAGATTCCAAAATGAGGTTCAGCCGGCTTGGGTCTCAAGCCTCTGAGATATGTCACCCGCTGGTTCACTGGCTGCGGCGGCGAATCCGGAGACGCTCTTCGACCCTTTCGTACTCCCCCAGGTGAGCCCGCATCAGGCTTCTCCAGAGCTTTCCATGGTTCGGAGCAAAAAAGTGGAGCAGTTCGTGGACGATGACGTAATCTGCAACCTTCTGCTCCATGCTCAGGAGTTCGGCATTGAAGTTGAAGTTGCCAGCGGTCGAACAGGATGCCCACTTGTTCTTCATGGGACGCACGGCGAGTGAGTGGACCTTTACGTCCAACTTGTTCGCCCACTCCAGCACTCGTTCCTTAAACTTTTCTTTGTCTTGCCAGACAGCCATATCAGAGCCGATGACTCCTTTGCAGCACCGTGAACAAGCCATCCACCAGCGCAGTCACTTTCTCCAGGTCATCCTCTTCCGCAAAGATTGAGAACGTGACTTTCTTGCGCAGCTCCCTCAGCTCCTTTTCACTTTGCTGCCAGTTCGGAAATTCCGTAAATGCCCCCCGCACCTTCTTGCTAACCGCTTCTGAGTTGGTTATCCCCTCATCGCGGAGCCGGGAGAAGACAAAGTACGTCAAACTGTCCAGACCCTTGGCCGCCTGTTCTTTTTTGCGTTGTGCGTTTCGCTCAATCGCAGTGAGAATCTCGTCCAGCGCCTCTTCGGTCGTCGTTTGCCGATCTTCAAAACTTTCTTGTACCGCCTTGGCTCGCTCGGCCATCGCAATCAGGAACGGATCGTCAGCTTCTTGCTCGGCTGTTTTTTCAATTGCTTTGACCAGGTTGATCACCTTGGTCGCTTTCCCTTCCTCCCGCTGTTTCAACGTTTCGATGGTCGAGCGGTCGATGGACACATAGGGTACTTCAGAGTCTCCAAGCGCCGTTCCGATGTGCCGTCGCACCAGTTCATTGGTCTTCTTCTGAAAAGCCCGGTCAACATAAATCCGGCGCGCATAAGCGTTGCGGACCACCTGGTAGATCCCCGAAAGACTGGCATAGTTTTCAAGAAAGGGCCGAAGGAACGCGTCTGGCGAGATGATTTCGTAGAGCATCTCGATCTCCTTATATTCCCTGAAGAACTCCTTGCGGCGCTCCTTGTCGCGGAAATGCTCGATAAGGTTGTCAACGTCCTTGTCGTCAAAGTTACGGGCCACCAGCGCCAGATAAGGTGGAGCTTTGCTCTCCATCTTGGCTTTGAAGAGCTGTTTCAGAAGCCCCAGATCTTTCACGATGGCGTTCACTTCGTCGCTGTCGAAGGCAAGAGCTCTTTCCAACTTATCGAAGATCCCCACAAAATCGAGCACGAAACCGTGGGGCTTCACCATCTCCTCCTTCTCGTTTTCGTAGGGGCGATTCACCCGCGCCATGGCCTGGAGCAGGGTATGATCGCGCATCGGCTTATCGAGATACATGGCGTAAAGGATCGGTGCGTCGAATCCTGTAAGCAATTTCTCGGTCACAATCAGAATCTTGGGAAACTCTCCAAATTTCCTAAAATTCTTCCGGATCTGCTTTTCTCGCTTTTCATCCAGATGGAATTTCTTTAACTGCGGAGAGTCGTTGTTATTTCCGCTGAAAACCACTTCTGAATACTCCGGCGACAAGATCGCATCTAGCGCCTCCTTATAGAAAGCGCAGGCCTCCCGGTCCACCGCCACCAGAAAAGCCTTATAGCCGAGCGGTTCCACGTTGTGACGGTAATGGTCCGCCACCTCTTGTGCCACTTTCTTGATCCGATCCAGCCCTTTGAGGAAGTTTTTCAGGTTTACGGCCCGCTCCAGGATCTTGTTCAACTCCTCGATATCGGCAATGCCCTCTGTCTCCGCGAGCGCTAGAAATTCTTTTTCCATCAGCTCATGGGGCACCAGCATTTCGCCGGGTGCCAGGTTGTAGTAGAGCGGCAGGGTCGTGCCGTCTTCAATACTCTCGGCAATGGAATACTTGTGCAGGTAGCCCTTGTCGTCTTCGCAGCCGAAGGTTTTGAAGGTGCCCCGGCCGTAAGCGGTTTTATCCACCGGGGTTCCGGTAAACCCAATATAGGTGGCGTTTGGCACTGCTGCCATAAGGTAGTTTCCCAGGTCGCCACCGGTGGTTCGATGGGCTTCGTCAATCAGCACGTAGATGTTCGCGCGGGTGTTCAGATTCGCAGGCATGTCACGAAACTTATGGATCATCGTCACGATGATGCCGCGGTAGTCCTGCCGGAGCAGGCGAGTTAACTCAGCGATCGAATGCGCGTGTGCCGTGCTTCCCAGCCCCACCGAAGCCAGGTTCTTGAGCATTTGGTCTTCCAATTCATTGCGGTCAATCATCAACAGGATTGTGGGCTTCTCAGCTTCGGGAGCTTTGAAAAGCAGCTCGGCGGCTTTAATCATGGTGTAGGTCTTGCCGCTGCCTTGGGTGTGCCAGACTAAGCCGCGAGCCCGCTTTGGCTCGAGCGCTCGATTGACTACCCTGTCCACCGCCGCGGTCTGGTGTTGGCTGAGGATGATCTTCTGGAGTTCCTCTTCTTTCTCTGCAAAGACGATAAAGTCCTTGAGCAGCCGAAGGACGCGCTGCACCGCGCAGAAGCTCTTGATCTTGGCTTCCAGGTTTCCAACCTCCTCGTGTTTCCATTGGAAGATGTTGCGGCGCACGGTATTCCAGGTCACGCCGTACGCGAACCCGATGGCTTCGGTCGCAGTGAAGATCATCTCCGGCACCATCACCTCAGGCGTCTCAAGGTGGTAACGGCGGATCTGGTCGACACCCAGGGCAATACCCTCGTCCTTGCTGGCGTTTTTGCACTCGATCACCAGCACGGGGATTCCGTTGATGAGGAACACCACGTCCTCCCTGGTACCGTAGCGGCCGTTGTGGACGTAGAACTCCTCGGTCACTTCATAGATGTTTCTCCAAGCGGCCGAAGCTCGCTCCAGGTCCGCGTAGTCAACCAGCATTAAGTCCAGTTCCCGGCTGTCTTCGGCAGAATGAAACTTCCCCTGGTTTCTTAAATAATTTAGGAAATCCCGATTGCCGTAGACGTCGCCGTGCAGGCGATGTAGGTCTCCAACCAGCGCTCCTTCTGCCTCTTTGTATTTGGGATTGAAGTGGCGAACCCGCTGATAGA